>Ga0157376_10003217_pt1 | contig 11233 bp, 12 predicted proteins | sample M45metaG_FD_121801 | JGI IMG/M metagenome (GOLD analysis project Ga0157376, IMG submission 121801) | Miscanthus rhizosphere microbial communities from Kellogg Biological Station, Michigan, USA - M4-5 metaG | ecosystem: Host-associated > Plants > Roots > Rhizosphere > Soil | place: USA: Michigan... | reverse complement strand
CAACCTGTTGTTCCGGTGGTTCGTAGGGATGGAGATGGACGAGACGGTGTGGAACCACGCGGTGTACAGCAAGAATAGGGAGCGTCTGCTGAATGAAGAGATCGCGGAATCGTTTTTCCAGCGAGTGCTGGAACGTGCTAAGCCGTACATGTCGGATGAGCATTTCACGGTGGATGGAACGTTGATCGAGGCTTGGGCAAGTCATAAGAGTTTCCGGCCCAAGGACGGAACCGGAAAACCTCCCGACGTGGGAGGCGATGTGGACTTTCGCGGAGAGAAACGCAAGAACCAGACCCACGAATCAACGACCGATCCAGATGCGCGATTGTTCACCAAGTCCAGCGGAAGCCAGGCCAAGCTGAGCTACATGGGACATGTATTGATGGAAAACCGAAACGGGCTACTGCTGCAGACTTTTCTGAGCGAGGCGAGTGGAAGAGCGGAGCGGGATGCTGCGCTGCTGATGGCGGAAGCGCTGCCAGCCGGAAAGCGCGTGACCTTGGGAGGCGACAAGAACTACGACACCCAGGAATTCGTTCGAGAACTGCGGGGGATGAACGTCACCCCACATGTGGCGCAGAACACCACCAAGCGCAGGAGCGCGGTGGACGAGCGAACCGTGCGACATGCGGGGTACGAGGTGAGTCAGCGAAAGCGGAAACGAGTGGAGCAATCGTTCGGGTGGATGAAGATGATCGGGATGCTAAAGAAAGTGAAGCTGCGAGGGATCGAGAAGGTCGGGTGGCTGTTTACCTTCACCGGTGCTGCTTACAACCTGTGTCGATTGCGAAACCTGATGGCCAGAACATGAAGCGACACATTGCATTCGGTCTCGCAGGGTAACTCGAGCAACCTAAAGCGCCACTCCAAGACACAGCAAGAGCTCAGAATTCCGATACCGGAAGACTAAAAAACCAGATTATTCAACAAGCTGTTAGTGGCGTAATCGTACCACTGGTGCGTGCGTACTGAGCCATGCCAAACATCGAGGAAGTTCTGATCGGCGTCTGGCGTCAAACCCTCGTTGACGGCGCGAAAGACGTTTTGATCGACGAAAACAAATATCCCGTCAAGACGACACCAAAGCGCGGACTCAAACAGGTCGATTTCCGGTTCGAAGGTCACGAGCTACGCGGACTCGAACAGAATCCTGATACGAAATCACGATGGGCGAAGATGGCGCGAGAAGGTAAGAAGGTGATGCAGTTTCTTGATGGCAGTCGGTACGTGGCGGTTGTGGTGGACGGTAAAATGAAGACGTATGGCTAAACGCTTCGGGCTAGGCTATTTTGCATCGACTCCGAAGCAATACAAATCCGACACAGTACCGCGAAACGCTAGAGCGTATTCGCCCGGCGCGAGAGGATGTTGTGGAGAAATCTTGTACGAATTACTGCCGTAATTCTCGAATCGTATCGGAACTGCTCCCTCATCAACATTAGAAGTTCCGGAACCGTTGAAAATTGTTCCGTGCCCCGTTGCCGTAAGAATTTCTCGATGGTCCTTCGTGGATTTTAGAATTCGCAATTCATAAAGCGTCGCCGGATCGATTACAGACCTCCCCAGAACCACAAACTGAGCATTCGTTGGCAACCGAATAGACGAGTGCGCTGGCTTGAATTCAGCCGTTACCTTCACGGTCGCGTATCCGGGCAGCGGCTTCATCTTGGAATGAAACTTGGTCACTGTCTGGTGCTCTAGTTCGATTAGCTTCCCTGCTGAGTCCACGGCGCTAAAACTATTGATGTATTGGGGCTCCGCGACCTGTTTTGAAGGCGTGGTCGTTTGGTTTCCACAATACCAACAGAAGATCAGAGATAAGATGAAGCAACGCGGATGGGCCATTTCCTGTAGCCTTTCGAGCAAGGACCGTTTAGAACGTGCGGCGGGGCGGGTTGGGAAGAGTGCGGACAAGGAAACCAGACCCGACAGGCGTTCAATCGGCCCGAATTCTATCACTGCTTTCAGTTTTAACGGCTCGACGATCTTGGATGCCTTCGCCGATATTCTTCCCGGCAGATTTCCAACTGCTCATCGAACGCGCACGGTTGTGTACTGACGATCTTGCCGTCGCTGGAAAGCCTACGCAGCTTCTTTCCTTCTTTGATTAACTCATCGTCGGATAGCGTGTGAATGGATTTTCGATACTCGTCGAAGTTGAAGGAACCGATTGCGATGGGCGTGACGACACCGGGGAGTGGAGTTGTAGAGGAAGAGCAACGAAGTCTAACACGATGAATTCACATCCGGCGGTGGCGACTTGGTGGATTGTGGTGTTATCTTCATCCGCACCGTGAAACCAATGCTTGTCGGACTCGTATTGTTCTCGGTCGTAATCGCCGCCGGTTACCTAATTCTTCGCTATGCGGTCACCATCAATTTGTCGAAGCCGCACTTTCTACAGCGAGCGACGATTTTCGTTCGCGTAGTTTCGGTCTGCCTTGTGTTGTGTCTCGCTGGTGCGGTAATCGGGGCGATTTTGGACGTCGCTGACGATTCCGGTTGGATTCCACACGATAAAGACGTCCCCGTTTCGGTGGATACTCGCAACTGGATACCAGAGGAAGTAAAGATGTGTGCGTCGGCAAAAACATCAGACAAGAAAGAACTGGCTGCGTTGGTTTGTTATGACACGGACAACGATTCCGATTCGGGCCAGAGCCACGTTTTGAAGGTGAAATTCTGGGGTTCAATTCAAGCGGACAAAGACAAACTCTGGAGATGCACGCGCGGGCAAGATTTTTTGACGTGCAAGCTGCAATGGGCCGCACACCCAAAATGAGCAAAACCAAACGCGAACGCGGAAGTGTATTGCGAAGGATGCGCGAAACGATTGGGGCTGCTGTGGTAAAGACCCGTCAAGTCTGGTTTCCGCATCAATCAGGCATATGCTTTCAACGGAAACTCTGACAAGTATGATAAGTTGCAGATATTCGCTTCGATACGTGAAATGAGAAAATAATGGTAGCGACTCAGCCGGGAAGGTACGCCCTATTACTTGCAGCCTGCATTGCCATTCTCTGTGCCGCCATTTCCGAAGGCTCTAAGGGAAACACCACGATTTCTGTCTTTGTGCATCGAAAGACCAATTCCAAGTCCTGCGAGCTTGTACAACGAGGGTCATTCGTCTCCACCAAGGAGTTTGCGTGGGTTGAGATTGAAGGGGAGAAATCGGAAACCTATTCACCTGAGATGGGCCCCAGCGATTATTTGTCGGCTTCTCCTCCGATTTTCGGACGCGCAGCGAAGGACGCACGTAGGTCAGGTTTCGAATTGAAAGAAGAATCCGCAAACCCTACTGATCCACCGCGGGTCCTTGCCTTGGCGGGGGACGCGAATTGCCCAGGCCTTCAGAGCGCAATTTCGGAAGTTGAGCAAGCACAGGCACTGAGACGGAGCGCGCTGCAAGCAAAAATCTACATAGTCGGCACCGATGACATTGTCGCGCCGTCACCGCTGAAGGAAGAAGAATCTGACCCCAAATCCGGTCAGAGCGCAGCCGCCAATAATTCAATCGGCGGGACTGCAGGCAAAACAAAAACGAAATTCCACGGAACTGTGGTTCTCAACGTCCTCATAGCGGCCGATGGGACAGTCCAACAGTCGAAGGTAATACGGCCAGTGAACCCTGAGCTGGACAAGAAAGCTACTGAGGAGGTCTCTCGTCGAAAATTTGCTCCAGCGAGAAAGAAAGGTCTTCCAGTTCCAAGCGTCATCCCCTTCGAAGTTACGTTCAACCTGTACTGAGGGCATTTAGACCAGCCAAATTGCCGCTTGTAATCGTATACGAATGGTTCAAAAACCGACTTGTTCTCCAACGTCTCGCGCTAAGCACTTAATAGGGTAATCCGAGCTTTCTTTTTCAAGTCCCAAACGAGAGCTACCAATCCAATCGTAGCCACGAGAAAAAACAGGCCTCGCAGCTTACGCGAACGAACAGGTGTCATTTTCTTCGCGCTACCTCGACCGTGGGACACCAATTGACCCGTCAGCGAGGTTGCGAAAAAGCCCGCTGACCAGCACGAAACCAATCTGAAGGCTCGCAATCTACATCGTTCGGCGCTGGTAGCGGCACCGATGCCGCTATCTCTTCACGATTCGGCATATTTTGGAAGGGCGAAGATAGAAGACAGTTTACTTTGCGGCAGTCTTAGCCTTAACGGCAGTCCCAGCGGCTAGCCCGATTGTTCTTTTGCACTTCGTACAGAAAACAATTCCCTCATGATCGGTTTGCCAAAATTCTTTGCCACACGTGCACCCATGGACCGATTGTTTCTGATTATCGTCGTTTTTGGTTTCAGGTTTCACTTCTGGGCCATTTCCTGCGACTTTACCACAGTTTATGACTGATAGATTAGGTCCGCCAAAAACACAATCTATCAGCGCGAGAGTTTTCTGGCGTCCAGAATCCGCTGACGGTATTTCTTGCGCGTCTCTTCGACTGCAGCCAAGACCTCGTCGAGCGGCGGCATCCGGCCCTCGGCAATCAAGCGTTCAGCTTCGGCTCGCATCTTAAGGTCGAACTGTGATCGAGTAATTTTCTGCTGTTTCATGTTTCGGTTCCGCCACAAGTACTCTTTCATTAAGACGTAGAAGTGTGTTTAGACGTCTTTCGCGTTACCCACGTCGCGGCAACGAACGCGACCAATATGACCAGTAGGCTTATCGGATTAAGCAGTGCTTCGATGATGCCCCCTACCACCGCGCTCAATCCGATTGCGTTGGCGGGCTCGAGACTCGCCGTGCTGCGCAAGGCTGAGATGAAGTTTGGGTGGATTCCATTGGGCTTCCTTTCGGCGCATTGCCGTTTCCGGCTGACCACCGTTTCCCTCGTTGCGAGGGCGCGGTTGGTGCGGCTCAGGCCGCTCTTAATGCTATGTGTAGTGTACCAAAAAGGCTACGAGCCCTATTATGTCTTACGTAATTAAGGTAAACCCGTGAGAATCCCTGATTAGCTTAGTTCCACTATTTGAGCCATCTTCTGTCGAGGGTTTTCGATAAACCTGCCGCTCAAAATCCAGTACGTGTTTAGGGGATTCAGAACGTAGCAGGTACAGTAAGTGGCCATCCGTCCAGACAATTTCGGTTTGCTCGGGCACATTCGCCGAGCTGGACAGAAACAGTTCTACCCTCCGACCAACCTGTTTGCCGTGAGCGTCATATCGGTATCCGTCTTGCATAACCTTCGACGAATGCTTGGTTTGTTGCTGTAAGGCAGCGCGGGCGGCTTTTGCAGTCTTGTGATCCTCAACCTCGCGCTCGACTACTGTCCCATCTTCGGATTTGAATCTACTGAACGAGACTTCGATCCCCCTTTTCTTCAATGCCTTGCCGCTGGTTCCCAGCTCAAATTTGAATTGGCCGAGGACAGACTCCGGCACTGCAGCTAGGCGGGCGGCGACCGAAGTTATGATTAACATACACAACAACGAACGTAGAGAGTATCTGCTTAATCGACGGTTCATCATTTTAGTTGACTTGAATACCGTGATCCTTCTTAACACAGTTTTTTAGACTCTTCCCTATTTCTTGAGGCTCAGGAACGAGCCCAACACCAGTCGTTACGGTGTAAAGCGAATGGCCAAGCTCGTGAATCTGTGTAGCTTCTAGCCGCCGAGCGCGGCGACTGATTCTACGGCATTCTGGTTACCCAAGTTGCCCTGAAAATTGAATGATTTTCCCGGTAAGCGACACCAAATAAGGCACTTATAATTTCCCGACTTTCGACTACGAACCAGAAGGTCGGGAGTTCGAGTCCCCCCGGGCGCGCCATTTTTCTTAGGGGTCCAGCCCGGACACATAGGTGACATTTTGTACCGGCTACATGGGTAACACTTTTGGGCCGAACGGATTTTCGAGTGGGCGCCTGCTTCTAAGTGAGGCCCTGAATGCCGCATTCCTGATAGCGATCGAAGATCTTGTACCCGGTCTTACGAGCACTTCTCCGGGGAAAGTTCTAAAATAGTCCCCTCGGGCGCGCCTCTTCAATTGGCGTTCCTTCTGAATAACTTACAGCCTCACCCTGATTGTCGTTTCGAAACCCGTTCTACATCCAAGCGGATTAGTTCCGGGTGGCTCGTCATCCGTCTGTAATCTTCACGCATCCTGCAAGATGACAGCGCGGTGCCGCACCTTGCCTTCCATGCGCCGTGCCATGACGCAGTTGACCTCATCCGAGGGGAGAGTGAAGCCTGTCCCCTTTGCGACAAGCTTCAAAATATCGACTAAGTCTGCTGGCTCATTCTGCGCGGAACCTACGAAGGGTGCGTTGCACACCCATAATTTCCTCTCGCAAGCCGAGCCGATTTCGCCTTCGTGTGGCGGTGTACTGAACTAGCGTTTTAGCTCGACAAGGATTACATCGAAAGCTTGATCGCTCAGGTTCTCCGGCAAATGAGTTCCGGCAGGCATAAAGAGTGTCTGGCCTGCTCGAAAGTGATGTTCTTCTGTTTTGCCATCTGGAAAGGTAAATCTGCAATGGATATCATTCTGAAAAATTGCAACGCCGTCAGGATGTGAGTGCATGACGGACTTCTCGCGTGCCCCGTAATTTACGTGCAGCACACGCACTTGCTCATTCTCGATCTCGACGCTGTAATGTTTCGGGTCGAGCTCTACGGGGTCCTGAACTGTTTGAGGTTTCGGAGCTGTAGACATGGCCTTCTCCTTCGGTGGGATACACGGATGGTTTACCCGGGGAGGTTGGAGAATAGTCCTTCGGTCGTTGAAGGTCAAGGCCGGGCCGGCAACAGTAATTCGGAAATAATTGCGTAGTTTCTACAAACGCTCAGGCCTCTACCGCTCATTCCAGCCTAACCAGGCAAACAACTCCAGTGCAAAAAAGACTCGTTCCAAATGAAGTCGTTTTGTTGCGGGTTCGGGCAAACGCGAGGCCAGGGAAGGCGAGCCACGCGGTGTTAACCGAACAGACCACAGCCGTGGATGAGGACCTTCTTATGACCATGCGAGGACCGTAATCAACGTACGGCTCTATGGCCAAATCGAGGCTCCAGCAATGCATGGACCGTGTCGCCGTATTTCTTTGATAGAAAAGTTGATATGAATGGGGACCAGAAACGCAAACGTAAATCCAGTGAATCGTGTATATGGGGCGGTGTCTTATTGATGCGAGCATCAGGCTGGTGGAGCAACTGCAACTACGGTTGCTACTGCCAACCGGGAGGGTTCACTCGTCAGTGCGGCTTTTCCCGATGGAACTTCTGGAGGCGCAATATGAAAAAGCTATCCGTTCTAGGAGTGGCGCTGTCTCTAGTGATGCTTGGGACGCCGGTACTCGCGCTCTCACATCCGCAAGAAATGAAGCAGGAGCAGGAAAACGCGAAGTTAATGGACATCAAGGGTACGGTGAAGGCGGATGGTGACAAGATTACGTTCGTCAACGATTCTGATCAGAAGTCTTGGAATGTTGTCAATCCTGAAACTCTAAAGGAGCACGTGGGCCATCACGTCGAAGTGAGCGCTCACGTGTACGCGGACAAGGGCGAAATTCACGTAATGAAAGTGAAGATGCTTAAGCAATAGCGCCATACGGGAAATTAGAGAATCTGTAAGCCGATTTCAGGTGAAGGCTCCAAAGCCCGGCGGTGGCTGTGGTGTTTTTGCGGCCAGGGTGCCGCTATCTCTTCCTAGATCAAAAACGGTGTAGTTAGACCGCTCCTCAGTTACTCAATGGCTTCTCTGCCCGGCCTAATCTTTCAACCGTCGGACACCTGGTTGATCATCGACGGGCACAAGAATGATGTCCTCGTGATGATAAACATCTTTGTGGCCACACTGGCATTTGCAGGTTCGCGGATCGAGAGTTTTGGCGAACGCGTTAAAATTCCTGAACGCTTCATCGATTGAACTGGCTTTCATGACGATTTCTTCATGCTCAATGGGAATCGTGTTGAAACATTTCTTGCAAGAGAACATGAAATTGAACCTGCCCGGAAAACCCCAAGGCACCGCAAGATGGTTAATTTCAAAATCCCATAGACGTTTATTCAGGCTCGCGGAACCACTCTGTTTTTGCTTAGGTTTGTGTTTGTGGGTGCTCGACACGATCGCATCGTAGTGCGGCTGCGACAAAGGTTCAACGGCTAACGTAGAGCGCAACGGCAGCGTCTCCCGCGTTCTAGCGATTAAGAAGGAAGAAGGAGCTCGTAAGCTCTAACAAAATGGGCGGTTCCGCCGCCCGTCTCAATCAAGCCCGGAAGATTCAGGCAAAGGCAAAATCCTCTTACTCCGGCAGGAAGACCTGATTTCGGATTCATGGCCAAACTGTATATCAACTTCGCCTTGCGCTGCTAACCTCAGCTACATGCACCGCGTGCCATAGAGGAGTGGCAGATCATGCAGCGGAAGTAGCCTCAACTGGACTGGCAATTGGCGGTCGCTTCTTGCTCACTCCTTTCGACCGAGCGCGTCGATTCAAGGTGGGGTGTAAGACCGGCGCGGTGCCGGAGTGATTCGGGGACGTCAATTTGGGAGGATTCGGTTATGAGCAAACGGTCGAAGTGTGTTCTTGTCGCCTTGGTAGCGTGCAGCGCCCTGGCGGCGAATGCCGGCGCACAATTCAAGAACGGGAGTCAGCCGACGGAGCTGAGTATTCCACGCGCGAGCCAGCGCGGAGCCGTGACGCAGAGACTTGGGCTGACGGACATTACCATTACCTATCACAGACCCGCTGTCGGGGGGCGGGAGATCTGGGGCAAGACGGTGCCCTATGGAAAGGTGTGGCGCGCGGGCGCGAATGAAAATACGACGATTACTTTAGCCGATGATGCTTCCATCGAAGGAAAACCGCTGGCAGCGGGGACTTACGGATTGCACACCGTTCCGGACAAGGATCAGTGGACGATCATTTTCTCGAAGAATGCGACTTCCTGGGGCAGCTTCAGCTACGACGAAAAAGAGGACGCGCTGCGTGTGACAGTGAAACCGCACGCGGCAGAATCGTTTGAGCTGCTGACGTACTTGTTCGATGACGTCAAGCCCGATTCCGCAACAGCAACTCTCAGATGGGAGAAACTGGCAGTTCCGTTCCACATCTCGGTGGACGTGAAAGCGGTAGTGCTGAAGAGCATCAAGAATGAACTGCGAAGCGTAGGCGGTTTCACCTGGGCCGGATATGACGAGGCTGCCCAGTGGTGTTTGGACAACAACTACAACCTGGAAGAAGCGTTGAAGTGGGAAGACACGTCGATTCAAAATGAGGAACGCTTTGAGAACCTGGAAACCAAGTCGCGCATCCTCAGTGCCATGGGCCGCAAAGAGGATGCCGCGAAAGCATACTCAGCCGCCTTCGAGAAAGCCACCGCGCTTCAGCTCTACGTTTACGCTCGCGGCATCCAGAGACAAGGGGATGCCAAGCGCGCCTTCGAGCTCTATCCCCAGGTTCCGAAAAAGGATGCGAACCACTGGATTAGCCATTTGGCGTTGGCACGGATCTCGTCGAACACGGGTGACTTTCCGACGGCCGCCAAGGAGATGACCCAAGCGATCAGCGGAGCGCCGGATGCCACTAAGCCCTTTCTTCAACCCCTTTTGAAGCGCCTGGAGGCGAAAGAGGACATCAATAAGTAGCCCGAATTCCCGCACTTATGGACGGAAGTCTGAACAATGGCTGATCCGTGTCTGGGAGCACAAGATTTTCGAACCATGCTACCTGACAGAAGTGCCAGATGCGGGATTCGCCTGGACAAGTTTCTATCCTGTTGTGTTCTCAGTTCCCTGCATTCATTGTGAGGGTATAATCCTGTCCAAAGGCAGAGGTAGGCCTAGGTGCATTCTTCGCCCCGCAGGACCCAGGTCCCGTTCGAGCTGCGGCGACTATCTCCTCCTTTCTTAGGAGTCCACATGAAAAAATTTCCAACGGTCTTCTTCGTTCTGTTTCTAGCCGCAGCGATCGCTTCCGCAGGTCCTAAACCGCAGCCCGGCACAATTCTTTCAAATACCTCTGTCCCGTGTGGCACAAAGAAATCCAAGAAGCAGGATATCGATCTCCTATGCCAGCAGTATGTCGTCCGCGCCGCCACCACCGACTACACCATTCGTCAGCCCAAGCCCGCCGAACAGCACCTCATTCCGCTAAACACTGCGATCCAGTTTACTCTCGACAAAAACAAGATGAAGTTCAAGGTCAACGGAACCTCGTTCGAATTCATTGTCATCTCTCAAGCAGCGGCAGCTTCTGCCGCTGCACCGGCCTCTCCCGCTCCTAATCAGTAGCTCCACGGCCTCTTCTGAAGGCTGAAGGACAAAAACAACAGCTCTGCACCTCCTCAATATACGGCAGCCCGCGCACGCCCTATTCGCCACGCAGCGCCAGCACAGGATCGACGCGAGCAGCACGCTGCGCAGGAATCACGCACGCGGCCAACGCGACAAAGAGCAGCACCAGCGCGGTGGACAAGTAAATCGATGGCGCAATCGCCGTCACACCGAACAGCAACGAGCGCAATAGGCTGCTAAGCGCGAAGGCCAGTACGGCACCGGCTAACAAGCCCAGGCAGCTCAGCCTCAGCCCTCTCCGTAGAACCATCCACGTCACGCTACTCGGCTCGGCGCCGAGCGCCATCCGCACACCAATTTCTCGTGTCCGTTGTGCCACCCCGTAGGCCAACACGCCGTATACACCCAGGCAGGCCAAGACCAACGCTAGCCCCGCGAAGACTCCCAGCAGAATCATCGGCCGCGTGCGGTCCGCAAGGTTCTCCTCAATCAGTTGGTCCATGGTTCGGATGTCCATCACCGGCTGCTGCGAATCTACTGACCAAACTGCACTTTCCGTTGCCCTTGCGGAGCTCTCCGGATCGTTCGACGTACGCAAAACGAGGTTCGAATACCGCTGCGGATCTTGCACCTGAGTCACCGGAACATAGATCGCCGGCTTCATGTCAATCAGCAGCCCGCGCTCCCGGATGTCCTGCACGACTCCCACGATCATCCACCAGGGATTTTTCGTATCGTCTTCGTTATTGCCGAAGCGCACGCGTTTGCCGAGGGCGCTTAGACCTGGAAAGTGCCTCTTGGCTAGAAAATCGTTCACCACTACGACATTCAATCCGCCAGCTCGGTCGGGACCCTCCAGCACCCGCCCCTCCCGCAAATTGGCACCGATCGCCTGCAGGTAGCCGGCGGTCACCTCGCGGTAGAGCGCATCGTTAAAATGTCCCTTAGGCAGAGGCAGCTCGCCTTCTACCACGTAGGCCCGTGTATCACCCTCGGT
>Ga0157376_10003215_pt1 | contig 11244 bp, 10 predicted proteins | sample M45metaG_FD_121801 | JGI IMG/M metagenome (GOLD analysis project Ga0157376, IMG submission 121801) | Miscanthus rhizosphere microbial communities from Kellogg Biological Station, Michigan, USA - M4-5 metaG | ecosystem: Host-associated > Plants > Roots > Rhizosphere > Soil | place: USA: Michigan... | reverse complement strand
TCTATCCTATCGATCCGAACAGGGTCGGGCATTTGTATAGGATTGTTCACCACAATTTTTTGGCCGGAAGTGGTGTAGGAAATAAAGCTTACGTTGGGAACAGTGGTGATAACAGTCTGGTTAAATTCCCTTTCCAATCTTTCCTGGATGATCTCCATATGCAACAGCCCCAGGAAGCCGCATCGGAAGCCGAAGCCCAGTGCCTGCGAGGTTTCCAACTCATAGCTGAGCGAAGCGTCATTCAGCTGAAGTTTGTCCATGCAATCTCTCAATTCTTCAAAATCATCCGTATTCACAGGGAAGATTCCTGCAAACACCATCGGTTTCACTTCTTCAAATCCCTTGATCATTTCGGGATTTGGGTTGTTTCCCACCGTGATGGTGTCACCCACCTTAACCTCTTTTGCATTTTTAATTCCGGTAATGATATATCCAACGTCCCCGCAGTTTACTTCGTCTCTTGGTGACATGGTCAATTTCAGAATACCCACTTCATCTGCCTCATATTCCTGTCCGGTGGATACAAATTTTACCTTCTCGCCCTTGCGAATCTTTCCATTTAAAATCCGGTAGTAAACAATAATTCCCCTGAAGGAATTGTATACGCTGTCGAAGATCAATGCCTGCAAGGGCTCATCCGGATTTCCTTTTGGGGAGGGAATTCTTTCAACGATGGCTTTTAGAATTTCTTCAACACCAATTCCGGTTTTTCCGCTTGCCAGGAGAATATCTTCTTCCTTGCATCCAACCAGGTCAAGGATCTGATCCTTCACTTCCGGGATCATCGCGCCATCCATGTCAATCTTGTTGATGACGGGAATAATTTCCAGGTTATTGTCAATGGCGAGATAAAGGTTTGAAATGGTCTGCGCCTGGATACCCTGCGTGGCATCAACTAACAGCAATGCACCCTCGCAAGCGGCGAGTGCCCGACTCACTTCATAACTAAAATCGACGTGACCGGGCGTATCAATGAGGTTCAGCGTGTAGCTTTCCCCCTTAAATTCATAATTGATCTGGATAGCATGACTTTTAATGGTAATGCCTTTTTCGCGCTCCAGGTCCATATCATCCAACACCTGGGCCTGCATGTCCCTTTCGGATATGGTATGGGTGAACTCAAGTAGTCTGTCGGCCAGGGTACTCTTTCCGTGATCGATATGGGCAATGATGCAAAAATTCCGGATAAACTTCATAACCTTTCGCTTATTTCAGGATGCGCAAAGGTAGTTCATTTCAACGGCATTCAGGCATTGAAATGGCGGTGGCAAGCCTCGCCTGGTATGAAATATCCAGCCAATTGGTTAACTTTCGAACCAGTTCAAAATTTTTAAACGATGAGACTCAGACACCTGATTTTCGCAATCATTTTGATGCTTGCACCCGTTTTGGTTAGCGCACAAAAAAATTACAAAGTTGTATTCGACCTCACTACAGCGGATACCAATACCCATCATGCTGTTATTCGCTGGATCAGAGAAATTTTGACCGCCGAACCAACAGCAAATCTTGAAGTGGTGCTCTATGCGCAGTCACTTCCCATGGTGACAAAAAATAAATCGATCGAGGAAGAAGCGGTAAAAAAATACGCAGCCATGAATAATGTAAAATTCAAGGTTTGTGCGATTGCGTTGAAAAATAATAACGTTGATAAAGCTGATCTGCTTCCAGGTGTGGAAACTGTACCAGATGGTATTTATGAGATCATTTCGAAGCAACGGGAGGGTTGGGGATATATAAAGGCGAGTAGATAAATACAGGGTATTAGGTATAGGGTAATGGGTATTGGGAGTTCGTGAAGAAATCTCGGATTTCCCTAAAAAAATTAAAAACTGTCCCGGAACGTTTTTTTGAGCATTTTATTTTGACAGATTCATTATCTTCGTCTATCCCTAAACCTAAGCGCCCCTCAAATGGTTCAAACTACCGAGTTATTAGCCCAATTCGAACAGGCAGTTGAAGAAAGCAAGTCGCTATCAGAACGTCCCAGCAATGAGACGCTCCTCCAACTCTATTCACTTTACAAGCAATCTACCGAGGGCGATAATGAAACAGATCCACCCAGCAATCCATTTGATTTTGTGGCAAAGGCTAAGTATGAATCCTGGAAAGGCATGAAGGGTAAAACCAAAGAGGCCGCCATGTATGAATATGTGGACCTGGTGGGCAAACTCAAGTCCTAAAATTTAATTTACATCAACCAGTATTTCCCGGTAGTAGTCAATTATTTGTTTTCCTATCACTGAGTAGCTGTACCGCACTTTTGCGTCGCTGGCTATTTCTTCCCTGTTAAACTGGTCCCTATTTTTCATCAGGAAAAGCAAAGCATCCAGCATTTCATCGCTGCTGTCATTTGCTACCAGCAATCCGTTTGAGGAATTGATAACCTCAGCTATTCCACCCACATCAGTTGAAACAACCGGCACACCGCAACAAAGTGCTTCCAACACCACACATGGCAGATTTTCGAAGCGACTAAACATCAGCAGTGCGTCAGAATGCGCCATCTCTACACCCACTTCAGGATAGGGTATCTCCCCTAACCATCGAACAAACTTGTCCAGTTCCAGCTTTTGAGATTGTTCCACAATAGCCGCCGACGCAGGTCCAATCATCCTGATTTCCCAATCTTTTTCCACCTCCTTTAATCGTGCCAGTGTGTTTATCAATCCCTCCACGTTCTTTTGATAAACCATGGAAGACACGTGGATGAATCGCACTTTTCTTTTCCTGGAGGATTTTTCATGCACAAACAAATCTGTGTTGACAACGTTCGGCACGAGCACCGTTCTGTGAATATCGAAGAGATGTTTCAGTGAACGTCGCATGTTTTCCGACAAAACAACCACGGCATCGGCAGAGTGAAAAATCTTCTGTAACAGCTTTCGAAAGGCGAGTGATCTTGTAAAATAACTATCGGGATTTTCCTTTGTATAGCCCGCCCAGTGTTCTGTGATGATAAAAGGTATTTTCAAATTTCTCTTCAGCCATAAAGCCACGAGGCCCGCCTTATAAGGAACATGGAGGTGTACAATATCGGGCCGGCCCTTCTGGCGCATCCACCTGAACACGGCTTCCCTGAAATATTTTCTGAAAAGCAAAGTGGAATTCATTTTGGTCATGAGGCTGAAGGGACCCCCATTGACGCGATAATAGATAATAATTTCAGTCAGGTTTCCTCTCACCGTAATTTCGGTGTGCGGATAGCTCTCGAACATATTTTGGGTATCCTTTACGGTATAGATGACCGTCAGCGGCTGATATAACGACAAAGCCATTGCCTGTCTTTGCACAAAATCACCGTTGAATGCGTCTACTTTGCTTGGATACCAACTGGCCAGCCAGAGGATCTTCATGGCAAGAAATTACAGAAAAATTTTAAACTTCGGTTTTTGGTAAATCCCCTACTTCTTTTCGATGCTTTCCAGGATTAGTGTTTTCAGCCAGCGAAAGTCGGAACTCCGGATCAGGTAAAATTCGCCTATGCTTGCCTGGTATTCATGGGTGAAAATTCGAAGCACGTAAAAATAGTAGACCATATAACCCAGGCTGCTTACGGCGGCCGCGGCCTGAGTGCCAAAGCGGGGAATGAAAATGATATCTCCCGCAATGATCACCATCAGCGCGAATACAGAACCCTTTACGTTGACACCCAGCCGATTTTTGCCGGCGTAGTAGGCCGCAAGAGGATTCAGGCTCGATAATGCGAGGATACCCGGGATTAACAAGAGAAAAGGCTTGTACATCCTGGAGAAGCTTTCACCGAATACAAATGGGAACAGCCAATTACCAGTCAATGCGAGAACCAGGCAACAGCTGCCCAATAATACGAGCAGTATCCTTGTCATAATCTTCAACACATGATTCACTTCTTCTCTTTGTCCGCCAGCTGTAAGTGGAAAGATCGCACTGGCGAAAATGATGGGAAGCAGTATAAACATTTGTCCGAGTTTGGAAACCTGGATATAATTTCCAAGGTCTTGTGCCGTACAATATTTCTTAACAAAAATGTAGTCGATGCGGTAGAGCAAAAAGAAAATTACATTGCCCGTAAAAGCAGCGAGGCAATAGCGAAGCAATTTTTTAAACTCCTCCACGGAAGGAAGTTTACCTTCCCAGGTCGGTAAATAACGAAGTTTGAATACGATGGGCAGCAGCAGCCCCTGCAAAAGAAAACCGAAGAAATAGATGAAAAGATATCGTTCTCCCTCCAATAAGAATGGGAACCAGATGCCGAAAGGTATAACCAGCAGGATCAGTATAATATTGATGCCGACGAGCAGGCAGTTCGGGAGCCAGAAATTTTTCTCCGCATAAAAAAGATTGGAACAATAAGTGATCAGTAAATTCCCACAAACATAACAAAGTGCCGAAAACAGGTAGAGCGGGTGAGAAATACCGGCGGATGTGTCACCCCTGCGCCAATAAAACAAGACGAAAACAAAAGCGCCTGCTACCACCGTCCACAGCATGGAAAAGTTCAGGAGGCGGCTGGCCGATATATCTTTTTTGGATACGAAATATCCGATTCCCGACTCAAGGCTCAGGCTGAGCAGGAGTAGAATGAAGGTATAGAAATTGATAATGTAATAGATCCAGCCGCTGAGCGAAGCCTGGTAGTAGCGCGCGATCAATATGTTCAACACCAGCGATGAGGCGAAGAACATGCCCCTCCAAACGATACTTTGGTATATGAGTTTTTTCAGGGTCATTGGAATGGTCTAGCCTTCGCGATGAAAACCTTAAATTTGATTAGCCTTTTGGGTAAGTACTTACAAATAAACAATAAAATATCCCAGTTTAGTATACAATGGCCACGCTTCATAAAATAAACAGCAGAGCCCGTAGCCAGGACAATACTGGCTTTGGAACCAATACGTCCCTTTACGGCGGCAGGTTGGTACAAAAGGACGGACAGCCCAATGTCGAAAAGAAAGGAATACCCTTATTGGACCGGATCAGTTGGTATCATTACATGATCAGCATTAGGAGAAGCCATTTTTTCCTGATCCTGTTGTTCACCTATATTACCCTTAACCTGTTGTTTGCAGGTGTCTACTATCTTATAGGCACTGAACACCTGGTTGGAATCCGGGCGGGAACCGAATGGGAAAAATTTTCAGAGGTCTTCTTTTTCAGTACACAAACCTTTACAACAGTTGGTTATGGGCGAATCAGCCCCGTAGGTTTCTGGGCCAGCGCCGTAGCCACTTTCGAGGCCTTTCTTGGCCTGCTCAATTTTGCAATCGCTACGGGATTGTTTTACGGTCGGTTTTCCAGGCCGCAGGCATTCCTAAAATTCAGCGAAAATGCGTTGATTGCACCCTACCGTGATGGCGTGGGATTAATGCTAAGATTGGTTCCCTATAAAAACAATTATCTCACCGATGCTGAGGTAAGGCTCACACTTGCTGTGACTACGGACGTTAATGGAACACAGGCAAATAAATTCTATCCACTGGAACTGGAACTCGACAAAGTTGTAGCGCTTGCACTTAGCTGGACCGTCGTTCACCCGATCGGTGAAAGCAGCCCGCTTACGCAACTCAGACAAAAGGATCTTGCTGATCTCAAGGCTGAGATATTGGTTTTTGTGAAGGCATTTGATGAATCTTTTTCTAATGTCGTGCAGGCGCGCACTTCTTACACAGCGAGCGAAATTTTGTACGGGGAAAAATTTTCGCCGATGTTTCATCGCTCCGATGATGAGTTAAGAACGATTCTTGAATTGGACAAGCTCAATGATCATCGCCCTGCGGATATCAGCAATGTCTATCCTGAATTTGCCAGGGAAGTTAGGCAGGAAGCGTCGGCTACTTCAGCCCTCCAATAATAGCCGAAAACTCTGCAGCCTGGAGAGAAGCGCCGCCAACCAAACCGCCGTCCACGTCGGGACAACCAAAAAGTTCAACTGCATTTCCGGCTTTCACACTTCCGCCATATAAAATGGAGATTTGATCTGCAAGCGCCTGGCCGTACTGACCGGCCAGCACGGAACGAAGGTGCGCATGCATTTCCTGCGCCTGGGCAGAGCTTGCTGTTCTGCCTGTACCGATGGCCCAGATGGGTTCATAGGCGATAACAATTTTCAGCAATTGTTCGGGTGACAGATGAAACAAACTTTCGCGCAGCTGTTGTTCTACATAGCCATTTTGCGTTTCAGCTTCACGGATGGAAAGCGGTTCACCGCAGCAAAAAATGGGAGTCAATTCGTATTCGAGAGCGAGATTTAATTTATCCGCAAGCATGGCGTTGGTTTCAGAAAAATATTCTCTTCGCTCAGAGTGGCCGAGAATGACCTGTGTCACACCAATCGATTTCAACATTTCCGCAGATACCTCTCCCGTATAAGCGCCGGATTTTTTGGAGTAACAATTTTGCGCAGCGATGGCGAAATTTTTTCTTCCCTTGATTTTGTCCAATGCCATGGTCAGGTATGGGAAAGGAACACCAAAAACCACCCATTGGTTCTCATTGATATTGCGCGGTTGAGCCAGCAATTCGTCCAGCAATGATTTTGCCTGGTCGATACTCAGGTTCATTTTCCAGTTAGCTGCTGCAATTTGTTTTCTCATGAGCTTTTAATTTGAACGGCGAAAATAGCGCCTTGGATGAAGGAGAGAAAATAAAAATCCCCTCCCCGCCTTGGCGGGGAAGGGATCTTCAATTCGGTTACCTGATTACGATTTTTTCTCGTAACGTTTTTTGAATTTATCGATACGACCGGCGGTGTCAACCAGCACGTTCTTGCCAGTATAGAACGGATGGGAAGTATTTGAAATTTCCAATTTGATCAGCGGATATTCTTTCCCATCTTCCCAGGTGGTTGTTTCCTTGCTGGGAGCGGTAGAACGGCTCAAAAATGTATACCCGTTACTCGTGTCCTTAAAAACGACAAAACGATAAGACGTGGGATGAATTTGCTCTTTCATGATTATCAGCTATTTGTGCACGATTGCGACCGTGCGGATTAACTTAACGAGCTGCAAAATTAGCTGGTTTTCACGGATTAGCAAAATGAAAAGCAAAGAATTATCCGGGGGATTTTCCAATCAAATCGTGCTCCATGGCGAATTTGACCAGACTGGCGGTGTTCTTTACGTTCAATTTAGCCAACAAGTTCTTGCGGTGGGTATCGACGGTTGTGGGACTCAAATATAGCTGGCTGGCGATCTCGGGGTTGGTAAAACCTTCCGCAATCAATTGCAGTATTTCTTTTTCTCTCCGGGTAAGCACGGGAATCTGGCTGGCCGGATTTGAATTCTCCTTTCGCATGGCCTGACCGGCTTCGAAGCTTAGGTAAGTCTTACCCTTGCTCACCTGGTGAATGGCTTCAATCATTTCTGTTTTATCGGCGTTTTTCAACACGTATCCGCTTGCGCCATTTTCCATCATCCGTGTCACATAACTTCCCTGGTTAAAGGTGCTTAGCCCGAGAACCATCACATCCGGGTGGGACTGTTTGATTTCACGGCAAAGATCGATGCCGCTCTTATCGGGAAGATTTATATCCATCAGGATCACGTCTGCTTTGTTATTAACAAAATAGCCGATGCAGGACTGGGCATTCATGGCATATCCACAAACTTCAATATCCTTCTCATTGGTAAGAAGAGATTTGATGCCTTCCTGCACTAACGGATGATCGTCCACGATAAATACCCTGATCATGCCTATACAATTAATTCAATATTTACTGAAACTCCTTTGCCGGGCTGGGCACTCAGGTCAATTTTGCCTTTCAGGTAATTCACCCGGTTATAGATATTCGTCCACCCGGCGCCCTTGTTATATTCCAGGCAACGCATGTCGAACCCTTTGCCATTGTCCTCGACGGTAATGCTTAACCGATTTTCCCGACGCATGACCTGGACGAGCGCTTCCGTTGCTGATGCATGCTTCAGCGCATTGTTCAGCAATTCCTGGATGACGCGGTAAACGATGATTTCTACACTCTGGTCCATTCTCTCTTCCAGGCCAAAGGACTGGTATTGCAACCTCATCAGGTTGGCTGTATTGATCGCATTGCAATAATCCTTCAGTGCTTCGTCCAATCCAAATTTCACGAGCGCTTCCGGCATCATATTATGTGCCACCCTTCTTAATTCCCTGATAGAAGTGTCGAGCATGTCGAGCGATCTGTCAAATACAGCGCTGTCGGCCTTATTGATCAGCATGTGATCTTTCATATTCACCAGCGAAAATTTTACGCCTGAAAGCATGCCTCCCAGACCGTCGTGCAGATCTTTTGCCATCCGGCTTCTCTCCTCTTCCTGCGCCTTCAGCATCGCATCCGTTGCGACGAGCAATTGATCTTTTTCCAACACGCGGATCCTTTGCTGTTGCAGTTGGTCCTGCTGACGGGCCAGGGCATGCCGGTGCCTGAAATTTCGGTATCCTGTAAATCCGATCACAAGTAAGGCAACCAATGACGCGATGAGAAAATAGTTAAGCGTGGATTTTTGCTTCAAAGAGAGCGTCTGGATTTGTTTTTCATTTTGCAATTGTAAAATTTCCTTTTGTTTTTTTTCGCCCTGAAACCGCTCTTCCACTTCGGCTACTTTTTCCGCAGTTTCCACGTTGAATAGGGAGTCGTTAATTTGTACAGATTTGGAAAGCGACTGATAGGCTGCCTTGTACTCGCCGCGACTATTTTCAATCTCCGCCCGGGTCATGTACATCTCTCTTAAATCAACCCTGGACCCCACCTGCTTTGCAAGGGTATCGGCCTGGTTGATGAATTTCCACGCCTTCTCCGGCTGATTGGTGAGATGATATAAATGTGCAAGATGTATGCATGCCGTGCAGAGATGGTAAAGATTCCCCATCTGCCTGGTATAGTTATAGGCCTGGAGGTGATTTTCGAGCGCTTTTGGATAATCTTTTCGTTGGAAATAATAGTCGCCTATATTGTTGTAGATGTCTGAACTTTGTTCAAGCCAGTTATTCCCGTTTGCGATAGGAAGTGCTTCATTCAACTCTGCGAGCGCCTTTTCAGGTTGATTCAGGTGACTGTAGGCACTTGAAATATTGATATGTGCGTTGGTCTCGGCATAACGATCTCCCACACGCTTTGATAATTCTATGGCTCGCTTACCATACTCCACGGACTTATCAAATTCTTTTTGGGTGTCAAAGAGATTGCAGAGATTGGAATATAGAACAGGCAACTTATCCTGGTTGCTGGCGTTTTCCAAAAGCGTAGCCGCCTGGAGGTAATATTCGATCGCTTTGACACGATCGCTCTGATGCAAATAAACATTCCCAATATTCCCCAGCACCGCCGCAATTTTTCCGGTGTCATTGATCGTCCGGGCCAGCGGTAAACTTTTTTCAAAAGTTTTCAACGCATCGTCCAGCTCGTTGTTTTCAATGTGGGAAATACCAATATCAACCATAGACGAAAGCATCAGGCGATTGTGATTGATTCTTGTTGCCAACTTCAGGGCCTGGTTATAGTAGTTAAAGCTCTCTTTCGGCCGCTCCTCCTCTATGGCTTCTCCGATATCCAGCATGGTACGCACTTTTACAGAGTCATCGGTGGCGGCATGAAGTTTTTTAATAAGACTGTCTGGCGGGGCCGCCTGGCAAAAACAAGTCACCCGGGATACGATGACGATCATCAGAAGCAGAATATACTTGGCACTAAATTTCTCCATCATCGTCAGGCATTTACATCGTAAAGTTTGAGATAATCAACTGGATTATCAAGGAGAGGAAGTAAAATCCCCTTTTTAGGGGAGATTCCAGATGCCGGATACCAGATACCGGATACCGGATCGCGTGTGTGCGGGTGTGGTTGCATCAAGGAACTTGAACAACTCAAACCCAAACTCAAACTATCCGGTATCTGGTATCCGGTATCCGGCATCTGAAAATTAAACTTTACACCAAAACCGGTATTGATACGGTATTTGAACGGCTTTACTTTTAACCAAACCAAACTTTATGATGAAGGGAGCCATTACCGTGACGATTTGCTGCTTTTATTTTTGTGCGCAGGCACAGCCTTCGAAGCCCGTGGATTCAGCTGCGAAAAAGTCGGCTGACTCCACCAAATTATTGGCAGCAAAAAAGGCAGACGCCAGGAAGGCGCCGAAACCCAGGCCATTGCCCATTCCTGAGTTCATTAACCAGCCAAATTATTTCGATGTTGACGACAACCGGCTCATTAAGTTGGAGAACAATACGGCCAAGATGAACAGTAAAAAGAAGACGCTGGGATTGGGTGGTGGGAAACAATTCTTTACCATGGACGGGCCCAGTTCAAAAATCCGGTTCAATTCCTCGAAAAATGTTCAATTCATGCTCAAAACAAACGGGGATGAAATTGATCTTACCTCATACATCAAGCTTTACAAATTTGCTGTGAGTGGTGATAAGCGGGAAGTGGTGATCAGTTCCAACGGAGGGATCCTGAATTCAAAAACCGAGGACAAAAGTTCAACGATAAATCTCAGTGTAAGAAAACTATCAACGGGTATCTATGCCTTAACCTTCAATACACCCCTGGATGCCGGTGAGTATGGCTTTGTTTGGATGAATAATACTACACTGCAGGAATTTCCTGTATATGGTTTTGGGATCGATTGGAAGAAGTCAGACTAAAAAAACTCCCGGAATCTCTTGAGGGGGAGCTAAAAAGCTTCTGTTAGTGGGGAGCTTCCGGGAGCGCCGGTCCATAAGTAGGTTGCAATGGACTTAAGTTGTACAAAAAAGAAAGCACCAGATCATTCTTTATACTTACCGAAGTATGTATACTTACTAACCCAATGCTTTCCTAAGCCCGCTTTCATCTTGTTAAAGGATTCTGCGTTCTTATACCTCTAATATACGATCACAAGATTTCCGTTTCCAAATTTTTACGGCCTTTGATATACACCGGTTATGCACCAGATTATGCACATCGGGGATTAGCTTTTCATGTTTACATATTGCAAAGCAATTCCAAGATTCCATCCTTTGGAAGCCTGTATCACTTCCTGCAAATCGTCAATTTTTTTTGCTGTCACACGCACCATGTCATCCATGATGGCAACCTGGACTTTTAATCCACTATCTTTAATCAGCTTCACAATTTTTTTTGCATCTTCGGGTTTGATACCGTTTCGAACGGGCACTTCTTTCTTCATCATCTTTCCGCTCTGATGCGCTTCCTTTCCCAGGTCATAAATTTCCGCTGCCAGTCCCTGTTTCATGCTGCGGCTGATCATGACGTCGATAATCTGTTTCAACTTCATGTCG
>Ga0157376_10003213_pt1 | contig 11247 bp, 8 predicted proteins | sample M45metaG_FD_121801 | JGI IMG/M metagenome (GOLD analysis project Ga0157376, IMG submission 121801) | Miscanthus rhizosphere microbial communities from Kellogg Biological Station, Michigan, USA - M4-5 metaG | ecosystem: Host-associated > Plants > Roots > Rhizosphere > Soil | place: USA: Michigan... | reverse complement strand
CGGTCTCCTGCTCTTCGTGCTGCCGGCCGTTGCCATCGACGTCTCAGGCGGTGCCTGGCTGAACCCCGTCGATCGTCCAGTCTGGCAAATCAGCCTCTGGGTGCAGCTCCTCATGGTCCCTGCCATCGTCGGTCTGAGCGCCGTGCAGGAATTCGTGATGCGCGGCGGCGGCACGCCCGTGCCGTTCGATCCACCGCAGCGGCTGGTTGTGACCGGGCCATACGCCTACGTCCGCAACCCGATGCAGTTGTCGGCCGTCGTGCTGCTCGCTCTTCTCGGACTGTTCCTTCGAAACCCGTGGGTGGCGGCGGCCGGGATCATGGCTCACCTCTACTCCACAGGCATCGCGGGGTGGGACGAAGACGAGGATCTGCGACGGAGATTCGGGGACAATTGGCTCGCCTACGCCGGGAACGTGCGACCGTGGGTACCCCGGCTTCGCCCGTGGCGGCGTCCGGGGGACCTCCCGGCTCGGTTGTTCGTGGCCTCCGGCTGCGGCATGTGCAGCGAAGTCGGCGGCTGGTTCGCCCGCCACCACGCACGCGGGCTGGCGATCGTGCCGGCAGAAACGCACGAATCGCGAGCGCTGACGCGTATTACCTTCGAGCCGGCCGGAGGCGGCCCCGAGGCCACGGGGGTCGAGGCCGTCGCCCGGGCGCTCGAGCACGTTCATCTGGGCTGGGCCTTTGCGGGGTGGGCGCTCCGGTTGCCCGGAGTTCGGTGGTTCGCCCAGCTGTTGACCGACGCATCGGGCGGCGAACCTCGTAGGATTGAGATCAGCCATGTTCCTCACCCGTCAGCCATCGGCCGCCTCGATCCAGCAGTTTCTTCACGAATCGAAGACCCTCGGCCTGTCGTACGAACAGGTCGGGATCGTCAGCAAGGTTCCGGCGGGCTATGACGTCGACGAGATGGCGGTCGTGATCGGCAGCGGCGAGGCCGGTTTCGAGCGCGCGAAGGCGGCGCTCATGGCGTGGAAACACTTCGATCTCGATTGGGCCCGCATCTGTCCGGAAGGTGCGCCGATCGAGATTGGGACGACCGTCGCCGTGCTGGTCCGCCACTTCGGGTTCTGGTCGCTCAACGGCTGCCGTGTCCTGTATTTCCTCGGCGATCGATCGCACGGATCGACGTTCGGATTCGCGTACGGAACGCTCGCCAACCACTCCGAGCAGGGCGAAGAGATCTTCGAGGTGTCGCTCAACCGGGCGTCGCAGGCCGTGACGTACCGCATTCGCGCGGTGTCGCGGCCGCGCGCCGTGCTGGCACGCCTCGGGTACCCCGCGACGCGAATGCTCCAGGAGCGGTTCAGGCGGGACTCGGGCGAGGCGCTGCGGCGCGCCATGCAGGGGGGCGCTAGAAGTCGGGAAGGGTGATCGACATCACCATGCTGTAGCGGACCGGGCGGCCTTTTTTCGTCGCGGGCCGGTAATGCCAGGCCTTGGCCGCGCTGACGATCATGCGATCGTGGTAGCCGTTGACCGGCGTCTCCAGCTTGACCGTCTCGACTTCTCCGCTGCGGCCGACGACCAGCTCGAGGCGTCCGGTCTGCGGCGAGCGTCCAGACAGCGATGCGGTCGAGAGCTGCCGGCCAATCGGCTTCGGCGGCGTCACATCGCGATCGGCGCTCGTGTAGATTCGCGCCTCCTCGAGCGTGCGGGCCGAGGTCGCCATCGCCATCAGGTTCGACACGTCGCCGTTGAGGTCGGCGTCCGATGGATCGATGTCCGCGTCTCTGAGCAGCGCCAGCGCCCGATCGCCCTTGGTCAGCGTCATCGCGAAGTCGCCGGCGTCGTACGCGACGCGGGCTTCCTGGTAGTACCGGCGCGCCATCGCGGGGAGCAGCAGGCGTTTGCTGGTTTGAAACGCCGCCAGTGTTTCGGGCGTGTAGCGAGCCGGGTCGAGTTGAACGAGCGGGTTCCTCATCACGATCCCGTCGAAGATCACCGCCGCCTCGCCGTTCCGGCCTTCCGACAATAGCGCGCTGGCCCGCCGTATCGACGCCTCGAGCGAATCGCCCGCGACCGCAGACGGGCGCGCGGCGGGTTCCGCGTTGCGCGACGCGGACGGCGCAGATGCCGGCGCGAAGACGTTTGCCGGCGCAGACACGTCGCGAGATCGCGCCGCCGGGCGCGACGCCGGAGGCGCGCTCCGCTCGGGCGCCGCGGCCCGCGCCGTCAATTCCGGCGCTGCCTTCGGCGGTTCCGGCGGCGCCTCGACTGAGACCGGTGCGGCCGACGGCTGCACCCGCGCTGGCGCCGCCTCCTGTCTCGGCGCGGGTGTCAGCGCAAACGACCAGAGGCTCGAGATGTCGGCGTCACGCGTGATCACGACAGCGGTGACCGCGGCCACGGCGACCGTGATCGCGCCGGCCGCAACAGCAACCAGGCCGGATCGTTTCCGGGCCGTCGCGGGACGCGCGAGCGCCGGCGTCTTGCGCACCGGGCGCTTGGGTGGTGGATGCGGTTCGGCCGCCGGTGGCCGGACGACCGGCAGCACCCGCTCCGGCGGAGGGAGCCCCGAATACTTCGCTTCGAGGCCACGATTGAACGCCGCACGGATCGCAGCCTCGGAGTCGCCCGGGTCGCCCGGCCGTTCGAAATGGCGAAGCGCGGCCGACAGTTCGTCCACCGATGAGTAGACCGGCACTTCGAACGACGCTTGCGACGCGACGATGCGAAGCTCGGCCGGTGCCATCGAATCCTGCAACAAAACCCGTAGCACGCGGCCGACCTGCTTGACGAGCGGATCGCTGCTCGACCCGCCCGGCAGTACGTACACCTCTCCCGCGTCGGTGATCTCGACGTTCCAGGGCTCGACGAGCGAGCGGTGCACGTTGGCTCCTGGATCGCGCGACATCACGCCGCATAGGTGCTGGGCGATCGCAACCGCCTCGTGCCAATCCAGGCGGACGTGGTTATCGATCAGATCGGCGATCGACAGCGCCGGGCTCCGGGACCGGTCGAACGGCGTTGCCTCGGCGCTGATCGCCGCTTCCCTTGCCGGCGCCGGAACCAACGTGGGTCCGGCGATCGGCGCGGGCTCGACCAGCACCAGGCGCTCCGGATCGGCGCGGGCAACGGTCTCGACAACGGGCGGCGCCGCCAGGGGAATCTCGGTCGGTGCCGGCGCGGGCACTTCCGCTGGCAACTCGGCCCGCATGACTGCCTGCACGGGAGGCGCGTCGGCGGGAAGCGCCCCGGCCGCCGGCGCGTCTTCCGATCGGAACACCGCGTCGATGTCGAAATCATCGTCCATCGGGACGATGACGAACTCCTCGCGACGCTTCGAGGCCACACCATTCCCCTGTCCGCCCGGCTCGGAAGGATCGGCGTCGCTGTGGTTGGCGATCGGCTTCACGACGTTTTCACTGCTAGTGTTCCGGGGCAAAATATCCGCCGCGACTCGTGACGACGATCTCTTCTGCCTTGGGACGAATCTGTACCTCGCGCCACGCACCGTTCCGCGCGATGTTCGTGGACGTGTAGCTCAGGACGTACCGGCGGCGCATGTTCTCGACGATGCGCCGGTACTGTTCCTGAAGGTCCGACACGTCGAGAGGGAAATACGCCTGCCCGCCCGACAGGCGCGCGAGACGCTCGAGCGGCGGCTTGTCCACCTTCGTCCCCAGGCCGATGGAGAAGATCGCCGCGTCCGTCTCCTTCGCGAGCGCGAGCACGTCGTCCAGGTTGCGCACGCTGCCCGGACCTGTACCGGGATTGTTCTCGTCGCGGCCGTCGGTCAGGATCACGACCGCCCGCCGGCCCTCGATGCGCTTCAGCCGCACCAGCGCGTCCGACAGCGCGTCGTACAGCGCCGTTCCGCCTGTCGCGATGTATCCGTCGATGGCCTTGCGGGCGGCCTCGCGGTCCTTCGTCAGATCGTGCTCGAAGAACACCTGGTCCGCGAACAGCATCGGCGCGAGGCTGTCCTCCGGGCGCAGTGCGTCGATGAACTGATGCGCGGCCTCGAGGACCGCGGCCGCGCTCCGGCGCATGCTGCCGCTCTCGTCGAGCGCGAGCACGATCGACACGGGCGCCACGGCTTCGTGAAACGCGTCGATCTTCTGCTCGACGCCGTCCTCGACGACGACCAGATCCTCGGCGCTCAGGTCCACGAACCGCTGCTCGGCGTCCGTGATCGTGAACTCGAGCTCGGGGTGGACGGGCGGCGGCCTGGGCGCCGTGTAGCCATCGCGCGTGCGCACTTTGTACTCGGGGCCGGCCAGCATCTTCACCGACCGCCACGCGCCGTCGGCCACCTGGTTGCTCGGCGTGTAAGTGACGAGGTACCGGTTCTGAGCGTCCTCCGCCAGGCGGGCGTGCACGGCGACGATGTCCTCCTCGCGCGGCGGAAAGAACACCTGGCCGCCCGTTTCGACGGCGATGCGTTTCAGCAGCCTCTCCCCGCGCAGCGAGATTCCGGCAATGCCGCCGATGCCGACGACGTACACCGTGACTCGCGCGGCCTTGACCGCCGCGAGCGCCTCATCAGGCGTCGTCACACTGTTTTCGTCGTAGCCGTCGGTGAGCAGCACGATGGCGCACCGGCTCTGCGTCGTGGGCAGCTTCCCCGCCACTTCGACGAGGCTGTCGAGAATCGACGTCCCGCCGGCCGATCCGATGTGTCCGACGGCCTCGATGATCGTCTTCCGGTCGCCGGTCGGGCCCGTCAGCGCGCCCAGGCGGCGGGTGAACGGCGCAACGAGCACCTGATCCTTCGGCCGTAGATACTGAATGAACCGGGTGGCTGCGTCGCGCACGAAGTCGATCCGGCGCGACATGCTCTGGCTGCTGTCGATGAGGAGCGCAAAGGTCGCCGGCAGGGTTTCCTGGTTGACCAGGTCGATCTCCTGCTGCACGCCGTCCTCGGTGACCGTGAAGCTCGAACGCTCCAGACCGCTGACGAACTTCCCGGCCTTGTTGTACACGCTCGCTTCGAGCAGCACGCGGCTCGTCCCGGTTTCCTCGACGATCTCGAACGGCTTCAGCTCGATGGTGTCGCGCACAATCTGGCCGAGTTCGTCCTCTGCCTCGACGGTGATTTCGCGCCGCTCGTACGGGTTCTCGTCCAGCCACTCGACGGCGTACGGCGGGCCGTCTTCGTCGATGCCGAGCAGCATTTCGTCCACGTAGAACCGGATGGCCTTGAGCGTCGTATCGGGGGCGGCGTGGATCTGCGCGACGATGCGGACCTTCCCCGAGGTGCCCATGCGGCCGAGGGGGGACGTGATCTTTACAGTCGTCGGCGCCTGGGGACCCGCGGCGGCGGCCGACGCGCGTGGCGCGGGCACGGCGACGCCCATTGCGAGCCACGCGGCCGCGACGAACCGGAGAGTCAGGCGGTCAGCCACCATGGACGATCTTCACGGGACGCGCGCGCGCCCCCCGCGGCGTTCGAGCGACGCCATTGTGCTGAGCGCCGCCGCGAGTTCGGGGTCCGCCGAGAGGGCCGCGCGGCACTCGGTCGCCGCCCGGGCATCGTCGCCGTCGAGAAACGACAGGTAACAGAGGTTGCTCCACGCATACGCCGCGTCCGGATCCAGCGCGACGGCCCGTTCGTACTCTCGCCGCGCGTCAATGCGATGGCCGGTGGCGGTCAGGACCGTTCCCCACGTGTTGTGGGCCGACGCCGAGTCCGGGGCGTAGAACACCGCCCGCGAGGCATCCGCGGCGCCGAGCGCGGGGAATCCCCAGTCGCGCCAGACGCGCGCGAGGCCTTCGTACGCGGCCGAGTCCGTACGGTCGATCTGCGACGCGCGGGAGTAGTGGTCGTATGCCATGTCGAGAATGCCCAGCGCGCGATAGCGATCGCCGACGGCCCGATGCGCCTCCGCCGTCGGGGCGACCGCCGCAAGCAGCAGCGCCGCGGACAACGCACGATCCGTGCTCTCCAGCGTCGGCAACAGGTTCGACACCGGGCGAAGCTTCTCCGGCAGGTGGCCGGATTGTTTGGATCCGCCGGCCGCCTTTGGCGGTTTCGTCACCGCCAGGGGCTCACCGATCTCGAGGGTCGGCTTTCCCGGCCTGACGAACGGGTTCGAGGTGGCGCGCGGCCCGTGCGCCGCGCAACCACTCACCATCGCCCACACCAGTAAGCAGAGGCCCCGACTCGGCCTCGCGCATCGCACCACGGTGGCGCTAGTTCTCGCCGGCTTCGCGGTTGAGCCGCGATTTGCGGCGCACCACGTAGAGGACCACGAACACGGCGAGCACGACGAGCCAGGCAGCAGTGGTAGTACCCAAGACGTCCTCCTTCTTCGTTCAGTTGCTAAAACAGGTTCCGGTAAAACGCCACGGCGACGGGACCCAGACACACGACGTAGAGCGCGGGCATCAGGCACAACACGAGGGGAAATACGAGCTTGACGCCGATCTTGCCGGCGCGCTCTTCCGCGCGCTGCCGGCGTTTGGTTCGCAGCGTTTCGGCGTGGGTGCGAAGGCCCTGTGCGATGCTGGTGCCGAACCGATCTGTCTGGATCAGCAAGGCGACGAGCGACCGGACGTCATCGACTCCGGTCCGCTTCGCGAGGTCCTGAAACGCCTCCAGCCGGGGCTTGCCTGCGCGTATCTGGCTCGACAGCGTTCCGAGCTGCCGTGCGATCACCGGCAGCGCGATCTCCAGTTCGTTACTGGCCTTCAAAATCGCCTGATCGAGGCTCGAACCGGCCTCGATACAAACAATGATGAGATCGAGGGCATCGGGCAGGCCGTCCTGAATGGCCTTCTTGTGCTTCAACGTCTTCTGCGACAACCAGAGGTCCGGCATCACGAAGCCCAGCGCGGCGCTCGTCAGGCCCAACACCAATCCATCGGTGAAGCCGAGCGCGAGGACGGTCGTGATACCGAGCACGACAGGCAACGCCAGACGCACCGCCGAATACACGACAGCCGCCGAGTACCCTTCGTAGCCCGCGGCGGCGAGGCGGCGGCGCAGCCGTGACAGATCCGTCGGCGACGTCGGAAGCATGTCCGAGAAGCGCTTCAGCGTGGGGCTGGGCGCATCGGCGACCTGGACGTTGATCGGCGCCGCCGCGGCGCGAGGCGTCGTGAAGTTCCGGAGGCGCCGGCGCTCCGGGGACGTGCGCGCCAACGCCAGCGACGCGACCGAACCTGAGACGACCGCCACGCTGGCGAACACCGCCAGGAGCGTGATGAGCAGAGAGATGGGCATCGCGATCCTCAGATCTCCACGTTGACGATTCGACGAATCGCCGCCATTCCGATCAGCTGCAGGCCGATGGCGCCCGCCGTGAGCATGCGGCCCAGCGGATCGTCGATGAGCAGACGAATGTGTGTCGGCGCGATGAAATACAGGACGACGGCAAGGACGGGAGGCAGGCACGCCAGCGTCCAGCCCGTGATCCGCCCGTGCGAGCTCAGCGCCCGCACCTGGCGGCGCACGCGAAACCGCTCACGGATGAGCGATGCAAGCCGGTCGAGAACCTCCGCCAGGTTGCCGCCGGTCTCACGCTGCGTGAGCACGGCGGTGACGAAAATCCGCGCGTCGAGCAGCGGCACGCGGTCGGCAAACTCCCGCAGGACGTCCGGAACCGGCTTCCCGTACGTCTGCTGGTCGTACAGCAGCCTGAACTCGACACCGAGCGGCGCCGGGACTTCCTCGGCGGCCATGAGGAGACCGGTCGTGAGCGCATGACCCGCGCGCAGGGAGACGGCAATCATCTCGACCGCCTGGGGCAATTGCTCTTCCATCAGATCCAGACGTTTCCGCGCGGCGCGACGTACCCAGAGGTACGGCAGTAACCCCAGGACCACCGCGGCGACCGCGCCGACGAGCATCGACGACGCGACGGCGCTGAGCACGGCGAACGTGACCGTCGCCACGAAGCCGCACGCGAGCAGCACGACGCCGAGTGTCACGGGCAGGCCCGAGTTGGCCACCGTCTGCTTGACGGGATCCAGCAGGTGTCCCGTTCCGACCAGCGCGGCATCGAACACTTTCAGCGCGCTGAGCGGCGCGGCCTTCTTCGTCAGGTCGGCCGTGACCGGCCGATCGTCGACCGTCGGCGTCAGCCGCCGCCGCAGTGCGCGTGATGCGGACGTTTCCGGACGCACGACGAACGTCCAGTAGACGCCGAGGATGATGACCGCGCACAACACGAACGTCAGGGTGACGATGAGCATGATCCCCTCAGGCCACAGCTTTCCTGTGCTCGAACATGTCCCCCGGCAGCTGGATCCCGAGCGAGGCCAGCCGCTCGCTGCACTTCGGACGGATTCCGGTCGCACGGAAATGCCCGCACACCTTGCCGTCGCGCCTGAGCGTGGTGCGCTCGAAGAGGAAAATGTCCTGCATCGACACCATCTCGCCTTCCATCCCGGTTACTTCGGTGATCCCCGTGACTTTGCGGGTGCCGTCCGACAGACGCGTCACCTGGATGACCAGGTTGATCGCCGACGCCGTCTGCTGGCGGACCGCCCGCTCCGGGATGTTGAGACTGGCCATGGCCACCATCATGTCGAGCCGGTACAGCGCGTCGCGCGCGCTGTTGGCGTGGATGGTCGTCAGGCCGCCGTCGTGGCCGGTGTTCATGGCCTGGAGCATGTCGAGCGCTTCCTCGCCGCGGACCTCGCCGAGGATGATGCGATCGGGCCGCATACGAAGGGCGTTGGCCACGAGGTCGCGCTGGCGTACGGCGCCTTTCCCCTCGATGTTCGACGGCCGCGTCTCGAGCCGCACCACGTGCCGCTGCCGCAGCAGCAGTTCGGCCGCGTCTTCGATCGTCACCACGCGTTCGGTGTCGGAGATGTACCCCGACAACACGTTCAGCAGGGTCGTCTTGCCGGCGCCGGTTCCCCCAGAGACGATGATGTTGAGGCGGCTTGCGACAGCGGCGTTCAGGAAGTCGAGCATCGGCTGGCTGAGCGTCTCGCGTTCGACCAGGTCCCTGGCGCCGAGGCGTGTGGTGCGAAACCGCCGGATCGAGAGCGCGGGTCCTTCAAGTGCGAGCGGCGGGATGATCGCGTTGACGCGGGAGCCGTCCTTGAGGCGGGCGTCCACCATCGGGCTCGATTCGTCGATGCGCCGTCCCACCGAGCTGACGATGCGCTCGATAATCTGCAGCAGATGGCGGTTGTCCTTGAACACGATCTCAGTGGGCTCGAGCCGGCCGTTCCGTTCGATATAGACCTGGTCGTACCGGTTCACGAGGATGTCGGAGATATCCGGGTCGCGCAGGAGCGCTTCGAGCGGGCCGAGGCCGAACAGCTCGTTCAGGACGTCGACGACCAGGCTCTCGCGCTCCACGAGGCTGAGCGGGGTCGTCCGCGTTTCCTTCCCGATCATGTCGACGATCATGTCGCGGATCTGCGGCTCGGCCTCCTCGCGCGCCAGTCGATTCAGCCGCTCGAGGTTCAGGCGGTTGAGCAGTTCCTGATGGATGCGGGCCTTCAGTTCCTGGTAGTCGCGATTGCGAGCCTCTGCACCGCCTCCGGGTGATGCAGCAAGGATGGAATTCATCCGCGGTGTCTCCTGGGATGCACGCTGTTATGTCCTGAACCGGCCGAACAGCCCGCCGGGCCGCTCCGGTTCGGCCGCCGGCTCGCTCTGCGCGTTCGTCGTCAGGACGCGCGCGAAGCTCGCAAACGACGCGGCCAGCTTGTTGTGGTTGTCCAGCACGAGCGGGCGCCCGACGTTCATCGCCCCCAGCGCGAGCCGGTAGTCGCTCGGGAACACCTGCACGATGGGCCCCCCCATCACGCGTTCGATTTCCTTCCGCCCGATTTCGGCAACCGAGTCGTACCGGCTGACGACGACCGTCACGCGATCGCGGCCGTACCGCTGGCGCAGGGCGGCCGCCATGCGGCTGGCGCCACGGACCGTCGACAGCTCCTGGTTCGCGACGACCACGATCGTCGTCGCGAGCTCGAGGGCGTCGAGCATCGACGGATCCGAGCGCGGCACATCGAGCACGACGCACGGGTAGTGCCGGGCCGCGCAGTCGATGAGGCTCCGCACGGCGCGGACGTCCACGGGTCCCACCATGCCGCGGTCGGACGAGGCGAGCAGGTCGAGGCCGAACTTCGTCCGGCCGACCAGCGATCGCAGAAACGAATCGTCCAGACGATTGATGTTCTCGAGCGCGTCGGCAACCGAAAACCGCGGCTCGGCCCCGACAAACAGCGCGGCGTCGCCGCTGCCGACGTTGAGGTCGATGAGCAGCGTGGACGACGGCGCGGATTTGGCGATGGCCGTCGCCACATTCACCGCCAGCGTCGTCGTGCCTACGCCGCCCTTGCCGCCCAGAAACGCCACGACCTGCCCCGGGTCGCGCGCCGGCTGCTGCGCCAGCACGCGGTCGATCGCCGCGCCGAGCTCGTTCGCGGACACCGGCTCGGTCACGAACTCGGTGACGCCCGCGCGCATCGCTTCGAGCATCAGGACCGGATCGAGCGAGGACGCCACGATGACGACACCCAGCGCCGGTTGCTGGCGCTTGAGGAGCGCGACGCCTGCCGGCACGCCCGACCGATCGCGCAGGTCGACAACCACGACGTCCGCCTGCAGGGGCTGCTGCGTCGCGAGGCCCGACAAGGCGTCTAGGGGCAGCGTGGTCGTGCGCGCGCCGCTCGCGTGGATCAGCTCCTCGAGTTGACGATTGACGGCGCCGACTACAAAAACGTTCATGCTCACTGCGTCACCGAACCAGGGTGATGGCTTTCAGAAACGACGACTGGGCCGACAGCCTCGGCGCGGCGGACGGCACCAGGCCCGGATAACTGGTCAGCGTGCCGCTCGAACCAGCGGCGTTGCCGATGAACAGGCCCACGATGTTGACGATCGACGCGCACGGCGCCCCTCCGGGGCACGGCGTGCACGTGTGTCCTGGCGGGCACGCGCTCCAGTTTCCTAACGCCCGCCGGTACTGGAACACCTCGGTGTCGAACACCGCGACGGCGACTTGCCGCGGGCTGAGCGGCGCGCACCCCGGTGCGCAGCTGCCGTCGATCGATGCCGTGGCGCCGTCCCACGACGCCAGGGGATCGGCTGCGTACAGGCCTCCGAAATCCGGCGCCGCCGGCATCGTCAACGCCACCGGGATCTGAGCCCCGACCTCGATTGGCTGGCCGTTGCAACCGCCCACGCTTGCGGCGTAGCCCGCCGCCGGTTCGAGCGGCAGCACCCAGCCCGGGACGATCGGATCGACCGTGGAATTCTGGTTCGTCGGATCCGTCGCCAATGTCAGCGGCAGCGTCGCGCCGAGATCGTGATGAGCGGTATTGCTTG
>Ga0157376_10003210_pt1 | contig 11252 bp, 12 predicted proteins | sample M45metaG_FD_121801 | JGI IMG/M metagenome (GOLD analysis project Ga0157376, IMG submission 121801) | Miscanthus rhizosphere microbial communities from Kellogg Biological Station, Michigan, USA - M4-5 metaG | ecosystem: Host-associated > Plants > Roots > Rhizosphere > Soil | place: USA: Michigan... | reverse complement strand
GGCCTGCTGCACTTCGGCCAGGTACGCGGTCTTCTCGGCGACCTTGCACGTGACCGTGACGGTCAGCACGACTTCGTAGACGTTTTCGGCGAGAGTGCCGACCTGCTGCGACAGGTTCAGCTGCACCTGCGGCTGGCCCTGCTCCTGGAAAATCTGCGGCGCACCGGGGACCTCGAACGAGGCGTCCTTGATGTATACCTTTTGCAGCGACAACTGCGCGGCGGCTTCGCCGGCGCCGTTGGCGGACGGGTTGAGGGTGGTGTTCTCGGTCATGGAAGTACTGCTCCGGATAAGACGGGATCGAAATGAATCGACCCGGAAAGGATCGTGGGGAAAAGATCGCGGATTATCCCACGATGCGCCACGCGCTGCACGTTCGACGATCGCGCCAGCGTGCCGGCGCGCTGACCGGCAGCCGGAAGTGTGACGTGTTACCGGCCGCGGACGAGCGGCAGGTCGGCCTGCTGCCAGGAGGCGAGGCCGCCGCCGAGCCAGAACACGCGCTTGAATCCGGCCTTGACGAGACGCGTCGCCGCTTGCGCGGACGTCGTGCCGGTCTTGCAGTAGACCGCGACCGGCAGTTCGCGGACCTTGGCCAGGTCCTTGTTCTCGGGATCGAACTGGCTCAGCGGCACGTGGCGCGCGCCAGGAATGTGGCCCTTCTCGAAGTCCTGCGTGCTCGACAGGTCGACGACCAGCGGGCTGTCGCGATTGATCAACTGGGTCAGCGCGGCTGGCGTGACCTCGCGATAGCCGCGGAACAGCCGTGATGCTTCGCTGCCGAGCCAGGCGACGAGCACCGACAGGAACAACATCGCCAACAGGGTGTGATTGCCGATGAACTCGGGCAGCCGGTGCAGGATTTCAGACATGGGATTGAGCGGCAGGCGGGAAACAACGATGCAGATTATCCGTCAGCCGCGGTCAGCGCGCAAAGATGCGCACGATTTCCCACGTCGATCTGTTACGAATTCGTTCGCCCCGCGTGCGTCAGCCGTCTGGGGCAGCGCGCAGGCAAGCGCTTGCCGCGCGGTTGCCTCTCGCGGCGATCAATGCACGGTGATGTCGGGCAACCCCGACACGAGCCACCAGTGATTCCCCTTGGCGTCGTAGCGCCACAGCTGCTTGTCGACGATCGAGCGCGCCGCCTGGGTATTGATGTTGACCAGGCCGATCTCGACGATCTGGCTGACTTCGTTGTCGTTGATGTGCACCGGTCCGGCATCGGAATACACGCTGATCTGCACCTGCTGGTAGCGCGCCAGATCCAGTGCGGTCACCGGATGTTTCTTGAGGGTTTCCGGATCGACGAACCCGAGCGCATCCTCCATGTGGCCCCAGCGGATCGCGGCGCCATAGGCAGACAGCGTGTCTTCGAGCAACAGCGCGTTGTTCTTGACCGGGCATCCGGTCAGCACGAGCAGGGCGAGCGCAAGCAAAACTGAACGAACCGACATGGAAGGTTCCCCAACCGGACGACGAGTGTCCCGACAACCCGATTGTGCAGCAAATCGGCCTAGCCCGGATTATTCATGATCGTCCTGCTGCGACCGACGATCCACTCGCTGTGGCGCAGCGGCGTCTCGTCGGCCTCGCGACGGACGATCATGAACAATCCGGGCTTGCGGTCAGGCTGCCGACGTGGCGGCGATCGCGACGAAGCGCGCCTCGAGCGTGGCGGCGGCGCTGCCATCGTCGAGTGGAACGCGGCAAAAGACGCGCAGGCGCGCGCGTCCGCGCTGCTCGAGCGTCGCCAGGAACGCATCCCAAGACTCGCCTTCGGCCAGTTGCGCCTCGGCGACGAAGTCCGACCATATCGGCGCCATGTAGCGCACCATGCTGTCCTGAACATAGATGTCGCAGCTGCGGCCGAGCGCGCGCAGACGCAGCACGATCAGGCCCCAGCCGACCAGCGTCATCAGGCTCGCCAGGCTGCCACCGAACGCGCAGCCCTTGTCGTTGATGTTCGGCGCGAGCGGCGCCGAAAGGCGCAACCGGTCCTCGTCCCAATCGGCAACACGCAATTGCATCGCGCGCGCCAGCGGGATATCGGCGAGCAGCTGCTGCTCGAACTGCGTGGCAGGTTCGTGATTGCTGGCGTTCGACATGAGGTCGCGGAGTGTGCGCAGGTTTGCGCGCGGCGGCAAGTGTGGAGAACAGGGGCGAGGGGCGAGGGGCGAGGGGTGAGAAGTGCAAACGCATGCGCGCACTGGTTCTTTCCGCTCTCGCTCTTGTCCCTCGTCCCTCGCCCCTCGTCCCTCGCTCTTAGGCTGCTGTACGATGCGCCATGGCCATACGCGCGCCGAAAAAACCTTCGCGGTTCACAGGTCCGTTGGCCGGCGCGACCGTGATCGTGACACGCCCGAGCGACACCGCGGCGGGGTTGCGGCGACGCGTGCGGATGCTCGGCGGCACTGCCGTCGCCTTGCCTGGCATCGGTCTGCGCGCCGCGCAGGACGGTGCGCATGTGCGCAAACAACTGCGCGCCGCTCAGAGCGCCGACATCGTGATCTTCACGAGTCCGGCGGCGGTCCGTTTTGCCTTTGGCCTGTTGCCGCGCCTTCGCCTGGGCCGAACGACGCAGGTCTGTGTTCCCGGCAGCGGCAGCGCGTTCGCGCTGCAGCGGCGCGGCGTGAAGAACGTGGCTTATCCGCCTGCGCGCCGCGACAGCGAAGGCCTGCTGGCGCTGCCGCTGTTCGCGCGCCTGCGCAAGCGCCGCGTCGTGTTGATCGGTGCGCCGGGCGGCCGAGACCTGCTGCCGCGCGAACTGCGCGCGCGCGGTGCCCGCGTCGAGTTCGTCAATGCCTACGAGCGCACACGGCCGAAGTTGGATCGCCGCCACCTGGGGGCGCTCGAGGCTGCGCCAACGCCGCTGATCAGCCTGTTCTCGAGCGCCGATGCGCTCACGAACCTGCACGCCGTGCTGTCGCCGCCTCTGTTCGCACACCTGGCTGCCAACGACTGCGTGGCCAGCAGTGCGCGCATCGCGGAGATTGCGCACACGCTCGGTTTCGTTCGCGTGCATGTCGCCGCGTCGGCCGAACCGGCGGCCTTGCTCGAGCGCGCGTGCATCATCATGGCCTTGCACCGGCTGTAACGACAACGCCCGCTCGCGGCCCCGCAGCGCGGGCATCGCGCACGGTTTTTCGCTAGCATGCCGGCATGAATGAACCGGAAAGCCCTGTTGCGATTCCGGAGCCCGCTGTGGTCGAGCCCGTTGCCGCCGCGCCGGCAGCGCCGACTGCCTTGCTGCCGCCGCGGCGTCAGTTCGCACCATGGTTCATCGCGATCGCGCTGCTCGGCGCAGTGGCCTATCTGTTCTGGCGCACGTCGGCGCTGGAAACCGAACAGCAGCGTCTGGCGCAAACCGATATGCAACAGGTCGACGCGCAGATCGCCGCGCTCGCGCGCAGCGGCGAGCAGGCGCGACGCGACGCTGAAACGCTGCGCGCGCGTCTGGATGACGCCGGCAAGGTCAATCAGTCGCTGCGCGAGCAGCTTCTCGGACTCGGCGAGCGTGCTCGCCTGGTCGAGGATGCGATCGCGAATCTGGCCGACAAGCGCCTGACCGGCCACGACGCGATGCTGCTCGATGAAAGCGAGATGTTGCTCGCACTCGGCGGCGAACGCTTCGCCCTGTTTCACGATCCGGCCGCGACGATTGCGGCCTATCGCCTGGCCGATACGACACTGGCTGCGATCGAGGACCCGGCATTTTCCACAGTGCGACAAAGTATAAGCGCGGAGATCGACGGTCTGTCGAACCTCGGCGGCGCCGACGTCGCTGCAACCGCCGCGGCACTGGCCGCGCTGCGCGCCGATGCGGCGCAGTTGCCGCCAGCCAGGCGCGAAGCAGCAGCGGAAAAAGCCGGCGAGGAAGCGCACTGGTGGCACGTGTTCGGCAACCTCGTTCGCGTGCGCACCGGTGCGGATGCCGCCGCGGTGGCGCAGCGCCACGATGCGGCGCTCGCACGCCAGCTCTATGTGCTCGACCTGCGCGACGCCGAAGCTGCGTTGCTGGCGCGAGACCCGCAGCGCTACTCCGCTGCGATCGCGGAGGCGCAGGCAGAACTGAAGCTCGACTTCGATACCGGCGCCGATACCGTCAAGTCCGCACACGACGCACTCGAGCGCCTCGGCAAAGCCGAGCTGGCTCCGCCGGCGCCGCCTCAACTCGGCGTTGCGCTGCGCGAGCTGCGCAATCTGCGCGCGACGCACGCCGTGCGTCAGGCACGGCCGGAAGCGGCCAATCCGCCGGAGGATCGGCAATGAGAGTCTGGCTGCTTTTGTTGTTGTTGCTGGCGATCGCCTGCGCCGCGGCGTTTGGCTGGCAGCAGATTGCCGCCGATCCGGGCTACGTGCTCGTGCGCTATGGCGCGACCAGCGTCGAGACGACGCTCGTGTTCGCGCTGGCCATCCTGCTGCTGGCCTGGGGCGCGCTGAGCCTGCTCGGCCGTTTGCTGCGCACGCCGCTGCAAGCATGGTCCCGCCGCCGGCGCCGGCGCGGGCGCGAACGCCTCTCACGCGGGCTGGTCGCGCTCACCGAGGGCCGCTACGCCCGTGCGCTGCGCGAACTCGAGCGCGCCTCGCATCTGAGCGGACTGCAGGCGCCGGCACTGCTCGGCGCGGCGCGCGCCGCGCAGGGCCGCGGCGATCGCGAGCGCGCCGGCGCGCTGCTGACGCAAGCGCCACCCGCGGCGGCGCTGGTGCTGCGCGCGCGCTTCGAGCTCGAACGCGGCCGGCCCGACGCGGCCCTGGCCCTGCTGAAGCAAGAAATGGACAAATCCACATTGCCGCCTGCCGCCTTGCACCTGCTGGTCGAATCGGCGTTGCAGTGTGGCGAGCCGGCCACGGCCTTGGACGCGCTGCCGAACCTGGCGCGCGCGCAGGCGCTCACGTCGGCCGATTTCGCCGCTCTGGAAGCACGTACGCAGGCCGCGGCGCTGATCGCGGCGTCGGATCGCGATCGGCTCGGCCAGCTCTGGTCGAAGCTGCCGCGTGGACAGCGGCGTCCGCCCGAAGCCGTCGCCGCCTACGCACGCCGCGCCGCCGAACTCGGCCAAGTGCTGGCCGCGATGAGCGAGATCGAGGCGGCGCTGCGCCGCGAGTGGTCCGAAGCCCTGATCGTCAGCTACGGCGAACTCGGCCCGGCCGAGGCCGAGCCGCGCCTGCGCCGTGCCGAGGGCTGGATCGCCGACCAGCCGAACAGTCCGGGCCTGGCGCTGACGCTCGGCCGGCTTTGTATACAATGCAAATTGTGGGGCAAGGCGCGCGAATATCTCGAACGTGGCCTCGCGATCGAAACGTCGCCGGCGCTGTGGGAGGCGCTCGGCGACTGCAGCAGCGGCCGCGACGAGCGCGATCTCGCAGCGCACTGCTATCGCAACGCGTTGCGCGCAGCGCGCGACGAAACGACAGAACCTTTGCCGGGGCTGGCCGGCGTACCGGCAGCACTGAGCACGCGCGCCAGCGTGATCGAAGCGCGCAGCGCGCATGGCGTACCGCATCTTCCCGGCATCGCCAGCGAGTAGCGGAAAATCTGCAGGACGATCAGGATTCGTTGATGCCGGCGCGCGCGCCGAGGATCAGCGCGAGCACGTCCGGCGCGTAATCGAACGAATCGTAGAACAGCCGTTCTTCGGGCAAGCCGGCATCGACGAAGCTGCGCCGGCCGGCGTCGATCAGTGCCGGCGGCCCGCTCATGTAGATGTCGAACGCGGACAGGTCGGCATGGTCCTCGAGCACGGCTTCGTGCACGAGGCCGCCGCGCAGGCCCGAGTCGCCGATGCGTTCGAGGTCGGAGACCACGGCGATGAATTTCAGCGATGGCGCCTGTTCGGCCCAGCGCTGCGGAAGTTCGCGCAGGTACAGTTCATCCGGCGCGCGCGCGCCCCAGTACAGCCACATCGGCCGGCGCGTGCCGAGGTGCAGGAAATGCTCGATCAGCGCCTTGACCGGCGCGAAACCGGTGCCGCCGGCGACGAAGATGATCGGCCGCTCGGAGTCCTCGCGCGGCACGAACGTGCCGAGCGGCCCCTCGACGCGAAGCACGTCGCCGATCGCCAGTTCGTTGAAGACAAAATTCGTGAAGTCGCCGCCGGCGACGTGGCGAACGTGCAGCTCGATCTGTGGCCCCGTATGCGGCGCATTCGCGATCGAAAACGCGCGCCGGCGACCCGCAGGCAGCAGCACGTCGAGATACTGGCCGGCCAGGTAGATCAGCGCACGCCGATGCGGCGGCTGCAGGATCAAGCGCATGACATCGGGCGCGAGGCGTTGCTGCTCGGTGAGCTTGAGCGCGAGAACTCTTCGTGGGAGGTCGGCGACCGAGGCGACTTCGCGCGCGCCGATGACGAGGTCGCTGAGCGGCACGGCCTGGCACAGCAGCACCTGGTGGCGTGCGACTTCGGCGGCGTTCAACGCGTTCGGCGGGTTGCGCGGATAGTGACATTCGCCCGAGACCAGCGTCGCTTTGCAGCTGCCGCAGACTCCGGACAGGCAGCTGTACGGCAGCGCGAGGCCGGCGCGGCGCGCGGCATCGAGCACGCTTTCGCCAACGGCGACGGCGAAGCGCTTGCCGCTGGCTTGCAGGGTCACGGAATAGCTCACTGCGCGATTGTCGCCGATCCAGTCCCACGCCTGATAGGGGCAGTCGTTGCTATAGTTGTAGCGGCAAACGGAGCAGCGGCATGCGCATCTGGAAGTCGGAACTATCGCTCGATCAGGCCAACAGCTGGCACAACACGATGATCGAGAGGATCGGCATCGCGATCACCGAGATCGGCGATGACTATGTGCGCGGCACGATGCCGGTCGATGCGCGCACGCACCAGCCGTATGGACTGCTGCATGGCGGCGCGTCGGTCGCGCTCGCCGAGACGCTCGGCAGCCTCGGCGCGATGATGTGCGCGGACGCGAAGACCCACCTGGCCGTCGGCCTCGACATCAATGCCAACCATTTGCGCGGCGTCACCGACGGCATCGTCACCGGCACTGCGCGCCCGATTCATCTGGGTCGCACGACGCAGGTCTGGGAAATCCGCATCGAGGACGAGCGCCTGCGCCTGATCTGCATCGCGCGCCTGACCGTGGCGATCGTGCCGCGACCGAACGCGTGATGGATTGGCCGCGGCCGCGGCGCACGGCACCTGAGGTTGAGCGCATCAGGCCGACCACCCGTGGCTGCTGACGTTTCCGGATATGCCGGGCTGAGTCCGGACGCGGTGCTCAACGCGGTCGAATCGGCCGGCGTGCGCACCGACGGCCGCCTGCTCGCGCTGAACAGTTTTGAAAATCGCGTCTATCAGGTCGGCATCGAAGACGCTGCGCCGCTGATCGCGAAGTTCTACCGTGGCGGCCGCTGGAGCGACGCGGCGATCGAGGAAGAACATGCGTTCGCGCTCGAACTGCGCGAGGCGGAGCTGCCGGTCGTCGCGCCGCTGCGCTTCGGCGGCGGCACGCTGCTGCGTTCCGGCGGATACCGCTTCGCGCTATACCCACGCCAGGGCGGGCGCGCACCGGAACTCGAATCGGCCGACAACCTTGCCTGGATGGGCCGGCTGCTCGCGCGCCTGCACGGCGTCGGCGGACGCGGCCGTTTCATTGCGCGCGGAACGCTCGACCGCGCGACGCTGATTACGGCGCCGGCGCGCGCCGTGCTCGCCTCGCCGCTGATAACGCCGACACTGCGCGATCGCTACGCGCGCGTCATCGCGACACTCGATGGTCTGGTCGGCGAACGTTTCGCGGACGTCGGCGACGTGCGTCATCTGCGCCTGCACGGCGATTGCCACGGCGGCAACGTGCTGTGGACGGATTCCGGCCCGCATTTCGTCGATCTCGACGACGCGCGCATGGGCCCGGCAGTTCAGGACCTGTGGATGCTCGCGACGAATCCGCGCGCACTCAACCTGCTGCTCGAAGGCTATGCCGAGTTCGGCGACTTCGACCGGCGCGAACTCGCACTGATCGAACCGCTGCGGCTGATGCGCCAGGTCCACTACGCCGGCTGGATTGCACAGCGCTGGGACGATCCGGCGTTTCCGCTCGCGTTTCCGTTTGCCGCCGAGGCGCGCTGGTGGGAGCAACATGTCAACGATTTGTTCGAGGCGACGCAGCGATTCGGCGACGATGCCGGGTAAATAACGGCTTGCTGCATTGCAGCGCGGCCCGCCGCTGGCTACCATCGGGCCGTGAACTCGACTGCTGAATCGGCTCCCGCACGTCCTCGCGACTGGATCCGGCCGCTGCGCTACCTGTGGCGCACGCCGTTGCTGTTGCTGCATGCGCTGATCGCGTTTCCGCTCGCGCTCGCGGTATTCAACCCGCTGGCACTGCGTGTTCGGATTCGCGGCGAGACGCTCGAACACTGGATGACGCGCTGGTGGTCGGGCCGGCTCGTGCGCATCTTCGGCTTCCGCATCCGCTGCATCGGCGAGCCGCTGCCCGGCGCGGTGCTGTTCGTTGCCAATCACGTTTCGTGGCTCGACATCGAACTGATGCATAGCCAGCGCATCATGAGTTTCGTCGCCAAGGCCGAGATCGAGCGCTGGCCACTGGTGGGCTGGCTGGCCACGCGCGCCGGCACGATCTACCACCGCCGCGGCAGCACGCATTCGCTCGGCGCGGTCATGGAGCGCGTCGTCACACGATTGCGCGAAGGCATGGCGGTTGGTGTATTTCCCGAAGGTGGAACCGGCACTGGCGAACGCCTGCGCACATTCCACGCGCGCATTTTCCAGGTCGCCGTCGATGCGAACGTGCCGGTGCAGCCGGTCGCGCTGTGCTACGGCGAGAACGGCACGATGGACCTGCGCGTACCGTTCGCACCGGGTGAGCATTTCTTCGGCAATTTTGTCCGCCTGCTCGGCGGACCGTCGTTGGAAGCGAGCGTGCACTTTCTCGAACCGGTCGCATCCAGTGACGATGGCCGCCGCCAGACCGCGGTCGCGGCGCGCGAGCGCATCGCGCAGGCGCTCGGCATGCCGTTGACATGAACTCGTCCGGCGAATTCACGCCGCGACGCTGGCTGCGCAGTCCGCACGTCCAGTCGGCGCTGGCTTCGAGCGGCATGCGTCGCTGGCTGTTCCGGCGCCGCCGCGCCGCGCTCGAGCAGGTCTCCACCGAACACATTCTCGATTGCGGCGGCGGCGCGCGTCTGCAGGGCTTTCATACGCGCCAGACCGTGCTCGAGCAACCGCGCGCGCTTGCCGTCTTGCTGCACGGCTGGGAAGGCAGCGCGCAGTCGAGTTACATCCTGCACACCGGCAGCCGGCTGCTCGCCGAAGGTTGCGACGTCTTTCGCCTGAACTTTCGCGATCACGGCCAGACTCATCACCTGAACAGCGACCTGTTCCATTCGTGCCGGATCGACGAGGTGGTGGGCGCCGTGAAACAGGTTGCAGAGAGCTTCGCCGAACGGCCGCTGTTCATTGGCGGCTTCTCGCTTGGCGGAAACTTCGCCTTGCGCGTCGCCCTGCGCGCGCCTGCTGCGAACATCCCGTTGAGCTGGGTATTCGCGGTCTGCCCGGTCATCAGCCCACGCGCGGGACTGGCGTCGATCGAAAACGCGCCCTGGTTCTACGAGCGCTACTTCATGCACAAGTGGCGCGGATCGCTGCAGCGCAAGCAGGCGCTGCAGCCGGAGCGTGAACTGTTCAGCAAGGAAGAACTACGCGCCGGCATGCGCGAGCTGACGCGCACGATGGTTTTGCGCCACACCGACTTCGGCTCGCTCGAAAATTATCTGGACGGCTACTCGATCGCCGGCGACAAGCTCGCGGCCCTGACGATTCCGGCGACGATCCTGACCGCCGCCGACGATCCGGTCATTCCGGTCGCCGAATTCCACGAACTCACGCTCGCGGCGGACAGCGAGTTGACGATCGTCCCGCACGGTGGCCATTGCGGCTTCATTCGCGATCTGACTCTGCGCAGTTGGGCCGAGGACTTTATCGCCGCGCGCTTGCGCCGCGTTGTAGGTGATGAGCAGGAAAGATCAAGGGAAAGAATCTTTTAGCCGGCCGACACCGTGCGGCCCTGTGCCCAGGCTCGTAGCGCGGCGACCTGCTCGGCCATCAGTACCGACAGCGGCCGCGTCTCGCGCAGCGCGGCGAGGATGTGCGCTTGTGCAATTGTGGATTTGTCCGCATTCGCCGCGTACAACGCGGAAACCACGGCTTGCTCGATCTCGGCGCCGGAAAAGCCGTCGGCGGCCGCGGCCAGCGCATCGAGGTCGAAGTCGCCAGGCTTGAGCTCACGGCGCGCCAGATGGATCGAGAAGATTTCGCGGCGGGTCGAGTCGTCCGGCAGGTCGACGAAGAAGATCTCGTCGAAGCGGCCCTTGCGCAGCAGTTCGGCCGGCAGGTCCTGCACCTGGTTCGCGGTCGCGACCAGGAACACGGCCTCGCGCCGTTCGGACATCCAGGTCAGCAAATAACCGAGCACGCGGCGCGAGACGCCATCGTCGTTGTCGCCGCTGGCCAGGCTCTTCTCGATCTCGTCGACCCAGAGCACGCACGGCGCAAGTTGTTCGGCGTGGCGCAGAGACTCGCGCAGGTTGCGCTCGGTTTCGCCATGGTACTTGTTGTACAACGTGCCGAAGTCAAGGCGCACCAGCGGCACGCCGAAGCCGCCGGCCGTGGCTTTCGCCGCCAGGCTCTTGCCGCAGCCTTGCACGCCGAGCAGCAGCACGCCCTTGGGCGGATCGAGCTTGCCCGCGCTCTTGAGACCGAGGAACGCAGCGCGGCGCTGCGCGATCCAGCGCTTGAGGCTGGCGAGTCCGGCAACGTCGGCGAAACGCGCCGTTTCGTATTCGAAGTGGAGCAGGCCGTCCTTGTTCAGCAGTTCGAACTTCGCGCGCGCCAGCTCGGCGACATCGGCCTGGCTCAGCGCTCCGTCGTCGTAGATCAGTTTGCGCACGATGCGCCGCGCGTCGTCATGGCTCAGGCCGCGCAGGTTGCGCACGACCGCGCGCGCGGCGTCGGCATCGATCTCGACGCGCTTGCCACCGTTGTCGCGCGAGTAGGAAAACGCCTCCTCGCGCACGAGTTGCGCGAGCGCCTGCGCGTCGGGCAGGCTCAGCAAGAAACGCGTGGCCAGCGTCTCGAGCTCGTCGGGCAGTTCGAGATTCGGGCTGATCAGAACGAACGTGTGCGCGGCGCTGTCCTGGCGCTGGCAGATCTCGCGCAGCAGGCGCAAGGTCATCGTGTAGCGCATGTACGGCTGAAAATCGAGCAGCAGGTAGATGCCGG
>Ga0157376_10003209_pt1 | contig 11252 bp, 15 predicted proteins | sample M45metaG_FD_121801 | JGI IMG/M metagenome (GOLD analysis project Ga0157376, IMG submission 121801) | Miscanthus rhizosphere microbial communities from Kellogg Biological Station, Michigan, USA - M4-5 metaG | ecosystem: Host-associated > Plants > Roots > Rhizosphere > Soil | place: USA: Michigan... | reverse complement strand
TGTCCGCCATCGACGGCGCGGCGACGGCGAAACCGATTGCGAGCATGACTGCACCGGTGAGCTTGCGGAAGGTACGCATCAGCGATTCTCCTTGGAGGGTTCGTTGGGATGAAGCAAGCAGGCTAGACAACTTGCGTGCCAACGGACGAGGTTCCGAAGAATCACCGGGTTACGGAGGAATCGGCCGAATTGCATCGCGCCGTATGCAACGGGCATCGATGCGAAAGATTGCAACTTGCAAGAACGTTGCGGCCGGTTTCGCAGTGCGGAAAGGACAACCGCGTTCAGCCGGGCGTCAGCGTGACTGCCACGAACCAAAATCAAAAAGCTGGTTTGTATACGTTTCCACAACCGTGCTGAAGGGCTCCTGCGTGGCGTTTACCAGCACGGCGCGGTGGCGCAGTACGGCGTCCGCGATGCGCAAGGTGGAACGATCGGCTTCTGCTGCAGCTTTGGCTCCGCGCATTTCCCAACCCGGCGGCAATGGCGACCACAGCAATTCGGCCGACAGCGTCCGCCGCTGGAAGTGCAGCGGCTGCACGACCTTTCCGAACGGCTCGTCGGTGCCGTCCAGGCGCTGGTTCATATCGGCCGTGAGACGTCCGGGCACGTACCAGTTGTCGGCCTCGGAAAACACATGCGCGCCGCACATCAGCTCCACGTGCCGGTAACCGATGGGTTCCGCGGCGTCGACCTTCAACAGCGTGCGCACGTCGTCCGGAACCGGTTTGGGCACGTCGCGGATGCGTCGCGCGACAATTCGCGGCGGCTCGGCCAGATGATGATCGGCGCACCAGCGCTCGAGCGTCAGCGTCGCACTGTCATGGCTGAGGAGATCGGCATTCAAGGTCTGCAGCAGGGCCAGCAATTCGACGCGCTCGAGATAGGCGTCGTCGCGCGAAACCGGAACGGACGAGCACCCGACCGCCGCCAGCGTGGCGAAAACCAGAACGCAGCGCAGGGCCGGCGCGGATGTGAAAACGAGCCATCGCATCCGCCAGGGCGACGAAGTCTGCATCGTGACTGATCCCGGAACGATCTGGAGCGCCGATTATAGGACGCGACGCGCGCAAGCCAGGCTTTCAAGTGGTCAGGTCGCCTGGCGCGCCAGAAAAGCGCAGCGCGCGCGAATGCCACCCGACGACTGAAGAGACTATTCGTCGATCATGCCGCCAATGGCCGATCGCTCATCAGCCCGAGCAGGTTGCCGTCCGGATCCGTACAGAAGGCAAGCACGACTTCACTCGTCGGCGTGCGTCCAATAACGTGCGGCGGTTGCTCGAAGTGCACGCCCTTTCCGCTCAGGTCGGCGTGAGCCTGCCCGGCATCGACTACCTTGAAGTAGAAAACCGTGTCGCGCCCGCCGGGCTTGCCGCCATGGGCGCTGAGCATCAGGCGGACGCCATCGATGTCGAAGAAACTCATGCCCGGTACCTCGAACAGCAGCTTCAGTCCGAGCGTGTCGCGATAGAAGGCGGTTGCCCGCGGCAATTCCGTAACGCTGAGCGCAATCTGCGCGATTCCGTTTATCAGGTTCATGGCGGCTCCTTTCATTGCAGGAGAAAACGCGATACGATTAGCCTTGGCTAATAGTTAGTATAAGCTAACAAAATGTCCAGCCCACGTCAAGATCCGGATCCTTCAATGGGACTGGCAGATCGCCTGCACAGCGTTGCCATCCATTTGCTGCGCCGCGCCCGGCGCGAGGATGCGGCGATGGGGCTGCCGCCGGCGCAGGCATCAGTGTTGTCGGTGCTCGTGTTCGGCGGTGCGCGAACGTTGTCGGCGCTCGCGGACGTCGAGCAGGTCAAGGCGCCGACCATGAGCCGTATCGTCGACGCGCTCGAACGCGCCGGCCTGGCGCAGCGGCAGCCGGACGCAGATGACCGGCGCAAACTCCATATCGCGGCGACCGCCGCCGGCGTACGCCTGATGCAGCAGGGCCGGTCGCGCCGCGTAAAAGCGTTGGCGCAGCTGCTCGCCGGCCTGGATCGCGACGAACGCGCCACACTGGATACGGCCATTGCGCTGCTGGCGCGATTGCAGACGCGCAAATCCGGGCAATAATAGCGGCGTATCGCGCCCTGCCCTCCCCTCCGTTCACGGAACAATGCATGAAGCTTCACGCGCGCCCGATGGTCCTTCTCATTGCGCTTCTTGCACTTGCGCCCTCGTTTACATGGCCGCAAGAAAAATCGGCCGACGCACCGAAGTTCTTTCACATCGAGCCTGTCCACCCCGTCGCGGAGTTGCAGACGATCGCGTTGGCCGCGACGCCGCCGGTCGAGCACGGCGATTTTCGCCCGTCCGATCTCGTCGAGCTGACCGCGCTCGATCCGACGATCAAGCTCGATATCCGTTATGCGACGACGCGCAACTTCCTTGGCACGCCGCTGTACAGCCAGGCGCGCGCCTTCATGCAGCGCCCCGCGGCGCTGGCGCTGGCGCGTGTGCAGAAATCGCTCGCAAATGAAGGCTACGGATTGCTCGTGCATGACGCCTATCGGCCGTGGTACGTGACCAAGATCTTCTGGGACGCCACGCCGGTGGACAAGCACGAGTTTGTCGCAGATCCGGCCAGCGGATCGCGCCACAATCGCGGCTGCGCGGTCGATCTGACCTTGTACACGCTTGCCGACGGCAAGCCAGTCGAGATGCCGAGCCTCTACGATGAGATGTCCGACCGCGCGTATCCGAACTATGCAGGCGGCCCGGAGGAACCGCGGCGCTTGCGCGAGCTTCTGCGACGGCACATGGAAGCCGAAGGCTTCAGCGTTTTCCAGTACGAATGGTGGCACTTCGACTATCGCGACTGGAAATCGTATGCGCTGCAGAACGCGCGCTTCGAGGACATCGGCGAGACAAAGGCCAAGCACTGAGATGCAACAGACCCTTGCCCACATCGCGCTCGTCGTGCGCGACTACGACGAAGCGATTGCGTACTACACACGCGTGCTCGGCTTCGAACTGCTCGAGGACGAAGCGCGCGGCCCAGGCAAGCGCTGGGTCGTGGTCGCGCCGCGCGGAAGTCGCGGCACGTCGCTGCTGCTCGCGCGCGCGGCCAATCCGGAACAGGAAAGCCGGATCGGCAACCAGACCGGCGGACGGGTCTTCCTGTTTTTGCACACCGATGATTTCCAGCGCGATTATCAGGCGCTCATGGCCCATGACGTGAAGTTTGTCGAAGCGCCGCGCTACGAAACCTACGGCACGGTTGTCGTGTTCGAAGACCTTTATGGCAATCGCTGGGACCTGATCGAACGCAAGAGTGCCGCGTGACCGTCTTTCGTCCGATTATCTGCGTGACGATCGCCACTGCGTTTGCGGCGGCCGCATTGGCGCGGGCGGGCGACGCGGAAACGGCTGCGACCGCGCAAGCGCTGGTGCCGCTGTTCGATTGCTTCGCCATGAACTCCGCCTGGGGATTCACGCTGTCGGGCAAGGTCATCGACGCCGACGGCAATGTTTTCAGTTATGGCCGCCGCGGCAAGGCATGGTTGGTCACGCCCGTGGCGGAAGGCGGTGCGAAGTATTATTCCGAGGCCGATCTGCAGGACAAGTTCAGTGACACAAGGCGCACGGGCCAAGTCGATGCGGCGGCGCTTGCCGAGAACAAGGCGTTGATCGACGCGGCAGGATCCGGAAAACTGGCGGTCACGGATGGCGGCGCTCGCGACGCCGGATCGAGCAGCTGTCATGCCTACGTGCACGATGCGGCGCGCAAGCGCTATCGCGATATCGAGCTCGGCAGCGACGGCGGCGTCAGCGACATACGCACGAAGAACGACGCACCTGAGGCGCAACGGCTGTTGGACTGGCTGCGCTCGGGCGGCGTAGCGAAATAGCGATTCTGCAAATGGATCAATTCAGCTATCTGTCGGTACTTTTGTCGATCATCCTGGGCCTGGCCATCACGCAAGTTCTCCAGGGCTTCCGCGGCATCCTGCTCGCCCGCTCGCGCGTGCGCATGTATTGGCCTGTGCTGGTCTGGGCCGCCGGACTGCTGGCGATCAGTGTCCAGGGCTGGTGGGCAATGTTCGGACTGCGCGAAATCAGCGAGTGGACATTCGCCCAGTTCGCGGTGCCGCTGCTGCAGACGGTGTTCACCTACATGCTCGCGGCTCTGGTCTTTCCCGACTTCTACGGCGACGAGACGGTCGAGCTGCGATCCCACTACTTCGCCCACGTGCGCTGGTTCTTCGGTCTGCTTATCGCACTCCTGATTGCAAGCCTGGCAAAGGATCTCGTCAACAACGGCCACCTGCCGGACCGGACCAACGTCGTCTTCCATATAGCCTTCATCGCGGCATCGCTGATCGCGGTCCTGACGCGTCGCGAGTGGTATCACAAGGGGCTGTCGCTGATCGGAACTGGCGCGTTCGCCGTCTACATTCTGCTGCTGTTTTCGCGCCTGCACTGAGCGCAACGGATCAGGCCGACAACGTAATGCGGGAGGTGCAATGAAATTCGCGAAGTTCGTTTTTACCGTCGCCGGCATCTGGGGCGTCCTGCTGCTGTTGCCCCTGTATTTCATCTTCGATTTGATCGGGCAGCAGGATCCTCCGCCAATCACGCACCCGGCGTTCTTCTACGGCTTCGTCGGACTCGGGCTGGCCTGGCAGGTCGCATTCTTCATCATCGCGCGCGATCCGCTGCGCTTCCGGCCGATCATGATTCCCTCGATCCTCGAAAAGATCGGCTATGGCGGCGCCACCGTCGTGCTGTATGCGCAGGGGCGGATGCACGGGCAGGATCTTGCGTTCGGTGTGGTGGATCTGCTGTTCGCTGCACTGTTTGCGCTGGCGTTCTTGCGGACCGCAAGCGCCAGGCCCCCGACTGCCGATAGCTACGGCTGATTGGTTGGGGTGTCGTCTACGCAGCGGCGCAACTCGAACTCGCCACCGCCCGTGCTCCGCGGCGTACAAATGACGGAGTCGATCACGTAGCCTCCGTGGCGCGATTCGCCATGGCAGCTCATGTTCGTGGCGCTCAGCCCGTACACGCGAGCGACGTGAACTCGGCGAAATTGAATTCGGCGGAAAGCTTGATCCAGGCATAGCCGGTCAAGTCATCTGCCGTCGGCGTCTGGCCCAGCAGGTACATGCGGCCGAGGATTGACTGGCTGGTCTTGTCGCCGGCACATGCGGCGTTGCGATACAAGGCGAACGCGCGCGGGTAATGCTTGTGGTCGTAGGCCACTGCGGCGTCGCGCAAGGAGTTGTACCAGGCGTCGTACTGGACGCGTTCGACCTGCGCTTCGTCACCAGCCCAGGCACTGGCCACCGCAACCAACCCTATAATCCACAATGTAATCCACAATGTTGCATTTTTCATCCAGGCTCCCCAACGGAGGCGAACGAACGCCGATGCTGGCCCGTCCTTCCCGGATGCAGCTTTCGGATGGAGATCATTGACGCTGTTTACGAGCGGAACCCCAGTTGCGCCAAAGATGGTATTCCATCCCGAGCGTGCCGTTCAGCAGGTGTCGGCAGTGTCTGGACAGGTACGGGTTCGGATTTCTTCGCGGCCACAGCCATGCGGGCGTCGCGGCTGAACGCGGATTTCGCTGCGCTTCGTTCGGGCTACCGACCCGCCTCCCCGAAGAGCCGGAGAATCTTTTAGTTCGCAGCTTTCGCTGCTTCGTCGACGCAACGGCGCAGTTCAAGCCGGCCGCCGCCGGTGCTCTGCGGTGTGCAGACAACCGAGTCGAGCAGATAGGCACCACGCCTCGACTCGGCATGGCAACTCATGCCGGTCGCAGCAAGTCCGTAGTTCCTGCGCATGACATCGGCCTGCGCAGTCGCGCGCGTGCGCTGTTCGGGTGTCATGGCCGCTTCGAGCTTGCGCGCCAACGAGGTGTAATCGGCGTAGCTGAATTCGGCGGCCAGCTTGATCCATGCGTAGCCGGTGATTTCATCGCGCGGCGTGCCCTGACCGAGCACGTACATGCGTCCGACGATCGCCTGGCTGGTCTTGTCGCCGCCGCAGGCGGTGCGCCGGTTCAGCGCAAATGCGCGATCGTAGTCATGCTTGTCGTAAGCGATGGTGGCCTGGCTCAGCATGTCCGAGTAGGCACCCGGCTGGATCTCTTCGAACAATGTGTCATCGGTTGCGAAAGCCGTGCCCGCGCACGAAACCAGCACAACTGTACACAATGCAAACTTTCTCATCGGGGAGCCTCACAAACGCAAACGAACGTACGCCGAAGGCCCATAGAAATGCATGCTGGCCCGGCCCTCCCAGGATTCCTTGTTCGCCTTCAGATCGAGATTGTTGGCGCTGTATTCGAGCGCGAACCCCAGGTTGCGCCAAGGATAATACTCCATCCCCAGTGTTCCATTGAGCAGGTGGCCGGTCACTGTCCCGGACGGTTTTTTCACGCCGGAAAAGTAGGCGTAGCCGCGCAGATTGCCGGAAAATGCGTGCCGCCAGCCGAGCATCAGCAGCGGAGCGATTGCGTTGCCTTCGGCTTCGCCATGGGCAGTCGCCGAATGGCCGTTGACACTGATGCCGCCGTCGATCACGCCTTTCAGATCGTAGTAGGCGGCCCCGAGCCCCACGCCGACGACGTCCTCGACGGTGGGCGTGAACCACCAATGCCAGGCAGCGTTGTAGGTTTGCAGCCGCACATGCGCCTCGACGAACGCACTGGCGTTGTAGTCGTTGCCGCCGAATTCGATATCGCGCGCAAGCGTGCTGCCTGCGCCTTTCGAGTACTGGTAGCCGCCGATGCTGAAGCCCTGGCTGTCAAAAACCAGCAGATCCAGCCGCACGCTCGCAAGACCTCGGTGGTTATCGATACCGAGGTCGCGTTCGAAGCTCAGGTCAGTGCCGGCCACGGCCGGCCCGTTTGCCGAGACGCGTGTATCGACCGTCGGATAAAAACCGCCGACCGACAGGCTGGCGCGGTCAAGCGCTTCGGGAATGTCCGCTACTGCTGCTTGCGCGAACGCGCAAGCAGCGACAGCAGCGAGCCACGCCGGCATGCATCTCATACCGGCATCCTGCCGCTTGCTGCGTGAGGGAAACCTTAACGCTGGTCGATCGGCACGAATTTGAGGTCCTCGGGACCGATATAGTTGGCGCTCGGGCGGATGATCTTGCCGTCGATGCGCTGCTCGATCACGTGCGCACACCAGCCGGAGGTTCGCGAGATCACGAACAGCGGCGTGAACATCGCGGTCGGCACGCCCATCATGTGATAGCTCACGGCGCTGAACCAGTCGAGGTTCGGGAACATCTTCTTGATATCCCACATCGTCGCCTCGAGTCGCGCGGCGATGTCGAACATCTTCATGTTGTCCTGCGCAGCCGAGAGGTCGCGCGCGACTTCCTTGATGACCTTGTTGCGCGGATCGCTGACCGTGTAGACCGGGTGGCCGAAGCCGATCACGACTTCCTTGCGCTCGACGCGCGCACGGATGTCGGCCTCGGCCTGATCCGGGTTGTCATAGCGGTTCTGGATGTCGAACGCAGCCTCGTTGGCGCCGCCATGCTTCGGACCGCGCAGCGCGCCGATCGCGCCGGCAACGCACGAGTACATGTCGCTGCCGGTGCCGGCGATAACGCGCGCGGCGAACGTCGAAGCGTTGAATTCATGCTCGGCGTAGAGGATCAGCGAAGTGTGCATCGCGCGCACCCACAGCGCGCCTGGCTTCTTGCCGTGCAGCAGGTGCAGGATATGTCCGCCGATCGAATCGTCGTCGGTTTCCACGTCGATGCGCTTGCCATTGACGGCATGGTGGTACCAGTACATCAGGACCGACCCGAGCGAAGCCATCAGGCGGTCGGCGATGTCGCGCGCACCGGCATGGTTGTGGTCTTCCTTTTCCGGCAGCGCGCAGCCGAGCGCGGAAACGCCGGTGCGCATGACGTCCATCGGATGGGTCGACGCCGGCAGTTGCTCGAGCACAGCCTTGACCGTGACCGGAATGCCGCGCAGCGCCTTCAGCTTGGTCTTGTACGCAGCCAATTCGGCGCGGTTCGGCAGCTTGCCATGGACAAGGAGGTAGGCGATCTCCTCGAATTCGCAGGTCGTCGCGACGTCGAGAATGTCGTAGCCGCGATAGTGCAGGTCGTTGCCGGTGCGGCCGACCGTGCACAGCGCCGTGTTGCCGGCGGCAACGCCGGACAGGGCGACGGACTTCTTGGCTTTGGGGAGGATTTGTACGGGTTCGCTCATGGATTTTCCTTCGGCAGGATTGCCGCTTCTGCACTTTCGTTGTCGATGAAATCGTCCGGACTGCGCGCCGGACAGCTATCTGTTTCCCTCGTGACGCGCGCCGAATCTTTTTCGCGATCATCACGAATCCAGCACTCTTTCATGGTCGAGCAGTAACACAACCGCATCGCCACGCGCGTCGCCTGCTTGGCGTAAAGATTGAAATCCTCAGTGTCGCGGAACAGCACCTGGTCGATGTGCTCGCCAGCCGACAGCACGACGCTGCTGACCGTCGAATACGGCGGCCGGTGTGCGAGCTTCAAGCCCAGCGCCGCATACACGGCATCCCAGTTGTGCTGCGGCTTGCCATCGACGTACATCTGCACGGATCGAATCAGGGCCGGTCCAACTCCCTTGTTGACCAGGGTCAACTCCTGCTTCGAACCCGAAATACCGGTTTCGAGATAAGGCCATACCTGAGCCCGCACCTGCTCGCGCTGAAGGTATGCGGTATAGCCCGATACGCACAGCGCCAGCAGGCCGACCAGCGCGGCAATGACCGCGGCGACACCATCCCATTCGCGCCGCCGCGCGAATGGTTTCGCCAGCGCATCGCGCGTCGCGCGTGGCAGTGATTCGTCGGTCATCGATTCGCCAGTGCGCGCCGAGGCACTCAGGCCTTGCGCGAGGCGGCAAACAGATCGTCGAGCTTGCGCTCGAAGTCGTGGTAGCCGATCCGGTCGTAGAGTTCTTCGCGCGTCTGCATCGTATCGATCACGTTCTTCTGATGACCGTCGCGGCGGATCGCCGTGTAGACGTTTTCCGCCGCCTTGTTCATCGCGCGGAACGCCGACAACGGATAGAGCACGATGCCGACGCCGGCGCTGCGCAGTTCGTCGACCGTGAACAGCGGCGTCTTTCCAAACTCGGTGATGTTCGCCAGCACCGGCACCTTCACGGCATCGACAAAACGGCGATAGGTCGGCAGCTCGTAGGCAGCTTCGGCAAAGATGCCGTCGGCGCCGGCTTCGACGCAGGCAATCGCGCGCTCGATCGCCGCGTCGATGCCTTCAACCTGGATCGCGTCGGTGCGCGCGATCAAGAAGAAATCCGCGTCGGTCTTCGCATCCGCCGCGGCCTTCACGCGATCGGCCATCTCCTGTTTGCTCACGATTTCCTTGCCGGGGCGGTGGCCGCAACGCTTGGCGCCGACCTGATCCTCGATATGGCACGCCGCCGCGCCGGCCTTGATCAGCGACTTGACCGTGCGCGCGATATTGAACGCGCTCGGTCCGAAACCGGTGTCGATATCGACCAGCAGCGGCAGTTCGCAGACGTCGGTGATGCGGCGCACGTCGGTCAGCACGTCGTCGAGCGTGTTGATGCCCAGGTCCGGAAGGCCCAGCGAACCGGCCGCCACACCGCCGCCGGACAGATAGATCGCGCGATAGCCCGCGCGCTTGGCCAGCAGCGCGTGATTGGCGTTGATCGCCCCGATCACCTGCAGGGGGTTCTCGGCGGCTAGCGCGGCGCGGAAGCGGGCGCCGGGTGATTCGGTATGGCTCATGGAGGCTCCGGTAAACGGGCTATTTTAGCCGATATTGCCTGGTCGGTCCGCTGGCCCGCGAGCTCTGCTGCGTGCGCCAAGGGCGAGTGGACCTGTGCGTAGAGTGCCAAACCTTGTCTGCGACGACCCTCCCCTTCAAGGGGGGCTTTTTCCCATGTTGCCGATATGGCTGCGTTTTCGAGCCTCGCACCGTTCAAGCCAGGAGGCATTTGAGCCGCCAGCCAGCTGAAATTCTGAGGGTCCGCAGAACACCGGATTGTCTGCCTTGCATGGCTTGCTGTAGTCGCCAGTGGTGTTTTTTGACGAGGGGCCAGGCCGGGCGACGTCACCAGTCCACCGGACCGATTGTCGCGAATGCCGGCGGCGGTACCCCAACAGGAGACTAGTCATGCGAACAGGCCAACCACGCTATGTGCACTGCTGATGCTGTTGCTGATGACACCCTGCAGCGCAATCGACCACATCGTCTACGCCGACGACGGCAGCTTTGTGCCGAAAGTCGTGACGATAAACCTCGGCGACACCATCACGTTCAAGGAACTCGGCACACAGGGAGCGCACAACGTGCACGCCGACGACGACTCATTCCGCTGCGCCGTTGGCTGCCGCGGCGACGGCAGCGGCGCGACCGGCGACCCTTCCAAGCAGAACTGGTCCGATACGCTGACGCTCAACAAGCCGGGAGTCATACCGTACGCATGTGACCCACACCGGGATGCCGGCATGGTCGGCAGCATTACCGTCCTGGACACGTTCGCATCGACGTTCGTCATCAGTCCCGGGATCAGCGGCAACTGGTTCAACCCAACTTCCGGCCAGGACAGTCATGGCGTGCAGTTCGAGATCCTGCCCGATCACGGCATCCTCGCAATCTGGTTCGTCTTCACCCCGGACGGCAGCGGCCAGACCTGGCTGTACGCCCAGGGCGCCTACGATCCGGCCAGCAACACCGTGACGATGCCGGCGTACCTGTCGCTCGGCGCGAAGTTCCCGCCGAACTTCACCCACGCCGACGACCACGTCACGCAGTGGGGCACGTTGACGTTCACGTTCACCGACTGCAACAACGGCATGTTGAGCTGGATATCGGCTGCGGTGGGCTACCCGACCAGTGGATCGTTGCCGATCACGCGCGCGACGAGCATTGCCGGCACGACGTGTCCGTGAGGACAAGACACGCGCCGGCGGTGAAAGCCCGCCGGCGCACGCGCAACTCAGGTTGATCATGTCTGGTAATTCTCTAGCGAGCTTCTTGTATCTATGTATACAAGGGCAACAACATCAATCGAACCTCGTGGTTGCCCGCGTCAGCCCTGCTGCTGGAGGAATGCCATGCGAAGCCGCGATCAAATCCTGAGCCTGTTGTTATTGCTGTCGCCCACGGCGACGTGCTGCGCAGCAACTTTCCAGGTCCATGCCTACGACGGTTACTTCGACCCGGACATGCTGGTCATCCAGGTCGGCGATACGGTCACTTTCGACAATCTCAGCTCGGGCGGTCCAACCAATGTGCATGCCGCCAAC
>Ga0157376_10003207_pt1 | contig 11254 bp, 19 predicted proteins | sample M45metaG_FD_121801 | JGI IMG/M metagenome (GOLD analysis project Ga0157376, IMG submission 121801) | Miscanthus rhizosphere microbial communities from Kellogg Biological Station, Michigan, USA - M4-5 metaG | ecosystem: Host-associated > Plants > Roots > Rhizosphere > Soil | place: USA: Michigan... | reverse complement strand
GCGTTTCCACGATTAGACAGTCTGGTCAAACAATTTTATCGCAACAATGCTCGCCTCGCTTGCGTCAATACTGCCCGCCGTCGGAACGACGGAAATACTTCCCCAAAGTTCCAGCACATCATTGACGTTGGTTGTCGTGTAGATGATGGGCTGAAGGTCAATCACCGCGAGCGTATAAGTCAAAGTCGTGATGATGTCCGTGAGAAATCCCGCCGGCGATGCCGCAATGTCAGCCGCCGTGTTGTTTGTCCGGCGCAGCTTCAGCGTGCCCGTCCGGACCGCCGCGAACGTCGCCGCCGTGTAGTCAATTCGCGCCCGCGCCAGAATGAGCCACACACCCGCCGACGTGATGGTCAAAGTCGGATCGGTCGTGCCGAAATTCAGAAGGGCCGGCGTTGCCGTGAGCTGGTAGGGTGTACCCGAGGCGTAAGCCGAAAGATTCGCGCCGCCAACTCCCAAAGCTGCCCGGGCGGCCGTGGCCGTCGTGGAACCAGTTCCGCCGTCCGCCACCGCGGTTGGGCCGACCGGTTGAACACCCGACGGGGAAACTTGCGAGCCGATGGCCAATGGAGTCGTGCCGATTGCATCGCCCGGATAATCCAGCCAGGTCAGAGTTGCGCTTGTGCCACTGGGCAAAGTCAAAACCCGAAACGTCCCCCAATCCGTTCCATTCGGGTCGGAAATAATCAGCGTTTGACCAATCGCCATCCACGAACTGTCCGCAAAAGTTTGAATCGCCGGACTGGTCACCGGTCCCGCCGATGCCGGCAAAGTAATGGCAGAAGTCGTGGTGAGCGTGAACGCATTGATGCCATTCGTGCCGTTTGTCCCGGGCGCGCCTGGATCGCCTGGTGCGCCCGGTATCTCAGTAATGGTAGGGTCGGGGCAGGGGCAGGCACAATTAGCGGTGGCGCTCATAATGGCGTATGTCTTGCACCCATTCGTTTTTCTGTCAACTTCAAAGCACATGAAACGAATAAAGCTGACCCAAGGAAAATTCGCACTTGTGGATGACGGAGACTTCAAAAAGGTGAATCAATTCAAGTGGTTCACCGTTAAAGGCAATGGAGATACTTGGTACGCGCGTCGAACTGGATGGGACAAAGAAAAGAAAATTCGTCTCACAATCTCAATGCACCGTTTTATTTTGAATGCCAGACCCGGGACTGAAATTGACCACGAAGATTTGAACGGACTTAACAATCAAAAATCAAATCTGAGATTTTGCTCTAACATGCAGCAGTCAGCCAACCGAAAGGCTTACAAAAACAGCAAAACGAAAATCAAGGGAGTCATTTGGCACAAGAGGGACAAAATCTTTGAGGCGGCGATTCGAGTAAACTGGAAACTTATCTATCTCGGAAGGTTCCACGACAAGATGGAAGCCGCCAAGGCTTACGATAGGGCTGCCATTAAATACTTTGGGTCTTTTTCAAAAGGAAATTTCACCCATGCCTGAAATCGTAAAATACAAGAAGCGGTGGAATACCGACCATTACGACGCCGCGCAAATCGAAAATTATTGCATACAGCAAACCGATGAATGGCGAGAAAGCATCGGCACAACTTTGTTCGATCATTACAAGTCGTTGTTTCGGATTTACTGGAAGGAGGACGACGAACACAAGTGGGAGGATGCAATTCTTCAGGCAATTCTTGATAACCAGTTCACGACCATCATGGGTTGCGCGGCTTCGACAAAAACAACCACCGCCGCAAAGTTCGCACTGTGCTTTTACGGAGTCTGGCCAAAGGGCACTTCAATAATCATTTCGTCCACCGACTCGCGCGGATTGGAATTGCGCGTTTACGGTCGCATCAAGGAGTTGATAAATCGAGCAAAGGAATTATTCGATTGGTTCCCGGGATTTGTCATCGACTCCAAAAAAATTGTGGCTACCGATAACATCGAAGAAGAAGAATCCCGCGACCTACGACAGGGAATTATTTGCATTCCTTGCCTCAGTTCAAGCGGTTCATTTGTCGGCATCGGAAAATACATCGGATTGCATAACGAGCGAGTGATTTTCATTGGGGATGAATTTCAGTTGATGCAGACTAGCTTGATTGAAGCCATTCCAAATTTGCTCAACAACAAGTTTTTCAAAGCGATATTTTTGGGAAACCCGCTGGCGCAAGGTGACCCCCTCGACTACGTGAGTGAGCCAAAAGACGGCTGGCAGTCGATTGGCATTCCCACCAAGACGATTCGATGGGAAACCCGGTACATGAAAGGGACCTGCCTGAATCTTCCGGGGCTTGATTCTCCAAACTTCGATTTTCCAGAGGACAAACCCGACAAATTTCCATACATGGTCGGGAGGAAAAAAGTTCAGCAAATCAAAGAATCCTACGGAGAAGAATCGCAGCAGTATTGCTCTCAGATTTTAGGTGTCCGCATAGCCGGGTTAAATGCGCGCAAGGTCATCACCCGGGAAATCTGCGAAAAATACGGAGCGTTTAATAAAGCCCTCTGGAAAGATGCCAACCGCACTAAGATTTACGCGATTGACGCAGCCTACGGAAACATAGGCGGAGATAGGTGTATGCGGCTCATTGCCGAATTCGGAAAAGACATCAACGACAAGGAAATTTTCTCAATCGAAAGCTATCGAATGATACCAGTGTCTGCCTTGTCGGTCGTTCCGCCCGATGACCAGATTGCGGAATTTGCAAAAATGGAATGCGAGGCAAACGACATCGACCCGAGCCATGTTTTCTTTGACGGTCGCACATTGCTTGCGTCTGCCTTCGCTCGCCTCTGGGCCGTGACGTGTAATCCTGTCGATTTCGGAGGCAGAGTCTCAGAAAGATTCGTCAGCACGGAAATGAGGATTCAGGATGAAACGGGAGTCATGCGGCTGAAGCGTTGCGACGAGCACTATAGTAAGTTTGTAACTGAGCTATGGTTCTCCGCGCGCTACACGGTGGAGAGTGGCCAAATGCGAGGGATGAATGATGAAATTTTGAACGATGGTATGCCCCGGGAATGGAAATTCACCAAGGGGAACAAAATCGAAGTCGAGTCCAAGGTTGATACCAAGAAAAGAACCGGAAAATCACCTGACATTTTTGACTCGCTAGTGACCGCGATTGAGGGCGCCCGCCGAAAAGGATTTGTTATCTCAAAGCTAGGCAATCCTGAAACTTCCAAACCCAAAATCGACCAATGGTTCGTTAAGCAGGCGGCGAAACTGGAGAAATTTCGGCAGTCACGGCAGCTTCAGGTTTCTTAAATCTCTCCCGCCGGTACGCCTCGCACGCCTTCCAAACCATCAGGCGCTCTTTGCTCAAATGCGCTTTGTGATACGTTGACCACCCATTCAATCTGGCATGGTCATCCCTCCGAATATCAAAAACCAAATCGTGATAGCTCTCCGGCATGTTCGGGATTGTTCTTCCAAAGACTGCTATGCCGGTTTTATCGCTCATTATTTGTTTCTTCAGTCGCGGCAGTTTCAGGTTTCTTAACCCTCCAATTCCATTTTGGCATCATCCAATTCACTTCCAAGAATGTCAGCGTGACACCATCGGCAGACGTAAAGCCATTTTATGTCTTCCGGTCCTACACCTCCAAGCCACTTCCATCGGTGTGTTATTTTCCCTGCACCTTGACAGCACTCTCGCTGGCATTTTGGAAATGTGCTACCCGTACAATCCTCAAATGTTGTTGACCTTGGTTTATCTTGCATACGCTTTTATTTTGACACCCGACACTCAAAATTGATTAACTCGCGCCCATGCGAACAATTTTTGTCAACTGCGCGGTGTGTGCTGGCACCGGAAAAACCCGACTTTCACCGCCTCTGACCAAGCTCATCAAAATCATCCGCACCGGTCGCCCCTGCAACGCATCCGAAATCTTCGTGCGCCTCAAACGACCCGGACTCAGCCGCTCCGCCGTCAATAAATCTCTCAAACGCCTCCTGAAACTTGGCCTCGTTCACTCGCGCAAGACAGGGCGGGAATTGCGGGTTTATTTGCCGCGTTAAAGGTCGGATGGCAGTACGGGTATGCCAGCGCATTTACAGGTCGCTACGATTGCTTCAGCTTCGGTATCACCGTATCCGGCCAGCCCACTTTCATCCAACAATCTTCCAACCTTTGAGAAGCACGCAGCTATATTGTCATGCTGGGTCACCCCGTAGTCTTTATATTCCCGCCAAGCTGTCGGCATGTGCAACGCCGCCCACGGTCCTTCGCATCCGCGAGCATAATGAGTTTCAATGACGTGCTTTTCCTTGAACACAGTAATTTTCAACTTGTTCTTGGGAATATCGAAAAGCATTTCTAGCATAAACTAGGCGGCAACACTAAACTTTTTGATTACTCACAGTCAAATTAAATCCGCGTAAAAATTCCACGCACGCCGGCCCGTCTTCGTGCGCGATGTCGCCAAAGAGAATTACGTTGCAGGAAATTACACCCGCATCCGTCAACAGGTTCAACCCGTCGATGATTTCCAGTCCAAGGCGGTCGAATTCTTGAAGGATGATTTTGGCGTCGGTGACAGTCACAACTTAAACTCCTTTGCGGCGGTGAGGATTGCTTTCTGACAATTATGAAGCGCGGTGAAGCATCCGCCATCATTCAGAGCGTGTTCCGATTTATTTGCAATCCCCGCCGCCAACTCCATCCCGTGTTTGATGGCTTCGAGTTGGACTTGCCGAATTGGGTAAAAACGCCTCAGCGAAATAGGAAACCGCTTACCCCACTCCTCCGCACTGGTTAATGGAAATTGTTCGCTCTGATTTTTCACCTGGCCCGCATCAAAGTGCGACGGCTTATGCCCGTCCGCTTCATCTTCCCATTGTTTTCGTGTTTCGCTCATTCAGTCCACTTTCCAACACTTCTCAGGAGTGCTTCGCGAATCATTGCCGGCGTTGCCAATAAACCGCCGTGGCGACTTTTTGTGGCCGTATTCAGTCGGTCGTTAATCTGGTCAATCAGGTGGTAGGGCTGTTTCTCAATCAACGGAATCAACACGTCGCGGGAGGAGTAGTTGGGGATAGCAACGAGAAGATTGTGCGAATTATACCATTCCTCCAATTCAAAAGGTCTATCACCATACGGGCTTTGATGTGTTTCAACCTTGGAGTGCAACCCATCCAACTCCGCACACGCTTTTATTTGTTCGGTTTCGCTCATGGCTGGCCTTTCTCGTTAAGTTTAGTGGATAGGTTGGTGAGGGCGTCACAACGGGGACAAGTGCCCAGTATTTTGAAGCAATAACACTCAGTTTTTCTTAACGCCTCCACACACTCCAACAACTCAACAATCGGGATGGTGGAGAGGAGGATTTGTGAAAGCTTTCCGTCTGTCATTAACGTGTCATCGTCGCCAGCAATCCGGTTTATTTCTCCAGACGCCCTCATCGCAAGCTTCTCGGCTTGTTCTTTTGTTGTCATTTCGATTTCCTTTGTAGTCGGTCTATTTCAGCGGCGATGAGTGCTCCGGCTTTTACTAGGTTGCGCACCGGGTCTGCGTCCCGCTTCCACCAGCCAGACTCCCACGGCCACGTTGCGGGCGGTCCGTCTGGTAGCGTTTCCCCGATTACTTGATCGTGAGCAGCGACCGCGTAGGCGATGCTTGCCGATATCATTTCGCCTTCCGTGTGCTCATCGTCGTGTGCTGATGTCCAACCCTCTTGGGAGATTTGTCTCTGTCGCTCTACCGCTATCAGCTCGACGCCAAATAACCCGGTAGGTGCAGCCAATGAGCTTTCTGGAAAACAGCAAGGGCATGGCTTGTAGCCGGCCCAGCTATGTTCCTGACACGCATACCTTATTCGTTCGCTCATGGCTGACCTTTCTCGTTCAGCGCATTGAGAAACGCCCGCGCCCGGTGGATCACAGCGCAGACTCCACAGCAATAGGGATGGTCTGCCGGGCACTCGTCAAATTCTTGAAGTGATGGGTGTTGCGGGTTGCATGGCCTAGCTATCTCGATCAGATCACGAATCAGCGCCGAACCAGTCGGTGCAGCGAATGAGTGCTTCGCCCCTCTATCGCAGAACGCGGTTGGGCAGTCTGAGTAGGTGCAGTGGTCTGGATCTTCACAGTATTTCGGCGCGCTCATGGCTGACCTTTCTCGTTCGACAAATTGCGGAGCGCGTCAGCCGATGCCGAGTAGTTCCCTTGCCGGATGCAGGTTGCCATCGGGCTTCCCTCGTTTCTCAGCGTCCACGGCTTCGATTTGTCTAGTGCGCAGAGCTTTTGGCTCTCATTTATCGCGCTCTTGAAGTTCCTTGATGGTCTTTCGCTGCTCCTCAATTTTGAACGACTGGGATGCGATTAAATCTTGCTGAGTGCGAATCTGCTCATGCGCGTGGTCGATGGTTTTTTTGTACTCCACCAGCATTTCCGCCAGGGTGTCGAGGGTTGATGCTTGTTTTTCGTTCATAGTTTTTCAGTCTTTATCTTTTTCAACTGGTGACCAAAGGCAGCCTGCACGCACGGCGTACAAGTGTTGGCGCTTTTATCAAAACCGAGCGTTCTTTTCTTAACGTGACCGCACAGGGCGACATCGCCAACCTTTGTCAAAACTGAAACTTGGCTTTGATAAATGTGATTCAGGGGTTTGGTTTTCATTTCAGTCTTTGTCCACGACGGGGATTTTTCCGTGAGTGAAAGCAGTCCAACACAGGTCACGGGCGATGTCTTCACCCCAAGTTTCCAGACCGATGTTTTTGCACATGAATTTTATTTTCTGGCCCCAGAGCAATGCAAATTCCGCGCGCAGTTTCTTCATCGCCTCGTCGTGTTCTTTTTGCGTCATATTTCCGGGTCTGGTTGGGATGGATAGGTGCGGGATTCAAAGCGGCAAAATTGGCCAAGGAACACGAAAGAAATCAAACCTGTTTCGCCGTCGCGTTGTTTTCCGATGACCATTTCAACGACGCCATCCGACGCCTTGTGCAACAGAAAAACATTGTCCGCATCCCGCTCAATCTGGCCCGAGTCGGACAGGTCGGAAAGCCGCGGTCGCCGCGCCGCGTTATCCTTGCCCTTGTTCTTTTCACCCTCCCGATTCAACTGTGCCAGGCACAACATCGCCACGTTCGATTCCTTGGTGGCACCCGTCAGGATACCCGACGTCTCCGCCACTTCGTACGTCCGTTTTTCATTCCTTGTATCGGCCCGGATTTTTTGCAGGTAATCGACCACCACAAATTTCACTCCGCGGTTCTTGGCGTAAGACCGAATCATGCCGGCTACCCGACTGGCGGAGAGTCCCGCCAATCCTTCTTCGATGTAAAGCGGCGAGGATTTGAGCAATCGGTTGAAGCTGGACACCCGGGAAAAATCAATCTCCGACATCTTCCCCGTCCGCAAATTGTTCATCTCAATTCGCTGGTTGCACGACAACAGCCGCCGACTCAAAGCCGCCGCCGACATCTCCAGCGAAATAAAGAGGGTGGGAATTTTATCCTGAAGACAAATCCGTTCGACCAGATTGCACGCCAAAGCTGTTTTGCCAACCGACGGCCGCGCCGCGAGGATGGAGTTTTCCCCAAGCTGAAGACCGTCCGTGTACCGGTCGAGGTCATCGTATCCCGTCGTCAATCCACTCCGCTGACCGTTCAAATTAAACTTGGCTTCCAAGTGATTCAAAAGGTTGTTGGCAATGCGCTCCGGAGGATAGGAATTATTCCGCTCCTCATCCTCATCCAGAATAGACGCCTCCAGATTTTTAATCGCTTTTTGAATTGAAAAACCGGGTGTCCCTTTTGCTCCTTGAATTTCCATCAAAGCGATGTTCGCCCGGCTTGCCTTGACCATTTGCAACCACTCTTTTTTGAGCTGGGGAAAGACGTGGGGTGAGTCGCACAAATCCCGAAATTCACCGACCAGACCAAGCGTTTCATCGGTGGGCCGCTTATACCACAAGCTCCCGTAATGAATAATTTCCCCCGCCGCAAACATCGCCTTCAACAGTCCGAAAATCTCCGCCAATCGCAAGTCATCAAACCAATCCTCCGGCACTTCCGGAATCAAGTCTGGTTGCAGAAAAAGGCAGCCAATAATCTCCCGCTCAATCCGCTCCCTGGGCGACAGGGCAGTCATTCAGTCATCCTCGCCATGGCCCGCTTCTTCTGTCCCGGATTCATCCGTTCAAAATCGTAATCTCCGTTGGTCATCACTGGTAAGCCGTCCCCATCAATCCGCATCCCTTTCGCGTCCGTAATCTGGTTATGTGGAATTCCTCCAGACCCGTTGGAATACTCCTCCGCACGCAGCTTCCATCCCGCCAAAGCTTTCACCCAATCTTTCATCGGTGACTTACCAACCTTCCACCCTTTGCTCGCGTAGTAATTGAAAAACTTTTCCGATTCCAATTCGGATAGACCGGTCTTCGCCCCCTGCAATTTCACCATGTCTAAATTCGGAGCGATAAACTTCCTGACCGTGACTGACTCCTTTTCCGGCTCTTGCTTCTGGTCCGTGTCCTCTGGTAGCGTGTTCCCCGTCACTGTCACCACCGGCACTGAAACCGCTTTCACCCGCTGCCTCTGCTGCTGTTTCCTGACCCGGTTGTAATCCCGCCGCTCAATCTCATTCCGTATCTGGTCATAGTGCGCCCAGTTCACTATCCGATACTGAAATTGACCATCCTTCACCAACCTCCGCCCCTCCAATTCCTTCGACCGACTTAACGGGTCCGGTTGCTGAAGAAAATCCAATGCCGCCTGAATGTCCGCCTCCTGCCCTCCCAACGTAAACGCCAGGAGCTTCGGATTTATCTCAATGAAGCCATGCTTCTGCTTCGTGATAATGTAATTCCACACCGCGAAAACATGGATGCCAGAACCAACCATCGACCCCTCATACATGCTCTCAAATGTTTTTCCATACATGGAGGCAGACCTTATGGGGTACTCACCTACCTGTCAACGAAAATAATCCTGTCCCAGCCTGTCCCACAATGTCGCACCCTGTCCCAACTTGTCACCAATGTTTTTGAAATGTCGCTACCCAGACGTCATCTCCATCCCCAGACGTCAGATACAGAGGGAGGGGCCACCAAGGTCGCTTCGCTCCCCGCTCTCTCTTTCAAAGAAATGGGGCAAGACCCCAAAATCGGACCCCTCAAGACCTACCCATAACCCCCAACGCCGCTTGCAGGGTAGCCCTACAATCAATTTTGATGTTCAAAACCTCAAATTGCCTTACCCCAGTCCGGACGAAGCAACCTGACGAATCTGACGGTGGATTCAAAATAACCAAACAATTCACTCGAAAATCTGTGACTTTTTGCGTCCAAAACAGCCTCCGACAGCAATGGTTCAAGGTTTACAACCCAACCCCGACTTTGAAACCAGTCCGCACGACACCGCCACCACTTCCGTTTTTCTTGCTCCCTTTCAACGTAACCCCTCAACCCGTAATCCAACTCACCCAACTGCCTTTTCGACCAGTCAATCGGCAACGCCTTCTTTTCCAATCTCCACGAAACATGCTGACACCTCTCGTAAAATGTATCGAAACCGCGGGAGTTAAGAAGCCGTGAATTGCAGGCATGACAACTCGGTGTCACTGGTCCGTATCCGGTCATCGCGTTTTTCTTCGACCTCAAAATCGCTTGGCCGCTTTTAACCATCACATGATCCATCGAATCAGAATCATCGCCGCAGTACGTGCAAATCGTAGAACAACCGAATTTGAAATAGGGAAGTGACATCCGGAAACATTCTCCAAAATTTTCAGAAAAATTTCCAGAAAAAAATTGGGGAAATCAAAAAACGAACATCGTTCACGGGAGAACCCCGTTACCGCGCCGACCATCGCGGGGCTAAAACCCGGGCCGCCCCCGGGGTGGTGTGGGGACGGTCGCCACCGCGCGCAGGCTGACCCCCTCCCCGGCCGCCGGCGAGATTAGAGACGCACAATGTTAATTATGTCCATCCGGTATCACATCCGGCTGAAGCGCAATGGTGCAGCGCAGCGCCCAGGATGCCCGGGGTTGAGAGATTTCACACGGCCCGCTATGAATGGACCGACCGGCCTAGCCTGGTTGAACGTCATCGGCCGGCGGGGGAGGCGCGAAATTGCCAGTTTTGGAGGCTTTAGGGGAGGCTGGCTTTATCGGACCCATCTTGGCGCGGCCCGCAAGCCATCCCTCAGCTTCCTGGAGGCGATTGAGAGCAGACATGAGACGATCCAGACGCGCCGGGTCATCCTCGTCAGCAAGCTGTTTGTCCAATCGAATCAGTTGCGCGCGCACACGCGACAGTCTTGCAAGCCTGAAGGTTTTGGCTTCCTCAGCCTCATTCTGCTCAGTTATTTCGCGCAGGAAGCGGGCAGAGTCCGGCAGATGCGATAGCTTTGCCATTTCGGAGGCTTTTTCAGAGGTTAGCGCCATTTGAAGGAGATTCGAGCAGCAGGCAGGCAGAGTCAACAGCAGAAATAAAAAGACCCGGGGGATCAGCCCGGGTGAGGATGGAGGAGGATTTAATTTAGTCCACGCGATTAGCGGACCAGTCTTTTGACAGTTCGCCACGCTCTAAAGCTTCCAAGGCGGGAGCGAGAGAGGCGCGAACTTTAACAAGGCAACCGCGCAAGACGATTGTTTTGAACTTGGGACGGCGAACGCGCTTTGGTGTCTTCATTGCGAATCTGGGTCAGGGTCAACTTGATTGTGGCCGAGGCTGAAAAGGTAGGCAACGGCGCAGGCGAGGAGGAAAAGGGTTGTCATGGCATCACCCTTTGTTATCGGCCGCCAGGACAACGCCCCAGACCAGGCCCGCGAGGAGAACGAGAGCGAACAAACCGTAAATAATAGTTTCAATCATGGTTCAAAGATAGGTCATGGAATTAACCATTCAACCCGGGGCAGACTCAGAGCGTGTGCCCGGGGAATCTACTTAGTTTCCTTCGCTTTTTGTTCGAGAATATCGGCAATCCGATTTCGCCAGGCCGCGCGCACCCGTTTGTAACGACGAGGCAGACCGGAATAGTGCCCGAGCATATAAGCCAGCCCCGCCTCAGTCATCGCCTCATGGGTAGAGACGCAGCCCAAGTTTGGGGAATTAGTGCGCCACAGGACGGCGAGACAAAGCAAGTCGTGAGCGTTCACTTGCCGCCTCCCCGGACCTTGGCGATCAGTTCGCGGGCAAACGAAGCTTTCTCCTGGTCATCAATGCGAACTTTCCGCGAAAGCCAATCCGCGCAATCTTCCAACGCCGCGAGCAGCTCCGGGGCGACCGCCAACAACACCGCCTCAGACTCGCTCTGAATACCCGTTGCGACGGCGT
>Ga0157376_10003205_pt1 | contig 11256 bp, 4 predicted proteins | sample M45metaG_FD_121801 | JGI IMG/M metagenome (GOLD analysis project Ga0157376, IMG submission 121801) | Miscanthus rhizosphere microbial communities from Kellogg Biological Station, Michigan, USA - M4-5 metaG | ecosystem: Host-associated > Plants > Roots > Rhizosphere > Soil | place: USA: Michigan... | reverse complement strand
AAGTTAAAAAATCAGGGTATTGATAACTTCAATATCATTGATGACCTTCTGTAACAATTGTCATAGATGGATCATTTACTTCATCCATTAAATATAATAATTTAAATGAAGGGAATGCTATAAGTATTAAAATTATAGCTGGAGAAATAGTTCATATTAATTCTATAACTGTACCGTGATTTAAATATTTATGTGACATACGCTCACCTACAAAATTTCACATTATAGAAAATAATACTCACCCTACCGCAAATAATATTAAAACTAAATAATACATTACATTATCATGTAATTCGATTAACCCTTCCATTTGGGGAGTAGCACTATCTTGGAAATATAAACCTCAAGCTACCGGTGCATCAAAAAATAATATATTTAATATATTTTTCATCCTAAATTTTTATTTTATCTTTTACTAGAAAACGTCTATCTCAAACTTAAAGTTAAAGCTTAGGCAATTCGCCACTAGCCTCTATTTAATTCATCCTTATTACTATACTCTATATTCTATTTAGAATAGATAAAATATTAGTAATTAGGATAGAAAAAAGTAAACCCTTTTCTCTAAGCAAAGCCTCGACCTATATAATTGTATAACTGTAGTAAATTACCTCCGCGATAAACATTTAACTATGCCATACGCTACATTTATGTATTAAACAACCCACTATTACTATATATTAGTTATTAAGCTACATATAATAATAATAAAGCCATCATTAGTGCAAATAAGGCTGTAGCTTCAGAGAAGGCAAACCCTAAAATTGAGTATGAAAATAATTGGTTTTTAAGTGAAGGGTTTCGAGCTACTCCTATGATTAAACACCCAAATACTACACCTATACCTACACCAGCTCCAGCTAAACCTACTGTTGCTAAACCTGCTCCTATAATTTTTGATGATTGTAACATAATCCTTATAATTTGATCATTAATCCCATTTCGAGCTTGTATTCTTTACTATCATATAAATAAAATTGATAATAAAATATTACGGCTAGTGCGGCGATGCCGCACTACTAGCTCCTACTATCTTTTTTTAGCTAAAAAAATCATTCATTACTATTAACTCTACATATCTGGGTAAGTTATTTTGTATAGTGCAGAACACTAGAATACGTAACCTAGTATAGTACGAAGCTGCACCGCTTCTACCTTTCGTATCATATAACGATCCAGACCTAGACCAGGGTTCATACTTCTTAGGAGTAGGCTACGCCTATATAAGTATGAGTGCCCTTCGGTCCAAGATACAGGATCTTGGTTATGGGCCGCTCGGTGGTAGGATACGTCTACCACAAGAAGCCGAGGGGTAGGGTAGGACCAGTAAAGCACTTTATTGTCGTAGTAGTGCGTGCATTACCTTTAGGTAATGCATGCCTGCATCATTGAAGCACTACAAATACGAAGCACTAAGTTGAGCGAAATTGTCCCTATATTTTAGTTTATTTATTTTCATAAAATGTATTTATAAATTTACTTGATTTAGAATAATAAACATTCGATTGTCTACTATCTATTTTTAAAGCACTTTTACCTAATTCAAATACAAATCCTGCTGTAATAATACATATAACTATTAATACTATAATTAAACCATATGTACCATTTTCGTATCCACTAAGACCAAAAGGGTATATCACTAATATTTCTAAATCTAATAATAAATAAACTAAAGCAAAAATAAAGAATTTTACACCAAATTGAGTTCTATTTTGACCCAGGAAACTATGAAAACCACATTCAAATATACTATATTTCTCCTGATAAGGGTTATGAGGAGCTAACATAAAATTTAAAAGCAAAAAAACAATAGTTAATACAGATACAAATACAAAAAGTAATGTTAAACTACTCATTTAATTATTAAATAAAACTTGTACCAAGATGGTACCCATGCTTAATCATTCTTTATTAATAAATAAAAATAATAATATTAATAATGTTATAACAGATATCACTAAAGATATAGGACTAGATAAAACTATATTATTATATCTAAATTCTACATTTTTTGGCTCTGGGTGAAGCGAAGCAGCACTAGATGTGGCACTTGCACTTATTAAGGCTTTATTAAGAACCCCTGTCTTAATAATATTACCTTTTAATGTTAAGTTTTCTAATACTTTATTAACTTTATAGTCAGGTAGACTAAAGAACATTTCTTTTATTATACTTAAATAATAAACTCCCCCTATAACACTTGTCAATATAGCAACTAAAGATAAAAATACTAAACCTTTATCCAAGGCTGCACTTAATACCATCTGTTTACCAAAGAATCCTACTAAAGGAGGTACACCTACAAAAGAGAATATTGTAATAGCTAAACTTAAAGCTAATAAAGGATTTATATAAAAATAACCTTTTAATTGACCTACTAATTGAATAGGTGAATTATTTTTATCCATTAATTCTTCATATTCTTTATTTTCACTTGTATAACAATATAAAGAATAACCTATAGCTAATAATATTATAAACGCATTTAAATTACTTATAGTATATTGTGTTAAGTAAAATATAAAAGCTTGAGTTGATTCTACACTAGATATACCTAAAGCTAATAAGATAAAACCTACATGTGAAATAGTACTATATGCGAATAATCTTTTTATTCTAAATTGTGTTAAACCAACTACAGTACCAATTATTAATGAAAATAATGAACTCATTAATAGTATAGATGTTCAATTAAGAGTTCCTGCGCAAGCGACTGTTTTTGTATAATATACTAATTGTAACAATAAAATAAAAATAGATATTTTTGCAATTAAGGCTACAAATGTTGTAACAATTGTAGGTATAGCATCATAAACATCTGGAGATCAAAAGTGGAATGGAGCCGCACTAACTTTAAATAAAAAACCTATAGCTAATAATATTAAAGAAATATTAATATAATAAGGTTTATATCATAAATCAGTAACTGAAGACCCGCTTATATCACTTAAACTTGTTATAATATATAGACTATCCAAGTTAGTTGCACCTGAATTTGCATAAAATAAACCTGTACCTAGTAATATAAAACATGAACTTAATCCACCTAATAAAAAATATATTAATCCACCTGTTGTTGATAATTCTGAGTTTCTATATATAGTACTTAATATATAAAGACCATAACTTTGTAATTCAATAGCTAAGAAAATAGATACTAAATCATTTGTAGACATTAAGAATACTGCACCTGTAATTATAAATAATAAAATTAAAGGATATTCAATTAAACCAAATTGTTCCCCCATTTTATTTATTATTTTTGTGTTATAATATACTAATTTATGTAAAAAAACATTTTTAATAGATGAACATTCTGAAACTCAAACTTTTCTAGGATAAAAGCTTGTCAATGTTAGTATAACTATACTAACAGCATACACAAATATATGAAATATTTGTGTAATATTTGTTACTAATAATAAACCTCCATGTAAACCAACCCGAGCACCTGCTGTATCTGAGCTTGTACCTAAGATTAAATCTAATGAAGACATATCATTTAATATACAATATATTAAAATTAATATCGCGATTCTATTATATAGTATGGCGATATCTCGTCTGGTTGTTAGGGCATTAGAAAGTAAAGTTGCCAAAATTGATAGTATAATCATAACCTTCAAGGAGGCTCGAACTCCTATTACAAACGTATGAAATTTGAGTTTTAACCAATTAAACTATGAAGGTTCAATTATTTAGTAGTAACCCGTCCTTCGACTTCATAGTTCATACTTCATTATGAACTATGAGCTTAAGTCTGTAGGCTACGCCCCGCGAAGGATGGGCTATAAGCACTGCGCTAATTTAACAGGGCGGAAACCCAGAATTGAACTGGGAACAACTATGCCACAAATAGTCACTTTACCGATTAAGCTATAACCACCTATGCTTCGCAACATCGCACAAAATTATAATTCAAAACATAGCCCCCTTTTAGTTTATACAGTAGGGAACCTACTAAGAGGATACAATACTTATATCCTTTTACAATGATTGCTTATTGAACAAAGGGTATAAAAAGAGAAAGTTATAGCCCTAACTGTAGTATGTAAGCTAAGACAACCATCACTCTCCTAGCTAATCCATTCCCCTCGATCTTCTTGGTTCATACTAATATAGACGTATAGGCGTAGCCTACTCATAAGAAATATAGGCGTAGCCTACTCATAAGAAGTATGAACCGTGGGTCTTGGTATATACTTTTTAGTAAAAAGACCTAGGTCGAAGGACGACTTCTTAATTCATACTTCTGTTAATAATAATAAGGTATGGGCCGATTTCTTCTATCGCTACGTTCGATAGAAGAAATCCAAAAAAGGAATAAAGGGCAACAAGCGACTAGTTTATTCTACGGTGATTCGAACACCGACGCCAAATACCAAAAATTTGTGATCTACCTGATTAATCTATAGAATAGTTTAGAAATTACCCAGTTTAGTAGGTTTTGTAGGCATAGTCTATCACTACTAGACTATATAAATAGTACGACTTGAACATACAAGTAACAGTAACCCTCACTCTACTATCCCTTTTTTCAGAATAATCGTGCTTCGCAACTACTGTAAGCATGCCAGCAAACCATCACTACGAAGAGCTACTAAGAGCCTATTAATTCTATTTTAAACGTACTATGTTAAATTTAAGTTTATATTACGTGGTACTTCTGAGCCCCTTCGTAGTAAGAACCGTAGGGCACTCATACTTTTTAGAAAAAGTAAGAACTAAGAAGTAGAAGGACCGGCTATAGAAGCACAACTAAATACAGATAGTATGACTTGAACATACATGGTATTACACCAGCCCGGCCTAAACGAACCCTGTCTGCCAATTCCAGCACATCTGCCTATAAAAGAAATTTACTAGAATATGGGGTCTGGAGGATTCGAACCTCCATCTTTATGATTAAAAGTCATACGCATTCACCATTATACTAAGACCCCCTCTTACTGTAACCCATCGATTAGTAGTCTACGACTACTAGACCCTAGGGCTCAAAAGCACAAATTTAGTTTTTATTCTTATTGCTAAACATTAAAAGAGAAACTAAATTAAACTTAGCTGGCTACGCCTACTAGTAATGCTTCGCTTCGCACAAACTAAATCAGCCAACACTCCTAAAAAGCCTATTAATTTATTTTAAGTTATAATATTCCGCGTTGGGCATAGTACATATAATACTTCGCACTTTACACACTTAGTTACTATATATCTTATCAAGCTACCTAATATGCCCCGGGTGAGACTTGAACTCACAACCAATACAGCTTCAATGTACTGCTCGACCAATTGAGCTTCCAGAGCTTATACTTACCTGTATAATCTATAGTATTTATATCTCTACATATAAATATACTACTAGTTTTTAGCCTTAGTGCGAAGCAGACAAGGATTAGGTTTTGTAACAAAGCAAATCTATGCTAACATACTACAGCTTCATACTTCGTGCTTACATTAGTACACTATAGTACGTAATCCTTAAGCTGACTACATAAAATGGAGGTACTAGAATTCGAATCTAGACGACCGGCATGCAACGCCGATGTACTACCAATTATACTATACCCCCTTTAACACTTATTGTATTAGTAGTCCGTCCTTATGGGTCGAAAAACGACCCATAAAGACTAGCAAAGTACTAAAGCTATACTTAATGCTAGTTAGAAAACATTTACCGTGTAATAAGCGGATTCACACTAAATATCTGAGAGAGGACTTGAACCTCCAAGGCTTTAGCCAACGAAGCTTAAGTTCGTAATGTTTTCCAATTTCATCACTCAGACTTACAATATTTGTATACCGTCCTTCCTTTTTTGAATTTCTTCTATCGAACGTAGTGATAGAAGAAATCGACCCAGACCTAGCCCTAGGTTCATACTTATGAACTAATAAGTATGTAGTAGTAGGCTACTAGGCTACACCCATCGAAGGGTTATAACATCAACACTAGAACCTTAGTTCTTATAACTAAAGTTTTATGTAACGTAATATACATTCACACAGATAGATTACGTCTACTGTTTAGGACTATAGTGACTTGAACACTAATATTTACTGTTATGAGCAGTATGCTTTACCAATTAAGCTATATTCCCTTTAATACTTATTGTAATATGTAAGTCGCTATATGTCTAATAGGGCGTAGATAGCTATATATTCCTTTAGTAGGCGTAGTCTACCTTGGATAGGGCTAACAAAGGTAATCGACTAATATAAATTTCATTGTGGACTCGAACCACAATCACGATATTAGAAGTATAGCGCTCTACCACTTGAGCTAATGAAATATACTACTAGTATTACATGCTGACCTGCTTCTTGTTGTAAGAGTGCCCTTCGTGAGGCGTAGCCTACAACCCTTCCAGGGTTCATACTACATAATGAAGTATGAACTAAGGACAGGCTACGAAGGCACTTTCTGAACTAAGAAGTATGAACAGATCAACATAGCTATATTTGCACCTAAATAAGATACAACTCCAATATATAACTAGGGACAATAGTAATACACATAGAATAATATATCTCTATATCCTCTATATGTTATACGTATCTATGCTTGATCTTAAGATCAAGCATGTAGCAGCGATATATATCACTTTATAGTAAAAAATAACACTAGTACTATAGATCACTCTTAATCTCCTGTAATAGTACAGCTTCGCTAATTAGTAGCCCGAAGGGCTAGAAGCTTATTTCGGACTATTACTAAATCTAAATATTATTACCCACTAGTATCCCTCCCTTATATAGGCGTAGTCGACAGACCCTAGGGCTTTGGTTCATACTAATAGGTCAAGGGTGGTAGTGTATGCATACAACGCCTTAGGACTACATATGTAGTGGATCTAAATATATACGGGTAGTCAGACTTGAACTGACAATTTCTGATTGGAAGTCAGCGCGTTTACCATTAACATATACCCGCTACCTATTCATACTTAATAACTCGACGGATTACAACTAATTATTAATGTAAATTAACATATAGAATGCGGATAGAAGAATCGCACTCCTGTCATCCGGACATGAGCCGAATATGTTACTATTACAATAATCCGCAGCCTTTCACTACTAGTTAATCATAACTGACTTAAGTATGCTTCATTCATACTTAAGCTTATATATTTAGCTGTTTCTAGCTCTATAAGTACTCCTAGTGTTTCACATTATACACAATACTGGTAAGTACTAGACTATAGTATACTATAGGCTAATATGCGGAACAGTAAGTAAATAAAAAGATTTGTATAGTAATAGTACCTATTACTAGTACGCACTATTACATACTACACAATTTTACTAGACTAGACAAGATTCGAACTTGCGGTGGTAGCATTGAAAGAGCTATGTCTTACCACTTGACTACTAGTCCTTTTAAGCTCAGTACAAGTATCGCACTTGTATCTATTGATTACAAAACAATTGCATTACTTCTATGCTAACCAAGCAAAATATTCGATATATTCATAAGTAGTTTCTTATAAAGTTAGTACTTTATTCTTAAAAATCTCTAGATTCTTACAGATAAAGCCTATTTCGTAGTGTTATTCTACGCATATTTAAGAAATATCCTAAGATAAGTTTCGTGCCTATATGCTTTCAGCACTTCTCTTTAACCAATTTAGCTTTCCTGCCGTGCTTATGCTATAAATTTATTTTTGTGAAAATAACATTCTTATATTTATATCCAGAACCTAAGTCCGGATAACCCAAGATTAGATCTTGAGCATCTCATAGGACAAGCGTTGCTTGCACCCACTTAAATAAATATATAAAAATATATAATGCAGTAGCACTATTTACTTTTATTAATATCTTGCACATAAACAACAGGTAAACCAGGGATTGATAAACCATAATCTGTAAAGATTCTTCTTGTTCCTTTCGTACAAAAGTTCATTCTTATTTTATTCTAATTTCCTCTAGAAGATAGAAACCATACTGTCTCACGACGTATTTAACCCAGCTCATGTAACTTTTTAACCGACGAACAGTCGTACCCTACTCAGTTTCTGCATCCAAGAGGATAAGTTAAGCCGACATCGAGGTGCCAAACCGCGCACTCATTATGTACACTCTTGCGCAAATTAGCCTGTTCTATATGTTATCAAAATTTTCCATTTTTCTCAAAATGGTTCAGACTATGTCTTCATTTTCCCATTATTTCCCATATTTAGCTTAGGATAGGTTGCTCATTAATAAGCAAAGCCTACTAATCCTAAGTTTATAGATAGGAAATTATAAATATATTTTTGTCATTTTTAAGAGCTCTAGTGTGGCGATGCCACACTAGCCCTAATATGTAGTAACACGTATAAATGCGTTACTGCACGCTAGATTACTAGGCTACTAGTAAACAACTAGTAGCCTACTATTATACCTTTGTAATACTCTAAACCAAATAGTGGTAGAATCATGAACAGGGATCTTTATTATGTTCGTAGTCCTTGTATACATGACTACGAAGCACTACTACAAACTTCTATAGCCCCTTAGGGGTCCAGAAGCGGTGCAAAGCACTAGAAGCTATGCTTTATTTACCACTTATTCAACCTTTTACAGCAAAAGCCCCTATACGACGTTTACCTGTAGCTAGTGAATAGCTAGTATTTGCATTAGTATTCCCTCTAAGCGATACAGCACTTAAACCTCTAAATGATGAATCTATATTCTTTAATCCACCTTTAAAATTAATATAATTTAAAGATCTATCAGCTCTATAACGTTTAGTTAATCTACCATTTAATTCTATTTTTATACCTCCTAAATTTTTATACTGAATTGAATCAAATATAGTTCTATGTATATTAGTATGAAGCTGTTCTATATCTAAGCCATAACCCAAGTTTACACCTGAAATATCGGAACGTGAGCTCCTCATTTTTAAATCGGAACATCCTATTGCACCTGTTTTATTTATGAAGCAGTCGAAGCCCGGTATAAAATTATTAGCTTGAGTTCGAATATAGGCTCTTTCTTTGATTGTATTAACTTTAGGTAAATAAGCTCTATTTAAAATACTTAATACATCATCATAATATTTTGCTTTCATACTTTTTAGTTTTAATGCTATGGCATTAGTAAATAGATCAGTATGATAAGCTATAGATTTTATATTAATTATATTATATTCTAATTTTTTACCTAATATTTTTGTTAATAAATTACTTAATTTAGGTAAAAGTACTAATTTATTAAATTTAAATTGATTTAAAGAATACATTAAATAATATTCTCTTAATATTTTTAAATATGAAACTGAATATTCATTCAAAATAGCACTTCATATTTTTTTTGAATAAAGGCTATTAAGTTCTATAAATTTAGTGTTTCTGAGCCCATTCCCTAGGTTCAGACCTAGGGCCTTGGACTTAGGTCCAAGAACGGCTACTAATTTACTTAAAATATAATTTTTTTTAGTAGTAGTAATAGGCTTTACTATCTCTTGATCTAAAATATATTTACTTTCATTAGAGTTTGCACCTATTAATTTATACATTTGCACCATATTGTTAGACATTGTCTCAGTGCGGGGCGCACTAAATTTCACATCAGATGATAATAAAGAAAAATAAAGATTTAGTAGTTCTTTACCTACTATTTCATTTATTTTTAAATATTTATTTAATAGATTTTTCTTTTCTCTATTAACAACGTATAAAGTTATTATTGCTTTACTATTAGTATGTTTAGTTTCAGCATCACTAACAAAAATTCTTGTTAAAGAATTACGTCTAACTTTTAAAGTTTTAAATACATTAAACTGACGAGATTTTTTTTTACCTAAAAACTCAATATCTTTAAAATATAAATTAAAGTAACTTTTAATTACTTTATTAACATTTAAATTATTAACTGTTATATTTTTTAATTCATTCTTATTATAAGAATAAATAGTATTTTTCCATTCTTTATTATATGAAGGTAGACGCATATTTGAGTTTGCTAGTGAAGCCCTTATAGTTCATCCCTTTGTATTGTGCTCCGCACACAAACGATTATAAAGAGATGTACGCAGTAACTTACTACGGTTACGTTTATTGTTATTAGCAACATAACGCAATATTGCTAAATTACCAGCATTAGACAAATTTTTCATTTTATTATAATTTGTATTATTTTTTATTTTTTTCAATATATTTATAGTGCAAAGTTCAAGTATGAACAAGAACTAATATAGCACTCAAGAAAATGTTGGGCAGTATAAAAGGATTATTGTGTTTGCAAGTTGTGCTTCGTATGAAAACAACATGCTAAGCATAACACTCACCTTATAGTCGTTGAACGTTTTTATTTTATTTTTATGCTAAAATAAACTTCGCTTCAAGTTTACTGTATGCTTTCTGTTGTGCTCCTAGCGCGAAGCACTACACACACAAAGTAATTCTTGAAATTTACCCAATATGTATATTAATCATTAAATGTTCAAGCTTGCAAAGCTCTTAAACCTTGCATAGTGTAAACATTTAATATTAAAGGACAAACATCCCTAGCGTAGCTTTTCCAATAATCCAAGATCTTTCCTTATTGTATCTTGTGATCCTATGCCCTGCTTACGCAACTGTAAGATTTGTAGATAATCAAACAGTAAGGCAAGATTTAGCCGTTGAGCTTGTTAGATAATTAATACAAAGTTAACATATGTTAACTAAAAAACATTAGAAGAGTACAAAGACGCTTCATAATATTTCATGTTATCTCTACTTTCACTGTAGTGAAAATCTTACCTATAAAAAAATAAATATATTGATATTACTATCAATATATTTAATTTATATGATTAATAATAGTATAATACTACTCAAAATTGCAAACAAAATTGTTATTTAAATTATTAGACACACCTGTTTACTCTTTACAGGGTCTGTGCCCCACATAAACTGTCTCCTAGCAATAGTTCCTTACCAAAGGTTACTTATCCTTAAATTGAGAACTTACCATAAAGATAAGAACTCCAGATAAGCAGAATTAGGTTAGTTTAATCTTATAAATTATTATAATAAAAATAGCCAAAGGTATTTTTGCTATAAAATATTCATACCCTTAAACTAGTTCCTTCATAAGAAAAAAAATTAAAGGGTTTCCAGGATTATATTATCTATTCCCTTATATCTGAAAATTGTTGATCCTATTCTATAATTAGTGACAGTAAAGCTGCATAGGGTCTTCTCGTCTAACTAGAGGTAAGCTGTATCTGCACAGCTATTCCAATTTCACTGAGTCAATCATAGAGACAGCTGTTGTATCGTT
>Ga0157376_10003204_pt1 | contig 11256 bp, 7 predicted proteins | sample M45metaG_FD_121801 | JGI IMG/M metagenome (GOLD analysis project Ga0157376, IMG submission 121801) | Miscanthus rhizosphere microbial communities from Kellogg Biological Station, Michigan, USA - M4-5 metaG | ecosystem: Host-associated > Plants > Roots > Rhizosphere > Soil | place: USA: Michigan... | reverse complement strand
GCGCTGATGTCGTTGTTCCACGGCCCGTTGTCCGACGCGCTCGGTCGTCGGCGCGTGATCCTCGTCGGCGTCGCGGTGTTCGCGCTGGCATCGATCGGCTGCGCGCTGGCGGGTTCAATCGGCTCGCTGCTCGCGTTCCGCGCGCTGCAGGGCATCTCGGCCGGCGCCGGCCTCATCGTCGGCCGCGCGATCATCCGCGACTGCTTCGACGGTGTCGAAGCGCAGCGGCTGATGGCAGCCGTGTCGATGATCTTCGGCATTGCGCCTGCGATCGCACCAATCGTCGGCGGCTGGGTCGTCGCGTTCGCGCACTGGTCGATGATCTTCTGGCTGCTGGCGGCGTTCGCGGCCGCGCTCTGGCTGACTTGTCTGGCCTGGCTGCCGGAAACGCATCCGCTCGAACGGCGCGTGCCGCTGTCTTTCGATGAGCTCGCGACGACGTATCGACGCATCGCTGCCGATCGAGCGTTCCTGCCGCTCGCGTTCGCCGGCACGCTGAACTTCAATGCGCTGTTCGTCTACATCGCCTCGGCGCCGGCGTTCGTGCTGAATCTCCTCAAGCTCGATGCGCAGCACTTCGCCTGGCTTTTCATCCCGGCGATCACCGGCATGATGACCGGCGCATTCCTTTCCGGGCGCCTCGCCGGCAGGCTCAGTGCGAGCGCGACCGTGCGGCTCGGCTACACGATCATGCTCGGCGCGGCAGCGCTGAATGTCACGATCGCGCTGCTGCTGCCGTCACCGCGCGTGCCGTGGTCGGTGCTGCCGATCGGCCTGCACGCGATCGGCATCGGCATCAATTTCCCGACATTGACGCTGCTGCTGCTCGACCGCTTCCCGCACCATCGCGGCGCGGTGTCCTCCGTGCAGGCGTTTGTCAGTCTCGTCCTCAGCGCGATACTCGCCGGCGCTATCTCGCCGCTGGTGTCGGGCAGCGCGCTGGGGCTCGCTTCGACCGCGGCGTTCGCGACCGTGCTGGGGTTCGCGAGCTGGCGCCTCTATCGCGCGATCGAGAACCGCGAAGCGCGCACCGCCGCGGCGACGATCAGCTGAGCGCGGGCTCGCCGGCCGCGCCGGCTAGCGTTCAGCATCCGGCCGGCAAGTTCGCCGCCATGACACCCTCTCTGCGTGCCAGAAAACTGTTCGCGCGGCTGTTTGCGCTCGCCTTGCTCGGCGCGCTCGCAAGCGGCTGCGCGACGTTGCGCACCGACGTGGCGCGGCAGCCTTCGACCGCCGTCGCGCCGGTGGCCGACACGGCGTCGACGCGCTACGTGCAATCGGAAATATCCCAGCACGCCGACGACTCCGGATTCCGCCCGCTGCTCAGCAACACGAATGCGCTGATGAGCCGCATCGTGCTGATCGACCACGCCGCGCATTCGCTCGACCTGCAGTACTACATCTTCGACAACGACGCGACCGGCCGGCTCGTCGCGCAGCGCATCCTCGCGGCGGCGGATCGCGGCGTGCGCGTACGCATCCTGCTCGACGATCTCGACATCGGCGGACAGGACGGCCTGCTCGACGCGCTCGACGCGCATCCGAACATCGAGGTGCGCCTGTTCAACCCGTTCCGCTTCCGCAACCGGTCCGCATTCTCCAAGGCCGGCCAGTTCCTTGTCGAAGGGCATCGCCTCAACCGGCGCATGCACAACAAGGCATTCATCGTCGATGGCATGCAGGCCATCATCGGCGGGCGCAACATCGGCGATGCGTACTTCGACGCGGGCGATCAGGTGCACTTCCGCGATCTGGACGTGCTCGCGATCGGCGCGGTCGTGCCGAAGATCTCGGCCATGTTCGATGCGTACTGGAACTACAAGCTCGCCTATCCGGTAACCGCATACACATCGATACATGCGAGCGCCGAGGATCTCGCGCGCGCCCGCGTCGCGCTGGCCAAGGATGCGCGCACGTTCGCCGAATCGGACTATGCCCAGGCAGTCACCGACGAGTTGCCGAACGGCCCGAGCGCCGATCGAAAGGGCCACTGGTTCTGGGGCCCGGCAAGGCTCATTGCGGACGATCCCGAAAAGGCCGATCCCGCTCGCGACGGCGAGGCGCGGCTGATCGCGCCGGATCTCAGGAAGATGCTCGACGAATCCACGCGTGAGGCGCTGCTGATCTCGCCATACTTCATTCCGGGCGAGAACGGCGTGCGCTATCTCGGCGCCCTTGCCGGGCGCGGAGTGACGATCAAGGTGCTGACCAATGCGCTCGCCGCGACCGACGAGCCGGAAGTCCATGCGGGCTATTCGCGCTATCGCATTCCGCTGCTCGAGGCGGGCGTCGATCTCTACGAATTGCGTCCGCTTCCCGGCAAGCCGCCAGCCAGCGCGTACAGCACCTCGTCGGGCGAGAGCTTGCACGCGAAGTCGATGATCGTGGATGCACGGCAGGTATTCGTCGGGTCGATGAATCTCGATCCGCGCTCGCGCCTGCTCAATACCGAAATGGGTGTCATCGTCGACTGTCCCGAGCTCGCCGAGGCGCTTTCGCGCTATTTCGACAGCGCGACCGCGCCCGAGAACGCATTCCACGTCGTGCTCGTGCGACCATCGCCGTCGGCGAAACCGGCTCTGCGCTGGATTGCGGTGGATGATGCCAAGCCGGTCACGTTCGAACACGATCCGGAAACTTCGCAATGGACGCGCATGAGGGTTTCGCTGATGCGTACACTGCCCATCGAGGACCAGCTGTAGGCGCGACGCATGGCCGGGCATCCGCATAGGCGACATCGCGCCGGACCGCGCCGCATGGCGCAGTCGTCGGCCGCCGAAGGCGACGCGGCACCCTCCGCCGAGGGACACCCTCCACTTTCACGCAGACAGCGTGCGCTACGCTGGCTGCTGATCGCGCTCCTGGCCGCCGCGCTGCTGACGCTCGTGATCGGCGCCGTGATCGGCGCGCGCTCGTTCGCGTGGAGCGATCTGCCGCAATTCATCGATCGCATGAGCGCGTGGCGATCCTCGCCGCTCGCGATGCTGGCGATGCTCGGCTGTTTCGTGCTCGGCGGCCTGGTCGTGTTTCCGGTCAACCTGCTGATTGCGGCGTCGATCGTCGTATTCGGCCCGATCATCGGCGCCGTCGTCGCGTTGCTCGGATCGGTCGCGAGCGCGGCCGTGCTGCACCAGATCGGACGCTCGTTTCCCGAACACGTCTGGAGTCGCTTCGCCGGACGGCACGTGGAGCGCCTGCGCGAGCGCATCGCGCGGCATGGCGTGCTCGCGGTCGCTCTCGTGCGCATCGTGCCGATCGCGCCGTACAGCGTCGTCAGCGTCGCGGCGGGCGTCGCCGACATCGGACGCGGCGCGTATCTCGCCGGCACCGCGCTCGGCATGGTGCCCGGCATCCTGCTCTACGCGCTCTTCATCGATCGCGCGCGCGCGGTCATCGCCGATCCGCGGCCGCTGAGCTGGGCGATGCTGCTCTTCGCGGTGATCCTTCTCGTCGCGGTCGGGCTGCTGCTGCGCGGTTTTCGACGGCGCGCGCACGCGCGCAAGGCCGGGGCGGGCGCATGACGCGCGTTCGCGTCGCCACCTACAACCTGCACAGCGGCATCGGCGTCGACCGGCGTTTCAAGCCGCAGCGCATCATCGACGTGATCGGCGAGCTCGACGCCGACGTCGTCGCGCTGCAGGAGCTGCTGTCGCCGGTGCGCGGCTTCGACGTGCACGAGCATCTTCGCGCGCAGACCGGCCTGCATCTCATCGCGATGACGACCATGCAGCTCGCCGGCGGCACGTTCGGCAACGCGGTGCTGAGCCGCTGGCCGATCATCGACGTCGTCGAGCACGGCCTTACCGTCGGCACGCGCGAGCCGCGCGGCGCGCTCGACGTCACCATCGGCCGCGACCTGCGCGAGCTGCGCGTGATCGCCACGCACCTTGGCCTGCGCACTTCCGAGCGCCACGAGCAGCTGACGCGCCTGCTCGCGATCGCGCGCGACGGCAACGGGCTGCCGACCGTGCTCGCCGGCGATTTCAACGTCACGCGCGCACGCGCACGCGAGCTGCGCGCGTGCGCCGAGCATTTCGGCAAGGTCGACGCGCTGGCGACGTTTCCGTCGATCGCGCCGGTGCTGCCGCTCGATCGCATTCTCGTCACGGGCGGCGCAAAGCTGACGGGTATCGCGGTGCACCGCAGCCGGCGCGCGCGGATGGCGTCGGATCATTTGCCGCTGGTGGCGACGATTGAGATTGCGGACTAGCAGCTCGCAGGGGAGCGGCTTTCCCTTCTCCCGCTTGCGGGAGACAAAACGGCAGGATTGCCGTTTTGCACGGCGAAGCCGCCCGAAGGGCGAGCGCCAGGGATGGCGCGAGTGCACGTGCCGGAGGCGGATGAGGGGCTTTTGGTGCGGTGAACCAAGATTGCCCTCACCCTAGCCCTCTCCCGCAAGCGGGAGAGGGGAAAAGGCAAGAGGGAGAGGGAACACCTTCAACACTCGATAACGTTGACCGCCAGCCCGCCCCGCGAAGTTTCCTTGTACTTGTCCTTCATGTCGCGCCCGGTGTCGCGCATCGTCTTGATGACCTTGTCGAGCGACACGCGGTGCTTGCCGTCGCTGCGCGCCGCCATGCGCTGCGCGTTGATTGCCTTGACCGCACCCATCGCGTTGCGCTCGATGCACGGAATCTGCACGAGGCCGCCGATCGGATCGCAGGTGAGGCCGAGGTTGTGCTCCATGCCGATCTCGGCCGCGTTCTCGACCTGGTAGATGGTGCCGCCAAGCGCCGCGGCGAGGCCGCCCGCGGCCATCGAACAGGCGACGCCGACTTCGCCCTGGCAGCCGACCTCGGCGCCGGAGATCGAGGCGTTTTCCTTATACAAGATACCGATCGCGCCTGCGGTCAGCAGGAATTCGATCAGGCCCTCGTCGTTCGCCTTCGGACAGAAACGCTCGTAGTAATGCATGACGGCCGGCACGATGCCGGCGGCGCCATTGGTCGGCGCGGTGACGACGCGGCCGCCGGCGGCGTTTTCCTCGTTGACCGCGAGCGCGTAGAGATTGACCCAGTCGAGGATCGTCAGCGGATCGCGCAACGCGGCTTCCGGGCGTTTGCGCAGATCTTCGGCCATCGCCGGCGCGCGACGCTTCACGTGCAAGCCGCCGGGCAGCGTGCCGCCTTCGCGGATGCCGCGTGCAACGCAACCTTGCATCGCGCGCCAGATTGTCAGGAGTCCGGCGCGGATATCATCCTCGCTGCGCCAGGATTTTTCGTTCTCCATCATGATCTGCGCGATCGTCTTGCCGCTCTCTTCGCAGAATTTCAGCAGCTCGTCGCCGGAGTGGAACGGATACGGCAGCGGCGTCGTGTCGGCGACGATGCGATCCTCTGCGGCTTCGTCCTGGTTGACGACGAAGCCGCCGCCGACGGAGTAGTAGTCGCGCGTCGCCAGCAGCTCGTCGTCGTCGCCGTATGCGCTGAAGCGCATGCCGTTGGAGTGGTACGGCAGCTTCTGGCGCTTGTTGAAGACGAGATCGGTTTTCTCGTTGAACGCAATCTCGTGACGCCCGAGGACACGGATCTTCTTCTCGGCGCGGATGCGCTTGAGGCGCGGCGGGATCGACTCCGGATCGATCTTGTCCGGCCACTCGCCTTCGAATCCGCACAGCACGGCCTTGTCGGTGCCGTGGCCGCGGCCGGTCAGCGCGAGCGATCCGAACAGCTCGCAGCGCAGGCGGCGAACGCGCCCGAGGATGCCGGGCTCGGCGAGCCAGCGTTCGCAGAAGCGTGCGGCCGCGCGCATCGGCCCGACGGTGTGCGAGGACGACGGCCCGATGCCGATCTTGAAGAGGTCGAAGACGCTGACGGCCATGGGAGCGAGATGGGGGCGGGAATCCCGCTATTCTACGCGCCCCTTCGAAGTCCGGCCGTCTCCTTGCGTCTTGTTCTCTATCAGCGCGACGACTGCAAGCTCTGCGACGAAGCGCTCGCGGTTCTGGCGTCGGCGCGCGTGCCGGATTTCGCCAGCGTCTTCATCGACGGCGACGCCGGCCTCGAGGCGCGCTACGGCGTGCGCGTCCCGGTCCTGCGCGAGGACACGTCGGCGCGCGAGCTCGAATGGCCGTTCGATGCGGCGGCGGTCGCGCGCTTGATCGGCGGCTGAGCCGGGATCAATCCGGATCGAAGCCGCTGTCGAATACGGTATCGATGACGATGCGTCCGGCGAGGAAGCTCGTGATGCCGACATCCGTCGAGGCGACGCCGCCGAACACGAGATAACCGCCCTGCAGTCGTCCGCGCACGGCGGCGTCGAACGAATCGCCGCCGAAGTTCAGATTGATGATTTTCTTGCCGGCGAATCCGAAGCTTTGGTCGAGCGTTCCGTCGGTGTCGAGCCGCGCCAGCGCGATGTCGTTGTCCGTGCTCGTGACCCCGGCAAAACCGACCAGCACGAGCTTGCCGTCCGGCTGCAGCATCGCGCCGTACGGAACGTCGCCCGAGCCGATGCCGAGATCGAATGGCACGGTGACCTTGCCGTTGGTGCCGAATCCGGAATCCGGCGTGCCGTCGGGCAGCAGCTTCACGGCCGCGAAATCGTAGTCGGTATCGGTCGCGACGCCGGTCATGAAGATCGAGCCGTCCGGCGCGACGATGAGCTCGAGCGCTTCGTCGTCGAGATTGCCGCCGATGTTGAACGACACGACCACGCGTCCGTCGCCGCCGAAATTGGGATCGAGATTGCCCGATGGCGTCAGGCGGGCGATCACCATGTCATGATCGGTGGATGTGCTCGCCTGGGCGACGCCGGCGACCAGGATATTGCCATTCGCGTCGATCGCGACGCTCGACGCAATCTCATCGATGTTTGTCGGATCGAGATCGAAGTGGAACGTGACGCGGCCGTCGCCGTTGAAACTCGTGTCGCGCGTGCCGTCGGCGTTGAGGCGCGCGACCGCGAAGTCGGTGCCTTGTCCATCGACTTCTGCGCTGCCGACGATGACGAGCTTGCCGTTGGCGAGCTGCACGCCGTCGAGCGCGCGATCGGCGTTGCTGCCGCCGAGATCGAAATTGATGTGCGCCTTGCCATCGCCACTGAAGGTCGTATCGAGCGTGCCGTCGGTGTTGAGGCGGACGAGCTTGAAGTCCGAGTCGTCGCTCGGGTCGGCGGTGTCCGCGCCTTCGCCGATGACGACGATCTTGCCGTCGCTCTGCACGATCGTGTTGAAGCTGAAGTCAGATGTATTTCCCGGAGCGACCGCGACCGTCGTCTTGCCGTCGAAGCTGAAGGTGGTATCCGGCTGGCCGTCGCGGGTCAGCCGCGCGACCGCGAAGTCGGTACCGGTCGCAGCGCCGCCGTCGACGATGCCGCCGAGCACGACGCGGCCGCTGGGATCGATCGCGAGGCCATAGGCCGTGGCGGATGCGCCGAAATCGATGACGGTCAGGCCGTTTGTGCCGAAGCTCGGATCGAGGTCGCCGTCATGAGCGAACGCACAAGCGGACCCAGCAATAGCCGTTGCCGCAGCAACGGCACGAAGATGATAAATGGACATTGCGCACCCTCCCCAAGGTGCGCAGGAGTCTAGCAGCATCTCCGGAAACGTCTGTCTGCCCGTTCTCAACTCCGCGTGGTTTGCCGGAGTGGAGCCGTCACTGGAGCGGATCGACGTCGGCTACTGGCGCGCGATGTCCTCGGGCAGCGGGCCATCCGAATCGAGCGGCGGAATCTCGCCATGCGCCGCCTCGACCGCCGGCGTGCGCCAGCCCGACCTGACTCCCCAGAAATAGAATCCGATGCCGATCACCGCGACGACTGCCAGATCCCACCCGAACGGAATCAGGTCGCTGCCGCCGAACTGCCTGGAGCCGATGCACGACACCAGCGCGATCACCGGAAGATATGCGATCAGCCACCATGCGCCAGCGAGCTGGCGCGCGAAATCGTGCCAGCCGTTTTTCCACTGGTAGTAGAAATAGACCGGCAGCGCGAAGATCACGAGCAGAATGATCTCGCCGGTCAGCGGCCACTTCGCCCAGTACAGAAGCTCCGCCGAAAATACGAACGCAAGCAGCGCGATGATCTGCAGGCCCGGCAGCTTGAACGGACGGTGCAGGTCGGGCGCCGTGCGGCGCAGGCTGACGACGCTCGCGGGTCCGGTCAGGTACGAGATGATCGTCGCGACCGAGATCACCGCGGCAAGCGTCGCCCAGCCGCGGAAGAAGAACAGGAACACGAATGCGACCGCGAGGTTGAACCACATCGCCGGACGCGGCACGCCGTACACCGGATGGATCCGGCCGAGGATTTTCGGCAGCGTGCCGTTGCGCTCCATGCCGTAGATCATGCGCGAGGTGGTCGCCGTGTACGTGATGCCGGTGCCGCTGGGGCTCACGAACGCGTCGGCATAGAGCAGCAGCGCGAGCCAGTTGAGATTCACCGCGAGCGCGAGCTGCGCGAACGGCGAGCTGTATGCGAGCGCGGCCCAGCCGTGCTCGCTGATCAGCGCCGGATCGACCGCGCCGAGAAATCCGATTTGCAGCAAGAGATAGACCACCGTCGCGATCGCGATCGAGCCGAGCATGCCGAACGGCACGCTCTTGCCCGGATTGCGCGCTTCGCCGGCGAGATTCACCGGACTCTGGAATCCGTTGAAGCTGAAGACGATGCCGCTGATCGCGACCGCGGTCAGGATCGCCGGCAGGCTGAACGCGTGCGTTCCGCCATGCGCGCCGATCGAGAAGTTGCCCGGATGGAATTCGGTCGCGATCAGCGCGATCGCGGTCGCGGCCGGCACGATCAGCTTGAACACCGTGATCGCCGAGTTCGTGCGCGCGAAGAGCTTCACGCTCCAGAAGTTGACCAGGAAATAGATGACGACAAGCACCGCGGCGATCGCGAGGCCCGGCGCCGTCAGCTCGCCGTGTCCGTCCGGCAGGTGCACGAACAAATCTTGTGCCCATGCCCACGGCCACGACGCCATGTATTGCACCGACGCCTCGGCCTCGACCGGCACGACCGAGACGATCGCGATCCAGTTCGACCACGCCGCGATGAACCCGACCAGCGAGCCGTGCGAATAGTGGCCGTAGCGGACCATGCCGCCGGATTCCGGGAACATCGCGCCGAGCTCGGAGTAGGTCAGCGCGATCGATGTGATGATCGCAGCGCCGATCAGCCAGGCGTAGATCGCACCCGGTCCCGCCAGCTGCGCCGCATGCCAGGCGCCGAACAGCCAGCCCGATCCGATGATCGAGCCGAGGCCCGTCAGCATCAGGGCGAGGGCGCCGACGTCGCGGCGGATGGCGGAATGTGCGGGCATACGGACTCCTGATCCGGGCTGGCGCGAGGACATCGATGGAACCGCGGCGTGATCGCCGCGCCGGGATATTCGCAGGTTTGCGCGCCGCCGTCAGCGGCCGCCGGGCCGGCAATTCGCACGCTCCGCCGCGTCGGCGCACAGCGCGCGGCGCGTGTTTCGGGACGCCGCCGTCATCCGTGCCCGGTAAATTTCTCCGGGCCGACGGGCGCTTCGGCTACGATCGGACCTCGGCTTGGAGGAAGGGGCAACCATGCGATCGGCAGCGCGCTTCGCGGCGCATATTCTCGTTACGTTGATATCCGCGATCCTGCCGGGCATCGCCGGCGCACAACTCGACGTCGTCACCGAACGCTACGACGACAGCCGTCTCGGCGCGAACCTTGCCGAAACGGCCCTCGATACGACCCACGTCAATGTCGCCGACTTCGGCAAGCTCTGGTCATACACCGTGTCGGGCTCCGTCTACGCGCAGCCGCTCTACGTGCGCAACGTGACGATCCCGGGGCAGGGCACGCACAACGTGCTCTACGTCGTCACGATGAACGACATCGTCTATGCGTTCGATGCCGACTCCGCCGTCGATGCACCGCTGCTTTCGTTGGACATCACGAGCGAAGTGCCGGGCTCGACGCCGATACCGATCCTCGCCATCCTCGGCTTCAACGACAACATCATCGGCAACGTCGGCATCGAGAGCACGCCGGTGATCGATCCTTCGACGAAGACGATGTACCTCGTCGCGCGCACGCGCGAGACGGATGGCGCATGCGGCACGCCGAACCCGACCTTCTGCCAGCGGCTGCACGCGCTCGACATCACGACGCTTGGCGAGCGCGCGGGTAGCCCCGTGATTCTCGGCGGCAGCGTGCCGTGTAATCCGCACGGCAACGGCAGCGCGTGCCACGACAACGGCGATGAGACCGGCACGCTGACGTTCGATCCGAAGTGGGAAGACCAGCGTTCGAGCCTCGCGCTGTCGAATGGCCGTGTGTTCGTTGCGTGGTCGTCGCACAGTGATCAGGGTCCGTATCACGGCTGGGTCATGGTGCACGACGCGGCGACGCTGCAGCAGACGATGATCTGGTCGTCGGCGCCGGACGGCACCGCGGGCAATGGAGTAGGCATCTGGATGGCCGGGCGCGCGCCAGCTGTCGATGCCGGCGGCAACGTCTATTACACGACTGGCAACGGTACTTGGGATGGCCTGACGAACTTCGGCGAATCGTTCGTCAAGTTCGGCGCGACGCCGGATACGCCACTTCTCGACTGGTTCACGCCTGACGACGTGACGCTGCTCAACAACTTCGACCTCGATCTTTCCGGCTCCGGTCCGATCTTGCTTCCTGGAACGGACCTGATCATCGCCGCGGGAAAGAGCGGCTATTTCTACCTGACACGCACCGATGATCTCGGTCACCGCTCACCGGACGACGTCAATATCGTGCAGGTGTTCGAAAACAGTCGTAGCCACGACGACTACGAGCAGATCAAGGGTGGTCCGGTCTACTGGAACCGCGCAGATGGCCTCGGACCCTGGATGTACGTCTGGTCCGACGGCTGCAACCACTTCAATGCCTACCACTTCAACGGCACGGACTTCGACCTGCAACCGGCTTCGCAGAGCACGATGCTCTCGCCGTGCGGCTCGGCCGGTGGCGTGCTGACGCTGTCGGCGAACGGCAGCACACCGGGATCGGGCGTCGTCTGGGCATCGATTCCGGTCGAAGATGCGAACAGCAACGTGCATCCGGGCGTACTGCGCGCGTTCGATGCGGACGATCTCGGCACGGAGCTCTGGAACTCGAATCAGAACTCTGCGCGCGACAACGCCGGCAACTGGCCGAAGTTCAGCGGGCCGACCGTCGTCAACGGCCACGTGTATCTCGCGTCGTTTCCGACCGACGGCGTGAGCAACGCGGTCGTGAATGTCTATGGCCTGCTCGCGCCGCCGGCGGATTTCTCGCTGTCGGCGACGCCCCCGAATCCCG
>Ga0157376_10003203_pt1 | contig 11260 bp, 1 predicted proteins | sample M45metaG_FD_121801 | JGI IMG/M metagenome (GOLD analysis project Ga0157376, IMG submission 121801) | Miscanthus rhizosphere microbial communities from Kellogg Biological Station, Michigan, USA - M4-5 metaG | ecosystem: Host-associated > Plants > Roots > Rhizosphere > Soil | place: USA: Michigan... | reverse complement strand
GGTCTCCCCCTCACCAGCCGGCACGACCCGCCTGTAGACTAACGGCCGACGCTCTACCGCCGCGATCGTCATTCCCAGGGGGACGCCGGGCCGACTATCCCGCCCGTGCGCCAGGACTAAATCGCTTGCCGCGAACGAGGGATAAGAAGCACTCATGCCAAGAGAGCACGCAGGCGCACCGCCCGCCCGCCGGACCGCCGCGACCAGGAGATCGGGTGCGCGTTCGTCTGCCGGCAGGCCCAAGGCCGCGGCGGTCGAGACTGTCCAGCAAATCGCTGACCTCGCGTGGGCGGGCCAGCATGCGAAGGCCATCGAGCTTGCGACGGCCGCCTTGGCGGCCAGCGGACTCGGCACTGGCGACCGGCTCAATCTTCTGGACTTGCGCGCCGAAAGCTACATCGCGCAGGGCGACCTCGGGCGTGCGAGCGAGGACGCCGCCGCGATGCTGGGCCTCGCGAAGACCGCGAAGACCGCCGCCGCCACGGCGCAGGCGTTGAATCGACGAGCGCTCGTGCAAATGCGGCAGGGCGACATGAAGACCGCAACCGCAACGGCAACATCCGCCCTGAAGGCCGCCCACCGAACCAGGCAGAAGCCGCTCATCGCTTTGAGCTTGCTTCGAGTCGCCGAGGCGCAGTTTCGCGGGAACGCGAGCGACCAGGCGCTTCAAGTCGCGACGGAGGCCGCCGGACTGTTCCACGCAATCGGCGACGCGTCGGGCGAAGGGCGCGCCCTGTGGGGAACCGCCTCCGCACTCGGCAACATTGGACGAGCCGCGGAATCCAGCCGGTCGGCGATGGCTGCCCTCGCCCTTTGCCGGGATTGCGGCGACCTCTACGGTACGGGCAACGCCCTCAACAGGCTCGCGTTTCACGAGGCGGATCTTGCGGCCACGTTGAAGATGCTGAACGTGGCGCTCGCCGATTTCGAAGCGGGCGGCTATGTCGAGCGTCAGGGCGTGGTCACGGCCAATCTGGGCATCACCTACTCCCAGCTCGGGCTGTACCGGCGTGCCCGCCGCCTCGTGCAGAGTGCCGATGAAATCTATCGTCGCATCAGCGCGCTGGCGAACAGGGTCGGCGTCTTCACGACCCTGGCCGACGTGGAGCTCGCGATGGGACACCTCGACAGCGCACGTGCGCATATCGTGGAGGTGGCGAAAATGAACCAGGAACTGAGGCTTCCCGCTGTTGCTTACAGCCTGGCCACCCTCCGCGGACAACTTGCGCTGTATGAGGGCGATGCGTCGAGCGCCGTGCGTCAGTTCGGGCGTGCGCTTGCACTGGCGCGGGAGGGCGATCTCCCCGCCAACGAAATCAATGCGCTGACAGCGGCGGGGCAAGCCCAGCTTGCGCTCTGCGATCCTCGCCGGGCGCTGACCGCGACGCGGCGCGCCACCGAACTGCACCGGGCACACGATCTCGCGCCGCTCGACGGCATGTCGGCGCCGGAGACCTGGTGGCGCCACAGCCAGGCGCTCCTCGCCAGCAAGGAGACACGGCTGGCGCGGGAGGCACTCCAGACTGCCTATCGATTCCTGTTGCAGCGTATTGCCGGTCTGAGCGACGAAGGCCTGCGCCGCAACTACCTCAACAAGATCGCGGCGCACCGCGAGATCGTCCGCGCCTGGTTGAAGGACGGACGCAAGCGCCGCCTGTCCATGGAGCGGCGCGCTGCCCACCTTACGGGCGACTCCAACCTACGCGAGCCGTTCGAAAGACTGGTCGATACCGGCTTGCGCCTGAATGAGCTCCGAAGCGCGGCCGAGCTGGACGAATTCCTGATCGACGAAGCGACCGAGCTCTCCGGCGCCGAGCGCGTGCTGCTGGTGCTGGAGGCGCCCGAAGGCCTCCAACTCGCAGGCTCGCTCGTTCCGCGCGGCGAAGACGCCGAGCCGCTCCTGCGGGCCATCGCGCCAGCGCTCGCGCTGGTGCGCCGCAGTCGTGCGGTGACGCTGACGCACGGCCCCGACGGCGCGACCGAGCTCGAGCAGCGCTCCTGGATCATCGCGCCGCTGATCGCGCAGCGCCGGATTCTGGGCTACCTGTACGCCGACCTCGACGGCGCATTCGGGCGCTTTCGCGAGTCCGATCGGGATCTCATCGGCATGCTCGCGAGCCAGGCCGCAGTTGCTCTCGACAACGTGCAGTGGTCGCAGGGACTCGAGCAGAAAGTCGCGCAGCGCACCGAGGAGCTGCAGGCGTCGAAAGCCCTCATCGAGCAGCGCGCGAACGAGCTCGCGATCATCAACAGCGTCCAGCAGGCGCTCGCCGCCGAGCTCAACATGCAAGGGATCTACGATGCCGTCGGCGACAAGATCCGACAGATCTTCAACAACGCAGACATGGGCATTCGCGTCTACGACCCGCAGACCGGCCTGCTCCACTATCCGTATGTGTTCGAGGGCGGAAAGCGAATCTCCATCGAATCCACGCCGCTCTCCGACAAGGGATTCACCGCGCACGTTCTGCGCACGCGCGAGACGCTCGTCATCAACGACCACATGGAGGAAGCCGTCCGGAAATTCGGCAGCTTCGTCCACCCCGGAACGCAAATGGAGAAATCGGCCGTCTATGTGCCGCTGATCGCGGGCGACCAAGCTCGCGGGCTGATCAACTTGATCGATCTGGAGCGCGAGCACGCCTTCGGCGCTGGGGATGTGCGACTTTTGCAAACGCTCGCCAACAGCATGAGCGTGGCATTGGAGAACGCGCGGCTCTTCGCCGAGACGCAGCGCCGCACGCGCGAGACCGCCGCGCTGGTCGAGGTGGGACGCGACGTCTCGTCGACGCTCGACCTTGCCACGGTGATGGACCGGATCGCGCGCCACGCCATGGAACTGACGAGCGCCGAGACCAGCTCCATCTTCCTGCCCGACGCCGGCGGACAGACGTACCGGGCCATCGTCGCGATCGGCGACATCGCGGATGCGCTCGAGTCCGAAGCAATCGCCGTTGGCGAAGGGATCATCGGGGACCTTCTCCGGACGGGCCGCGCCGAGTTCATCAACGACACCGGCGCCGACCCGCGCGCACTCCAGATCCAAGGCACGGGCAAAGCGGCGCTTGAGCGCCTCATGGTGACGCCGTTGCTCGCCGGAAAGGTGGTGAAGGGCGCCATGGCCGTCTGGCGAACCGGCGGCCAGCCGTTCACGGACAGCGACCTCGAGTTTCTCGTCGGGTTGTCGCTGCAAGCCACCATCGCGATCGAGAATGCCCGTCTGTTCGCCGAGTCGCAACAGCGCGCTGCCGAGCTCGCCACAATCAACAAGGTCTCGGAGCAACTCGGCAGCAAGCTCGAGCTCGCTGAATTGCTCGACCTCGTCGGCGAGCAGATCCGCACCGTGTTCAAAGCCGATCTCGCCTACGTGGCGCTATTCGAGCCCGTGAGCGGCACCATCCATTTCCCCTACAAGTACGGCGATTCGGCGTACAAGCCACTCAAGTATGGCGAGGGCCTCACCAGCAAGATCATCGCGACCCGCCAGCCGCTGATCATGAATAACGAGGCCGATCGGCAGTCGCACCACCTTGGCGCGAAGGTCGTCGGTCGCGCCGCCCTTTCGTACCTCGGCGTGCCGATCTGCGTGGGGGACACCTGTCTCGGCGTGATCAGCGTGCAGAGCACGCAAACCGAGGGTGCCTACGACGCCGACGACGAGCGGCTGCTGTCCACCATCGCCGCCAACGTCGGCGTTGCGCTACAGAACGCGCGGCTGTTCAACGAAACCAAGGAGGCGCTCGAGCAGCAGACGGCCACCGCCGAGGTGCTGCAGGTGATCAGCGGCTCGATGGCAGATCCCAAGCCGGTGTTCGAGAAAATCCTCGACAGTTGCGAGCGGCTCTTCGGCACGGAGCATCTGGGAATCGTGGTCGCGCGCGAAGACGGCATGGTGCATGCTGCCGCAATTCGCGGCTCGATCGTGCAGACGATGACGCGCACCTTGCCCATGCCTCTGGAGAGGAGCACGACCGGAAGGGTCATCCGCGAGCGTCGCATTCTGCAGATCAAGCATAGCGACGAATACGCGACGTGGAGCACGTGGGCACGCGAGACCGCGGAGCGGGTCGGGAGCTTCTCCGCCGCCTGGGTACCGATGTTATGGGAAGACCACGGCATCGGCTCGATCATGGTCGTTCGCCAGCCGCCGAGTCCATTCACCGAGAAGGACGAGGCGCTCCTCAGGACGTTCGCCGACCAGGCAGTCATAGCGATTCAGAACGCCCGGCTGTTCAACGAGACGAAGGTCGCGCTGGAGCGCCAGACGGCGACCGCCGAGGTCCTGAGCGTGATCAGTGAATCGCCGACCAACGTGCAACCGGTGCTGGAGGCCGTGGCGGAGCGTGCAGGCCTGCTCTGCAGGGCGGACGGCAGCCGGGTGTGGCTGTTGGTCGATCGCGAGTTGCGCGCCATGACGAGCTACGGGCCGACCTACGCCGCCAGTGCACACGCCGAAGTGCTGCCCTTGCGCAGAACCTCCATCGCCGGACGCTCGATCCTGGAACGCCGCTCGATCCATATCGAAGACGTGTTGACGGTGATCGAGACCGAGTATCCCGACGTCCGCGACATCCAGAGGCGCATCGGGTTCCGCACGGCGCTCAACGTGCCGCTGCTGCACGAGGGCGAGGCTCTGGGGGTGATCTCGCTCCTGCGCGACGAGGTGCGTCCGTTCGATGCAGCCGAGATCGCACTCCTCGAGACGTTCGCGGATCAGGCCGTGATCGCGATCCAGAACGTGCGCATGTTCAACGAGACCAAAAAAGCCCGGGCCGCGGCAGAGGCTGCCAACGAGGCGAAGAGCTCGTTCCTCGCGACGATGAGCCACGAGATCCGCACGCCGATGAACGCCGTCATCGGCATGAGCGGCCTCCTCCTCGACACGAAGCTCGATGCCGAGCAGCACGACTACGTGACGACAATCCGCGATTCCGGCGACGCGCTGCTCACCATCATCAACGACATCCTCGACTTCTCGAAGATCGAGGCAGGCCGCATGGACATCGAGGCGCACCCGTTCGATCTCCGCGAATGCGTCGAGTCCGCGCTCGATCTTGTCAGCGGACGCGCCACGGAAAAGCACCTCGACATCGCCTACGTGTTCGAGGGCGAGATACCGGCCGCAATCAGCGGCGACGTGACCCGACTGCGGCAGATCATGCTGAACCTCCTGTCCAACGCCGTGAAGTTCACCGAACGGGGCGAGGTGGTCCTGACCGTGACCGCAGCGCCGCTGCCCGGCGACCGTACGGAGGTGACTTTCGCCGTACGCGACACGGGCATCGGGCTTTCCGCGGAAGGCATGAGCCGGCTGTTCCAGTCGTTCTCGCAGGCCGATTCGTCGACCACGCGCAAGTACGGCGGCACCGGACTCGGCCTCGCCATCAGCCGGCGCCTCGCGGAGCTGATGGAAGGCCGCATGTGGGCCGAGAGCGAGGGCCCCGGCAAGGGGGCCACCTTCTCGTTCTCCATCAAGGTGCCGATCGCCCGACTGCCGGCGACCAGGTCGCGCGATTTCGTGGGCGCGCAGCCGGAGCTTGTCGGCAAGCGCCTGCTCATCGTCGACGACAACGCGACCAACCGCCGCGTGCTCGCGCTGCAGACCGGCAAGTGGGGAATGGAGTCGAGGGCCACCGAGGCGGCCGCCGAAGCGCTCCGCTGGATCGAGCAAGGCGAGGCATACGATCTCGCGATCCTCGACATGCACATGCCGGAGGTGGATGGCATCGCATTGGCTGGGAAGATTCGCGAGCGCCGCCCTACGCTGCCGCTCGTGCTGTTCAGCTCGCTCGGCCGGCGCGAGGCGGGCGACACCGACAAGCTCTTCAGCGCCTATCTGGCGAAGCCGATCCGCCAATCGCAGTTGTTCGACACTCTCGTGGGACTGCTGGTGAAGGACGCCGCGCCCAAGGTCGCGGCGCCGCCCAAATCGCAGCTCGACCCTGCCATGGCCGCGCGGCATCCGCTGCGCATCCTTCTGGCCGAGGACAACGTCGTCAATCAGAAGCTGGCGCTGCGCCTGTTGCAGCAGATGGGCTATCGCGCCGACCTCGCGTCGAACGGCATCGAAGCGGTCCAATCGGTGGAACGCCAGCTCTACGACGTGGTCCTGATGGACGTGCAGATGCCAGAGATGGACGGGCTCGAAGCCTCGCGTCGCATCACCGCGAAGTGGTCGGCGGACGGGCGGCCGCGCATCGTCGCGATGACGGCCAACGCGATGCAGGGCGACCGCGAGATGTGCCTCGCTGCGGGCATGGACGATTACCTCACCAAGCCGATCCGTGTCGAACAGCTGGTCGAGACGCTCAACAACGTGGCGGCGCGCAATGGCCGGTGACATGGCGAGGCGTCAGGCGCCTGCGGCGCGATCGGGACGTCGCCGAACGGAGGCCGCCGGGCCACGCGACTCGGCTGCCACGGCGATCGCCGGCGCGCGCGATCTCGCTCGGGCGGGCCAACACGCGCAAGCCGTCGAAGCGGTGTCCAAGGCGCTGCCCCACGTCAAAGGGGATCCGGATACATCGCTCGCACTGTTCGAGTTGCGCGCCGAGAGCCTCACCGCCCAGGGCGAAGTCGACCGCGCGCTCGCCGACGCCGAGGCCATGCTCGCGATCGCGGAGGCGAGTGGCCGTGTCGATCTGCAAGCGCAGGCGCTCAACTGTTTGTCCCGGGTCCACGTGTCGTCCGGCGAAATCGACGCCGCGGTCGCTACCGCAGGACAGGCACTGGAGGCGGCGCGACGCAGCCGCAGGAAGCCGTCGATCGCGACTTGTCTGCTCAATCTCGCGGCGGCGCAAATGCGCATGCGGAAAGGAGTCACCGCCGTGGAAAATGCCCGCGTCGCGGCGCGGACGTTTGCGGCGCTCGGTGACGAGATGCGCCGCGGCCGCGCGTTGTGGGTCATCGCATGCGCGGAAGACGACCTCGGCCGCAAGGAAGGCAGCGAGCGCGCCGCCGACCAGGCGCTCGCTATTGCACGCCGGTGCGGCGATCCCTGGGGCGAAGCCTCGGCGCTGAACATTCGCTGGCGCCAGCACATCGATCTCGCGAAGCGCCTGCGTGGATTGCATCTCTCGCTGGCGTGCTATCGGACGTCCGGCCACGTCTCAGGACAGGCGGCGATCTACAACAACCTGGCGCTCGCGTACCGCGCGTTAGGGTTGTATCGACGCTCGAGCCGGATGGCGCACCGGACGATCGAAATCCGGCGGCGCATCCACGATTATGGCAACGTAGTGAACGGGGTGAGCATCCTTGCCGGAAACGAGTTCTTGTCCGGTAACGCCGTGACTGCGCGCAAGTACTTGGCCGAGATAAACGCCGCCGGCTCCCTGCCAGGCGCGAAGAGCGACGGGACCTGGGCTCTAGTGATGGATTGGCTCTCCGGCATGATCGCGATTCTGGAGCACGACGGCACAGCTGCGGTGCCGTTTCTCGGGAGCGCGCTGCGTCGGGTGCAGCCGATGCCCGAAACCAGTTTCCAGATTCTGGTTCTGACCGATCTCTGCACTGCCCATCTTCTGACGGGCGAGCCGGATGCGGCGCTCGAGGCTTCGCGTCGCGCGGTCGATTTGTACGGCGCGCGCGAACGTCGCGCAATGGGCGCGGGTATCTCTCCGGCTCACGTGTGGTGGTGGCACTACCAGGCGCTGGCGGCGCAGGGCGCGACCAAGGAAGCGCGGAACGCGCTGCAAAACGCATACGGTCTGCTGCTCGAAGGCATCGGCACCCTTAGCGACGAAGGCCTGCGCCGCAGCTACCTCAACAAGATCGCCTCGCACCGCGCGATTGTGCAGGCATGGATCACGCACTCGCGCCGGCAGCGATATTCGGCGAAGCGGCGCGGCGCCCACCTCGCCGGCGAAGCCGACCTGCGCGCGCCCTTCGAGCGCCTCGTCGACACCGGGTTGCGCCTCAACGAATTGCGCAGCGCCGAGGAATTGCACGAGTTCCTCGTCGACGAGGTCACCGAGCTGTCCGGCGCCGAGCGCGTGCTGCTGGTACTCGACACACCCGGCGGACCGCGGATCGCCTCATCACTCCTGCCGGTGGGCGAGGACCCCGGCGCACTGATCGCCGCGATCTCGCCGTGGCTTGACGACGCACGCCGCACCCGCGTGACCGCCCTGCACTACCTGCCCGAGGAGACGGACGCGCTCGACCAGCGCTCGTACCTCGTCGCGCCGCTCGTCGCGCAGCAGCGGGTGCTGGGCTACCTCTATGCCGACATCGACGGCGCGTTCGGCCGCTTCCACGACACCGACCGCGACCTCCTGGCCATGCTCGCCGCGCAGGCGGCCGTGGCGCTCGACAACGCGCAGTGGTCGCAGGGGCTCGAGCGCAAGGTGGCGGAGCGCACGGCCGAGCTGGAGGCGTCCAACGCGCGCACCGAGCAGCGTGCCACGGAGCTCACGGTCGTCAACAGCATCCAGGAGGGCATGGCGGGCTTGCTCGACTTCCAGGCGATCGTCGATCTGGTGGGCGACAAAGTGCGCGATCTGTTCGATTCTGTGGACATGTGCATCCAGTGGCTCGACGAGCAAACCGGAATGATCCAGTTCCTGTACGCCTACGAGCATGGGAAGCGCTTGCGCCTGCCACCGATGAAGGCCCCCGTCGACAAACGCTACTACAAGGCTCTCGCGGCGCGGGAGACGGTGCGCTGGAACAGCCATGCCGACTATGCGACCTGGGAACTGGAGACGGTCGAGGGAACCGACGTGAGCCGGTCGGGCGTCGGCATACCGATCTTCGCCGCGGATCATTTGCGCGGGTTCGTCATTCTGGAGAACTACGAACGCGACAACGCCTTCGGCGACGCCGATGTACGCCTGTTGTCCACCGTGGCCGCCAGCATGGGCGTCGCGCTGGAGAATGCCCGCCTCTTCGACGAGACGCAGCGCCTCTTGAAGGAAACCGAAGCGCGCAATACGGAACTGGCGGTCATCAACAGCATCCAGGACGGCATGGCCGCCGAGCTCAACTTCCAGGCCATCGTCAACCTCGTGGGCGACAAGCTGGTCAAGGTTTTTGCCACCGACACCCTCGTGGTGGCCTGGCTCGACGAGGACGCGGGCCTGGTGCGCATGCCCTATGGCGTCGAGCGCGGTTTGCGAGTGCAAGTGCCACCCGCACGTATCGCCGATGTCCTGACGGGCCGGCGCTGTTACGAGATCCTCCTCGCGCGCCAGCCGTTGATCTGGCACGACCAGGACGACTATCGCGCTCTCGAGCTGTGGGTCGCCGAGGGCACCCAGATGAGCCGCTCGGGCGTGGCCGTGCCGATCTTCGCCGGCGACCGGGTGCTGGGATTCGTGTCGGTAGAGAACATGGACCGCGAAAGCGCCTTCGGCGATCCCGATGTGCGCCTGCTCTCCACCGTCGCCTCGAGCATGGGTGTCGCCCTGGAGAATGCTCGCCTCTTCGACGAGACCCAGCGACTGCTGAGAGTGACCGAGCAGCGCGCCGCGGAACTGGCCGTGATCAACGGCATCCAGCAGGGGATTGCCGGCGAGCTGGGCTTCCAGGCGATCGTTGATCTCGCGGGCGACAAGCTGCGCGAGGTCTTCGGCAGCGAGGACCTGGGCATCTTCTGGTACGAGGATCAGACCCGCCAGGTACATTACCTGTACGCCTACGATCATGGGCAGCGGCTGGACCTCCCGTCCCAGCGCGTCGCCCCCGAGCGCTGGGAAGCGGCGCAGCGCGGGCGTGGCGCCGAGCTCTTCAACACGGTGGCGGAGCAGCAGGCCGCCGGCATCACTCCCTTCCCGGGAACCGACCAGGACCTCTCGCTGCTGCGCGTGCCCATCGTCGCCGGCGATCGCGTGGTGGGCCGGCTGCACATCGCGAGCTTCGAGCGCGAGCATGCCTTCGACCATTCCGACGTGCGCCTGCTCAGCACCGTCGCTGCCAGTCTCGGAGTCGCGCTCGAGAATGCGCGGCTCCTGGAGGAAACGCAGCGCCGCGCGCGCGAGTCGTCGGCGCTCGCCGAGGTGGGGCGCGACCTGTCGTCGTCGCTGGATCTCGCCACCGTGATGGATCGCATCGCCGGCCATGCGAAGGACCTGCTGCAGGCCGGCAACAGCGCGATCTTCGTGCCCGATCCGGGAACCACGACCTACCGCGCGATCGTCGCGGTCGGCGATATCGCCGATGCCGTCAAGGCCATGGTCATCGAGGGGGGCAAGGGCATCATCGGCAGCATTGTGCAAAGCGGCCAACCGGAGCTCGTCAACGACGCGGAAGCGGATCCGCGCGGCGTGCAGATTCCCGGCACCGCGCGCCAACAGGACGAACGTCTGATGGTGGTGCCGCTCGTCTCCGACGGTGCGGTGGAGGGCGCGATGGCGGTCTGGCGCACGGGAGGCCAACCGTTCGACGATCGTGACCTGCAATTCCTGGCTGGTCTGGCGCGACAGGCGATGGTCGCCCTGCACAACGCGCGGCTCTTCAACAGGACGGAGGAGGCGCTCGAACGGCAGACGGCCACGGCCGACATCCTGAAGGTGATCAGCAGCTCACACACGGATCTCCAGCCGGTGTTCGACGCGATCGTCCGCAATGCCGCCGCCCTCTGCGGCAGCCTCTTCGCCAACGTGCTGCTATTCGATGGCGAATGGCTGCATTTCGCGGCGAGCAGCGACACGGATGCGGAATTCTTGAGGCTGATGCGAAACAAGTTTCCGATGCGTCCCGACGCCACGCAAGTTGCCGGAAGGGTGATTCTCGGGAAATCGGTAGTCACCCTGGAAGATGTGCTCGACGACCCGGATTACGATCAAACCTTGGCGGCTGTCGGGCGCTGGCGGCGGGGGCTGAGTGTACCGATGGTGCGCGAGGGCAAGATGCTCGGCGTGATCGGCGTCGGCTGGCAACAGCCTGGACCGATATCGCAAGTCCACGAAGAACTGCTCAAGACCTTCGCCGACCAGGCCGTGATCGCGATCGAGAACGTGCGGCTGTTCAGGGAGGCCCAGGAGTCCCGCGCCCAGGCCGAAAGCGCTCGTATCCAGGCCGAGGCGGCCAGCGAGGCCAAGAGCTCGTTCCTCGCCACCATGAGCCACGAAATCCGCACGCCGATGAACGCAATCCTTGGCTTTGCCGAGGTCCTGCGCCGCGGCTATGAGAAAAACGAGATCGAGCGCCAGGAATACCTCGACACGATTCACAGCAGTGGCCAGCACCTCCTGGAACTGATCAACGACGTGCTCGACCTGTCGAAGATTGAAGCAGGCAAGCTGGAGATCGAGCTAAG
>Ga0157376_10003200_pt1 | contig 11266 bp, 7 predicted proteins | sample M45metaG_FD_121801 | JGI IMG/M metagenome (GOLD analysis project Ga0157376, IMG submission 121801) | Miscanthus rhizosphere microbial communities from Kellogg Biological Station, Michigan, USA - M4-5 metaG | ecosystem: Host-associated > Plants > Roots > Rhizosphere > Soil | place: USA: Michigan... | reverse complement strand
CTGGCCGCCGATCCAAAAAATCAGCTTTCTCTTATTGGCATCCCTCCTGCCCTCCCGTGGCGGCCTAAATGACCGCCCTACAAAAATTGGGCTGCGCCGCGGTGTTTCCACATCAACGCTCCACCATTGTCTTGATTCCTACGCGCCTTCCCATCCTGTGCAACCTACGATGGCTGTAGGCGGCGATCTTCGCCGCCGAGCAAAAAACGCTCCTTCATTTTTATTTCTTCGACTCGCGGGATTAAAGATTCGCCGGTTGCTTCTCGTTTTCCATTCCGAGGAAATAGGGCCATTGCTGCCAAGTGCCGACCAATCCCGCCCGAACCGGATTTTCACGAAGGTAGAACCATTTTTGCATCAGCGATTCGTCTTCCCGAAGCAGGCGATCAAAGGCGCCTTCCTGCCACCGCCATTCTCCGCCGGCCGTTTTCTTGATGGTTCGTTTCAAGCCCGCCGAATACTGCGTGACCTTTGCCTCGCGATCAAATGGGCTGGCCAGGGCGTGCAAATGATCCGGCATGATCACCAGCGCGTGGGTGAACCAATGCGGGTGCGTGGTGCAAAAATTCCGGGCCGCCTCAAATATCGCGGCGGAAGACAGGACCGGCCTCCGTTTTGCCACGCACAAAGTGACGAAATAGGCAACGGATTGCTCAGGAGGAAGCAACACGGGAATCCGGGGCGGTCGGGCCATGAAAAAGTCGTAGCTGGATGATGGCGGTAAAGGAAAGCGCCAAATCCTCCGCGGGCAGCTGATTGAACCCGGAGCCGCATGAATGTGGAAGCGAGAAAGGCCGGGGAAAATTTGTGGGGGCGATTTTGGACCGGCGGCGAAGATCGCCGCCCTACAGCCATCGTGGGTCGCACAGGATGGGAAGGCGCGTAGGAATCAAGACAATGGTGGAGCGTTGATGTGGAAACACCACGGCGCAGCCCAATTTTTGTAGGGCGGTGATCTTCGCCGCCATTCCAAAAAACAACCCACACTTCAAATGACATCCGTTGAACCGCCGGGGCATCGTCCCTTCGTCTTTTATGCGTTTACGAGAACCTCGGCTTGCGGTGATTTACTGGGGGACTGGGGAGTGAGGCGTGCGGCGAGGTCTTCGGCCAGCTTGCGAGCAATCGGGCTGCGGGAACGATCCATGATGAAGACGTGCTTTGGGCGGCGGTCGAGCGGGTAGAGAATCACTTTCTCGCACAGGAAGCGGGTTTCATGGGTGACCTTGTAGCCGGTGAGGTCCAGCGGCACGGCGAGCTTGGAAAACCCGCATTGGCCCACGAAGTAGAGCTGGCTGCGATCCTCGACGGTGGCGACGAGATGCCCCTCCGCATTGGACGGCAGCTTCTTCCCGGCGGAAAGGCAGGGCACGGCCCAGGCGATTTTTTCGTTGAGCAAATTAAGTTTGTGGAAAAGGGCGTCGTGGTCGGGGCTGAGCTGGGTGGGCAGCGTCACCTCGCCGTAATCGGCCCTGGCATTGAGCTTGCGCCAGGCCAGCCACGCTTTCACGCGCACGGAGCGGAGAATCTTCGGCGCGAGGTAAATGATCGCGGCCAGGGAGGCGATCATCAGGATCATGAAGATGATCGGATGGGTGTGCAGCAGGGCGAGACCGCCGACCACGGTGGCGTCCTCGGCCACACTCAGCGCAATGTTGGAAAAAGGCTCGGGCGAACCATTCGCGAGCAGGCGGGTGCCGGCCTTGGCGGTGTGGGTGACGAGGGTGACGCTGCCGAAGAGGAGGCCGACGATGACATCAAAGGTGGGATCGGGCTGCCCGAGCACCTTGATCGCAAGCATGGCGCCGCCAATCGGGCGAATGATCGTATGCACCGAGTCCCACAGCGAGTCCACCCACGGCACCTTGTCCGCAAAAAACTCGAGGCCATACAGCACCCCGGCGATAATCACGATCCCGGGATCGCCCAGCACGGCGAGATCGTGGTAGCGATCGGAAAGGGCGATCCAGTGCTGGTTGATGGCGAGGCCGGTGACGAAGACGGTGAGGTAGAGATTCAAGCCGGAGAGACCGGCGAGCCCTAGCGCAACGGCAAGTTGCTGAAGCGTGTCCATGGCTGAATGGTGCTGGAAGTTTTGGTTTTGTCAAACCGGCTTCTTTTTCAAAACCGGCATGAATCTGACGGGTGCCGGGATGCGTTATTCAAGAGCGATGAACTTTTTACGAGCGACCCATCCCGTTTTTCCCGTCAATTTTACTCGACGACCTTGCGCTTAGCATGCAAGTAGCTTTAAGGAACCATTACACGGACAAAAGACCTACATGTCATTTCTGAGCAGGTTCATTAAAAAAACCCCGGACTCCCCCAGCACGGAGCCCGATTCTTCTTCTTCTCCCCAGAATCCCCCTGCCAGCACCGAACTTCCTTCTGCACTTCCCGCCCCCCGTCCGGCAGCGCCCCCTCCCGCCACCGCTCCGGCCTGGCACTCGCGTTCCGGTGAAAAACCCGTCCCCGCCAGAGTGGAAGGCATTGGGCAGGAAAAGATTTCCGTGGAGATCAGCGACATCCTGGCCAAAGTCCCGGCCAATCTTTTGAAGCCGGGGCCGCTCGATGAAAACCAGAAGATCTGGTTCCGCGTCAACGACTTGATGGCCAAGATCGCCGAGGGCAAGCCGACCATGTCGCTTTCCTATCTGGCGCAGTTGTGCCCGGAGATTTTCAAGGAACCAATCACGCCAGAGAACGACGCGGAGATTTATTTCCCCTGGCACAAAATGGCCAGCAAGCTGCGCGAGGTGCTGCCCACGCCGGCCCGCCCCGAAGGCGCCGAGACGACAATTCCGCCCAAGGCCAAACGTTCGATTGCCTTCGGAGCCACCGAACCCGAATCCACCTCCACCAAGGAAGCCCAGGCCGCCAAGGGCTGGCAATCGCAGGATGTGGAACAGCTGGTGCAATCGCTCAACCGCGACCTTGAGAACACCAAAAAGCAGCGCGACGAACTGCAAAAGCAACTGGAGACCTCCAAAACTTCTCTTGAGCAGGAAATCACACGACTAAAAGGCGAACTGGAAAAAAGTGAGGGCGAACAAAAGCGACTCGCCGAGGCCGTCTCGCAATCGGGGGATTCCGCCAGGCAACTGGATACCCTCGGCCAGGCCAAGATCGCGCTCGAGAAAGAAGTGGAAGCCCTCAAGGGCCAGCTCCAGGAGGCAACGACCGCTCATCAAAAGCTGAGCGAGGAATCCACGCAAAAGGCCGCGGCTGGAGACTCCACCGCCCGGCAATTGCAAGAAACCAGAACTGCGCTGGAAGCGGAAGTCATGGCGCTGAAAGGTCTCCTCTCGGAGGCCCAGGCGAAGCAAAAGCAACTGGCCGACGACTTTGGCAAGGCCGTGGACGAAAAGACCACGGCCGCCCACCAGCTGGCGGAAACAAAAGCCGCCCAGGAACGCGAAACGGCTGCCTTGAAGCAGCAGCTTGAGGAGGCCCAAAAGTCTCACCACCAAGTCGCGGACGAACTGGCAAAGCTCAAGGAATCCCAGTCCAGCCTTTCCCAAAAAAGCCAGAGCGAACTCGGCGACCGGCAAAAAGCGCTCGAAAACGCGCTTAAGGAGCTCGAAAAAGCGAAAGGCGAGCTCGCAACCAACCAAAAACAGGCGGAAAGCCAGGGCAAGGAGCTCGCCACCGCCCAGGAGCAGCTCGCCAAGGCCCGCAGCGAACTCGCCGAACTGCAAAAGACGCACACCACGGTCCTGGCCGAGGCCGAAAAAGCGAAGGCCGGCGCCAGCCAGACCGTTCAATCCGAAACCGTTCAACTTCGCGAATCCCTTGCCATCAAGACCAAGGAGATCGCGGCCCATGCAGAAAAAGTCGGCGAGCTTACTGCCGCCCTGGCCCTGCTCAAGCAGGAGCACGAAACCGCCCAGAAGACCGCGTCGGAATCGCACCAGAAGGCGCTCACTGCACTGACCGCCGAGCGAGATCAACTTGCGGCCGACAAGGCCCGCCTCAGCGCCATTCCCACGCAGAAGAGCGAGATGGAATTCAAGCTCAAGGCGCTGGCCCGCGAGCGCGACCACGCCACCGCCGAGCGTGACAAAGCTGCGCAAGCAACCCAGGAAGCCAGCACGGCGCACACCGCGAAACTGGCGGAAATCGAGTCCACGCTCAAGGCCTCCGAGGAAGCAAAGAAACAACTCGAAGCGGAATTCGCCGATGCGAAGCAAAGCCACGAGAAGCAACTCCAGTTCCTCAGTTCCGCCCACGACGAAGTCACCGCTCATCGCCTCAACCTGGAAAAGGCGTCCACCGCCGCGACGGCCGCCCATACCGCGGAAATCGAAAAACAGGCCGCCGTCTTCCGCGCACAGATCACCGGGCTGGAAAGCAAACTCGCCGAGACGAGCACCAGGCTGGGAACTCGCGAGAAGGAACTGGAGTCCCTGCAAAAGCAGTCGGCGGGATTGAAATCCATCGAAGCCGCCCTCGCCGAAATGACCCTTTCGCGCGACGACCTGCAGGCCAGGCTCACCAAGTTGCAGAGCGAGCATGGAGCGCTGAGTTCCAAGTCCGCCACCGACTCCCGGCAGACCGCCAGCCTCAATGCCGAAACGGAACGCCTGCGCGGCGAAGTCTCGAAGCATACCCAGCAACTTCAATCGACCAAAGCGGAGCTCGAAGCGGTCACCAAAAAACTGGCGGAAACCGAGGGCAAACTGACCGCCGCCACCGGCGAGCTCGAAAAATCCCGGGCCGAGGCGGAAAAGCGCGCCCAGTCAATTACCGGCGAACGCGACGAAGCCCGGAAGCAACTCACTGCGCTGCAGGAGGAAGCGGGCAAACTGCGCACCGATGCGACCCAGCTTCCCGTCTTGAAAAAAGATCTGGAGCAAAGCCGCGGCGAAATCGCGCGCCTCTCCGGCGAACTGGAGCAAGGCCGCACCACGGCTCAAGGTCAGGCCCAGGCCCTCAGCAACGAACGCGACGAGGCGAAGAAGCAGCTCACCGCCTTGCTGGAAGAGGCAGTCAAACTGCGGACGGACGTTGCACAGATTCCGGCGCTCAAGAGCGATCTCGACAAGTCGCGCGGGGAAGCGACTCGCGTAGCGGCCGAACACGAGACCGCCAGACGCCAGCTCGCCGCCTTGCAGGATGAAGCGGGCAAACTGCGCACCGACGCCACCCTGGTTCCAAACCTGATGAAGGAACTGGAAACCGTCCGCGGAGAAACGACCCGCCTTTCCGAAGAGCTGGACAAGAACCGCAGCGAGAGCCAGCACCGCGCCCAGTTACTCAGCAACGAACATGACGAAACGAAGCGCCAGTTCGCCGCGCTCCAGGAGGAGGCGGGCAGGTTGCGCAGCGAAGCCGCGCTCGTCCCGAATTTGAAGAAGGAACTGGAACAGGCCCAGACCGAGACCACCCGGATCACCGGCGAAAGCGAGGCTTTGAAGGGCCAATTGCAGACCCTGCATGGGCTGCTCCAAAAAGCCGGGGAAGAAAAGCTGGCGGGCACCGACTCCTTCTCGAAGGAACGGGAAAGCCTCGCCGCCCGGGCAAAGGAGCAGAGCGGCCAGTTGGAACAGCAGATTGCAGCACTCAAGGCCGAATTGGAAACTGCGAAGCAGGCCACTTCCGAGGCGGTCAAACAGCACGAAAACGAACTGCTCCGCACCCGCGAAGAAAACGCCGCCTCGGCCAAGAGCCAGGAAAAGCAACTCATCGCGGAACGCGCCGAATTGCAGAGCAAACACGACACCCTGGCGGGCGAGCACGCCAAGCTCCAGTCCGCCCACGAAGGTCTGCAGGCCGAGTTGGAGAAGCTGAAGGAAAAGCTGGCCAGCCTCGAAAAGCCCGAGCCGACACCCGCGCCCAAGGAACCCGCGGTCACCGCGGTCGAAGCCACCGTCGAGAAAGTCGTCGAGACCACGCCGCAACCAGCGGCTCCAGTGGCCCCGCAAGTCTCCATCGAAGTGCCAGCTCCGGTCGTCCCGCTCTTCCGCCCGCCGCCTCCCCGCCCGATGGTAATCGCACCGCCGCCGGTGCGGACTGCTTAAACCTCACGCAGAGACGCGGAGGCGCAGAGACAGGCGATCTGCTGGCGAGCGTCGTTTGAACATCCTGTTCATCCGGTCTCGAAAAATTCACCGCTCCCACCCCAATCCTCCGGGTTGGAACGCACTTATCGGCGACGCTCCGCACCCCAGAAGCTGCCCCCGCCGCCCTTCCAAACCAGCGTTTGGCAAATCATTTTCAACGTGTTAAACAACGATCAATCTTCTTTTTTTACGGAGCATCACCTTGCGCTCCGTAACTTTTTCTCCCCCAAGCTGAGGACTTTGTGAAATTTTTCACAACTTCCGCTTGCCTTCAAAGGCCCTGCGCCACTAAGCTTCGTCGTAGATCAGCCTATTCCCTCAAATGGCTACGACCACCCACGAATATCAAGCGGCCGACACTCTGGCGAAGACGGCGCAAAGTCTGGAACAAATTGGCAGCACCACCGATTTGCTCGGTGAAAAATTGGTCCTGAACATGGGCCCCCAACATCCGGCAACGCACGGCGTGCTGCGCATTCTGCTGGAGCTGGATGGCGAGTTGATCACCAAGGCCATGCCCGACGTGGGCTACCTGCATCGCGGCGATGAAAAGATCGCCGAGAACATGCAGTACAACCAGTTCATCCCCTACACCGACCGGCTCGACTACCTCGCGCCGCTGGCGAACAACGTCGCCTACGCCCTCGCGGTCGAGAAACTGATGGGCTGGGAGCTGCCGCCGCGCGGCAAAGCGATCCGCGTGCTCTGCTGCGAACTCGCCCGCATCTCCGCGCATCTGCTGGGGCTCGGTGCTTTCGCGATGGATACCGGCGCGATGACCGTCTTCCTCTACACGTTTACGGAACGCGAAAAGATTTATAACCTCTGCGAACAGCTCACCGGCGCCCGCTTCACCACCAGCTACACCCGCATCGGCGGCCAGATTCGCGATCTTTCGGACACCTTCATCTCGATGCTGAAGACATTTCTCACCGGCTTCATTCCGGTGGTGAACGAAGTGGACGGCCTGCTCACGCGCAACCGCATCTTCGTGGAGCGGACCAAGGACGTTGCGGTCATTTCCAAGGAAATGGCGGTCAGCTATGGCCTCTCCGGCCCGAATCTGCGCGGCTCCGGCATTGAGCACGACCTGCGCAAGAAGGCCCCCTACCTCGATTACGAAAAATACGATTTCGACATCCCGGTCGGCTCGGTGGGCGACGCCTACGACCGCTATCTGGTGCGCCTGGAGGAGATGCGACAGAGCGTGCGCATCCTCTGGCAGGTGCTCGAAAAGCTGCCCGAGGGGCCGATCAATGTGGACAGCCCGAAAAACTTTCCACCACCGAAGACCCAGGTGCTGACGAAAATGGAGGAACTCATCCACCACTTCATCGTGCATACCGAAGGCATCAACGCTCCGCCCGGGGAAATTTATTTTGGCGCGGAAAACCCGAAGGGCGAGCTCGGCTTTTACATCAACAGCAAGGGCGGCGGCACCCCGCACCGGCTCAAGATTCGCGCCCCCTCGTTTGTGAATCTCAGTGTCCTGGAAGCCATCCTGCCCGGGCATACCATGGGCGATACCGTGGCCGTGCTTGGCTCGCTGGATTTCGTGATGGGAGAAAGCGATCGATGAAAGTGCGCTGCCTGTCTATCCTTGCTCCCCTGCTCCTGCTCGCCGCCTGCGGCAAGCAGGTGACCAATGCGAACCTGCACGAGGTGCAGCCGGACATGAGCACCAAGGAGGTGGAATCCATCCTTGGGCAGCCAGCCAAGGTGGAGCAGGACGTGGCGCTGAAGACCAAGGAAACCGTGAGCCTGCCCGTGACCAAGTATGTGTATGAGCAGAACGGCAAAACGGTGACGCTGACTTTTGTGGAAGACCATCTGGCCGAGGATGGCATCGACGGTGCCTTCGAACCAGAAGTGAAGCCGGAGACCAAACCGGAAATCAAGCAACCGAGTAAATGAGCCATGCAAATCCCCCACTCACTCGAATCCAAGGTCGCCGAGGCAATTTCCCATTACCCGGTGTCCAAGCGCAGCGCCACGCTCCCGCTGTTGCATCTTTTTCAAGAGCACTTCGGCTGGATTAGCGAAGATTCGATTCGCTGGATCGCCGAGCGGCTGGAGCTGCCGCCGATCAATGTGCTCGAGCTGGTCACCTTCTATCCCATGTTTCGCCGCGAACCGGCGGGCAAACGCCACATCCGCGTGTGCCGCACCCTTTCCTGCTCGCTGGCGGGCAGCTATGAGCTGAAGGAACGCGTCGCCCGGGCGGCCGGCATCGATTTGCGCAAGTGGGAGGCGGAGAACCAGCATCACGCCAATCCCGAGCACGGCAATCCCATCGCAGTCAGCGCCGATGGCAATTACAGCATCGAGTTTGTGGAATGTCTCGCGAGCTGTGGCAGTGCACCGGTCGCGATGGTGGACGATCTGTTCAAGGAGAACATCAAGCTGGAAGAGGCGGCCGGGCTGCTGAACCTGGAAAAATCCGACGCGACCCTGCCCAAGGTTCTGCCACCGCATCCGAAGGAGAAGCGCATCGTCTTCCAGCATATCGACGAAGAAGGCTATACCAACGACATTGATTGCTACCTGCAACACGGTGGTTACGAGCAGTTGAAAAAGGCGATGGCCATGACGCCGGAGTCGATCGTGGATGAGGTGAAGAAATCCGGCCTGCGCGGGCGCGGGGGCGCGGGTTTTCCCTGCGGCGTGAAATGGGGCTTCATCAAGCGCGGCGGCCCGAAGCCGACCTACCTCATCTGCAACGCCGACGAATCGGAGCCCGGCACCTTCAAGGACCGCTACATCATTCACCAGGACCCGCACCAGCTCATCGAGGGCATGATTATCTCGTGCTTCGCGGTGGGGGCAAACCTGGCCTACATTTACATCCGCGGGGAATTCCCCGAAGGCGCGCAGATTTTGGAAAAGGCACTCGCCGAAGCCCGGGTGAAGGGGTTCCTGGGCAAGAACATCATGGGCACCGGATTCGACCTCGAGATCTATGTGCATCGCGGCGCCGGGGCCTACATTTGCGGCGAGGAAACGGGCCTGATCGAGTCGCTCGAAGGCAAGCGCGCCTATCCACGCATCAAGCCGCCCTATTTCCCGGCCGTGCTCGGGCTCTACATGTGCCCCACCATCGTCAACAACGTGGAAACGCTCTGCGATGTGAAGCACATCCTGGCAATGGGCGGTGGCGCAGAATATGCGAAGCTCGGCAAGCCCAACAACACCGGCACCCGCATCCTGTGCGTAAGCGGCGATGTGCAGAAGCCGGGTTACTACGAGATCGAGGTCGGCTCGCTCACCATGGGTGAACTGCTCAATGACGTCTGCGGCGGGATGAAACCCGGGCGCAAGCTGAAGGCGGTCATTCCCGGCGGTTCCTCGGCCAAGGTGCTGCGGGCGGGCGAACGCTATAAGATCAAGAGCAAGCAGGCCGACGGCTCCATGAGCGAAAACGAAATCGGCCTCGAAGACATTCCAATGGATTTCGACACCATGGCCGCCTGCGGTTCCATGGCTGGCTCCGGCGGGGTGATCGTGATGGATGACTCCCGCGACATGGTGGAGACGCTCAACAACATCAATCAATTTTACGCCCACGAATCCTGCGGCCAGTGCACCCCCTGCCGCGAAGGCGCGCAATGGATGCGCAAGATCACCGACCGCATCATCGCCGGCGGCGGCACCGAGGAGGACCCGAAGAAACTCGTCCACGTGGCGGACAACATTGCCGGTCGCACCATCTGCGCCTTCGGCGAAGCCTGCTCCTGGCCGACACAAAGCTTCGTTGCCAAATTCCCCGAGGAATTCGCCGCCAAATCCACGAAGCCCATCCCCCCGCCGATGCCACCCGAGTATACCCGCGAGGAGATCATCGAACACGAGAAGATCGAAGCCATCCCCGGCGCGAGAAACGGCGGAGTGATGGCCCCGGCCGCCACGAAATGATTGAAGCAGGAAGCCATGAATCCAGAAATTTTGCCTCAATCTGAAATGACTTCACAGGTCATTGGTTGCGCCATTGCGGTTCACCGCGAATTGGGACCTGGGTTTCTTGAAGCGGTCTATGAAGAAGCCTTGAGTATTGAATTCAGGAACCAGCAAATTGGCTTCGAGCGCCAAAAGCCCCTCTCTATTTTTTACCAAAACCATAAGGTTGGCGAACATCGTCTGGACTTTCTGGTCGAGGGTTCACTCATCGTGGAACTCAAAGCCGTGACCACATTTGAAGACATTCACTTCGCGGTCGTTCGCTCATATCTCAAAGCATCCAACCTCCAGGATGCCCTGCTGCTTAATTTCGCAGCAACCAAACTTGGTATCAAACGAATTGGCCGCGAGTTCTACGGTCAAAAATCCGCAATCGGCATCCATCTATAACCTTTCTGGCCTTCTGGCTTCCTGCTTAAAATGAATTCCGAATCGATCACCAAGCCAGCCGTCGAAATGCTCAACGTGCAGATCGACGGCGTGTGGATGCAATTTCCCAAAGGGACGCGCGCCATCGAGGCCTGCCGGCAGGCGGGCAGCGAAGTCCCGCATTACTGCTACCATCCGAAACTCTCGTCGCCCGGCAACTGCCGCATGTGTCTCATCGAAACCGGCACCCCCAAGATGACGCCCGACCGCCAGCCCGTGCTCGGCGCGGATGGCAAGCCCGAGCTCAACTGGTCTCCCCGCCCGATGATCTCCTGTGCGCTCGACATCAGCGAAGGCATGGGCATCCGCACCCACTCGAAGCTGGTGGAAGACTGCCGCAAGGGCGTGATGGAGTTCCTGCTCATCAATCATCCGCTCGACTGCCCGATTTGCGACCAGGCCGGTGAATGCAAGCTGCAGGAATACAGCGTCGATCACGGCAACGGGCGCTCCCATTTCCTCGAGCACAAAGTAAAGAAACCGAAGCACGTTGAAATCGGCCCGCGCGTGATGCTCGATGCCGAGCGCTGCATTCTCTGCACCCGCTGCATCCGTTTCATGAAAGAGGTGGCGAAGGACGATGTGATCGGCATCGTGGAACGCGGCACGTTCAATACGATTGCCTGCCATCCCGACCGCGCGCTCGACAGCAACTACTCGCTCAACACGGTGGACATCTGCCCGGTGGGCGCGCTGACCTCCACGGACTTTCGCTTCAAGATGCGCGTGTGGTTTTTGAAGGAAACCAAGAGCATCGACGTCAATTGCGGCACCGGCTCGAACATCCTCATCGGCAGCCGGGAGAACGTGGTCTATCGCAT
>Ga0157376_10003198_pt1 | contig 11267 bp, 22 predicted proteins | sample M45metaG_FD_121801 | JGI IMG/M metagenome (GOLD analysis project Ga0157376, IMG submission 121801) | Miscanthus rhizosphere microbial communities from Kellogg Biological Station, Michigan, USA - M4-5 metaG | ecosystem: Host-associated > Plants > Roots > Rhizosphere > Soil | place: USA: Michigan... | reverse complement strand
TTCCAGACTTCGCGCTGCTGATCGTCGTTCTCCAGATACTCGCCGGTGCCCTCGATCTCGTTGTAGTCGGCCGCGCACTCCGGGCAGTGCTCCGGCTCAATCTCGTTCGGGCTGGGCAGCGCCGCGAGCATCCGCTGCACCTCGGTCATCATGGTCGCCAGCAGCGCCCACTTCGGATTCACCGGCGTGTGCGTGGCCGCGTGCGCCGCCAGCAGCGCCGCGTAGCGATCCACCAGCGAGGTCGTTGGTTCGATGCTCATGGCGTGACCTCGATCTGCGCCTTCAGCATCTCGACGGTGTTCTGGAAGGCACGCTCCAGTACCTCGGGATTCAGCGTGAGTGGGTAGACGCTGCCGCTCCGGGCCATCCCCGCCATGACGCAATCCGCGATGAAGTCGAGCACGTCGATCAGATTCACATCGAGCGGCACGCCGTCGTCCTGCGTCAGATGATGCCGGTTCAACGCGCGATGCCGGTCCCACCAGTCGTGCGTGTCGAATCCGGTCACGAAGTCCGCGTGGAAGCTGTCGAGATCCGAGAGCTTGTCCTTGTCGTGCTGAATCGCGGCTTCGATCAGGCAGCGTCGGAAGTACGCCAGCGCCTGCGCCACGTCTCCGATGTGTTGCATCGAACTGGCCCGGAGCGTCTCCTTGGAGACGGCGGCGAAGTCACAGGTGCGCGTGTCCGCAGTCGCACTCGGCTTGATCCGGATCATCGGTACTTGGTTCCTCGGCCTCGTCGCCGCGTCGGCGGCGCAGGCTCGATAAAGCGTTCGTTGATAAGGGTGGGGGGCTTAGTGCTCCGGTCCACGTCGTAGCCGTAGATGGCGCAAGGATAGCCGTTCTCCAGCGCATCCCGGCGAGCGCCCTCCAGCGACCCGGCCGCACTCAGGACCGTGGCGTCCTCGGTGCCCTCAGTGATGGCACGGGCGTCGTAGACGACGAATAGCTGATCTGCGTCTGGCTTGCTCATATTTCCTTCACGGTACCGTGATGAAGTCCCAGCCGCTCGGCCCCCAGCGAGAGCGCGTGGAATCGGTGCGCGTCGTACCACTCCCAACCCGGCGCGTCCGTCCCGTGGTCGTGGAACAGCCAGACGCCCGAGATCCCGGCCACCAGTAGGAGCTTGCTGCACTGCACGCACGAGGGTGGCCCAGACGGCACCAGTTGGTCAGCCACCGCCTTGACGTGAACGAGGTCGGTCCCACGGACGGTCATCGTGGTCGCCAGCGCCAGCATCAGCGCCGCCTGCTCGGCATGGACGGCTTCGACCCGGCACGTGGCCTTGCACGCCTCGGTGCCGTCGCAATCGAAGCCACGGGGCTTGTAGTTGTACCCGTGCGCGATGATGCGGGTGTCCCGGAAGATCACCGCGCCGCGCTTGCTCCGGCACGGCGAGAGGGTCGCCTGCGTAATGGCGAGGTGAATCACCTCGGCGGGTGGCCGCTGTCTCATAGCAGCACTTCCATGATGACGTTGCACCGCATCTGCGCCTCGAATGGCCTGTCCGCGTGATCGACGGAGAACGAGACGCCGGTGATGCGATACGTCGTTTGCTTGATGTTGATCAGCGTGCCCTCGACCGGGGTGAACGAACTCTCGACGCGTAGCATGATCGACTGACCTAGCCAGAACTCGATGATGTCCGGTCGGCTCATTCGCTCCTCGCGAATTCGGGCGCACGCGTAGCAAGGCACGCCGGACAATTCACGTACGCCCATTCGTAGTAGCTGTTACCACGCACTTTTGGCGCACCGCAGGCCGTCGTGTCGCCGCGCTTCATATGCTGAAGCGATTCGGCATCGCGCTCGGCTTCGACTTCAGCACGCTCACGCGCCCACTCCGCTTTGTCCTCTGGCGTAGCGCAGGTACACAGCGCACCAACCCCGCGTGCGACTTCGCAGTCAGAATCAGGATGTCCAATCATTGCTGGCTCCTCGCGATGAAGTCGCACAGGAGCACCCATGCGTTATAAACCGGGTGCAAGGTCTGCGGCGGGATGCGGTTCTCGTTCAGCCACTGCGCGAGGGCGTTGGCCGTCGCGACCGCTTTCTCGTGCGCCACCTCTGGTTGCGGCTGCACGGCACGGAGCATCCACACCACGTCGCGCAACTCGTCGGCCAGCCCTTGCCAGTTCCGCCCCTCCGGCGAGTCAGGCCCATTCGCGGCGAGCGCCGCACACGTGTCGGCCTTGATGTCCACGATCACCGCGATGCGCGGGATCGGCACCACGGCTCGCGGATGCGGTCGCTCCGGCAGCGGCCCGAACTTCGTCATATCGACTGGCGTGATCACGCGAACGGTCATGACTCCTCACGTAGGACGGCAGCAAGTCGCTGCACAAAGTCTTTCTGAGTGGCGCACCAGCGGTGATGCTGATAGAACCCCTGCGGCAGCACCTTCTCGGCCCGGCGCTTCGGGAGATCACAGTCGCACTCGTCCGCGATCAACGTGACGAGCCGCGCCCGGAGCGTGGCCGCACGTGCGGCCTCCTCGCGACGTTGCTTCGCCAGCGTCGGCCCGAGGTCGTGTTCATCAGCACCCAGTGCCGACAGCGTTTCCGCGTGGAGCTTGTCCACCGCCGCCCGGCGCGTCTCCGTCTCCGCCAGTGCGAACTCCAACCGTGCCACCTTCTCGCGCAGGCCGCACGCCGTGCAGGCCGGAGCCGTCGAGGTCTTCAGGCCGCACATGCTGGCGAAGCCGAAGACCGGGTGATGCACCATCTCGCGATCCACGCGCACCTGACAGCGAGGGCATTCCTCCATGTCGCCGTGCGATGTGGTCGGTGATCCCTCGCACGCACGCTTCGGCAGGAACTGGGTCACGAAGTTCAGGCTGTCGGTCAGGCTATCGCTCATCGTCCCAATCTGCCGCGAGCAGCATCTCCTCGACGGAGTCGAACACCAGTGCTCGCTCCTCGGGCGTGTGCTGAAGTTGCGAGTACCAGCCCTCGCGTTCCGCGAGGGCGACCAGCGCGTTCCGCCGTTCGAGCTTCGCCGCGAAGATCAGACCACCGGCGCACAGCACCTGTCCATCCTGCCACTCGGACCACTCGGTGCGCGGGTCGTCCTTCGTCACCGACTTGTGACAGGGGAACGTCGCGCCCTGCGGATGCAAGAAGTAGCTGATATAGCTCGCCACCATCTCGGGACTATGCCGCTCGCCCTCGGCGTCCTTCCGAAACGGGCAAGTCAGACACGGGACACGCTGTTTGAAGATTTCGGGTTTGATGCGTGAGTCCATCAGTAATCCTGCTTGCACCGTGGGCACACAAGTACCCGCTTCGCTTCATCGACTGTCACGCGTGCCCCGCACTTCGCGCACAGCTTCGTCGCCTTGGTGAACTGGCGCGGATTCTCTCTGCGCCATGCGTGCAAGAGCCGATACCGATCCGTCACCGCACGTACCGGAAGACCGCGATGATCGTTTCGTTCAGCACGTCGGGGCCAGTCATCTGCCGATGAATCGCGAACGTCTCCAGTTCATAGCCGCGCTCGGCATTAATGTTGATGACGTGCTCGAACTGGACCGACAGCAGCGGCGTGTCCGCCATCGACACGCCGTTCTTCCAGTTCTTCGACACCTCGGCCACGATGAACGGATTCACTTCTTCGTCTCCACTACCACGAACGGCAGCGCCTTGCGCTGATAGATCCGATCCGCGCGTCGGTAGTCCATGCCGTGCGCCAGCGCGAACCCAATCCAGAGCGAGTGCCAGTACACGTCGCCTGCCTGCACGAACGCGTTCTGACATACCACCGATTGCCACTCTTTCAGGATCGTTTCTTCACGCGTCGTCGTCTCCGTCGCATTCACTCTCGCCACAGGTGCCCCTCCTTCAATTGCGCCTTCAGTGCCCGGAAGGTGTCCGGGTGCATCATCAAAATGTCGTCCCCGATCTTGAGCACGTCTTTACGCGGCACCGTCGGGATCACAATGCGCGAGGCCACCCACGGTCGCCACGGGCGCGTGAACAATCGCTCCACCCACGTGCGATACACCGTGATCGGATCGCCCGGCTCCGTCATCCAGATGTTCTGGATGATGCGCATCCCGTTAAAGCGGTCGAGGGTCTGCGGGTACGGTGGGAGCATCGAGCCATTTCACCAGAGCGGCACCGGGGTCGCCCATCAGAATATGAATCGTCGCCGGTTCGACGGTGTCGCGGGTGTACTCCAACCACCCGACCGGGATGAAGTCCGCCACTGGGAAGGTGCCGCGTGCGATGGTCGGGTAACTCTGCACGAGCCGACCCGCCGCCGAGAGCACGCGATCTCCGAACTTGCGCAGGTTCGACGCGCCCAGCCGGTTGCCTTCGTAATAGACCTCGACCTCGTCGCCGTCCGCGTGCTGGGCGACGATGCCGGACCCGGCATCGATCACCCTCGCCGCCTCCGTGCCCGGCTTCGGAATCAGAATCGTGAGTGAGGGCATCGTGTCTCCTATGCCGCCTTGGCCGCAGCCAAGGAAGCAGTGAGCATCGCCATCAGATCCACCGTCCCAGCCTGCGGGGCCACCGCTGCTGGTACCGGCGCAGGGGAACCCTCCACGCGGCTCTGGATCAGGGCACGCACGGCGTCGGCGTAGCTGTCCGACTCCAGCACCACGTCATCGAAGTTGACGCGCTGGGCGTCCATCAGTTGCGTCATCAGACCCAGATGCTGGGCGTTCGCCTGCTCCGGCACGGCGGCGTACTGCGGCACGTCCACGATGTTGCGGATGTCCGCGTGGTTGCGCAGGAAGTGCATCGCGAGGAGCTTGCCCGTCGAGCGAATCACCACGACGCGCTCGCGGCCATACATGACCACCTTGCCGACCGCCATCCGGTCGCCCAGTGCGTCACGGAAGGTGACGAACGTCGTGTGGTCCTTGCCGCCGGGCGACAGGTAGTAGACGGAGCCGTCGTAGTAGCTGTCTCCGACCGCGTCCTCACCGACGTAGCCATCGACTTGCACGACGCCGAGACGTTCCGGGCGCAGCGCCTTGATCTCGTCCTCGGTGAACGTCAGGAAGTTGCCGGGCGTGGCCTCGTAGCCCTTCACGAGATCGGCCTGCTGTACGTCCACCTCGCACGTCTGGCACCGCTTCACCAGATTGATCGGCGTGCCGCACGCGCCATGCACCTGTCGAAAGCTCACGCCCTCGGCCGGGTCGTTAATGGCCTTGTAGACCTTGACCGGGAAACCGAACAGCCCGAGATTGATGTCGAGATTCTGGATACTGCGCATGCCTGCCATCGTCGTCGTCTCCTGAAGTTGCCGTCGTCACCGCCGCCGTCGAACTGGGCACCGTTGCGGCACCCGTGCTGGCGGTCGCTCTGCCGCCTCTCCGTTGGAGTCACTGGCCTCTGGTGGACACCCACCGCCAACTGACAACCTAATGGTAATCCCAATGTTCCCGCGTGTCAAGGGCGTCGGCGCTTAAATTTGCCGTCCCCGAAGTATTTATTTGTGAGTACCTTGGTCGCCCCGTTGGACTTCGACACCATCTCCCAGAGCGCCCCGTAGCGCGAGGTGCCGGAGGGCTGGAGCCACAGATCCTCGATGCGCCCGAACTGGCCCACCTGATCGACCATGTCCACCACCCACGCGCTTGTCTTCGCCGGATGGGGTCGCAGGAGCCGTCCGACTTGCTGGTAGTAGAGCGCCAGCGAGATCGTCGGCCGCGCCAGTACCACCGTCTCCAGTTCCGGGTAGTCGAACCCGATGCCCAGCACGCCGACGTTGGCGACGACCGGGATCTCACCAGCGCGGAACGCCGCGATGGTTGCCGCTCGCAGCTTGGGCTTCGTGTCGGACGTGACAACCGCCGTGCCCGGCACCGCCTGCGCCAGCCGCTCGGCGTCCTCCACGAACCGTGTGAACACCAGCACGTTCTTGCGACCAACCGTCAGGAGCCGCTCGACTACACGCCGCACGCGGTCGTTGAAGCCGATGCGATTGAAGTACCGCTTGATGGACTCGTCGGTGTAGTCCGCGCCCGTGGTGTTCAGTTTTAGTTCGGTCGCCTTGAACCCGGAGACGATCTGATACTCCGGCTTCACCAGATACCCGGCCGAGACGAGGTCACTGACCTGTGCGTACGCCACCACTTCTCCGAACACGCGAGGCCGCGTGCGCGTGAGGAACTTCAACTGCGAGCCGCCATAGCCATCGGTGTGCAGGCGGAACGGCGTGGCGGTCAGGCCCAGCACGCGCACCGCACCCATCGCCTCGATGAACTGCTGGTACATTCCGGCCTTCGCGTTCACAAGATGCGCCTCGTCCACGATGACGTACGGCACGTGGTCGAACAGGCCGGGGTTGTCCTTCACGCTGCCGATGGTGGCAAGCGTGATGTTGCCGATGTCCTTCGTGCCCATCGACGCCGAGTAGACCTTCGGGTCGTAGCCGTACGCGAGGAGCTTGTTGGCGTTCTGTTCGAGGATCTCTTTCGTCGGCTGAAAGATCAGGCACGGCCCGTCGAGCGCCTGCACGACTCCTGCAATGACAATCGACTTCCCCGCGCCGGTGGGCAGGACGACGAGTCCGCCCCCGGCGTCGGGCTTGCCGTGCGTCAGGAAGTGGACGCTACGGGCGATGGCGTCCGCTTGGTAGTCGCGAGGCAGGAAGGTCATCTAGGTTGCCAGCGCGGCGCTCGTCCGCTTCCGCTTCGTCGGAGCCATCGACTTCAGCCACGTCAGGCCATCCTGCAACTCCGGCCGACCGTAGCACGTGACGTAGCGCCGCATCGTGTGCGCGATCTCGTCGCCGGTGAGCCACGCTTTGTTCTCGCGATACCAGCGCCAGAAGGGCACAGCCCACTGGATGTAGATGGACTCGTTGTCCGTGGCGAGCACGTCGAGGTCGCACCCGACGATCTGCTTCGCCTGCGGATGGTCGAGCCACAACAGGCGCGACTCCATGCCTTGGAACAATTGCGCTCGCATGATGTCTTCGTTCCAGCACTCCACCGTCCGCACCATGCCGTCGGCCAGCTTGCGCAGCGGCACGACCGTGGTGTGGAACGTCGTCTCGCCGTCGCCCTGCCAAATGTCGAACAGCCCCCACGTGAAGAACGACTCCCGCGCCTTCAGATAGTCGAACAGGTCGGCGTTGACGATGGTGAGCTTTGACGGGTCCGGCACCTTCGCCAGCGTGGACTCCCAGACCAGATTGATAATGTCCTGACTCCGCTCGACCACGACGATCTGCTTGACGCGGGGCCGGTGCGCCAGCGCCACCGCCGCGTAGCCGACGCCCAGTCCGCCGACCAGCACACGGCCGGAGGCTTTGTTCTGAATCAACTCGTCCATCTGCCGCTGCTCGATGGGAAGGTCGGTCATCCACACGCCGAAGCCTTCCTCACTGAGCGTGTGCCAGCGCGTCGGCTCCTCGTAGTGAATCTCCTCCGCACGCTGGCCGAAGATCGCCGTGCGCATGTTGCCTGACCGTATCGTGGTCCCGGCGGGTTCGATCCGATGCACGATGCTGACTGGCCCCGACTCCGCCTCGGGAATGTCCAAAACGCCATCGTACCAACGCTTGCGTCCGGCTCTCACAGGTTGGCCTCCCGACGCTTCCGGTTCCAGTGCGCCTTCATCCGCTTCGACACCGCCGCTCGCTGCTCCGGCGTCATCGTGCGGCGCTTGCCGCGATCCTTCCGCACCTTGCGGATCTTGCGCTCCGGCTTGGGAAACATCGCCAACTCCGGGAACGTCTCGACAATCGCCGCACGCTCGGCCACGCGCTCGTCAATCTCGCGTGTCAGTTCCGCTACGCGTGGCTGCGCACCGACCAGTGCCAGCCGCCGAATCAGACCATTGCTCTTGAACATCACTACTCCTGTGAAAGGTCGGTGGACCGACCGGCTTTCATGCGTGCGACCGCGTCATCGACCGCCGCCTGATATTGATCCGCTGAGAGACAATCCGCCGGGCGCTCACCGGGCGGAAATGGCCGCTGCACGCTGCTCTGCCAGTTGCCGTCCCCGACCAGTCGCGTCTGGAAGCCGAAGGGCAGCTTGTAGGTCTGGAACACGAACAGGTGGTACTGGTTCGCGCTGTCTACCAACTTCGATTCGGCTGGGAAGATTTCGACCGCGTCGAACTCGGGGCCGCAGATTTCGTTCTTGATGCGCTGCATGTCGCGCCAGTCGTGGTGCGGCTGCTTGTCATGCACCTTGAACGACAGATGCGCAATGACGCCGAAGACCGAGTGCTCGGCATCGCGCGGCTCGCGCACATACACCGTCACCTGATACCGGGAGTTGCGGAAGATCGCCTCTGGCTTGTCGTACGCGTTCAAGCCATCCATCGGAATTTGGCACGGCTCGAATTCCGTCCACGGCACCTGTGACCAGTCGATCTTCTTCTGCTTCTTGCGCTTCATCGTCGTCGTCGCCTCCGTCGTCAGGAGCTTAGTGCTTCGTCGCGCTCCCTGAATCTACATCAATGGTAATACTATCGTCCCCTAATAGCAAGACCAGCAGTCCAGAATTATCCGCCAGCAGCATCGTCTGCGACTCCACGTCGATGCCGCCGATCTGTAAGAGCGCGATCTCGTCGGCGTCCGCCTGATCGAGCGGTGCGCCGGTGAGCGCCTTCTGCTCGATGCGTTGCCAGAACGCCACCGCTCGCTGGATCCGCTCGTGCGGGGGCAGGAGGAACGTCACATCAGGCCCAGTGCTCGCAGCGTGGCGATGTGCGACGGAGCCATCACCTCCTCGACGCTGGTCTGCGGGATGTCCTCGATGATGAACGGCTTCGCGACCTCGTAGGGCACCACGTAGGCTCGCGCCTCCGGGATCTTGAGCGCAAACAGGCAGACGTAGCGATGCGTCCCGTCGATCAGGAGATGCTGGCCGTCCGGCTTCAGCACGAACAGGATGGGCTTCTTCAGGAACTCGGGATGCTGCACGAAGATCGCAAACCGGTTCGCCTCGACGCCGCGATGCGTAAAGCAGAACCGCGCGTGCTCCTCGTCCACCGGCACCGTGCCAATGGATACCTTGTCCGGGTTCGCCACGCAGAACGTGTAGAGTGCCCCTGCGGCCCATGTCGTTTGCGCCCCGGTATCTGGGTCCACGTGCGTGAAGCACTCCTCGACCAGACTCACGTCGTTCATCTTCATCGTCGTCTCCTACTCAATCACCTTGCACTCAGCGATCTGCCAGACCGTGAGGCCACCGTGCGCCGACCAGTCGCCTACCGCCGGGTCGAACGGTTCATCCAGTATCGCGAGGGACTCAACCGCATCATCGTCCGGGTTGTCGGAGATGTCCTTGTCGATGTCCTGCTTGATGGCCTCGATCACCACGAGCCGCGCCGTGCTGACGGCCACGATTGTGACCTTGCCCTCGTTCTCCGTGTCCATCCGCGTGCCGACATACACCGTCATCATTCGCGCCCTCGTTGTGAATCCCTTGCACTGGCGGCACCGCAGACAGGCGCGTGGCTTGTCACCTCGGTACTCCACCGTCTCGTGGTCACGCTCCGGACAGTCGCACCGGGCACAGGCCGTCACGCGTCCCTCCGGAGCCGCTCTGCGAGCTTCTGGTCGCCCTGCCGGTCCCACTGCCACCGCGCCCATGCGCTGGGCAGAGTCACGAACAGGAACGTCAGCACGTCACGGACGACGTTCACGGTACCGTGAGAAACCGCGCCCGGAGCGCCGCCAGTTCCTCAACCTCGCCGTCCAGCAGGGCACCGTTGTCCTCGTCCTTCTCCAAGTCGGCCAGCCGCTCCTTCGCGTACTGGTCGAGTTCCTGCGCCTGCCACTTCTGCCACGCGGCGACCAGTTCGGCGTCCGTCAGGTGTCGCACGTCACCGGGATGCCACTCCAGAAACGACTGGAGCCGCTCGTCGGCCTCGCGCCCGTGCGCCTCGCCCACCACCGGGCCGAAGGCCCAGTCCGTCGAGGAGCTATAGAGCGTGGCCTGCTCGCGCTCCCGGTCATACAGAATCTGCACACTCATCGTCGTCTCCTACTCGGCCTCTCCGGCCAGATGATCCGTTTCAAAAGACTTCATCATCGGGTGCCGGGGCTTGTTGCTGCCGCGTACGCGCTGCTGGCACTCGACCACCAGCCGCCGTCCAATGAACGCGGCCGGGTTCGCCGCCGTGGCCTTCAGCAGTTCGCTGTTCCGGTTCTTGCAGCGGCCCTTCGTGCCGTCCTCGAACCGCACAAGCACCACGGCCGTCGGCCCGAACGATCCCGTCTCAAAGCCGGTCACGGTCACGGTGTGCTGTTCCAATCGCTTCACCTTGAGCCAGTCCGCCGACCGGTGGCCGGGGCGGTACTTGCTGGACAGCCTCTTGAGAATGACACCCTCGCCACCGTTCGCCCAGATGGCCTTGACGCCGTCCCATGACGGAGCTTGCTGGGCAACTACAACCACCGACTCGTTCTGCGCGTGCTGGCCTGCGACCAGCAGGAGCGCCCGGCGGTCCTTGAGCGCGAGGTGAATCACCGACTCGCCCATCACTTCCACGAGGTCGAACATCGCGAACACCAGTTCGCCGCGCAGGGCAAGGTTCGGCACGTCGGTCGAGATGCCACCGGGCACGAGGAGTTCGCCGTCATACACGCCGTCCGGCATCGTCGCCATTGCGTCGAGAATCTGGGAGGGCAGGGAGGGAATCGAGCGGAGCGTCGTCGTGATCGCGCCGTCGGCTTTGGTGATCAAGCAGCGATGGCCGTCGAGTTTCTCGTCCATCGTCCACTCGCCCGTGCCGAACGCCGCGTCGAATTTCGCGGGAACCATGAAGCCCTCGGCGTCGAACAGGTGGCCGAACTTGCCTTCCACCATCGCGCTGGCTTTCATCGCGTCCAGTTGTCCCATCGTCGTCGCCGCCGTCGCCACCGTCACCGCCTCCTCGGGGCGCATCGCCCCAACACCTCTAATGATAATGGCGATGTTCCCGGAAGTCAACTCTTTCTTTTGGAGGGCAAACACGTAGTCCCCGCGCTCCTCGACCACGAGGCCGTGGCGCTCGACCACGTCGCGGGTGTGCGAGCACCAGTGCGGCATCCCGCGCCGGGCCAGCAGCCAGCCTTTGCACTCGCAGCCCAGCAGCCCGTTGTCCGCCAGCGTGACGACGTAGACGGCATCACTCGACAGGGAGTCATACCGCCACGTGGTCATGCCGTCGGCGTCACCGAGACGACCTCGTGCTCATCGATCTCAGCCTCGGTGTGCCAGTCGCTCCAGTCCGTCTGGGTGGCGACCCAGTTCGCGGCCTCCTGCGACTCGGCCTCGATGTAGCCGACCGACCGAGACGAACTGCGA
>Ga0157376_10003196_pt1 | contig 11270 bp, 9 predicted proteins | sample M45metaG_FD_121801 | JGI IMG/M metagenome (GOLD analysis project Ga0157376, IMG submission 121801) | Miscanthus rhizosphere microbial communities from Kellogg Biological Station, Michigan, USA - M4-5 metaG | ecosystem: Host-associated > Plants > Roots > Rhizosphere > Soil | place: USA: Michigan... | reverse complement strand
GAACGACTCCCGCCAGGATCTCGCCCACCACCTTCGGCTGTCGTAGTTTCACAAACAGATAGCCCAGCAATTGGGCAAGTCCGACAAGCAGCAGGAGCGCGAAGAGGACTGGAGTCAATTGGGCGTTAGACATATCAGGAGTTCCGCACGCTCAGAATACCTTTCCGTCGGCACTCCAGTTCATACGACGGCGTCCGGCCATCCACCCGGTTGTCACAAAACGGGTGCGTACTAGTAACAGGTTTGTCACTCTCGTTTAAACGACAACCTGCTGTCCACAGGCGAGTAGTTAGGCAGGAACGTCGTGCAGTGAACCGAGATCGGCCTCAAATCCCAGGCGCAGCAACGTCTCGGCGACCCGGTCCGCATTGTGTCGCAGCGTGTCACCCTCGGCGGCAAAATTCCCCGGTATGACCTGTACACCCATTGCTTCAATGCGCTCGATATCCGGAACGATCGGCGTGGCGCCTTCGCGCGCATAGTTGCGCAGCAGCGTCTCGCTTACCGGCGCGGTATTCACCAGCGCATAGTCGAAAATCGCCTGGCCCGTGTGCTCGTAGATCTTTTCAATGTGCTGCGACGCCGTCAGCCCTAGGCTCTCGTTCGATTGCGTCATCAGATTGCAGATGAACACCCGCAGCCCCCGGGCTGCCGCCAGCGCCTCGGGAATGTCCTTCACCAGCACGTTCGTGATCAGGCTGGTGTACAGTGACCCGGGTCCCAGCGTGATGAGGTCCGCGCGTGCAATCGAATCGAGCGTCTCCGGCATGGGCTCTGCGCCCGCAGGCTCGAGTGTCAGCTCGCAGATGCGGCGATGACTCGCGGTGATGTTCGTCTCGCCCTGTACCGTAGAGCCGTCATCCATTCGCGCGGAAAGCGTCACGTTCGCCGTGGTTGCCGGATAGATATGCCCCCGCGTTGCAAGCACCTGCGAGGAGAGCTTGATGGCCTGCGCGAAGTCGCCCGTGATCTCCGCCAGCGCGGCCACGAAGAGGTTCCCGAAGCTGTGCCCTTCGAGCGACGCCAGGTTCTCGCGGTCTCCATTGCCATTCGTAGGGATGCTTTGAGAACCGGCAGAGGAGAAGCGGTGGCGGAAAAGCTTGGACAGCAACGCCTCGTCGTCCGCCAGTGCCACCATGCAGTTACGCAGGTCGCCCGGAGGCAACATATTGAAGTGCCGCCGCAGGCGCCCGCTCGAGCCGCCATCGTCGGTTACGGTCACCACCGCTGCCAGGTCGCTGATCAGACTCGGCACGCCTGCCGTGTCGGTTTCGCTCGGCTGCGGCGACGGCGCATAGCGTCGCAGTCCGCGTAGCAGCGTGGACAACCCCGTGCCCCCGCCGATCGCCACCACGCGCAGCGACGACCCCCGGTGCGCCGATGCTCCTGCTGCCTCTTGCTGTCCCAACGAGCTGTCTGGAATCACCGGCATAACTACTGCGGTTTTCCTTTTCTCATTGAACTTTCAGGCCTATTGAACTTCCGGATAAAGCAGCTCCGTGAACCTCGGATCGTCCGCCATGTCCTGAAAATCGGAGTCCACGCGCGCATGAATGCGGTTCTGTGGATTGATGCTGATGGCCGCCGACAGGTGCTCCAGGCACTGCTCCGTCTGTCCCGTCATGCTCTCCAAAATGGAAAGCCCATAGAGTGCGTAATCCGCCTGCGGCGCCTTGGCGAGGATCTCTTCCAGTTGTTCGCGCGCCTCCTCGTACAGGCCGGTATTCAGCAGCGATATCGCGTAGTCGTACTGTTCCTCAGGACCCGTGAACTTGCGCTCCTGCTTCGCTGCCTGCCGGCCGCACGCTTCGAGGTACACGCGCGCGCGCTCCGCCACTTCGGGCGAGCTCTGCTCACTCAACTTGCGGAAGGCCTCACGCGCCTTCTCGTATTTGCCTTCCTGCATTGCCTTCAGGGCCGATTCATATTCCTGCATGCTCTTCTGCTGTGCCGGATCGGTCATGGTGCGCACCTTCCCTTGGATAGTCTTCGGGCCGCCGCGCGCTTTGGGTGTGCCTGTGCTTGCCATTGATTGATCGTCCTTGAGTCACATCCGCCTGCATCTCAGGCAGTGGTTCACTGTCGGTTCTGTTCAGCCGTTGTACACTCCCGACCCTAGGGTCCGTCAACCACACAACTGGGTCAGGGGGCGCCTCGCTACAGCTTGTTTCTCCTAGTCTTCTCCTGGTAGAGAACCGGATTCAGCTCGGGATCGTTATACATCTTGAGTTGCCTGTACTGCCTGAAGCAGCGCTCACCCATACATACCTGCGCCCACAGCCGGTCAAGGCATCGGGTCAGATCGTCCCGCTGTTCCTGTAAGGTAGCGAACCGTTCCGCATTTCGCTCATGATGTCCCGGTGGCGCGTCCGAGCGGTCAAGCTCCTCTTCCGTATGGAACAGCTTCAGCGACAGTATCGATAAGCGGTCCATCATCATTCCGGGTGTCTCGGAGTGCTGCTCCCCGCTCTCTTCGATGGATGCTTCACGGAGACTGGCGAGCAGCCAGGCATCGATCCGCTCCGTCGTGTCATTGCGTACCTGGTTCACGCGGTCGATCTGCCGCTTCACCGCCGCGATTGAGGCATCGTCAGCCGAGGGCCTCCGCGCCTCATCCTCGGCATGCCACAGCATGAAGTTGGCTGCATGCTGCGCCTCTACCAGCCCCTCCAGCGACCGATCGGCTCCTGTCTCTGGCGCAGTCTGGTGCCATAGGCGGGTGCGCCCATCGTGCAACTGCACGATGGCGCACGCGTCGACCAGTGTGGAGAGTGACGTAGGCATGGAATGGGAGCAGCGGCGATCTGCTGGTGAGCTCGCTGGGAATCGAACCCAGGACCCACGCATTAAAAGTGCGTTGCTCTACCAACTGAGCTACGAGCTCACAGTATCGCTCTGCTGCTACTTAACGGTACCACACGTATATGTCTTTCCAGCCCTGCCCAAAACAGCTAGGGCACCCGGTTTCGGGTGCCCTAGCTGCTGAGATTCTTTCAGACTACGGCAGGTAGTAGCGGATAGCGGTCTCGACCACATTGTCGGTACCCTTCGCGCCACCGCCGGGGTTTGTCGTACCACCATCGCCGGACCAGATATTCCGCTGGAAGTAGCTGTATTGAATTGACTGACGGAATCGGCCCGCCGGACCGCGGTAGAAGTCGTACCAGTAGCCGGTGCTGAGCTCCTGGACGTCTTTGGTGTTGCCGCCGCAGTTCGCCGGGGTCGATGGAGTAAATCCATCTCCGCCGTTCGTGGGCGTGGCGCTGGGCAGCGGCTCGGTGTTGCAACCGCTCATGTTCGTGAGCGGCGAGCCATAACCGACCTTCCCGAAATACCGGCGTCCGACGTAGTCTCCACCATAGTTTGCGTAGAGAGTCAGTCGAGCAGTCGGATTTGCTTCGATCGTACCGAGCGCCGAGAAGTTGTGCAGCAGAGCCAGCTGGCCGTTAGGACGAAGCGTCGTGTCGGCAATCGTCGAAGTGCCATAACGTCCCGTTCCCTGTCCCCATAGCCCTTTGATCGCTAAGGAAAGCTTCTTGTTGGCGAATGGCGCGCGCGCGCTGCCACCAAGACCTCCGCCGACGGTGCTGTCGTTAAACGCACCAGCTGCGGAGCCACCGATGGTGGTCGTACCGTCCGGATTCTTGATTACGATCTCGTTTGGATAAATACGATCCCGGAAGAAACGCGCTATGCCGAAGACCTCATAGTGTCCCCAGCCTGGCTCGAATGCCACCTTGGCGATCATGTCGGGTGCCAGGTTGTAGGAGTAGTTCGCATTTGGGTTGTAGAGGCCTCCGCTGGTTCCGGCCGCACCGAGTAGCACATTGGTGGGCAGGCTCGAACCCGCCGGATTCAGGGTCTCAGCGTTCTCAGCCGAAGCGCCAATCCATGCCTTCTCGCCGATGTTCTTGCTTACGCGGAAACCGTACTGCCGCGTCCACACAAAGCCCGCGCTGTACTGCGGGTCGATGGTCAAGGGAAGGATTTCAGTCCCGTTATCCAGACCCTTCGTCGTCTCTGTTGCCAGCGACCACATCTGGCCGCCGGTAAATTTCCACCCGCTATTCAGAGCAGCCTGCGCCCAGAGCTGTCTCTGGCGCACCACGTAGCTGTTCGACTGGTTGTTGTTGGAGGTAATGCCAGTGCCCAACCAGTCCATTTCGTAGTAGCCGGTCATGGTCATACTGGGAATCTTGCCGGTGAACTTAAGCGCAATGCGGGACTGACGTCCGGATCCGTAAAACTCGCTCAACTGAGCCGCATTGGAATTCTCGAGCGGAATTCCCGTGAAGGCAGTGTTGATGTCGCCACCGGTGGCCGCGCTACGCCACACGGTCGCCGCTTCAATGAACGAGCCGGTCGGCGATATCTCGACGCCCTTGAAGTGGATCGAGTCCGGGTGCTCCACTTTCTTTGTAATGTTTGTCTGCGTTTCCTGAATCGACGATGCGAGAGAGGTGCTGTTCGTCTTCAGATCGCTGACCGCCCCCTGCAGATTGGAGACCGCGGACGCATTGTCAGCGTTCTGCTGTTGCTGCTGCTGGGCTTGCTGCTGAGCCTGGGCTGCTGCCGCTTTGGCGGCTTCAGCCTGCTGCTGGGCCGACTGAAGTTGCGCATCGCGGTCGTTCAGCTGCTGCTTGAGCTGGTTGATCTGCGTCTCCATCTCCTCGCGGAGCTGTTGGATCTGCGTCTCGACGGACGGACGACGTGCCGCTTTCCCTGTTGTCTTGTGTCGGACCGTATTCTTACCAGTAGCGTTGCCGCTTGCAGTTGTCGTCTGCGCGTGTGCGGTCGCCATGGCCGATACGAGCACAAAGGTGGCCATCGTCTTCAATTGGTTTTTCATTCAGCCTCTCTCCAGAAATTGTCACGAGCCGGTTTCCCGAGGAAACGCTACCCAGGGCAGCGTGGACACACGGATGACGTAGCCATAGGCTGGCAGCCCAATGTGAATGACCGGAGAACGCTGGTTGAATAGATGATGAGGAATTGATGAGCGCAACGTTAATCATGCAAATTCCTGCACTTAATGTGAGCCGGCGCTAAGCAGATTCGCCAGCAGCCGATAAGCGCCCGGCACGCCCTCAGGTGTCTGCCGATGTAGAGCGAAAGCAACATAAATGTACTCGCCCTTGCGAAACTTCGCGTGCAGCAGTCCTCCGCGCTGGGGATCCTGTCCCGGATCATGTGTCTCGGTTGGCGCTGCATACTCCGGAGCCCAGGAGCTCATGAAGGAGTGACCCCGCTCCTCAGCCCAACCTTCGAAGTCCGCTTCTGTGATCTGGTTCGGGAAGCTCAACAGGGGGTCCTTCGGATCAAGCAGCGCGACGGGCGCACGCTCGTCTACCACGCGCTCGGCAATACCGCGCGAGTTCAGATGCATCTCGTAGGGCGCGTACCCATGATCGAACTCCGATCCCTGGTACATCACCACCAGGGTGCCACCGGCATGCACCCATGCCAACAGACGAGCGTTGGCAAGCGGCAGATCCGGCCGGGCTGCGTAGGCACGGATTCCCAGCACAATGGTCTGATACTGCGACAGGTCGCCGTTCAGCAGATCGGCATCGGCAAGCTGATCGACATGCAGCCCAAGCTGTTCGATGGCGCTGGGGAGCATATCACCGGTGCCCATTACATAACCGATGCGGCGGTCTCCGGCAACGTTCACCTTCACGCCGCGAATGTTCGCCTGAGCGGGGCGATACAGATTGTAGGGAATCAGAGCACCGTAGCCCGCTGTTTCATAACCGACAGTGAACCGCTTATTGCCGCTCTCCGCCACCGCAGTAACTGGGTAACTTGCCGCCTCGAGCGCTGGCGCGTGCACCTGGAAACTGAAGACAGCATCCTCGCCGGCGTGCAGATGAAATTCTGCTGTTGCTGGGGTCGCCCGCCAGCCCTGCGGCAGTTCCAGTCGTAGGGTGCCTGCGGAAGCCTCCGTAGCATGCAGGTGTGCAGGCACGGTGATGTCGTGTTGTGGGGCGCGCTCAGGTGAAATCGGCACAACGATCCACGGTTGCCTAAGTGAGACGGACAGATCCGGTGTGACCACCAGGGGCGCGTACACCGCGCCTGGTCCAAGCTCCAGATGCATGGTCTGCACCGCCTGCGCCAGCCGAACGGGCACGCCGTCGTAATCAAAACTCGCGACGCCTGTTACAGGATAGGGCGCGAAGGAGAGATTCCGGTATTCCGGCTCGTTGATGTCGTAATAGGCCTGTTCGGTCGAGGGCCGGGAAAAATAAGGCGCTGTGGGTGCAGCATCCTGGGCCGCTGTGACGTGAAACACCGCGTCTCCGCTGGTGCTGTGCGGATCGTCGAGCCCTGGCGCGGCCTCGCGTTCCACGGTCCAATGTTCCTTCTGAGGAGTTTCGAGCGCGACCTTCTTGAGCACCACGGCTTTCGGAGCGCGGATGTGCACACGAACGCGGAAATCGGAGCCGGGTGTCACCTGTGCTGCTGTCGGTTCCGGAGTCGAGGAGAGGCCGCCGCGCGGACCAGCATAGATTTCAATGCCGCGGGCACCGCCCCCCGGTGTGACAAGCGCGGTCATCTCGATGCCAAGCGCCTGAGCCAGCGCATCATTCGTTTGCTGCAGCTTGATCTCCAACTCGCGCTGGATGGATGTCCGTTGTTCTACGCTCAGTCTGCTGGTCTTCACCTCATCCAGCAGCTTCGCGATGCGGCGATAGACATCTGCAAGCACCGGTGCGGTTTTTTCCGGGTGGTCGGGCGAGAAGTTCAGGATTGCTCCTGCAATGATCTCGTGAACGCGTGACAGCGGCTGTGCCAGAAATGCGCTCTCCGGCCCGTCCAATTTTGCGAGACCGGGCAGGGAAGTATCGATGCCGTCGAAGAAGTTCTGCTCCACCGGCTCCACGGGCACGCGCGAGCCATAACGATGGTAGGCGCTCGACGCCTCACCCGGGAGCGGCACATTCGGCCCTTCATGTTGGCTGCGTTGTTCGCCCAGGCCGCGGCGCGCAATCTGAATATAGGTCTGGCCAAGCAGTGGATCGCGGCCGCCTTCCTGGATAGTGACATTTGTCGCAGGGATGCCGTTGATGTCCGTGTCGTCGACGTAGTTGTGGAAACGAATCGCAGTGTATTTGCCGGTCGCGTAGTCGAACATGCCCTTGGGCGACAGCGAGAAGCCGGGCACGCGCGCGTAGACCTTGAGAGGCTTCCAGGGCTGAAGACCTGCGGCAATCTGGTCAGGAAACATCTTCGGGTCACCGGCAGCGTTGAACACCTCCTGCGCCAGCATTCCGGCAACCTGGTGGTGTCCGTGACCGTCTGTCACGCCGCCAACAAAGACCGAGCAGACCACCATCGGCCGATACAGGCGAACGGCGCGGACCGCATCGTAGAGCACACGATCGTGGCCCCACTGACTTAGGGCCTCCTCCATCGTCTTTGAGAAGCCGTAATCGGCGACGCTTCCCCAGTACTGCTGGTCGACGCCGTAGTATTCATCGGCGCGCAGCAGTTCGTTCGTGCGGATCAGTCCCAGCGCATCATAGTCCGCCGCGGACATCGCGTTCTGCCCGCCTTCCCCGCGCGTGAGCGTGAACAGCGCAGTTCGCACGCCCATCCCGCGGCTTTCATACGTCAGCATCCCACCGTCCTCATCGTCGGGGTGGCCGACGATCATCATCAGGCTCGCCGTCGTATCCAGATGCTTCAGACTTTCGTAAAGCGCGGCCGCCCCGCGGTTCTCGGGTAGCGGCGTCGCCTCGATGCGGGGCGCGGAAGCGGGAAGAAGATTGGCGGCGTCAGTCTGCGCGTAGACCGTGGTCGCCAGCAGAGCAGCCAGTGGAAGAAGGTGCGCGCGCCGTAGATGCATGAACTTTGAGTGTATCGTCCGTCCGGTTAGTGCGCGAGTGTCCGATACACTGCGTTGAGCGGGTGGTGGTGGATCGCATGACGCCCGATCTCAAAAAAAGCATGCCGACCGACCACGCCCCACCAGCGCCGCACCTGTCGCGAGAACTCGGGCAGGGAAGCGCGCTCGTGCTCAACATGCTGGAGATGGTTGGCGTGGGACCGTTCATTACTCTTCCGCTCATTGTGGCGGCGATGGGCGGACCGCAGGCCATGCTCGGCTGGGTCCTCGGCGCAGCGCTCGCGTTGTGTGACGGCCTGGTGTGGGCAGAACTCGCTGCTGCGTTTCCTGAGGCTGGCGGATCGTATGCCTTCCTGCGTGAGATCTATGGGCCCGGCCGCCTTGGGCGTCTCATCTCGTTCCTTTATGTCTGGCAGTTCACGCTCACCGCGCCTCTGGTCACAGCGTCGGGAGCGATCGGTCTCGCGCAGTACGCGAGCTATCTGTATCCAAGTCTGTTGATTCCGCTTCCCATCCCCGCTCCATTCCAGCACATTCAGCGCGCCAGTCTGCTCGCGGTGGCAGTTGTGGTCCTCGTGGTTATTCTCCTCTACCGTCGACTGGGCACAATCAAGCGGATGGCGTGGGTTCTGTGGTCTGGCGTGGCCTTTACCCTGGGCATCACCATCGCGGCCGGTTTGGCGCACTTTCATGCGCGGCAGGCATTTTCCTTTCCCCCCGGCGCTTTTCAACTGGACCATCGTTTCTTCATCGGACTCGGCGCGGCCATGCTGATCGCGACCTACGACTATTGGGGTTACTACACCATTGCCTATCTGGCAGGTGAGGTGCGCGATCCCGGCCGGACACTCCCTCGCACCATTCTCGGCTCCATCGTGATCATCGCGTCGCTCTACCTGCTGATGAATGTCAGCGTGCTCGGCGTCATTCCGTGGCAGGAGTTCACTAGTCTGCACCCGACCTCCAGTCACACGGCGATGGTGGCCGAGTTGCTCGGCCGCAGCTTCGGCCCGGTGTGGGCGAAGGTGGGCGCATGGCTGGTTATCTGGACGGCGTTCGGCTCGCTCTTCTCGCTGCTGTTGGGTGCGTCGCGCGTACTCTGGGCTGCTGCAGCAGAGGGCAACTACTTCCAGCGGCTTGGACGGCTGGATCCGCGCGGAGGCTTTCCGGCAAATGTGCTCTTGCTGCTGGGCGGCATCGCCTGCATCTGCTGCTTCTTCGATCTGAAGGCAATTATCGCCGCGCTCGTAGCTCTTCGCATTGTCCTGCAGTTCCTGCTGCAACAGGTGGGCGTCGTGCTGCTGCGGCGCCGCAGGCCCGATCTGCCGCGCCCGTTTCGCATCTGGCTCTATCCGCTTCCCGTTATCCTGGCGACGCTGGGATTTCTGTTCGTGCTCGCTTCGCGCGCACATGCCGGGCGCGAGATTGCCGCTGCGGTCATCGTCACGGTTTCTGGCGTGGCGATGTACCTATGGCGTGCGCGGCGGGATGCTGCGTGGCCCTTCGTGAAAAACCGCGAAGTCAGCCCCGTAAAATGAAATAACCATCCGGACCCGCCGGCCGCGCGTACTGTAACCGAGCCCTCAATTCAGCGTCCAAATTATGCGAGGTGCCGCAAAGGCCCTGGAGAGCAACATGCTGATTCGCAAGTCCCCCGAGATTCCTTCTGCTGAAATTACTCCGAAGGCCGACTATCTGAGCCGGCGCGCCCTCATGACTGGTATCGCTGCTGCCGGCGTGACGGCACTGGCCGCAGAGCGCGTCACACGCTGGGTCGGTACTGTGCACGCGGCGGAGAAGCTGCAGACAGTAAAGAGCCCCCTTTCGTTGAAGGGAGAAACTCCGACTTCGCTCCAGGACATTACTCACTACAACAACTTCTACGAGTTCGGGACTGACAAGGGCGACCCCGCACGCAATGCAGGCGCCATGCACACGCGACCCTGGACAGTCCAGGTAACCGGATTGGTGAAGAAAAAGAAGACGGTCGACATCGATACGCTGTTGAAGCTGAAGCCGATGGAGGAACGCATCTATCGCTTTCGCTGCGTCGAGGCATGGAGCATGGTGATCCCGTGGGCCGGCTACTCGCTCTCAGAGTTCATCAAGCAATGCGATCCGCAGCCCGGCGCGAAGTATGTTCAGTTCCTCTCGCTTGCAGACCGAAAGCAGATGCCTCAGATCAACGAGTCGGGAATTCATTTTCCGTATTCTGAAGGATTGCGCATGGATGAAGCCATGCATCCGCTCACGCTGCTCACCTTCGGACTGTATGGTGAAACGCTGCCGAATCAGGATGGCGCGCCGGTGCGTGTGATCGTGCCCTGGAAGTATGGCTTCAAATCAGCGAAAAGCATAGTAGAGATCCGCTTCACCGATAAGGAGCCGCCGACCACCTGGAACATGATGGCATCCAACGAATATGGCTTTTATTCCAACGTGAACCCAAATGTCGATCATCCGCGTTGGAGCCAGAAGACGGAACGGCGCATCGGCGCCTCGCTTTTCAAGCAGCGCCAGCCCACTCTCATGTTCAACGGCTATGGAGACCAGGTAGCGGGCCTCTACAAGGGCATGGATTTGAAAAAGTATTTTTGAAGAAAGCCCTGTTGAATTTCTCAATGTCCAATCGCGCGATCGTTGCCTTGAAGGCGCTTGTCCACCTTGCCTGTTTGGCGCCCTTTTCGATTCTGGCGTGGCACACGTATCACGACCTCACCCATCTGGAACTGTCGCTCTGCTCGGGCCAGATCCGACGGCCGCCCTCTCGCACGCCACAGGATTCGCCGCCCTGCGCATCCTGATCATCTCTTTGGCCATCACACCCGTGCGCCGTCTCAGCAAGAGCCTCGGCTGGCTGGTGCGCTTTCGCCGGATGCTTGGCCTGTATGCGTTTTTCTACGCCTGTGTGCACCTGCTGATCTATCTCAAGCTCTATGCAAACTTCGACTGGCCCACGCTGGTGAATGATCTAAGCAGGCGGCGATACATCATTGCAGGGTTCTCCGCGTGGCTGCTGCTGCTCCCGCTCGCCCTCACATCCACGAAGTGGTCCATTCGCAAACTGGGCAAGCTCTGGCAGACGCTTCACCGGCTCGTTTATGTAGCTGCGATCCTCGGCATCGTCCACTACTGGTGGATCGTCAAAACCGGCGTGCGCGATCCCATGAAGATCACCATCATTCTTGCGATCATATTGCTGGCTCGTCCCGCCTGGTCCTTCATCGATGCAAGACGCCGGCAACGCCGCATGGCCGAGGTCTCACCAACGCGCTGATATCAGTTTCGCGGCGCTGCATTCACTATCAGATCAGAAACATCGCTTCCATCTACCTCCAGGGCCTGGCCTGAACTGGCGTAGCCCATGCGCGTCGTCGAATCGTAGGCATTCAATAGCTGGATGGTGAATTTGCCGTCG
>Ga0157376_10003189_pt1 | contig 11277 bp, 6 predicted proteins | sample M45metaG_FD_121801 | JGI IMG/M metagenome (GOLD analysis project Ga0157376, IMG submission 121801) | Miscanthus rhizosphere microbial communities from Kellogg Biological Station, Michigan, USA - M4-5 metaG | ecosystem: Host-associated > Plants > Roots > Rhizosphere > Soil | place: USA: Michigan... | reverse complement strand
CTCGCGCGCTGTAAGGCATATAGAACGGGGGCAGACTTGTTGGCCCGACCGCTTCGTAGGGCACATACGTGTGGTTCTTGAATCTTTTCAATCCCTGGGCAATGGTCGATAGCCTGAGCTTCGTCGCCGACATGCCCAGTCCAACAGGTCCACTGAGAAGTCGCTCAAGAGGATTGGGTTCACGTCTCGAGATGGACGTTTGTTGCGATTCGACATCTCCGATAGGGGGGTGGCCAGCAGCCACTGCGATCCGGGCGGACGAAGTGCCAAGACCCGTGGGTCCCAGCATGAGCCACGTCGGCGTCTCATGCGATCCGTCTTGACCGGGGTCGCCATTCATATAACGGCTTGATCTCATATGCCATTCGTGTCCTCCCGCCTGCCAGTCTTGTAATCCATTGACATAGGCGAACACCGCCGCGCGGGCACCCGGGTCCAGATGGTACTCCTCGAAGAGCGGAGGCAATTCAGTGAAGACGGTATTCTCAAACTGCTGTAGCCGAGAGGTGAGCAGATCGTTGGTGAGATTGGCAGCTGGCTGCGGATCGATCCCGAAGAATTGTTGGACGACAACGACGCAGTTAGCATTTTCGCCTTCGTCCTCCACTTCTCTTTGATAAGAGAATAGGTCGTTGCGTAAATGCACACCATCGGAGAACGTGTCCCTGAGGACACGTATTGGGCGGGTCGAGGCAATCTCAGGAGGGATTTCGGCGCCCACTGCGTGCTCTACAAGGCCGGCTGACCAGGGGGCTCCACCGACCTTGCGGCGCATTTCGATGTATTCGACCGGATTGGAGACCCGGTTCTGGCTGATGTTGGAGAGTTCCCATAGGGATTCTTCGAGGAGTTCTTGCGTACTCGTAATGAAGCGGAGTCGCCAGTCGATGGACATTGAAGGTATGGTGCGCGCCCACAAATCAGCCAAGCCCCGCTCCACGGGGTTAGTTGGTGCCGGAGGATCGTCGATGGGATGCAGTGGCATGAACGACCGCAACCTTGCGAGGTACTCTCTCGCGCCGTCCGTGTCACGGGTGCGCTTGAAGACCTCAAGGAAGTGGTCATCGAAGAAGAATACCCAGACATACCAATCGGTCACTAAATCGAGCTCAGGAGCCGACGCATCCGGGTGAGTATACGCGCAAAGCAAGGCGTAGTCGGCCGAGTCTAACTTACGCTCGTCCCAGATCTCGGGACCACCCTTCTCGCCAGGAGAGTTCAAGATGCCCATCTCGCGGGCCCAGATTTTCGAATGCTTCCGTGCGCCATTCAGGTGCGGGTTTAACCGCGCCTGAATGGGCATATAAAACTCAGGTAACTTGAAAGGTTGCACGATCTGTCCTCAGCGGTTGTAGTGTGTCATCAGAGTTTGGGCTGACGGATGATCACTCGAACGTTCCAACATCGACATCTTCAAGAATGCCGAGCGCGTCGGGAACCATCACTGCCGCGGAATAGTAGGTGCTGACAAGGTAGGAAATGATTGCGTTCTCGTCGATCCCCATAAAGCGAACATTCATTCCAGGTTCGATTTCGTCCGGGATGCCAGTCTGATGCAAGCCGATCACGCCCTGATTTTCCTCGCCGGTGCGCATTACGAGGATGGAGCTGGTATTCGTTTTGCTGATCGGAATCTTATTGCATGGAAGGACGGGAACACCACGCCACGACGGCACCATGTTGCCATTGATATCGATACTTTGCGGATAAATGCCAAGCTTATTGCACTGTCGGCCAAATGCGGCGATTGCGCGCGGGTGCGCCAGGAAATATTGCGATTTCCTGCGTCGAGACAGCAGTTCGTCCATGTCATCAGGAGTGGGCGGCCCGGAGTGCGTGCAGATGCGCTGGCTGAGATCAGCATTGTGCAATAAGCCGAAGCTACGGTTGTTGATCAGTTCGTCTTCCTGGCGCTCCCGCAATGCCTCGATGGTCAAACGGAGTTGCTGCTCGGTCTGGTTCATCGGTTCGTTGTACAAATCGGCGACGCGGGTGTGGATTCGCAGCACGGTCTGCGCCACGCTCAACTCATATTCTCGCGGGGCTAGATCGTAATCGACGTAAGTCTTGGGTACCTCGGGTTCACCTTCGTGTCCGGCCGCGACCTCAATGGAGGCTTCACCATGTTTGTTTTGGGGGCGTTCCGGGCGGTTTCTGAATTGCTCCACATGAGCCCGTATGGTGGGGAACTTGTTGAGCAAATCTTCGAAGGCCTGTCGCGGCAGCACGAGCATCGTGCATCCGGTAGCAGCCTTGAACGTGAACTGCCAATTCTCCTCTGTAGACAGCGCACGACTGCCAAAGTGACCACCGCTGGAGAGGGTACCCTGCACGCTCTGGTCGTCATACTCTCCCTGACCAAGCTTGCTGACTTTTCCGTGGGCGATCACGAACAATTGGTCGGCCGGCTTGCCGAACTCTGCGATCACATCGCCGCGGTTGAATCTCTTCTGAACGAAGCACTCTGCCAGAGCGTTCAAGGCATTGGTGTCGTCGAAGCCCCGGAGTAATGGCAACTCACACATTTCCTGGGGAATGACACGCACGTCATCGCCGGTGCTTATGAAAGATAACTTTCCGTCGCCAACCGCATAACTCAAACGGCGGTTTACTCGGTAGACGCCGCCCGCAACCTGCACCCACGGCAAGATCTTCAACAACCAGCGGGAGGTAATCTCCTGCATCTGCGGCACGGATTTGGTGACCGTAGCTAACTGCCGGGCGGCTGCTGTGCTCAGGCTCATTTGTAACTTACCGCTTCTTGGACCAGCGACTAACTGCTCTGCTTCGCTCATCGATTCCAATTTCCTTTCGAAGTTGTTTGTTCCTGGGTTGGGACTGTATCAATGTAATGTTGTGGACTCTTGTCACGCCGAACCGGGCGGTGAGTGAAAATCGGGCGAGACCTTGGGAGCTATCTCATGGTTATGTGTTACGCGACATTCCAATCAAGAAATAGAAGGTTGGCGGAATCTTCTATAGCACTTATATCTGAATACATACACTCTATCTGGTTATGTATCTAGATAGGCCAGCATAACATCGATAGCTGATGATATGTGGACGGTTATGGGCTATCAGTGAAATTATCAAAAAATTCACAAGTAAGTCGGCATTTACAGCATGATCTGCCCCTCTATCCAAACACGCTCTTGGCGGCATCGAAGGCTATCAGAATAAGTGTCCCCCATCGCATACCTGGTATTTGGCCTTCTCAGTATCAATCCAATTGGTCCGATTAACATCGCGTATATGAAAGTGAATGGGGGATACGATTTTGTGGAGTTGTGGGTTCACATGGAGGGCAATTCCGGGAGTTTTCTCTAAACTTACGATCTCGAAAATGAGAAACAGTCGAAAGATTCGCTGATTAAACTTCCTCTTGTGATCGATCAAGATCCACAGATGCAAAACGGTTCCGCGCTCATGGAAGGGCAGCTCTTCACTTTGCGTTACAATTTTCGTCGACGCAAAGCAAAAGTGTCGCTTGTCGTGAAAAGCGTGAACAGCATTGTGAAGCAGCTACACCCCTTTGCATCAGCTTGCTCGTAGCGTCATCGATGAAGACCAGCAGGGTGCAAGGATGCCGTACCCAGCTCAATCCGCCACATCACTCCTCCTAACAGTGTTAGGTTTTAGGAGAGAAGCGACAATTTCGCTTTGCGCTTACATGTTGACTTAACAGAATATGTGTTATCGGACATATTTGTGCTTTCACCATTATGTTCGAGGTATCTGAGAAAGCACAGTTTTCACGCAGTTCGACATATAGAATTTGGTATTTGACGCACTTAGAATCCAATACCAGCAGAATCCTGCATTTCACTCTTCACGTAGCAACATGGAAGGATCGGCAGCCAACGCGCGTCGGGCCGGTATCCACACGGCCAACAGCCCCAATAGCAGCATGACCAGGACAACGCCAGTCATTACCAACGGATCGTGAGGCGTCGCTTGGTACACGATAAAGAACAGCACCCGCGTCGCCGCTGCTCCTAACAACAAACCGGCCGCAGACCCGAAAGCCAGTAGCGCACTGCCAGAGATTTGTCCGATGCGCAAAAGAACACCATAGCCGTGCAACGGACCCAGCGAAACAGCCTTCAGAATGAGAAGGTCTAGGGTTCCGGGTAAAAGCTGTGCTTGATCAGCCACGGTCCCTCCTAAGTAAACTAGGAATGTAACGTGGCCACTCCTAAGCTGTCAAGGAAAGAAAGGGATAATTTAGGTTGAAGGGCGGTAACCGTGACGTGATTGGAGCGGGCCTCTGTAAATCAGACATAATATTGCCGATGCTTTGAGACTGCTGCGTAAACGCCTTATGCAGATTTATTTTGGTACACGAGATAGAAACCTGCGGGAATCAGAAAAATCGTCAGCAAAACCGAGAGCGCGAGCCCTCCGATCAGAGCTTGGGCCAAGGGCGCATAGGCCTCGCTTCCCTCTCCCAACTTGAGAGCCATTGGCAGAAGGCCGATCAGCGTTGCCAATGAGGTCATCAGTATCGGACGTAGTCGCACTCTGCACGATGTCGTGATTGCCTCGCGCACTGCGACGCCTTGCTTCATAAGGTGATGAGCAAACTCTACAATCAAAATGCTGTTCGAAAGCGCGATCCCGGCCAGCATCAGCACTCCCATGAGTGACATGACGTTTAACGTGGTGTTCCACAACAGAAGCGCCACCAGCACACCCGTAATCCCTGGCGGCAAAGCCAAAAGAATAATGAACGGATCGATGAACGACCGGAACTGCGCCACCAAAATCAGATAAAGCAATAGAATCGACAAGGTAAGACCGATGGCAAAGCTGCGAAACGACGCATTCATCGAAGCGACGCTTCCGGTAAGAGTGACATCGATTCCATGCGGTGGTCTTGATGCATCGACAATGGACTGGATCGCTTTCGCAACACGTCCAAGATCTTCCGACTGCGGGCGCACATAGATATCCATTACGCGGCGAATCTGAGTGTGGTCCATCTCCGTTGGCGCGTTGAACTGTTCTATATTCGCAACCATATCAAGTCGTGTGGGCTGCGTTATATTGGCTCCGTGTAGAGGAATTGCCTTAAGGTCTTCGAGCGACTTGATCTGGCCCTCCTTATACATGACCGTCAGGAAATAGTTATTGCCGCTATTGGGATCAATCCAAATGCTAGGGGCAATCATCTGGTTGGAGGTAAGAGCGGTGATGATATTGGAAACAACTTCTTTCTCAGTAAGTCCAAGCTCGCTGGCCCGCGTGCGATCAATGGCGATGCGCAGCGAGGGGTAGTCGATGTCCTGCGGGATATAGACATCCGCTACACCATGAACGGTCCGAATTTTTGTAGCGATCTGCTGCGCCACTCCGTAGTCGGCCTTTACATCATTTCCCGCGACACGGACATCGATTGGCGCAGGCGCCCCCATATTTAAGACGCCGTCGACCAGGCTGCCTGAAGAGTAGAAAGTCTGCAGCTCAGGCATTTCCCTTGCCACAGACTGTTTCACTTTGTTGATGTAGGTGAAGCTACTTGTCTTATGATCTGGAGCAAGCGCGACCTGCGTAAAGCCTGTGTGCATGGCCGAGTTCGGCGAGAACAATGCTGAGAAACCAGGATCGACGCCGATGTTCGTCACGGTCATGTTCATGTCATGCGTTGAGACAATTCGACGGACGATGGCTTCCAGCCTGGCGGCTTCCTCCTCCGTGGCATTGAGTTTGGTGCCCGACGGCGCTTTAAAACTGATGACAAATTGCCCGGCGTCTGTACGTGGAAAGAACGAAAGCCCCAATAGTGGAAACAACAGCAAGCTGGCAAAAAACACTATCGCAAAGATACCCAGTGTCCAGCGCGGCGTCTCCAGGACCCTTGCAACTATTTTGTCGTAACGATGCAACATCGCATCGAAGCCAGCAGTAAAACGTGTGTTGAAGCCATGCCAAAGCCCGTTTCCCTGTGCCTGTTGCTCAGGTTCAATTGCCTGTTCGGTCTCAGCCGATTCATGCACAACATCTCCATGAGCACTCTTGATGAAGCGCGCGCAGAAAAGCGGGACCACAGTCAATGCGACGAAATAAGAAGCAAAGAGAGAGATGACGACTGCCAAAGCCAGAGATGAGAACAGAAACTTGCTGACACCATAAAGCATGGTTACCGGAAAAAACACAACGACAGTAGTCAAAGTGCCGGCAAGCACAGGAAGTGCGACTTCCCTTCCGCCCTTTTCCGCCGCTACAAGTGGAGCTTCCCCCTCTTCAAGATGACGAAAGATGTTTTCGAGCACGACTACGGAGTTATCGATAAGACGTGACAGGGCAAGCGCTAGTCCGCCCAGCACCATGCTGTTGATCGTGCTTCCCGTTAACCTGAGAACGAAGAACGTTGCCAGCAACGAAAGCGGAATAGAAAAGAAAACTGCCACAGTCGCCCGCATGCTGCCGAGGAAGATAAGAATCATCAGGCAGGTGAGGAAGAGTCCTACACCTCCCTCATGCAATAGGGTCTCAATGGCGGTCTTTACAAAGCGAGATTGGTCAAAAACTACTCGGCTCTTCAGCGTTGCCGGAACATCATATAATTTTTTGAGGGTATCCTTAACGCCATTCACAATGGCAATTGTGTTCGAATCGCTGCCAGCCTTGAAGATGGGCAGATATACAGCTCGCTGGCCATTCACACGCACGATGTTGTATTGCAGTCCAAAAGAGTCCTGAGGTGTTGCCACGTCTCCAACGCGCACGGGCGACTGTTTATCCATCTTCACGGGCACCTGGGCGATATCTGTCGCGCCTTTTAACATGGAGTTGGTATAGATGTCATAGTCATAGCGTCCGATCTGGACATCTCCCGCTGGGAGTATGACATTTGCATCATTCACCGAGCGCACAAGATCCATCGGGCTTAGCTGGTTTGCTTCTAACTTGTAAGGATCGGCGTAGAGCATGATCTGCCGCCAGCGCCCGCCGAATGGTTGAGGAACAGAGGCGCCAGCGACACTTGCCAACTGATTGCGAACAAAGTTTTGACCTATATCCTTTAGCTGGCTTTCGTTCAGTCCGGCGCCACTGAGAGGCACCAGCGCAACCGGAATACTCGATGCATCCTGCTTCAGCACAATTGGTGGATAAGTTCCCGGCGGCATATCGCGCAAGTCGCTCATCGCCAATGAAGAGATTGTCGATGCATCTGCGTCGGGATCTGTGCCAGTTCTGAAATATACCTTGATCAGACTGACCCCCGGTAGGGAGCGGGATTCCATGTGATCAATTCCGGACGCGAGGGTGAATTGCCTTTCAAGGTGGTACGTAATATTCGTTTCGATCTGCTGGGGAGGCATGCCGGAATAAAAGGTAGCTACGGCAACCACCGGAAGCTGGATCGGCGGAAACATATCTACCGGCATGTCAGAGACGCTGACTGCTCCAAGAACTATCACCATCAGGCACAACACAACGATCAGGTATGGATTGCGGATGGAAAATCCTGACATGCTGCTCGTTTCCCTCTTCGTATTTAGCTTTGATTGCTGGCAGATTCGTACGTGGCCGGTTGTGCTTGGACTTTCTCCCCATCGGATAACCCCGAATGGCGACCTACGATGACCTTGTCGCCGCTCTGCAGCCCTGCAAGTATCTCGACGCGTGTTGCTGTTTGTAGTCCTGTTGTCACTGTAGTCAGATGAACAGCACCGTCATGCACCACATACACCTGCTGCACACTGGTACCTAATCCATCGACTGCATCAATCGGTACGCTCAATACACTGGGCCTGGATGCAAGATGCAGGTGAACTTCGGCATACATGCCCGGCACCAGTAATCCATCGGAATTTGGTACATCCACTTCTGTATCCATCGTGCGCGTATCCATCTGTACGGAATCGGCGTAGCGCGTTACCTTCCCTTTCAGCGTACGTCCCAGGCTTACAACATTTACATCTACTGGCTGGCCATCGTGAACACCTGCGACGTTGCTGACAGGCACTGGAACAATAAGTCTGAGTAGATCGTTCTGTGCAAGCCTGACCACGGGCATAGACTGCGTCTCGGACGCTATGCCCGCTTGAATCATCGAACCCGTATTGGCATACCGCTTTGTGATAACTCCGGTAAAAGGTGCACGAATGGTTGCATACTGCATCATGGCAAGCGCGCGCGAATATTCTGAATCAGCTTCAACCTTGGTCTCCTGCGCAGCTTTGAGCGATGAATCTGCACTGGCGAGCTGTGCTGCTGCTTCAAGGGCGTGGGATTGGGCGACATCGATATCCTGCTTCGGCACAAGGCCGCGGTCCCGAGCGGCTACATCCTGAATTCTCTTAAAAGAAAGCGATGCAATGTTTGCACCTGCCTGCGCGCGTTGCACTGCTGCCTCCGCTGTGATGATATTGGCTTCTGCCGTTGCAACCCCGGCCTTCGCCCTGGCTACATCATCCCGGATCTCAGGAACCTCCAGCGTAGCCAGTATTTCGTCGCGATGGACATGATCGCCAATATCTACACCAATTTCCTTCACATATCCTGCGACCTTTGCCATTACATCGACTTCCTGGTAGGGGCGGAACTCCGCAGTAAGCACCAAATCGTTTGATAGCGTAGCGGGAGCGGCCGTCGCTACTGGAACCGTTAAAATCGATGCCGCGGCAGGAGTGCTTGACCTGCAGGAAATAAGGAAGCATCCTTCAGCAAAAAGGAGCATACCCATTACGGTTATCTGTTTAAGTTTCGCCATCTGCAACACCTTTCAGTTCAGGAGTCCTGCCGCATAATCGAGTTGGGTTCTACGCGTCAGGTAGGTGTAGGTTGCATCCGCCGCGGCAATTTCGGCAGATGTCTCGTTCAGTTGGGCTTCGTTCAGCTCAACAATACTTCCAAGTCCGGCTTCATAGCGGTCCTGAGCCAATCGAAGGGCTTCTTTGCTTTGGTCAACAAGGCGTGCTGTTACCGCAAGACTACGATAGGCTTCATTGACCCGATACCACGCATCGCGCACCTGTTCGCTGACCTCCAGTTGTAGCTGCTCCACATCACGGGTTCGCGCTTTCGCTTCCTGCTCTGCCTCCGTGCGTCGCGCGGCAAAAAGTCCGCCATTAAAAACCGGAATGCTGAGATTGAAACCAGCTGCTGCATAATCGTCATGCAAAGTGTGATCGTGATAAGGGATTTGGCCCGCCGATGCAAGCAAGTTCAAGGTTGGATAAGCAAGCCGCTTCTCCGACGAGGCAAACTGCTGTGCGGAGTATTGCTGCGCCTGTGCAGCAGTCAAATCAGCACGCTGCATCTGTGCTTCTTTCAGTAAGTCGCCAGGCGATGGAGGTAACGCTTCGTCCAGGACAGAGATATCATGCAAGGCGGCCGCAATTGGCTGTTGAAGCCCCATCGCTGTGGCAAGATGCGTCCTTTGTTGAGCGACGGAGCTTTGCGCACGGACTACCGCAAGCTCTGCTTCGCTTTCCAATACCTTGGCGAAGTCCACATCCAGTGTGGACCGCAGTTCGCTCTGCGCAAGTGCGGATAGCTGGCGAGAAACAAGTTGACGGTTTGCCTGCGCTGCCTGAGCCGCGCGTAGGACCGCCTCCGCGCCGAGCACCTGATAATAAGCTTCTCGAACACTCAGGCGGATCTGCGCACGCGTTAGTATAGCCATATCTTTCTGAGCCTCGGCAGCAGAGCGTGCACTGCTTATCAGCGCACTTGTACGTCCAAAGTCGGTCACAAGCTGCGTTAGATTTCCGCCATAAGCAAAGCGGTCAGAGAGCGAAGAAGTGGTGATGTTTCCCACAGCAGTCGACGTGCCTGTATCGGCAACCTCGGTTCCCGTCGCGTTGAATCCTACAGTTGGAAACAGACCTGCTTTTGCTTCGTTAACCTTTTCCGCAGATGCCTTAGCTCGTAATTGTGCTGCGAGAATACGCGGCTGGTTTTTCAGCGCAATGGCTTCGGCCTGTTCCAGGGTCAGTGTCGATGGCAAAGATGTTTGCGCATGCAATGCCAGTGAGAATAAACAAGCAAGTAATGTCGCATGGAAAAGACATGCGCGTCCCCTCATCCGGAGATATCTCCTCGTTTCAACGTGTATTCTCTCTTATGAAGTTGAATGTGAAAACAACTAGCGTGAGGCTATAGACTGTTGAGTTGGTAGCTCCTCAAGAAGCGCCGTGCTGTTCTTCCATATTTTGGGAGATACATGAGTCGAAACGAGAGTAAGCACTGAAGGCTTCGCAAACGATCCCCTTTCCGTGGCGGAAACCTGCGTAAATCCATATAGGCCGCATGCGGAAGCCGAATAAAGTCCAACCGATACTTCTACATCGCTGCCGTCGCAGGAGCCATTCGCGATCAGATGCGCATACACGCCTCCACGCTTGTTATAGGCCACTATATCGCCGTCGCTCGATACAACTTCAGCCTGCGAAGGTGTGAGCCGATCTCCTCCTATTTGTGTGACTGTGCCCTGCGGATCGACGTCGGTTGACAGCGGAGTGCGTGCTTCACCGCTCGTGATGGGATCAGCCATGGCGCGAATCGTCACATGAAGCGGCAATGTGGATTCTCCTACCTGCACCGTATCGAACTGGACCGAAAGACTTGATGGCTTTTGATGCGCATAGGGTGTTTTGTCATACACAAAGCTACCCGTCGCAATCACGTGACCCGACACCTTCGCCCCAACAGGAATCACCGCGCCATTCGAAAGATGCACCACCTGGCTGGTCTTTGCCGTCACAGCGTCCCCAACATGCGCATTATTCGCGCTGATCGTCTTTGTGAACACAATCGGCAAGGTAGAAGGTGCGTCCAAGGAGCGGGCCGACGCTCCATGTCCACCTCCTTGAGCCAAGGCAAGAGTAGAAGAGAGAAACAGGCTGATAAAGATTGATCGATTCAACACGAATGCCCTCCGACGCCAGTCACTGCTGACTAACCAAAGTGAACCATGTTGCTCCCTTACATTGACTTACAATTTCCTTACATGTGTAATTCACCCACTTGCCGTTCAGCCCAGGCTGGGAAATCATGACGTATGACATTGGCCCGTTCAAAGATCCTGATTGTCGAAGACGACAGAAAAATGTCGTCTGCCCTCGTCTCAGGCATAGAGGCTGCAGGATACGAAGTCATCGCGGCGAGCTCCGGAGAAGAAGGCTTCTTCCTGGTCCACAGCCTTCAACCCGACCTGCTGCTTCTGGACCTTACCCTCCCCCATCGCAATGGCCTGGACATACTACGCCAGATACGCAAGGAGGCACTCGATGTCCGAGTACTGATCCTCACCTCCCACAACGATGT
>Ga0157376_10003186_pt1 | contig 11279 bp, 7 predicted proteins | sample M45metaG_FD_121801 | JGI IMG/M metagenome (GOLD analysis project Ga0157376, IMG submission 121801) | Miscanthus rhizosphere microbial communities from Kellogg Biological Station, Michigan, USA - M4-5 metaG | ecosystem: Host-associated > Plants > Roots > Rhizosphere > Soil | place: USA: Michigan... | reverse complement strand
TGCCATAGGCTGACAATTTCTTTTTCTTTTTAAACAAGTTTATCATTAACTGGTTATCAAAATAACCGTCTGTACCCCCGCCGGCGCTAATTTTTCCAAAATAGCCATTCTTTTTACTGTCTTTCAGTTTCAGGTTAATGGTTTTTGTTTTCTGTCCGTCATCAATGCCGGTAAAAGCGGCCTGGTCGCTTTTTTTATCAAACACCTGCACTTTATCAATCATATCTGCGCGAAGGTTTTGGGTAACAAGGGTAGGGTCATCGCCAAAAAACTCTTCTCCATCCACCAATACTTTTTGTACGGTTTCTCCCTGTGCAGTGATTTTACCATTTTTATCAACCTGTATTCCCGGCAATTTTTTCAGCAATTCCTCCACCGTTGCATTTGCCTGCACATGAAAGCTGTCGGCAGTAAACTCTGTGGTGTCACCCTTTATCTTGATAGCGGAGATTTGCTGTTTTATTACTACTTCCTGCAATAGCGTGGCCTTTAAAATCACCGGAATTTTGCCCAGATCAACAGATGTAGTATCGGCAAGCGTTAGCTGTTCAACATAATCGGCATATTTGGGGTAAGTAACCAGCAAAATGAAACGGCCTGCCGGCAGCCGGGCAAATGAAAACCTGCCTTGTGCGTTGGTGCGGGTAAACTTGTATAAAACGGAATCTTTGGCGCGGAGTACAGAAACCACTGCATTGGAAAGGTTTTCCTTACCGGAAGTATCACTGACAATGCCTTTGATTGTTGCATTTTGGGCATTACCACAGATTGCGGTAATAACCAGGCAGAGCAGCAGAATGGTTTTTTTCATAAGCCGTCGAGAGGGTTAATAAGGTTTATTAAATAGGGAGGTTGAATATAAGGGCAGGAATAATAATCGAATGCCGAATATCATCTAAAAAAAACTAACTTTAAAACGCATAACCTTAATTTTAGGTTAAAGGATTATTTTGCATAAACTAGTATGATGCAAAGGAACATAAAATCCATACTGGTAAGGTAATATCATTTAAAAAAAAATCTGTATGGAACAATCTGCAACCCGCCGTTACGAAGAGGAAAATTTTGTGGATACTTCTAAAAAAGTCTGGAATTATTCTTTGCTCACCGATGAGGACATACGCAATTTTCAAAACGGCACCCATTACAAGTTATATGAAAAAATGGGTTCACAATCTATTCAAGTCAATAACCAGTGGGGGATTTATTTTGCGGTTTGGGCCCCCAACGCTACAGCTGTTTCCGTAAAAGGCAATTTCAACGACTGGAAAAACGGTGAATATGAACTTAATGCCCGCTGGGACAAAAGCGGCATATGGGAGGGGTTCATTCCAAAGTTTACACTGGGGGAGGTGTATAAATACCATATAATCGGATATATGGGTGTTGAAACAGACAAGGGCGACCCGTTCGCCAATTTTTGGGAAATGCGTCCCGACACCGCTTCCATCACCTGGGATATGCACTATGAATGGAAGGACGAAGCCTGGATGAAAGAAAGGAAAAAGCACAATTCATTAAACGCGCCATGGAGTGTATATGAAGTGCATCTGAACAGTTGGATGCGGCCCGACAAAAACGACGAGGAATCCTATAACACCTATACGCAGATACAAAAACTGCTGGTGCCCTACGTTAAAGAGATGGGGTTTACACATATTGAATTAATGCCCATTATGGAGCATCCTTTTGATGGCAGCTGGGGATACCAGGGTACGGGTTTTTTTGCCCCTACTTCAAGGTTTGGATCACCGCAGGATTTTATGCGGCTGGTAGAGGCTTTTCACAATGAGGGTATTGGCGTAATACTCGACTGGGTACCCTCGCATTTTCCTTATGATGCCCATGGCCTGTTTATGTTCGACGGTACGCATACCTATGAATATGCCGATATGCGCAAAGGCTATCATCCGGACTGGAACTCTTATATATTTAATTATAAAAGAGGAGAAGTAAAATCTTTTCTTATCAGCAGCGCCCGGTTTTGGTTCGATAAATTTCATGCAGATGGAATGCGGGTAGATGCGGTGTCTTCCATGCTAAAGCTGAATTATTCAAGAACAGAAGGCCAGTGGGAACCCAATGAATTTGGCGGAGACGGCAACCTGGAAGCCATTGCATTTATAAAAGATCTGAATGAAACCACCTTCAGGGATTTTCCTGATGTGCAGATGATTGCAGAGGAAGCTACGGACTGGCCCGGTGTTTCCAAACCTACTTTTGCAGGCGGTTTGGGCTTTGGCATGAAATGGATGATGGGCTGGATGCATGACACACTGGATTACTTTAAACTGGATCCTATTGCCAGGCAGCACCATCAGGATAAGTTTTGCTTTAGCATGATGTATTATTATGATGAAAACTTTATGCTGCCGCTGAGTCATGATGAGGTGGTGCACGGCAAATCGCCTATGATATACAAAATGCCGGGCGACGACTGGCAAAAATTTGCCAACCTGCGTTTATTGTACAGTTATATGTTTACTCACCCGGGTGGCAAATTATTATTTATGGGCAATGAATTTGGCAGTACATCTGAGTGGAATTATAAAAGCGAACTGCCATGGGAGCTGATGCAATACGATTCGCACAAGCTGCTGAAGGATTGTGTAAGGGATCTGTGCTTACTGCTTCGCCAGGAACCTGCCCTGTATGAAAAGCAATTTAAACAGGAAGGCTTTGAATGGATTGACCTGAACCACCGGCAGGAATCAGTGATTGTATACCGCCGTAAAGGCATCCTGCCCGAAAACGACTTACTGGTAATCCTGAATATGACGCCAGTGGTAAGAAGAGATTGGAAACTGTATGCTCATGATAAAGATAACTGGAAAGAAATTTTCAACAGCGACGATAAAAAGTACTGGGGAACCGGTGACGTGTCTAACCCTTCACCTACGGTAAAACTGGTTGACAAAAACACCCACCGGTTTGAAATAAATGTTCATTTGCCTGCGTTAGGAGCTATCGTGCTTAAGTAAAAAAGGTTGGGTTTAAAGTCTAAGGGTTTAAGGCTACTGGTAAGGGAAATTTCTTTAGCACATTAAACCCTGCGCCGACCTGCTTTATAGCACGTAATTTGTACGGTAATCCTCATATTTGTGACGAAATGAAAAACCTGTTCATACTCCTTTCTTTATCCTTGTCTGCCAGCGCATTTGCACAAAATGCGGATAGTGCCAATTATTATTTACAAAAAGGTAATGAAGCTAAGCAAGGCCGCCTGTTTATGGTAGCCGCCCAGCAATATAAAAAAGCCACACAGTTTGATTCAAGTAATACAGCCGCCCAGCGCGAATTGGGAACCGTCTATGTTGAAATGCGCAAGTTTCAGGAAGCTATTGCCGCCTATGCGGCAGTAATAAAAGCAGCACCGAATGACCCGGTGGCTATTGAAAACCTGGCCAGCTTATATTTCTGGACCCGCCGCTGGAATGATGCCATTGCCGCGGCTCAAAAAATGAAGCAACTTAATATTGGTAAAAATGCCGATTTTATAATTGGCAAAAGTTATGCTGAACTGGAAGACTATGGTCAGTCATATAGTTATTTGCAGGCGGCGTACAAACAAGACAGTACCAATGCTGATATTCCTTATACCATTGGACGCGGTTTTGTAGAAATGAGCAATTATCGCAATGCGGCGCCATTTTTTGTGAAAGCCATTACATTAGACACCACCAAACCCCGATGGGTATATGAATGCGCACTTAATTATGCTGCCATTCCCGATGATAAGAATGCTATTAAATATTATTTGCTTGCCGCAGACAGGGGTTATAAAACAGACAATGATTACATAGAAAACCTGTCAATTTCTTACGAAGCCACCGGGCAGCTTGACAAATGCGTTGAAATGCTTAAGAAAGTGCTGGAAAAAAAGCCGGCTGATCTTTCTTTGCTCAACGGGTTGGCGCAGGTGTATTACAAGACCCACAAATACCAGGATGCCATTGATACCTGGGATAAAATTCTGGGTTACGATAAACAAAATGCCAAAGCGCTTTATATGATAGGAATGTCTTACCAGAAAAAAGGCGATAAAGACAAAGGAATGCAGCTTTGCGACCAGGCCATAAAAATGGATCCCACACTGGCCAGCCTTAAAGAAAATAAAAGCAGCAGGGGGTTATAGGCCAGGAGGGGAAAGAGAAAAGGGGCAAAAAGAGTAAGTGCCAGCAAATGACTACTATTAAAGGATAGCGCAGCATTGGTAAAAGAGAAAGTACAGCTAATTGGTCGCTAATATTTTTGCAACGTTAATTACCATTACATTTTTACTGGTAGTATCTCCCGCATTGATAAATACCTCTTTTCCATAGTCGCCTATTAGTGTACAGTCGTTTCCTTCCTGGCCTCTTAGCGTATAGCTTTTTACAAGAATATTCTCTGCAGTTTGCCGGTTCCCTGTTTTTTCAAAAATTAATTGTTTTACCAGTGGCTCCGGAACCCATTTTTTTGCAGTAGAGGGTATGCCAAATTCATCCCAGGAGGCAACAATACCGTATTTTTCTTCAAATGCATTTTCAGCTGGCCGGATAAAATACACGGTGGAAATATGATTTGTATAGTGTTTCAATACTGTGTTTTTTATGGCGCTGTATTCTCTTGCAAGCGGGTTTATAAATTGCAAATGAAAATTATACCAGGCATTGGCAAGAAAAAAAACGGCTGCCATACCCGCCGTCGCATACTGCAGCCTTGCCTCTTTCACAAAATAAAAAATTGTTTCAGCTACCATAATACAAACCGCCAGGCTTAGTGCAAACAGTGTGCGGTTGGATGCATAGTTTTCCAACACCATCAAAGAAGGAAGATAGATAAGTATAAAAAATGCCACCAGTCCTACAAAATAAGAAATTTTTTCCATTAGGGGTTTTGCTTTTAGCCGCATAAAATTTACCAGCAGCCAGCATGCAAAAACAACTGTATAGACAATTTCCCCTGTCACGCTTTTGTCTTTGAACATCCATGTGAAATGAAAGGCCGAAGCAAGCGGTCGGGTAAACAAAAAAAGCAGTTTTTTCAGTGGGTTTACCGTAAATCCACTCCTTGCATCGGGCGGCATTTTATATATTCTCAGGGTGTATTTAAAAAGCAGGAAGTAGAGTATATAAATCAGCAAAGCCATTCCAATGCCTGCAATAATTTCACGGGAAAATTTTTTATTGGCGATAAATTGAATAAAAAACGGGATAAAAAAACAGCCGAACCCGTTTTGATAGGTAAACAGCGAAATGATGCCGGCAACGACAGATAGTACGACTGGTACTGTGGCAATCTGCAATCTTCCTTCGGTATATTTAATATTGGCATAGATACAATGACCGGCAAGCAGGCCGCAGGTACTGGCGATAAACATTTCAAGACAGGCTGCCCAACCAATAGAGATGGCAAAAGAGGGCATGCTGATAAGGTATACCAGCTCCAGCATAGCCAGTATGGGGGCAAGTCCATTTTTTACCATGGCTTCTTTAACGACATAATACCATAGGGGAAGACAAATCAGCCATCCGGCCAGAGAAAATAACCGTGTATAGGCAACAGCCTGCGTTGTATGTATGGATGCAAATAACCAGATAAAAATCCGGTAGGTTAAATACCTGCCCTGTGGAATGGAAGTAAGGTTAATGTCTTTGTGAGAGAGCCAAAGCTGGGTGGCTTCGTCTGTATAAAGGTATTCCGCATAAAACACCGGATAGTATAACAAGGCTGCTGCGGCTAGCAGTAGTAAAAGAAAAACAATATCCTGGTGGTTAAACAATGCCTTTTTTACAATAGATGATTCAGCCAATGCAATTTTATTTGGCAGCGAAATTATTGTTTATTCACATTAGAATGGCTACTGCAGGTTAACTTAAACAGAAGCGGAGGCTTCCCTGTTTGCCTGCTGCAGGCACCAAAGCGTTTAAAAAGGCATTTTCCGCTACGGTATTTTTGGCAGGATTTATAAGCAAAAAAGCCTGTCTTAGCGGAGAAAGGGCCCTGGCAGACCCCTGGAAAATCTGGATTGAATTTTGCAATAGCAGTCATTGCAGCTTTATGAAGAAAGTCATCCCGCCTTAAGAAACCGTTTGAAGAAAAGCTTGTCATCATTTTTTTACGAGATCCCAATTCCGTAGTTCCGGCCACAACCCGAATTACGCCGCAGAATTATTTTCGGACTGATGAGGGTATGCCGCTGGCCATTGTCTTTGCTGTTTGATTGCAGCAGAGATTGTTGACAGAGGGTTGTTAACAATTGTGTAAAAACTATTGCAACAGACATAGCCAGGGTGTAATTTTTTTTGAGGGATCCTGACAACCTGAATATGCCAAACATATTCATGCTGATATCCCGTAACCTTCCGTTTGCTTCCGCCAATCATTGTTTTGTTTATTGATAAGGAGACGACTTATCAACATTATTTTAAAAATTTAGGAAATCGTTTTTGAAACGACAGAAAATTTTTTGCAGCAGCAATACGCTGACGGTGGATTTAATGAACACCGGTTGCCGTATATTATTATTAAGTCTACACAGTTTGTGGAATAATATTCTCAGATTTCCACTGTTTTTTAAAAAAGGATAAAAAAAATAATATTTTTTTTAAAAATGGCCTTTGTGGTATCATTCTTGGTTTATGGCATTTATTACTAATTAAAAATATGAAATCATGAAAAAATTAATTATTATCAGCAGTGCTTTGATCGCTTTTTCAGCAGTAAATCTTTTCGCAAATGATAATAGCAGTAACGTTAATGCGCAAGCTATTTCAGCAGACAATCATTTAGCGATGGACACAGTTCCCAAGAAAGATACAAGCAAGAAAAAAACAGATTCTATTACTTATCAGATAAAAGAGAGAAAGTAATTACTCTCTTTTGTTTTTACTGGTTTAATTCAGGATCGTATAGTTTGTATTTTTCAACCCCCGGGTACTAAAAACACGCAAAGGTTTTACGTACCGGGGGTTTTTTCGTCAACAATGATTCTTTTTTAAAGGCAGGCACCGTAGTACATCATTCAATCAGGTCAGTAAATTATCCTGCCAGCGGTAAGGTGGTTTGTTATATTTTTGCTCACAGCTAACCAAAAGCTTAAGTGAGTGACACAACAAAAGCCGAATGATGTTTCAAAAGCCTGGTCAAAAAAAACTCATGCTTTTTTAGTCTTTACTTTATTTATAACTGGTGCCGCATTTTCTCAGAATAAATTTACCATCAGCGGGTATGTAAAGGATTCTCTCACCGGCGAAACCCTTATTGGCGCCGCTTTACAGGCCGGGTCAAAAGGCAAGGGGGTAAACAGCAATACCTACGGGTTTTATTCAATTACGCTGGACGCGGGAGAGTATGATGTAACCTGTTCTTTTGTTGGCTATCAGAGCAGGCAAATACTGGTGCACCTATCCACCAATCAATCATTTAATTTTTTATTGCCACCAAGGGCTGCCACCAGCGAAGAAGTGGTTGTATACGCCAAACGCCGCGACGAGAATGTAAAAAATGCCCAGATGGGCAGGTTTGATTTATCGGTAAACCGCGTAAAAGCACTGCCGGTTTTGCTAGGGGAAGTAGATTTATTAAAAACATTGCAATTGCTGCCAGGCATCCGCAATGCCGGCGAAGGCAATACCGGTTTATATGTGCGTGGCGGTGGCCCCGATCAAAACCTGATTATACTGGACGATGCGGTGGTGTACAATACCGGTCACCTGTTTGGTTTCTTCTCCATTTTTAATTCGGATGCTATAAAAAATGTAACGCTGATAAAAGGAGGAATGCCTGCACAGTATGGCGGCCGGCTGTCATCGGTGCTGGATGTGGCTATGAAGGATGGCAATGCTAATAAGTTACAGGTAGACGGCGGTATTGGTTTAATTGCATCCAGGCTTTCTATACAGGGCCCTATAAAGAAAAATAAGGCATCCTTTATTGTTTCGGCAAGACGCACTTATATTGATGTGCTGGTAAAACCCTTCATACCGAAAAGCAGTGAGTTTTCGGGTTCAGGATACTATTTCTATGATCTGAATACCAAAGTAAACTACCAGGTTTCTGAAAAAGACAGGCTCTACCTGAGCGGGTATTTTGGAAAAGATGTTTTTGATTTCAGAAACAGCCGCCGCTCTTTCAGCGCCAATATACCCTGGGGCAATGCAACCGCCACACTGCGCTGGAACCATGTTTTCAACCAACGCCTGTTTGCCAATACCACGCTTGTATACAATAAATACAACTTTTCGTTCAATGCTTCTCAAAACGATTTCAATATTAAGCTGGCATCGGGCATCAAAGACCTGAATGCAAAAACAGATTTTGATTATTATCCTGCACCGCAGCATAAAATTAAGTTTGGAGGATTGTATACACACCACACGTTTACACCCAATGTTTTAAGCGGCAACCAGGACAGCACGGTGTTTACACCCAACAATGCCAATAACAAATATGCCAATGAAGCGGCTTTGTATGTGCAGGACGATTGGGAGCTGACCGATAAACTAAAATTAAATATTGGCCTGCGCTACAGCAGTTTTAAACAAGTAGGTCCTTATACCAATTATAAACAGGATGCCAATGGTAATAAACTTGACAGCACTGTGTACGGAAGGGGAGAGAAGGTGAAGGGGTACGGAGGATTTGAGCCGCGCGTCACCCTCCGTTACGCCATCAATGATCAAACTTCTTTAAAAGCGGCAGTAACCAGGAACCTGCAATATATACACCTGGTCAGCAATGCGGGTTCTACGCTGCCAACAGATTTATGGGTGCCCAGTACCTATTATGTACAACCACAAATAGCCTGGCAATATGCCGCTGGTGTATTTAAAAATTTTAAAGACAATACTTTTGAAACATCGCTGGAAGTATACTACAAAGACATGCAGAACCAGATTGAGTACAAAGAAGGTTATACACCTTCATTAACTGATCCGGAGAGAGAATTTGTGTTTGGTAAAGGCTGGAGCTATGGCGCAGAATTGTATATTGGAAAAAATAAGGGCAGATTAACCGGCTGGCTGGGGTATACGTTAAGCTGGACCTACCGGAAGTTTCCGCAGCTAAATGGCGGCGAACAATACTTTGCCAAGTATGATCGCCGCCATGATCTTTCTGCAGTTGCTACCTATGAATTAAATAAGAAGTGGAAACTGTCTGCCGTGTTTGTGTATGGTACCGGCAATGCCACCACGCTGCCGGAACGTTTCTACATCATTGGAGGCGTGCTTACCCAGGAGTACAGTGCCGTTAACCAGTACCGTCTGCCTGCTTATCACCGCCTTGATTTTGCCGCCACTTATACGCCCACACCCAAACGAAAAAGAAAATGGCAGGGCAGCTGGGTCTTCAGTGTGTACAATGTTTACAGCAGGGCCAATCCTTATTTTATTTATTTTGATCAAACCGGCAGTCCCTATAACAACACTTTAAAAGTAGAAGCCAGGCAGGTGTCTTTATTTCCTGTTATACCGGCGGTTACTTATAATTTTCATTTCTGAGCTAAGAGGGTTAAGAGGGAAAGAGAAAAAGAGGCTGGAGGAACAATTAGTCGCGCAGAGCCAGCAGAGAAAAAGAGGTTCGCGACCTAAAAAACCGCGAACCTGCGCGGTATAAAGTTCTTTTTCTCCTTTTTCTCCTAGTTCCTAACCCTCTTCAATTCATAATGCTCGCCTTCATCATCAGCAATTATTTTTTCAAATTTGCCATCGGCTCCCTTTACAAATTCAAAATCAGCAGCCATGATTTTTAAAAAAAGATGATGATCGTTTGAAGGATAGAAATTTGTTTGGGGCAGGTTTACCGTGGGCGATGCCACCTTCAATTTGCCATTTACCAGCGTTATGATTGCTTTCAGTCTTCCATCATATACACCTGTAAATTGTTGCAATTGCGTTGTGGTTAATGTTGCCGTTTCACGGTAAGGAATATAGCCTTCCCATTTCCATGGAATAGTAACCCCCGTTAATTTTTCTACCAGCTCTTTAAAGATGCTTTCGCCGTTAGAACTATTGGTCATAATAACAAATGATATTTTTTTATCCGGAAAGCTGATGGTATAATGCTCCCATCCGTCCAGGTGCCCCTCTTTGAAGAACGCCCTGCCATAAGCTGTATTAAACAACCCCCATCCAATTCCATAAGACAACTGTATCTTTTGATAATCATTTACACTGTCTTTTTCAACAGGCGGAAAAACCCAGCTATTGTATTTGACAGGAATTTGTGGCGAGAATATTGCCTGTTTCGTCTTTCCTGATATTCTTTTTCCCTGCATTACTGCTGCCATAAAGCGGGTGTAATCTGCAATCGTTGTTTCCATTGAACCAGCGGCATGGGCTTCTGTCCTTTTAGATTTTGTTATAGTGTCTTCGTTGATATCATGCCCCAGCGCATAGTCTGTCTCAAAGGCAGGCTGCCATAGAAAACTTGTCCTGCGCATACCAAATGGCTTAAAAATATTTTCCTGCGCCAGGTCTTCCAGGTTTCGGCCGGTTATTGATTCAATCACCATTTGTAGTAACTCAATGCCTTCGCCGGAGTAAGAATAAAATTTGCCGGGGGTAAAAAATATCTCCAGTTTCTTATTGTTGTGCGGGTTGTTATATTCACGCCAGTTGGGAAAACCTGTAGTATGACTGAGACAATGCCTTGCAGTAATTAATTTCCATCTATCATCACCTGCCAGATCTTTGTAGTTTTCATATTCGGGCAATGGTTTTGGCAGATAGGTATACAATGGTTTATCAAGATCGATTTTACCTTTGTCAACCAGCTGCATAACCAGGTAGCCAAAAAGTGGTTTGGCCAGCGATGCTGCATAAAAACAGGTGGAAGTATCTATTGGTTTGTCAAGTGGTTTATTTTTATATCCGTAGGTATGAATATAAACCGGTTTATTATCGTTTATAATACCCAGACACAATCCTGTTACCTCACCTTTTTGCATCAGGCCTGTTACAAGTTGATTAATTGAAGTGGTAGAGACTATTTTTCCGTCTGGCCTTTTAAGCTGGGCTTGTAAAGACACGAAAATAAAGAATGAAAAACCGGCGATAAATACGCAACGTAATTTGTGCATGAATAAAGATTTTATTGATTTGGAATGAATGCTGCTATTTTTCTTTTTTGATCAAATCGTAAGTGAAATTTAACTGGGTGTCGGTTCCCGTTATAATGTCTTTTATACTATATGGAACAAAATAATCCGGTATAGTACCTCTGCCTTCCTTTGCAGGCTTCTTAACCGCATTCTCATAATAAAGCAATGGAATATTGACATGTATTTTTGTGAG
>Ga0157376_10003183_pt1 | contig 11281 bp, 12 predicted proteins | sample M45metaG_FD_121801 | JGI IMG/M metagenome (GOLD analysis project Ga0157376, IMG submission 121801) | Miscanthus rhizosphere microbial communities from Kellogg Biological Station, Michigan, USA - M4-5 metaG | ecosystem: Host-associated > Plants > Roots > Rhizosphere > Soil | place: USA: Michigan... | reverse complement strand
GTGGACACCAAGACCGAGCTTCTGATCCGCGAAGCGCTGGACAAATTGTTGACCGGCCGCACCGCACTGGTAATCGCTCACCGCCTCAGCACCATTCAGTACGCCGATCGCATTCTGGTATTCCACAAAGGCCGCCTGCGCGAACAAGGCGCGCACCAGGAACTTCTGGCACAACGGGGCATCTATTACCGCCTGTATCAGCTGCAATACAAAGAGCAGGAACTGCATTTGCCACAGGACGACAGCGGCCCCGCCGCGCTCCCGTCGTTCCCTGCTCCGCTGCCCGCCACGGACTGAGCGCCAATCCGCAAAATGCCTTCCACGCAAATCCTTTTATCCGCGGGCGAAGCAAGCGGAGACATGTACGCTGCGCAACTCGCCGCGGCGTTAAAGGTACGCGCGAACTGTGAACTTTTCGGCATGGGCGGCGCCCAGATGCGCCGCGCAGGCGTCGACATCATCACTGACTATTCCGAAGTTTCGGTCTTAGGTATCACCGAAAATCTCGCTCATTTGCCGCAGCTCATCCGAGCCATGCGTGCCCTAGTCGGGGCCGCAAAAGCGCGCAAGCCTCAACTGGCAATTCTGACCGACTTTCCCGGCTTTCACTTGCGACTCGCCCGCAAACTGAAGCCAGTTGGCATTCGCAACGTGTATTACATCTGTCCGCAATTCTGGGCTTGGCGGCCTTGGCGGGCGCGTATCGTAAAACGCCGATTCGCTCTTGCGCTGTGCATCTTTCCATTTGAAGAAGAGTTCTTCTTCAATGCAGGCGTGCCGGTCAAGTTCATCGGTCACCCGCTGGTAGGCAATGTAGCGCCCAGCCAAACGCGCGATGCGTTCTTCGCGGCGTACGGATTGGACCGCTCGAAAAAGCTCGTCACTATCCTTCCCGGAAGTCGCAAATCCGAACTGCTTCGCCACCTGCCAATTCTTCGCGAAGCTTGTGCAAAGATTCACGCCGAATTGCCCGTGCAATTTGTGGTAGCGGTCGCACCGGGGCGCACCGCTTCTCTGCGAGACGGCTGGTCTGCGGCAGCCAGCGTGCAAATCATCGAAGGCCAGACTTACGATGCCCTGGCCCACGCCGACGCCTGCATCGTCTCCAGCGGCACCGCCACCGTCGAAGCCGCGCTCCTCGACGCTCCCATGGTCGTTGTCTATCGCGTGTCCCCGCTAACAGCCTTGCTGGCCAAGCCGCTAGTGCGCACCAAGCACTTCGCGATGGTCAACTTGATCGCTGGCCGCGAAGTGATCCCCGAACTCATTCAAAAGGATTTCACCCCAGAAAGAGTTGCGGCTCACATCGTCCGGCTGCTTAACGATCCCAGCGCCTCGGCAGCGATCAGGACTGAACTAGCCGAGGTCCGCCGCAGGCTCGGACCTCCGGGAGCCGTCGACAGGGCCGCAGACGCCATTACCGCGCTTCTCGCCAACTCGTCTGGCAACGCTTCTTGACCCGCTGCTATCCTATATAGGGAGTCTCTTGGTCGCTCCCAAAGGAACCCGAACCGATGGCCTTTCTCCGCAACGCTTCTTGTCTGCACCGCTTGCTGCTGATCGCGATTCTGTCTTGTCTGCCTGGCGCAGCGCTGGCTCAGGACGTCGCCAAAGTTCCCTTCCTCGCCGAGCACTACGACATCTCCGCATCCCTTGACCCTGCTGGCCAATCGCTTTCCGCCGTCGCCAAAGTAGACTTTCGCGCCACCGAAGTTTCCAGCATCGTGCGCGTCGAGCTGCATCCCAATCTGAATGTCAGCGAAATCAAGAGTTCCGCAGGCAAAGCTCTGAATTTCGAACGCGACAATCTCAATCCGCTGTTGCTCAACGTCAATCTGCCTTCGGCCGTTTCCGCCAATTCCACCGTCACGCTGACCTTCACTTATACCGGTCCATTGGCCAATGAAGAAAACAGCCCCGTTCCCAACGTCCGGCTGGCATCAATTTACAAAGACGGCGCGTATCTCTTGCTGCCTTCACGCTGGTTTCCGCTTACCGCGTACCCCACCAATCGCTACACTGGAACGTTTCGCTTGACCGTGCCGGATACATTTTCAGTCGCGGGCACTGGCAAAGCCCTTTCGCCATCACCGGTCGCGCCACGGTCAGCCGCAGAAGGCGGCCGCTTGCTCTATGTCTTCGAATGCCCGCAAGCTGAACCCAACGGCTCGTTCGTCGCCGGTCCATTGAAATTAACTCCGAAACAGTCCGAAGGCCTCAGCGTTTCGGTCTTTGCGCCACCAAGCGCTCCGACCAACGCCGGAGACTTCGCCAACTCCGTGGCGCGTTCGGTCAATGCATTCTCTGATCTTTTTGGCCCACTGCCGGACACGTCGTTTACGGTGATCCAGATTCCCGACGGCGGCTTACGCGAATTTGCCGGACCCGGGCTGATTGTTCTTTCACAACGCGCCTGGGATCCGAAAATCAACGACCGCGTGATCGCGCGGCTGGTGGCTTCGCAGTGGTGGGGCAGTCAAGTTCTTCCTGCGACGCGCGGCGACGTGTGGATCAGCGACGGATTGTCTCGCTACTCCGAAGCGCTCTATGCCGAACAAAACTCCGGCAAAGAAGCAGGCCTGCGCGCGGTGGACGATTTTGCTGTCGGCGCTTTGATGAACGAGGAAGCCGCGCCGATTTCGCAAGCCGCGCGCTTGGTTCCCTTCACCAGCGACTATCGCTCGGTGGTAATGAACAAGGGCGCTATGCTGTTCCACATGCTGCGGGCGGAGATGGGCGACGTAGCCTTCAAATCCCTGCTGCGCAATTTCTACACAACGTATTCCGGGAAGAACGCCACCGACGCCCAGTTCGAGCAAATGGCCCTGCAACAGACTCAAGCAGCGGTAAAGCCAGGGCAAGTAGCGCCAGACGTAGCAGGATTTTTGGCGCAGTGGCTGAATTCCACAGGCGTGCCCGACTTCAAACTGGAGTTTGTGGTGTACCGAACACCTAAAGGCTTTCGCGTGGTCGGCAAGATCATGCAGCCGCTGGACACCTTCTCTATGCCGGTACAGTTGCGAATCGACACCGAAGGAAATCCGGAACTGAAAACCGTAGAGGTTACCGGAACCGAATCCACGTTCACCGTGGAAACTTTCGGCCGGCCAAAGCCGGGCGGCATCAAGATCGATCCTAACAACGTAATCCTTAAAGGCAACACCGGTTTACGCGCGCGCGCCGCCATTGCCCGCGGTGAAGAATTGGCGGAAACCGGGCGCTACTATGACGCGATTCAACAATACCAAAAGGCGTTGAACATTCAGCCTGGCCGTCCGCTGGCCAATTTCCGTATGGGCGAAGCATTCTTCTACCAAAAGAACTACCAAGCGGCGGCAAACGCGTTTCGCGAATCGCTGCAGTCGGTCCCCGAAGCTTCGGAAAAGTGGACGGAAGTTTGGAGCCACATCTATCTGGGAATGGTTTTTGATTTGTTGGGCCAACGTGCGCGCGCCGTTAACGAATACAGTAAGGCCAAACAACTGAACGACAACACCGGAAGCGCTCAGGAGACTGCCGATCGCTATCTCAAAAAACCCTACAACGAGGGCGGCGCGCAGGCAGCTTCCAATGCCAAACCAACTGGCGAAGCGGCACCGGCTCCTCCGGCGGCCGATGATGGACGCCCACACCTGAAAAAGCCTCAGCCCTGATCGGCGCTCGCGCCCTTACTTTGATTTCGATTTCGTTTTCAAGCGGTACGCCTTGCAGCGGCAGCCTGGATAATTGCAAGACGTTCCCAACTCTGGATTCGCGTACATGCGTGAATGAATGCTCTTGGAGTGATGGCATTCACAGGTCAGTGGAGCGTTGTAGGGTTTTGCTTTCTTCGCGACGGCAAGCGTCGATCGCAGCCCGCTCCTGGAAACCACTCGCACCCGGTCCTTGCCCTTTGCTGCCGGGTCAAACTGGAAGCACGTGTAATTTTGGAACGGCTTGCAGGATGGAAGGTGGCTCCCGCCGGAATTGCTCACCATATGACCTCCGACCGCAGCTTGCAAAGCTCCGGAGACCGGCCGCCGTTATGACCGGGTATTCGATCTCAAGGCAGCACAACGATAACTAGCTCGTTATATCAGATAGTATTATTTTTAACAGGTTGAAATTCGCTACTGGGAAGAATTTTAAAATCGGCCTAAGTTCACTCTGCGGCGGCTTTTCCTGAGCCGTATTCGTAAACTCCCCTGCCGCTCTTCCGGCCCAGGCGCCCATCGGCCACCAGCTTTTTCAGCAGATCATTTGGCCGGTACTTCTCTCCCAGCGTGGCATGCAGATATTCCAGAATTCGCAGACGTACATCCAGACCGACTAGATCCACCATTTCAAAGGGGCCCATGGGATGATTCAACCCGAGTTTCACCGCTTTATCGATGTCTTGGGGCGAAGCCAGCCCCGCTTCCAACATGGCAAAAGCTTCATTGCCGATCAGCGCATTCACGCGGCTGGTGATGAACCCCGGCGACTCTTTTACGACGACCACTTCCTTACCCATGCGGACGCCAACCTCGCGGCAGGCAGCAATTGTCTCGTCGGAAGTTTTCGGAGCGCGCACCACTTCAATCAGCCGCATCTTCGGTACCGGATTGAAAAAATGCATTCCTACGCACAACTCCGGCCGATATGTCATTTCCGCCATTTCCGCGATTGATAGCGACGACGTATTACTGGCCAGCACTGCCTGCGGCCTGGCAAATCTGTCGAAGAGTGTGTACAGCTCCAGCTTGAGCTCCATCTCTTCGGGCACCGCTTCAATCAAAAAGTCTGATTCGCGGCACGCGCTCTCGACATTTGGCGCAGTGTCGATTCGGGCCAGAGCGGCCGCGGCATCTGCGCTGGAGACTTTGCCGCGCTTCACTCCTTCTTCCAACGCCTGCTGGATCCACGCCGTCCCCTTGGCCAGCATTTCCGGCATAACATCTTCCAATACAGTGCGATAGCCGCCGAGCGCCGCGGCATACGCAATCCCGCGCCCCATCGTGCCGGCGCCGATGACGCCGATTGTTCTTACTTCCATGGATTAATTCTCCGTTTGATGTTTAGTTCAGGCGAGACCGCCCGTTATCGCAAAAGTTTCATATACGCGGTGACATCGAATCCGAGGACCACTTGCTCGCCCCGTACTACCACCGGGCGTTTAATCAGATTCGGATTTTTGGACATCAGGCGGATCGCTTCTTCACGGCTCGGCATTTTCTCCGCCATTCTTCGCTGGCGAAAAAGTTCATTCCGCGGATTCAAGAATAGTTGGTAGTCCCGTTTTCCGATCAGTTCGTTCAACTCTTTTTCCGACAGCGGCTGCTTGTCCAGATCGCGGGACTCCAGTTCTGCTCCCAGCTCTAGCAAGAGACCTCTTGCTTTGCGGCAAGTCGTTCAAGACGGCTTCTGAAAAAACTTAATCGGGATTTTCGCCACGGTTTCTCTCCTGAAGATTGTCGACTGTAGTTCGGGCGCGGATCGATGGCGTGATCCGTGGATCGCGAATTGCGAATTCAGTAGCGTGGAACGGTCGGATCGATTTCTGAAGACCAGCGATCGATTCCGCCCGTGAGCGAAACCGCATTTTCCACGCCCTGCGCCCGCAGCCACGCCGCCACATCCAGACTGCGCTGCCCATGATGACAATAGCAGATTACGTCTTCCTCCACGTCCAGCGACTGCAGATTCGCTGGAATCGTGCGCATCGGGATCAGCTTCGCGCCTTCAATCCGGCAGGCGTCGTACTCCCATTGCTCGCGTACATCCACCAGCAGGAATTTTTCTCCGGCTTTCTGGCGGCGCTGCAGTTCGGCCACGCTAATTTCCATCTCGCTCATGAATCTGCTCTCCGCGCTCAGCGCCCCTCAAACTTTGGCGGACGCTTCTCAAAAAATGCGTGAATCCCTTCCAGACAATCATCCGAGGCAAAGCAGCGCATCTGATACTGCACCTCAGCCTCCAGCGCACGGTTCAGGGCATCCTTGGCATTTCCAAAAAGTGTTTGTTTAACGCCACGAATCACAATTGGCGGTCCCGCTGCGAGCTTGGCAGCGAACGCCTTCACTTCCGCCTCCAATTGCGCGCCGGGCACCACTTTGTTTACCAGCCCCAGCTTCAAAGCGGTCTGCGCGTCAATCATATCTCCGGTGTAGAAGAGCTCCGCGGCCTTTGACGGCCCAACCAGTTGCGGGAGAAAAAATGTTCCGCCATAATCGGGGAAAAGTCCGACTCTTGCAAAGTTCTGCCCGAACACCGCTTCTTCCGCGGCGATTCGAATGTCCGCGGCCAGCGCAACGTTCATGCCAGCGCCCGCAGCTGCTCCATTCACCGCGGCAATTACCGGCTGGGGAATCAAACGCATCCGCAACATCGCGCCCATTCCCGCACGGAGAATGGGTTCCAGCTGCCGCACGTCTTTGGCTTCGCGGCCCTTGCCGATAATCGCCAGATCGCCGCCTGCGCAAAACGCCCGCCCTGCGCCCGCCAGCACCACCACGCGTACTGCGTCATTTTTCCCGATGCGTTCGAAAGCCTGGTTCAAGGCGATCGCCAATTCGTTATTCAGCGAATTCAACTTCTCCGGCCGGTTCATCACCAAAAACCCAATACCGTTCGAAATATTTTCGAGCAGCACCGGTCCGGCTGTGGGTGCAGCAGGTGAGTTACTCATGTCATCCTCCAAAATATTTCAATGAGGCTGAGGTTGGGCATCCCGGGTATTTTCGATCTTCTTTACCAGCGCGGCCAGCTTTTTGAAATGAAGCACGCGGTCTCTGGATTTTTGTGCGTGCTGCGCATCGGTTGCCGGCAGCACATAAACGCTCGCCCCGTATAGAAGCTGCTTTTGCAGGCCCAGCTTGGTTCGGCGCTGCGCAAACTGTTCGTAAACATTCTTCCCGTTGAAGGCAATCACCCGCGGCACAAAGTCGCCGAGCTTCTGCGACAGTACAATTCGCCCTTCGGCGTAATCCTCTCGTGTCAACTCTTCGATCGTGCGGGTAGGCCTTTTCACCAGGTCGGTCAGGCCAATGGCAAATTCGATAATTCGCTTGTCGTCGCGATACTCCAGCGGTTCGGGAATTACTCCGGTCTCATACAGGATCGGCCAGAACGGATTCTCGCGCCCCGAATAGTAGTGTCCAGTACGTACCGAAGATTCCGTCGGATTGCATCCGACGATGACCAGCTTCATCCCTTTGCGCAGGTGATCGGGCAGAGTTTTCATATCGAGCGTCTTCCGAATCTAGAATAGCGCCTCAGGCGGAACTTCGCGGGATCTGTTCTACGTGGACTGCCAAAAAGACAATGGCCGGCCCAGCTTCCGCTCCTGCGCCAGGCGGTGTAACAACACCGCCGCTGCCAGGTCCCAGGCTGCAATCCCGTTGGATTTAAAGAGTGTAATCTCTGACTCTTCGGTCCGCCCGGGGCATATTCCCGCCACCAGCGACGACAACTCGCGCACCGTGTCCCAGCGTTGCTCATGCCCGGCAAAACCCAGAACCAGGTCGCCAGCCTCTTGCCGCGACTGCTCGATCGAGTCCACAAAGATGCGGCTGCACTTGGCGACGGTCTCCGCGTCCAATTCGCGCTTGCGCATGTGATTTGCACCGATCGCGTTGAGATGCGCACCAGGCAAGATCGCATCTCCGTTCACTACCGGCTGCCCGGCGTTCGTCGCCGTACAGATAATCGCACTATCGGCGGTCGCTTCGGCGGAACTCGCTACCGCGTTCACTCCAACTCCGATTCGCTCTGACATTTCGCGCGCAAACTTTTCCCGCCGTTCGGCATCTCGGCTGTACACCTTCACCCCATCGAGCTTGCGGACCGCCGCCACCGCCTCCAGCTGCGTTTTCGCCTGTCCGCCCGTACCGATAATCGCCGCCGTTTTCGCATCCTTGCGCGCCAGATACTTCGTGGCAACTCCGGACGCCGCTCCGGTTCTCATCTGCCCAAGATTGTCGGCTTCGATCAGTGCCAGCAGGTCGCCGGTTTCGCTCGAAAACAACGACACCAGAAATTTCAGCTTCCCGCCCACGTAGGTGTACTGTTTGGTCGCAACAAATCCGCCGGGAACATCGGCAGCTGCCATATGGTGAAAAAACGATCCTCCCGGCAATTCGAATCGCCGCCGCGGGTGAACCAACACCTCTCCCGCAGCCTGGCGTTTGGAAATGCTTTCCACCGCCTCTATGGCCAGCGGCATGGTAAAAATACTTTTTACTTCGGATTCATTGATGTGCAGGGTCACGCTGACAACCTCGCCAACAGCATTCTAGTTCACCGCACTTTCACTTTGGATTTTTTCACCGCCGCCGTCTTCTTGCGCGGTGCTAGCACTTCATCGCCTTCGCCAACTCGTCGAACCACCGTTTGTATGAGTCGGTAAACGCGTTCTTGACGAGGATTATCTGAGCTGAAAAAATGAAACTCCGGCTGGCCCGCGGGCGACTTGGTGGTTTGAATCGGCAGTATTCCGCACAAATTATTTTCAATATAAGCCGTCTCGTATCTCGATTTTCTTGCGTTCCAGGTGAATACGCGCAGCACCGTGAAGTCGCATGCTTGTCCCTCCGCGCCGCGTGTCGCAGCCAGCAGGTACTGCGATTTGCTCCCCGACGCGTCGCTGACCTGGTTCAATTCAAACCATGCGATCGGGCGCAAATTTGCCGCGTTCGCGCCTTCCCTCACCGCGTCCGGCACATCCAATTCCAAAAATCGTGCAATCACCCATCCCGCAATCGGCACACTCTGGTCGCCCGGCTCCGTGGTGTTCGCTGGAACGCTGCTGTGGGCAGTCGTTTCACTGGGCGGCCGCGTCGCCACTCCTCGAATCAGAAACCAATCCTCTTTTTTCGTCTCCTGAGGCTCCCCGGCATCTTTCTCATCCGTCGTTGGCGCCCAGTCCGCCGACGCTCGCGCCACAATCTGCACCGGAACACCTCGCCCAAACTGATAGAGCCGCTGCGCTTTCCGGCCGGGCTCCACGCGCAGGTTGGTGGCAACTTTCGTGCGTCCGCTGCCCTGCACCGGAAGCGTCTCCGCTCGTTTCAGCAGCGCTTCGCTGCGCTGCCACAACGCCGGATCCATCAGCAGCCGGCCGTCTACCCAGCCAACCGTCCCGGTATTCGTTCGCACCTTTACGAAATCATTCCGCTTGGCCAGCGTATCCACGCGATCGCCGTACCGCAAAACTGCCATCGGTTCGCGCACCTGCGCCATACTGCTCCACATCGTTACGCTTTTTTCGCTAACGTACGCTTCGCCCAAATACTCGTGCTTGGGTCGGAAGAACCACGCTGTCAGCGCCACCAACGCCAGTAGCGGAACTGCAATCAGTAGTTTTTTCTTCATCTAGATCTCGAGGGTTGCCGTGCAATCCGCCGCCCACTCCACTCTCTCGTCGCCGTTCTTCATTCGCGCGTTCGGCGGTCTTAAATTCTAACCGATATGCCAGCACTCACGAGCTTCCGCATCTGGGAAATTACCATCTGTTAGAATGCCGCCAGCGCACCTTAGCGCTGTACCAAATTCACCCTGGGAGGTTTTCCTTGAAGTTTCTCAACTCATTTCAGCCGTTGGGTTTGCTGATTCTTCGCATCGCGCTTGGCTTCATTTTCCTCACCCACGGCTACCCCAAGCTGACCCACGCTGCTGGCCCCCTGCAAGAAATGTTCGTGCAGCACGGCTTGCCCGCTCAATTTGTCTACGTCGCAGGAGTTCTAGAAACTTTCGGTGGGTTATTGCTACTTGTCGGATTATTCGTGCGCGGCACAGGACTGCTCTTTGCCGTCGAAATGGCAGTGGCCATCGTGAAGGTACACAGCGTCCATGGAATCATGGCGCTTCGTGAATATGAGTTTCCGCTGGCCCTGGCATGCGCGTCTCTGGCCCTGGCTACAGTCGGCGCTGGCGCCTTCTCGATCGATCACTTGCTTTTTGGAGAAGGCGCGTTCACTCGCTCGCGCTCCGTCGCAAAACCCTCGAAAAAATAGCGGACTCAGTTTCCCGCTTGCGTAACAATCGGCGCCTGCGGCGGCACCGCAGCCTGTACCGGCGCCAACGGCAGCACAATCCACAAAATCGCGTACAGCAAAATTCCTGTTCCGCCGCACAACACCACCAGCAACCACAGAACCCGCACCAGCGTTGTGTCCATATCAAAATATTCGGCCAAGCCCGCGCATACCCCGCCCAACTTCTTGTCCGTACTGGACCGCATCAGCCTCTTCGGCCCGCCCGTCACAGAGGCCATGTCCGGCGCCCCGCTCAGCACCTGTCGCGCCCCACAGTTGTAGCAAAACCTCGATCCATCTGCGATATTTCGCTGGCAACTATTGCAAACCATTGCTGGCCTCCCGCAAACAGACTAACACCCTTGCTCTACAAGCAATATACGCCCAAACCATCAAAAAAGTTTCCCAGGATTTGGCCAACTAGGTAGAAAATGCCCGGCAGACAGGGCGTTCACAGTCGTACACCGCGGCTCACTAGAACCGCACCAGCTTCTTCACTTCGGTGATTACCGCATGGGCCTGCGGCAAAATCGCATCTTCCAACTGCGGGTGGTACCCGCAGAACGTATCCTTCGCCGCAATCCGTCGCACCGGCGCATCCAGCTCATCAAACAACTCATCCGCGATCCGCGCCGCCAGCTCCGCGCCGTAGCCCCAACTCAACATATCCTCATAGGCCACAATCACTCGATGCGTTTTCTTCACCGAAACACAAATGCCGTCCCAGTCATACGGCGACAACGACCGCAAGTCCACAATCTCCGCAGAAATTCCTTCTCGCTGTAACTGCGCCGCCGCCACTTCCGCGCGATGCACAAACGCGCCGTAAGTAATGATGCTGACGTGCGTGCCTTCTTTCACCACCCGCGCTTTGCCGAACGGAATGGTGAAATCCGGCCCGGGATATTCCGACCGGTTGTACGGCTGCCGATACAAATGTTTGTGCTCCAAAAACATCACCGGGTCGTCGCAGCGAATCGCGGTTCGCAACAATCCCGCCACATCCAGCGCGGTCGACGGCATCACCACCCGCAATCCGGGGCAATGCGTAAAAATCGATTCGCCGCTCTGGCTGTGATACACCGCGCCGCCGGTCAAATATCCGCCGATAGCCGCGCGCACCACCATGGGGCACTTGAACCCGCCATTCGAACGCCACCGCAGCACGCACAACTCATCGCGAATCTGCATCATGGCCGGCCAAATGTAATCGAAAAATTGAATCTCCGGCACAGGCTTTAGCCCGCGCGTCGCCATGCCAATCGCTCGCCCGATAATCGAAGCTTCCG
>Ga0157376_10003177_pt1 | contig 11287 bp, 8 predicted proteins | sample M45metaG_FD_121801 | JGI IMG/M metagenome (GOLD analysis project Ga0157376, IMG submission 121801) | Miscanthus rhizosphere microbial communities from Kellogg Biological Station, Michigan, USA - M4-5 metaG | ecosystem: Host-associated > Plants > Roots > Rhizosphere > Soil | place: USA: Michigan... | reverse complement strand
TGCACTGGACGCGCGCACCGGCAAGGAAGTGTGGAAGACCCATATCACCGACGAGCTCAAGATTCCCGGTGGCAACGGCACCATGTTCGGCGGCTCCACCGGCGGCGTGATCATCATCAAGGGCCGCGTGCTGGTCGGCATGACCAATTGCGGCCGCAATGGCGACGACAATCACTGCTATATCAGCGCCTACGACGCGGCCACCGGCAAGCGCGACTGGAAGTTCATCACCACCGCGCTGACCGGCCAGCCCGGCGGCGACAGTTGGGGCAAGCTGCCCGACAATATGCGCAAGGGCGCCGAGACCTGGATCGCCGGCACTTATGATCCCGACCTCAACACCACCTATTGGGGCACCGCCCAGGCCAAGCCGTGGCGGCGCGACTTGCGCGGTTCGGGCGATGGCGCGACGAACTATGCCAACTCCACCCTGGCGCTGGATCCGGAAACCGGAAAGATGAAGTGGTGGTATCAGCACGCGCCCGGCGAGTCGCTGGACCTCGACGAAGTGTTCGAGCGGGTGCTGATAAATCACGGCCCGGAAAAATATCTGCTGACCATCGGCAAGCCCGGCATTCTGTGGAAGCTGGACCGCGTCACCGGCAAGTTCATCGCCGCCACGCCGACGGTCTTCAACAATGTCTATGAGAATTTCGACGCCAAGACCGGCAAGGTGGTTTACCGCAAGGATATCCGCGACCAGAAAGTGGATCAGTGGCTGTCTTCCTGTCCAGGCCCGGAAGGCGGGCATGATTGGCAGGCGACCAGCTATCACCAGCCCAGCGACACCATCATCATCCCCTTGTCGCAGAGTTGCGTGTTCATGCTGGGCAACGGCTCGCAGACCTATTTCGAGATGCCGGGCACCGATGGCAATATGGGCCGGCTGTCGGCCTATCGCACCGCCGACCTCAAGCCGCTCTGGTCGTTCCAGCAGCGCGCGCCGTTCCTGACCGGTGTGGTCTCGACGGCGGGCAATGTGGCTTTTGTCGGCGACTTCGATCGCACCTTCCGCGCCGTGGACGTCAGCAATGGCAAAACCTTGTGGAAGACAAGGCTGGGAACCACGGTCCAAGGCTATCCCGTGACCTTCAGCGTGGACGGCAAACAGTATGTCGCCGTGACCACCGGACTGGGCGGCGGCAGCCCGCAAGCCAAACCGGGCACCATGCTGCGCGAAGTTCACCGGCCGCCGAACGGCTATGCGGTTTTCGTCTTCGCCCTGCCGGACGACAAATAGATCAGAGGGCTTGCGGATTGTGACAGGGGCGCCCGTCGCACGGCGCCCCTAATCATTTGTATTTGTTGGGATTTTTAGCCGCTCACCCCCATGCTTGACGCCCGCAGACGGGCATAGCAAGCAGTGGCGCCAAAACGGGGTTCACAGTGCTGCAGTTTTTCCAGGCCTTGATGCCGCGCGAAGAGAAATTCTTCGAACAGTTCAACAACCATGCGCGGACCTTGGTGGATGGTGCGGTCGCCTTGCGCGATCTGCTGGAAGGCGGGCCCGGCGTGGCGGAAGCCTGCAAGCGGATCGTCGCCCATGAGAACGCGGCCGATATCATCGCCCGCGATGTGCTGACGCGCGTCCGCCGCAGTTTCATCACCCCCTTCGACCGGGGCGACATCAAGGACCTGATCAACCAGCTCGATGACGCCATCGATCAGATGCAGAAAACCGCCAAGGCCATCACTTTGTTTGAAGTGACCAGCTTTGAACTGCAGATGCGGCAGATGGCGGACATCATTCTGCGCTGTGCCGAGCTGACAGTGGAAGCGGTGGGCCTGCTGGGAAGCATGCGCGACAGCCAGGCGCGCATCAACGCCATTACCGAGGAGATCACCCGGCTGGAAGAACAGGCCGACGAGCTCAACGATCAGGGCATCAAGGCGCTGTACCTCAAGCACAAGGGCGGCGACGCCATGGCCTTCATCGTGGGCAATGAGATTTACGATCATCTGGAAAAAGTGGTGGATCGCTTCGAGGACGTGGCCAACCGCATCAGCGGCATCGTCATCGAGCAGGTCTGATGCTGCTCATTGTCGCCCTTATCGCCGTCGCGCTGATCTTCGACTTCCTCAACGGCTTGCACGATGCCGCCAATTCCATCGCCACCATCGTTTCCACTCGGGTGTTGTCGCCCCGTTATGCCGTGGCCTGGGCGGCCTTCTTCAATTTCATCGCCTTTGCGGTGTTCGGCCTGCATGTCGCCGCCACCATCGGAACCGGCATCGTCTCGCCCAGCGTGATTGATGATTCCGTGATCTTCGGCGCGCTGATGGGCGCCATTATCTGGAATGTAGTGACCTGGCTGGCCGGCATCCCTTCTTCCTCCTCGCATGCCTTGATCGGCGGACTGGTGGGGGCGGGCCTTTGCAAAGGCGGATGGAAAGTGATCGTGTGGTCGGGCCTGGGCAAGACCGCTGCCGCCATCTTTCTGTCTCCGGCCACGGGATTCTTTCTCGCCTTGTTATTGGTCCTGTTCGTATCCTGGTCTTTTCTCAAGGCCAGCCCCTATTGGGTGGATAAGGTTTTCCGTCACGTGCAGTTTCTCTCGGCCAGCGCCTACAGCCTGGGCCATGGCGGCAATGACGCGCAAAAGACCATGGGAATCATCGCCGCCCTGCTGTTCGCGCATGGGATGGAACAAGGCAGCTTTCACGTCCCCTTCTGGGTGGTGATGTCCTGCCAGGCGGCGATGGCGCTGGGCACCTTGTTCGGCGGCTGGCGCATCGTCCGCACCATGGGTTCGCGCATCACCCATCTGACGCCGATGCAGGGTGTGTGCGCCGAAACCGCGGGCGCCCTGACCCTGTTCGGCGCAACCTATATGGGCGTGCCGGTCTCCACCACCCACACCATCACCGGCGCGATTGTGGGCGTGGGCGCGGCACGGCGGGCTTCGGCGGTACGCTGGAATGTGGCCAAGGACATTGTCGTCGCCTGGATTGTGACAATGCCGGCGGCGGGCTTGATCGGCGCGGTGTTCTATCTGCTGGCGTCGATTTTCCATCTCGCCTAGACCGCCGGGCGCGGTCGCCTCAATCGTTAACCAAGCCTTCCATACGCATTGATCCGTACTTGGGCCGTAGACGGATGAATTGTAAGATGACCCGCGAATCGTGCGAGGCGTGGGCAATGCCGGGTGAAGCTCTCTTTCGCGAGCATGGCAAACAGGTGGCAGCCCTGTGCTGGCGCCCCTCTCCCAAACGCGCCTCCGGAATAGAAGTCCTGTTGATCACATCCTTGAACAGCAAGCGCTGGATCATGCCCAAGGGCTGGCCCGAACCCGACCTGAGCGGGAGCGAAAACGCCGCCCGGGAAGCGTTTGAGGAAGCGGGCGTTGCCGGCAAGATCAGTTCGAGACCGATCGGCGCCTATCATTATCTGAAAGAGCGCAAGGATGGCGGCGGTGTGCCCTGCACCGTGGAAGTCTTTGCCCTGGCCGTGACCAAGCAGTCGGACGATTGGCCGGAGAAAGGCGCCCGCGAATTGGCTTGGGTGCCGCTGGAACAGGCCGTCACGCGAGTGGCCGAACCCGGATTGCGCCAAGTGCTGAAGGACTTCCGCAAACAGCACGTGCCGCAAAAGGCGCGGCGCGCCGCCGGCTAGTCGTTCACAAGATCCAACGGATAAAAAGGCCGCGTCACCTTGGTATAGGGGATGCGCCGCATGTTCAGGCATGTCGGTCCCGGCGTGTCGGCCAGGAAGATGCGGGCCGCGATCGGGGCATAAGAGGCGCGAAAATGCGCCGGTGAGCGGACGAACACCAGCGCCGCTTTTGCCGGATCCAGGCCTACGGATTTGTGAATGCCCAGATCCCATTCAAAATGCGCGATGGAACGCAGGTTGAGCCGGATCGAGCCGATCGCCAAAACGACGGTGAGGCCCATTTCGCCCACCATGCCGTTGCCGCCAGGCCCTTCGAGCACATATTGGCCATCGCTGATCACTTTCACGATGCCGGTGACGCTGAGCGGATCGCCCAGGCCGGAGCGCTTGTGGCCCACCTTCAACGTCACCGTCTTGCCCACGCCCGCCTTGGCGGCTTCCGCCGCAGCTTGGGCATCAGCGATGGTACAAATGGTGATGCGATCGCACCTGTCCGCGCCGGCATGCAACAGCGCCGCCAGAACCGCGGTGGAATCCCCCGCCCCACCACCGGAGGGCGCGTCACCGGCATCGCTGGCAACGGTCAGTCCAGGCTGGGTGAGGCCGATGCGGATGATCTCATCCAAGGGCGTGACATCAGGCTCGAATTCCGCGCGCCGGTCCCAGGCCATTTTGGCCAGCGTGTCGGCGGCGCGCAGCGCCGCGTCCTTGCTTTGAGCACAGACCAGTGCGGCAAAACCCAAATCCGGTGTGTCGATCCAGGGCTGCACCGGAAACAGCGAGACATGCAGCACCTCGCCCCGCGCTTCCATGGCGCGGCCTTCGGCCACGATATCGGCCAAGGGCGGCACACCGGTGCGGGCGGAATCGGGACTGAACACCATGTGGCGCTTGGACAGCGCCATCACCGGCTTCACCTTGCCCTTGATCCAGTCGATCAGCAGGCTGGCGGCGCGATGACCGGTCTCATACATGTCGATATGGGGAAATTCGCGATAGCCGATATAGGCGACATCCGGCTGGATCATCGCCGCGGTGATATGGCCATGCAAGTCGAGCGAGACGGCGATAGGCGTTCCTGGCTTCAGAACGCTGCGCACCCTCTGCACGATTTCGGATTCGGCGTCGGGCTGATCTTCCAGGATCATGGCGCCATGCAGCGCCAAAAAAACGCCGTCCACCGGACCCGCTGCTTTCAGCCGCTGCTCGATCTCACCCATGATGGTATCGAAGCTCTTGCGCTCCACCGTGCCCGAGGCCATGGCCATAGTGGCCAACAGCGGCACCGGCACCGCACCTGCCGCCTTGAAAACATCCAAGGCGCCGGGGATTTCCAGGCGTGCCGAACCAAAGGCGGTGAGGAGTTCATCACCACGGTGATAATATTGCTCCTCGAACGTCTTCACGGTGGTGGTGAAGGGCACGAAACTGTTGGTTTCCTGCATGAAGCCGGCAATGGCGATGCGCATGGCGCTCTCCTTTTTTTATAGCGATTGACGGCCCGGAATCGCCGCCAGCAAAGCTTTGGTATAATCGCTGGAGGGCCGGGCGAAGATATCGCGCGTGGGGCCTTCCTCGACCACTTTGCCATGCCGCATCACCATCACCCGGTGGCAGACTTCCGCCGCCACCCGCATGTCATGGGTGATGAACAGCATGGCCAGATTCATCTGGCGGCGCACGTCATCCAGCAGTTTCAACACCTGCGCCTGCACCGTCACATCCAGCGCCGAGACCGGCTCGTCGGCGATCAACACATCCGGTTTGAGCATCAAGGCGCGGGCCAGGCCGATGCGCTGGCGCTGGCCGCCGGAAAATTCATGGGGAAAGCGGTCCATGCATTCCGGCTTCAATCCCACCAGTTGAAGCGTTTCGGTGGCGCGCGCCCGGGCCTGTCCCGCGTCTTCGCCAAGGATGCGAGGCCCCGCGGTAACAATGTCGCCAACCGTCTGGCGTGGATTGAGCGAGGAAAAGGGGTCCTGGAACACCATCTGGATACGCCGGCGCAGGGGACGCAACTCGCCCGGCTTCATATGCGCGATATCGGCGCCGTCCAACAGCACCTCGCCCGCATCAGGGTCCAACAGGCGGATGACACAGCGCGCCAAGGTGGATTTGCCGCTGCCGGACTCGCCGACCACGCCCAAGGTTTCTCCCCGGCAGAGCGTCAATGAAACCTGATCCACGGCGGTGACCACGGAGGCTCTGGAAAACAGCCCGCCGCGGCGAAACCGCTTGGTCAGGCCCGACACCTGCACCAGCGCTTTGGTATCGGCGGATGGCGGCAGATACTTTTCTCCCTTGGGCACCGCCGCCAGCAAGGCGCGGGTATAGTCATGCGCAGGGCTGCCCAACACCTCCTTGGTTGTGCCGCTTTCCACAATCTTGCCATAGCGCATCACCGCCACGGAATCGGCCATGTCGGCCACCACCCCGAAATCATGGGTGATGAACAGCACGCTCATGTCCCGCTCGGCCTGAATGCGCTTGATCAATTTCAAAATCTGCGCCTGGGTGGTGACATCCAGCGCCGTGGTCGGTTCGTCGGCGATCAGAAGCTTGGGCGACAGCGATAGCGCCATGGCAATCATCACGCGCTGGCGTTGGCCGCCCGACAATTGATGCGGATAGGCCTTGAGCAACTCGCCCACATTCTTGAGCCCCATCTGGCCCAAGAGTTCGCCGGCCTGGTTCAACGCCTCGGTCTGCGAGATCGCGCGATGGGCGCGAATTTGTTCGGTCACCTGTTTGCCGATGGCCACCACCGGGTTCAGCGCCGCCATCGGGTCCTGGAAGATCATGGCAATGTCACGGCCGCGCCGCTTGCGCATGGCGTCCGCCGATTGCTTCAGCAAGTCCACGCCATCAAAAACGATTTTGCCGCCGGCGGCGGTTACGCCGCGCGGGAGTAGACCCATGATGGCATGGGCTGTCAGCGACTTGCCGGAGCCGGACTCGCCCACAATGCAGACGATCTGGTTGCGTCCCACCTCCAGGCTGACATCCTCGGCCGCCAGAGGCCGGTCGGCATGCGGCGGCAGCGCGATGGTAAGATTTTGGAGAGAAAGTAACGGCATCAGCGCCCCCGCCGGGGATTGAGGGCATCGTTGAGCCCATCGCCGATCAAGTTCAACGCCAGCACCGTGATCATGATGGACAGGCCGGGCAGCACCGTGGTCCACCAGGCCACCCACATGGCCGAACGCGCGCCTTCGATCATGCTGCCCCAGCTCAGCAGATTGGGATCACCCAGACCCAAAAAGCTCAACGCCGATTCGGCCAGGATGGCGTTGCCCACCATCATGGAGCTGATCACCACAATAGGCGGCAGGGCATTGGGCAAAATCTGCGTGAAGATGATGGCCGCGTCCCGCATGCCCAGGGTGCGCGCCGCCTCGACAAATTCGCGGCTTCGCAAGGACAAAAATTCGCCCCGCACTACCCGCGCAACTTGTGGCCAGGAAATCAGCGCAATGCCGATCACCGCCGATTCCAGGCTGGGCTGCAGGAACGCCACCAGCACCATCAGCAAGACAAAGGCGGGAATGATCTGGAAGAACTCCGTCACCCGCATCAGCAGGTCGTCCACCAGCCCGCCATAATACCCCGCCACAGAGCCAAGCAGCACGCCCATGCCGGCGGCGCAAAGCGTGGCGCAGATGCCGACCAGCAATGAAACCCGCGCGCCATAGGCCAGGCCCACCATCATATTGCGGCCCAGCACATCGCTGCCGGCTGGCAGGCTGGGCGCGCCGGGCGGCAGCAGCGGCATGCCGACAATGACAAAGGGACCGCGCGCGAAGATTAGCGGCGCTGCCAGTGCGATCACCACGATGGCGGCAAACACCACAAAACCCAACAGGGCGGTGGGCCGGGAAAAGAAGCGGCGCAGGAAATTCATTGTCCGAGCTCCACGCGCGGATCGACGATGGAATAGGCGATATCGGTGATCAAATTGAACAGGCTGACCAGTATTGCTGTAACGATGAAGATACCGAGCAGCAGGGGATTGTCGCGCGAGGACACCGCCTCATAGGCCAGGGTGCCAACGCCGGGCCAGGAAAAGACATTCTCCACCAGCACATTGCCGCCCACCAGGATGGAGGCCTGCAGACCGGCATAGGTGATCAGCGGAATCAGGGCATTGCGCAAGATATGGCGCCGCGCCACCTGCCGTTCGCTGATGCCCTTGGCGCGCGCCGTCTTGACGAAATCCTGTTCCGCCACCTCGATCATGGCGGTGCGAGTCAGGCGTGCGTAACTGGCCATGAAATAGAAGGCCAACGTCATGCCCGGCAGCAGGATGTGCAATCCCACATCCCCCAGCCGCGCCAAGCCGGTATAATCGGCGCCCATGGTCTCGATGCCGAAAGGCGGCAGCCAGTTCAGCCACACGGCAAAGACCAGCATCATCATCATGCCCAGCCAGAATTGCGGCACCGAATAGAACAGCATCGCCAAGACGGTGGTGAGATTGTCGACCGCCGATCCCGGCCGCCGCGCCGCCGTGCCGCCCAGCCAGATGCCGCCAACGGCCGCAATCACCAACGCGAAAGCATCCAGCAACAGCGTGTTGGGCAGGCGTTCCATGATGATGGTCAGCACCGGCTGGCTGCGCACATAGGACAAGCCCAGATCGCCATGCGCCACCTGGTCCACATACTTCCAAAGCTGCACCGGCATCGGCTGGTCCAGGCCATATTCGGCGCGCAGGCTCTTCATATAGGCTTCGTCGGCATAACCGGCCTGGCCTGCCATGACGGTGGCGACGTCGCCCGGCGCCAAGCGGATCAGAAAAAAGCTCAGCAACACCACCGCGATGGCGACCAGCACCGTCTTGACCAACCGCATGGCGATGTAGCGCAGTTTCATGCCAACTCAGCCGCGCCCAGGCCGTCGCTCGGGCCGTTGGGGCCCATGATCACGTTCTTCAGCCGCTTGTTGTAGAAAAACATGGGCTGGCGCTCAAACAGCCACAGCATGGCGACATCGCGGGTCAGGATGTGCTGCAAGCGGCTGTAGCAGGTTTGCGCTTCTTCAGGACTGACCGCCGCCGCGGCCTGGGCGAACAGCCTGTCCACTTCCGGATTGACGTAACCCTGCAGGTTGGTCAGGGGCACGCCCTTGCGGATATTCGACGACAGATAGAAGCGCGAGGTACCGATGGCCGGATCGCCGTATTCGCCATAGGAATTGGTGTCGGTATCGAATTCCCAGTTGCCGCTGCGCCGGCTTTGAGTGGGCCAGTCGGTGGCTTCCAGCTCCGCCGCCAGTCCCACTTCGGCCAGAGCCTGCTTGATGTAATGACTGATGCGCGTCCAGGCGCCGCCGCCATCCGGCACCATCATGATGCCGAAGCGGTGCCGCACACCGTCCGGGCCCGGCTTGCATCCCATCTCGTCCAGCAGCGCGCGGGCGCGCGCCGGATCGTAGGGATATTTGACCAAAGCCTTTTCGTCATAATAAGGCGCGGTGGAAGGGATGGGGCCATGCGCCGCTTTCCCCTCGCCGAAATTGATCGCCTTGACCATGAATTCGCGGTCTACCGCATGCAAGAAGGCGGCGCGGGCACGACGGTCGCTGAACGGCCAGCGCCGCATATTGGCTTCCATAATGAAGATCTCGGCCGTGCCGTTATACGCGTCGCTACGCGAGACGATGTTGGGATTGGCCTTGAGCCGCGAGGACACGACTGAGTCGATGTCATCGGCCATGGCCACGTCCACGGCGCCGGTCTCCATCGCCACCAGCCGCTGCTCGGGCGTGGGACAGACGCGGAAATAGATACCGTCCATGCCCGGCTGGCCCGGCTTCCAGTAATGGGTGTTGCGCGCCAGATGGATGTACTGACCGCGCTTCCACTCGGCGAATTTGAACGGCCCGGTGCCGATGGGCTTAAAGTTGTAGGGATTTTTGCGGAAATCGGTGCCTTCATAAATGTGCGCCGGCATCATCGGCGCGCTGGACGCCATGAAGGACATCAGAAAGGCGTTGAAGGGCTGTTTGAGCTTGAATGAGATCGTGTAATCGTCCGGCATGGCGATGCTGGCGATCTGGCCAAAGGCATTGCGGCTGCGCGGATTGACCTGGGGCAGCATGGTGCCGCAGCTGAAGGCCACGTCACGGGCGGTGAATTTCACGCCGTCATGCCAGGTCACGTCGTTGCGCAGATGGAAGGTATAAGTCAGCCCATCGGGCGACATCTCAAAGGCGCGCGCCAGGTTGGGATGCGGCTTGAACTGCCAGTCGAACAGCAGCAGCGCCTCATGAATGTTGCCGCAGATCTCTTGCATGATCCGCGTGTTCAGGAGCGGATAATTCAGATGCGCCGGCTCGGCGAACATCATGGCGGTAATGACGCGGTTGTTGCCTGATCGCGCGTTTGGCGCAGACCAAGCCTGGGCCGGATAAGCCAGCAGGCCAGCCGCCCCCAGCACGCCCCGGCGGTCCAGCATTTTAGACCTCCAGCGGATCCAGCGGAAACACCGGCCGGCGCAGCTTGGTGTAAGGCAGGCGGGTGAGGTCGGAGGTGCAAGGGCCGGACGTGTTGACTGTGTATTCTCCCGCCGCGATCTTGCCATAGGCGACGCGGTGTCCCACCGCCGCCTTGATGCCGATCATGCTGAGGTCTTCCGGATTGATGCCCTGGCTGCGCCATTGGCCCAGATCGAACGGCGGCAGCTTCTTGCTGGTGAGCAGGATGGTGAGGCCGCGATGCCTGACCACGGCCGTGGGACCCATGCGGATGATCTTGCCCAGCGAACCCACCAGATGGGAATGCTTGTCTTCCAGTTCGAACACCCCGTCGCTGCGCGAAATCAATTCCACTTCCAGCGTGACCGGACCGAGATCAAGCGGGCTGCCCTTGCCGCCAATAGGCAAGGTGATCTTGCCGCCGATCGGCACATTCTGAAGCGCCGCCACGCTCTGCGCATCGGCGAGCGCCACGCCGGCGCCCTCGATGTCGTATTTCAGCAGCGCCCGCATCACATCGGTGCCATCACCCGGCGCGCCGCCGCCGATATTGTCGGAAGGCTCCACCAGCAGAACGGGACCTTTGCCGCCAAGCTTGTAGTTGCTCTCCTTGAACTCGCGCACCACGGTGTCGAGGTCATGCTGTTTGGGGATACCGCCCTCGCGCTGTTCCCAGGCGATCCCCGCCAGTTCGCGCAGCGCACCTTGCGCCGCCGCCTCATCCCCCTCGGTGATGATGCTGAACGCAACACCTGCATAAGGCACATTGGAAAAGGCGTAACCGCCCACCACATTCACCGCCAAGACGCCGGGGACGGTTTTCTCGATCTTGCGCGCGGCATCTTCCAACGCCCGCATCGGCCCGTCGCGGGTGCCGGTGCCGGTGGGCGGCCACACAATCGGCGTCACCAGCACGAAATGCTTGGGCCGCACTCCGGTCTTGAGGCAACGCGCCAACAGCTCCGTTGACAAAACGGCGCTGTCGAAGGCGTCGGTATGCGGGCACTCGCGATAATAGATCATGCAATCGCTGAGATCGCCCATCCTGGGTGTCATGGTGCCGTGGAGATCGCCCACGCAATAGATCGGCAGATTACCCGCCCCCCGCCTGGAGCGGATGCGGGCCATCAATTCGCCTTCCGGATCATCGCACTGGCTGGTGACCATGGCGCCATGCAGCGACAGATGAATGGCGTCCAG
>Ga0157376_10003172_pt1 | contig 11294 bp, 12 predicted proteins | sample M45metaG_FD_121801 | JGI IMG/M metagenome (GOLD analysis project Ga0157376, IMG submission 121801) | Miscanthus rhizosphere microbial communities from Kellogg Biological Station, Michigan, USA - M4-5 metaG | ecosystem: Host-associated > Plants > Roots > Rhizosphere > Soil | place: USA: Michigan... | reverse complement strand
GACCTTCGAGCGCGAGTCGACCTGCGTGGCCAGGCCGAACCCGGGCCCGTTGGAGTCGATCGTCTCGGTGAAGCCATCCAGGCTCAGATGCGCGTAGGCGCCGCGCAGATAGGGGCTGAACGCAAAGGCGCCGTCATTGAAGTCGCGGCCTAGGGTGACGTTCAATGACTCCAGGTCTCCGCCTGGCGAGGCGCGCGCAACCTGGTTGACGCTGGTCGTGCCGCCGGCCGCGCCGAGCGCGGCGATCTGGTAGATGATGTTGCGGCTGAGGTCAAAGTCGAGCTTGGTGAATTCGACCGAAGTCTGCACGTAGAAGTCGTTGCCGTGGTACCAGGTCATGTAACCATTGAGGCTGTAGCCATCGGCATCGAGCTTGCCCGTGTTGAGATCGAGATCCGAGCTGTCGTGGTTGTAGCCGAGTGCGAATCCCGCGACGAACGTGTCGCTGAAGCGGTAGTCGAAGCCGGCGGTCAACGACGCGCCGTCATAATCGAAACCGGGTCGTGATTCATTGGCCGCAAAGCTGCCTCTGCTGATCATCCCGTTGGCGAAGAAGCCCCAGCGTGAGAAGTCGCCTCCGACCTCGCCACCTTGCGCAGGATCCTTGTGGAACGCATCGCCGAGCATGGCCAGGGGCACCGACTTTCCATTGTTCGCGACGGCCAGGCCGCCGAGGTTGATGCCGGTCGCGCCGAGGCGCAATGCGCTCATGCGCGCATCCAGATTGCTCGATTGCGAGGACTGTACATTCGACGCCATCTGGCTTTGCGGTTGCGTCTTGTTGTTGGCCATCGCATCGAGCGCGGCCGGAACCGCGCTGCTGCTCGCGCCGACAACGATTTCCGAGCAGCGCTTGAGGAAGTCGGTCTGTTGCGGCGAAATCGGAGTCGGCGACGTGGCCAGGGTCGGACAGGCGACATCGATCGCGTGGCCGACGGCGGCCTGAACCGGTGTCAGCGCGCCGAGGTTGGCGACGCCGTTGACGAAGGTGAAGTTCACGCTCGCAGCGTTCTGCGCACCAGCAATTGCGGCATTCACGGTGTAGTTGCCGGGCAGGACCGCGGTCAGGCGGTTTGTGCTCTCACCCTTGCCGTCGGTCTGCGTCGACGCCGCGAATCCTGCAGTCGCGTTCGAACTCGACCATGCGATCGTCGCGCCGGAGAGCGGGGCGCCCTGCGCGTCGGTAGCGCGCACGACCAGCGGCTGCGACGCCTCGGTCGGCACAAGCGTCTGGTTGTTGCCGGAGACGATTGTCAGGGACTGGGCATGCAGGACGAACGGAAACAGCCACGCGAGCAATGCGAGCGGCAGGCGCCATCCTGGAGCGCGTCCAGTGCGCGAGACAACGGCATGAAGCCTCATGACGACCTCCCCAGGTTGTGCTCCCACCCGGCTAATCTATAGCAAAGGCCTGACTTTGGCATTAACGTTGATCGGGTGCGCATGTCGCGGTTCTCCTGAGTTTAGCGTTATGGTGATCAAGGGAGGAACGGCGGACCAGGGGCGTGGTCGCAGTACGAAGGAACGCTGTTTCGCGCGGTATTGCGCCATGCCAAAAAAACGCATCGCAGGACAGAGGTAATCGGAATGTTTCGCTTCGGGATCGTGAAATCCGCTCGACGGCTTCAGGTGTCGACGCTGCTCGGAGTCGCGGCCGTCGTTTTCGTCGCCGGCGTCGCGACCTCTCCACGGATCGCGACGGCAAGCGCGGAACGCAACCCCGAAGACTTGCTGATCGTCGATTGCCTCCTGCCGGGCCAGGTGCGCCGGCTCGGGGCGAATTCGTCGTTCATGAGTGCGCGCAGGCCGGTGCGCACGACCCAGGCCGACTGCGAGATCCGTGGCGGAGAATATGTTTCCTCCGACCGCGCCGACTACCAGACCGCGCTGAAGGTGTGGCTGGGGCAGGCCGAACTCGGAGAGGCGGACGCACAGAACTACGTCGGTGAAATCTATCTCAAGGGTCTCGGAACGGCGCCCGACTACGCCAAGGCCGCGCAGTGGTTCGAGAAGGCCGCGGCGCAGGGCTCGCGCCGCGCGCGCATCAATCTGGGGTACATGTATGAGCAGGGTCTGGGTGTGTCCCAGGATACGGCTCGCGCCCTGAATCTGTATCGCGACGCTTCCGGTATCAGCGGCGACAAGCTCGTATTCGCCTCGTCGGTCACGGCCGAAGTGCAGCAGGCCCACGCCGAGACGCAGGCCGTGCGCGAACAGCTGTCCGGCGAACAACGCAAATCCGAACAGCTGCGCGCCCAGGTCGAAAAACTGCAGGCCGAGATCAGGCAGAAGCAGCAGGGCTACGAGAAGTCGCAGCGCGAATTGAACGACGTCCGCGCCAAGCTCGACGCCGAGCAGAAGAAACTCGGCGCCGACCGCGACCCGAATTACCAGAAACTCAAAGCCGATCTCGATGCGCGGGAACGCGTGCTCACCGACCAGCAGCGCGATCTGGAAAGCGCGCGCCAGGCCAGCGTAAAGCAGCAGGCCGCCGCCGAAGCCGACATCGCCCGGTTGGGCGCCCGCGAACAAGACCTGCAGAAGCGCCAGTCTGCCGGCGATGCCAAAGAGTTGGCCGAACTGCGCGCGTCGGCGGCGCAAATGGACAATGCCTTGGCGCAATCACGGTCGAAGCAGCGCGAACTGCAGCAGCAACTCGACCAGAACGACCAGCAACGTCTGGATGCCCAGGCAAAGTTCGACAGCGCGAGCGTGCAGCTCGCCGAGCAGCGCGCCCAGAACGAGGAAAGCACCAGACTGCTCAAGCAGATGGAAGGACAACTTCGCGAGAAGCGTCAGGAAATCGCCAGCGAGCGCTCGCAAATGGCAGCGTTGCAGGCGCAACTGGATTCCGGGCCGGATCGCCGGTCGGGCAACGCCTATACGACAGCGAGTGCCGACAACAGCCTGCGCGTCGAGATCCTGCAACCGACGCTGACGGTGACGCGCGGCGCGAGCAAGCCAGCCGCATCCGTGCTAGCGGCACAAAACGGCATGGATGTCGTCGGCCGCGTGCTGGCCCCGGCGGGCCTGAGTACGCTCAGCGTCAACGACCAGACTGTCACCGCAGATGCGAGCGGCAATTTCACTGCGCACGTCGGCGTTACCGGCGACGGCACCGCCGTGCGCGTCGCGGCGCTCGATCGCCATGGCGAGAAGGCGGTGCTCGATTTCATGCTGCTGCCCGCGCCAGGAGGCGGTTCGTCGGGCCCGGTGCGCGCGCAAGTCGTGAACACATTGCCGCGCGGCGTTCAGCTCGGCAAGTTCTATGCGCTTGTTATCGGCAACGACACCTACCAGGCCTATCCTTCGTTGCGCAGCGCCGTGGCCGATGCGACGACCGTCGCCAGCCTGTTGAAGTCGCGCTATGGCTACGAAACACGCCTGCTGACCAACGCAAATCGCTTTGAAATATTGTCGGCACTCAATGATTTACGAGAACAGCTTAAGGAAGAGGACAACTTGCTGGTCTACTATGCCGGGCATGGGGAGTTGGATAGCGGACGCCAGGGCTACTGGCTGCCGGTCGATGCTCAGACCGAGCGGCCGACGAGCTGGATTTCGAATCGCGCCGTGAGCGACATCCTGACGACGATGAATGCCAAGCATGTCCTCGTCATCGCAGACTCGTGTTACTCGGGCACGATGACGCGCACGTCGCTCGCCACGTTCGGCGGCAGCATGGCGGCGGAAACCTGGGCCGATTGGGTCAAGACGATGGTGGCTGGCCGTTCACGGACGGCGTTGACGTCGGGCGGCGTCCAGCCCGTTCACGATGCCGCGCGAGGCGAACATTCGCTGTTTGCCGGAGCCCTGATTGGCGCGCTGAACGACAACAACCAGTTGCTGACCGGGCAACGTTTGTTCCGGGAGATCGCGTCAAATATGGCGCTCAAGAGCGCCACAGCAGGCTTGCAACAGGTGCCCGAGTACGCGCCGATCCAGTTCGCCGGTCATGAGGCCGGCGAGTTCTTCTTCATGCCGAGGAGTTGATCGCCGCGGCCGTTGCTCAGTGATGGCCGAAGACGAAGTCGAGATCGCGGACCACTGACTCGCGCAATGCGATCCGCGGCCGGGCCTTGGCGGAATCCACCGTCGCGGGACCCGGTGAATAATCGCGGGAGCCGCCCGCGACTGTTGAGCCGTCCGCATAGTTCAATGATGCGACGATGCGCCACGCGCAATCGCCTTCGCGCTGGAACACATCGACGCCGCGATATTCCTTGAGGGGATCGCCGCCTCCCTCCGGCAGCAGCTTCCATTCAGTGAACAGTGAAACCATCTCAGTCGAACTGATGACGCTCTCGACGAACCCCTGCCACAGGGGAGGGTTGTCGCGCGCGTAGTTGGCGGTGTAGTTCGCAAGCAGGCGTGGATAGCCGAAGTCCGGCGAGCCCTGGACCTGGAAGCGGAGCGACTGAGAAAAGATTGCCATGGCCTTGTCCAGATCCTTGTGGACTACGGCTTCATTCCAGGTGGCGAACGCTGCCTGCACTTGCGCGGACGCTTCATCGGCCGATTGCGCCGGACAGGTGTCGCCAAAGGCGGGCAAGCAGGCAACTGAGCAGAGGAGAGCATAGCAGGCAGGGATCGGTCGCATGGCAGGACTCCTGCGATAGATGCGGTTGCAGATTACGCCAGCAAATGTTGTGGGGATTGTGAATTACTCACGCCTCGCGGCCCAACGTTACTGCTGCCGATTCACGCGAGCGATCGCACCAGCGCGACCAGGTTGCAGATTGTCGTGCTTCACCTCGGCCGGACTCCTGCGATCCTGCGAATCGACGGCGACGCTGCGCTTGTCCGAATAGTTCAGCGAAGCCACGACACGCCAGACACAATCGGCTTCGCGCTGGAATACATCGACGCCGCGATTGTGCGTGATTGCATCGCCGCCCTTGGCCGGCATCAGGGTCCATTCACCGAACAGCGTGACCAGCGTCGGCGACGCGATCGTGTTTTCGATGTTCGGACGCCAGATCGGAGCATCCGGTCGCGAGAAATCAGCCTGATAGATCGCCAGCAGATGGTCGTAGCCGAAGTCCGGAACGCCCTGGTACTGGAAACGTAGCGTCGAGGAGAAGATCGCCATGGTTTTCTCCAGATCGCGGTGCTCGACGGCCTGGAGCCAGGCGTTGAACGAACTGCGCACTTCGGCGGCGGCTTCTTCGGCGGTCTGGACAGGGCAGGTTTGCGCGCTCGCGGCGAGCGGCGCAATCGAAACAGACAGGGCAAACAGCAATGGCGTCGATTTCACTGGAAATCCTCCCGTGCAGCAGCAGGCAGGAGAATTCTACGCCTCGTTGAGTATGCAGAAGTTGCGCGAAGCCGTTCAGGTTGGGAGGCATGGGCGGATGGCTGGATTCGCCCATCTTCTTGCTCTACTTCGCCGCCTCGCCACAGAATATGTGGCGGAGAGGGTGGGATTCGAACCCACGTTACGGCGAAACCGTAAACCGGATTTCGAATCCGGCGCATTCGACCACTCTGCCACCTCTCCAATTCCCAGCGCCTCGGGGCCGCGGCCGATCTAAGGCGCGTCTTCGAAGCGGGGTTGGGGCGCGCATGATACGGGCATGTCGTTCCTGAGACAACCACCGTCGGCCGCGAGAATGGCGTCAGTGTCAGAGTCCGTTCGTCCTGAGCGTAGCGCCGAAGGCGCGAAGTCGAAGGACATGGCGTTTCGACTTCGTTCGCTTCGCGAGCTACGCTCAACGCGAACGGTCCGAGAGAGCCATTGGGAGCGATCATCCACATGGGGCGCGGCATGCTTGACGCCAAGACGGCTGTGTCCGATTGGCGTCTGGCCCGTTAAACTGTGAACCATGACCGAACTCTCGATCCCGATCTCCTTCGGCGAACTGATCGACAAGATCACGATCCTCGAAATCAAGTCCGAACGTATGGCCGACGCCGGCAAGCTTGCCAATGTGCGTGCCGAACTGGGGCTGCTCGACCAGACCTGGGCGGCACACCCTTCCTCGCGTGTTGACATCCAAACGGAGCGTGCGCGGCTCAAGGCCGTCAATGAACTTCTCTGGGATATCGAAGACCGGATCCGGCTCAAGGAAAAGGCCCAGGCCTTCGACGCCGAGTTCATCGAACTGGCGCGTGCGGTGTATTTCCGCAACGACGAGCGCGCGGCGGTGAAGCGCGAGATCAACTTGAAGCTCGGCTCGTCGCTGGTCGAGGAAAAGTCCTACCAGGACTATCGGGCCTGAGATACCAATGCGGCTCGTTGCGTGGCGAATTCCGCGAAGCGCTCGATGACCGCGTCGACTTCGATCAGATCCATGACTCCCGGGTACTCGAGCTTCGTGCCCCAAGCGAGTTCCGTTGCCGGCTTGCCGCGGAATTTGCGCGCGGCGGCGTCGTAACGATCGACGCACCAGCGGCGGTCGGAGTAGGGTCCGGAACGTTGCGGATTGCTTGCCGCATGCAGTCCCAGCACCTTCGTGCCGACCGCGTTGGCCATGTGCAAGGGGCCTGAGTCCGGCGTCAGAACCAGGCTCGCACGCCGCGCCAGCGCCAGGAATTGCTTCAGCGTGTCCTTGCCGATCAGGTCGTCGGGAGGGCTTGTACACTTTGCCACAATGGCATTGCCAAACTCGCGCTCGTATTCGCTCGGGCCGCCGCACAGGACGACTTGCCAGTCCCGCCCGGCGGCGTGGTCGATCACGGCAGCGTAGCGTTCCGGCCGCCAGTTGCGCACGGCATGGCTCGAGCAGGGACTCACCAGCAGGGACGGCCGCTCGCCGGAAATCCGGCTCCGCGCGAAATCCTCGGCTTCGGCCGGAATCGGGATGTCCCAGCGAACCTGCGTCTGCTTCAGCCCGAGCGGCTCGATGAAGCTGCCGATAGCGTCGAGCACATGCTCGCCGCTGCGCCCGGGAATGCGGCGGTTGACGAACAGGCCGTGCAGGTCCTTCGAGCGCGCGCGGTCGTAGCCGATGCGCAGTGGCGCGCGCACGAGCGTGCTCAGCAGGTTGGCGCGCAAGGCGACCTGCATGTGCAACAGCGCGTCGAAGCGGCGTCCGGCAAGATGCTGACGGACCTGCCGCCACGCAGCCAGGCCCTTGCCCTTGTCGAACACGATGTACTCGACGCCATCGATGTCGCCGACCAGCCGATGTTCGAGTTTGCCGACGATCCAGGTCAGCCGCGTTTGCGGCAACGCGCGCTGCAGCGTGCGCACGAGCGGCACGACGTGCGTGACGTCGCCGAGCGCCGACGTGCGCAGCAGGCATAGCGATTCAGGCGGTGAGTTCGGTGAAAACACGGTTTCCTGCGCGCCAGCTTGCTAAACTTTGTCAGTAGGCCTTGAGTCTAACCCACGACGGCACTATCCCTTGAACGAGTCATGATTCCGGCAACCGGCGAAGCGAAGGTACAGGCGACGAATGACGGCGCGATCGTGTTCGACGCTGCCGCTGCCGCGCGTGCCGGCGTCGCGCGCTTCGATCCGGCGTGGTTCGATCCGGAGCAATGGCGCGCGCGCGGCCTCGCGACAGAGCACGGTGGCGGCCGCGGCGGCGTATTGCGCGTTCATGCCGGCGACGACGAGTGGTTGTTGCGCCACTATCATCGTGGCGGCATGGTCGCGCGCGTCCTCGGCGATCGCTACCTGTGGAACGGCGCCGAGCGCACGCGTGGATTTGCCGAGTTCCATCTGCTGGCCGAGTTGGCGCGTCGCGGGTTGGCCGTTCCGAATCCGATCGCCGCGCGCTATCGCCGCAGCGGCGTGCATTATCGCGCCGACCTGATCACGCATTACATTGCGCCGGCGCAGACTCTGGCGGAGCGTTTACGCGCCGGCGCGATCGATCCGCCGACTGCGGAACGCGTCGGCGCCGGCATTGCCGAATTCCATGCCGCAGGGGCGTACCACGCCGACCTCAATGCGCACAATGTGCTGCTGGATTCGCGCCGTGTTTGGCTGGTCGACTTCGATCGCGGTGCGCTGCGCTCTCCGGCGAAGTCCTGGCAACTGGCAACCCTCGCCCGGCTGCGGCGGTCGCTGGTCAAGCTCGGTGCGGCCCGCGACAACGAGCAGGCGTTTGATCGTGAATGCTGGCAGCCGCTGATGGCTGCCTGGGAGCGCACGCTCGGCCGCGTCGGTGTGCAGGCGGCCACGGGCAGGGGCGGACCGTGAGCTTGAGCCTGCATTTCCTCGGCGTCGGATCGGCCCAAGCGATCGAACTGGGTTCGTCCGGCGCGGTGCTCGAACGCGACGGCGCGCCGCTGTTGCTGATCGACTGCGGCCCGGAAACCCTGTCGCGCTACGTCGAAGTATACAATTCACCACCACAGGCCGTGTACATCACGCATACGCACATGGATCACGTCGCCGGGCTCGAGCGGCTGTTCTATCGCGCCTTTTTCGATGCGGCCCTGAGAGGGAACGTAAGGCTGTACGCCCACGCTGCACTCGTGCCGCATCTGCAGGGCAGGATCGCCGATTATCCGAACGTCATCGCCGAGGGCAATGCGAATTTCTGGGACGCGTTCCGGCTCATTCCATGCTCGCGCGGGTTCTGGCACGACGGATTGTGGTTCGATGTTTTTCCGACGCGGCATCACGCGCCGATGACCTCCTTCGGTCTGGCATTGCGCGGATCCTTCGCCTGGACCGGCGATACGCGTCCGGTACCCGAGCAACTCGCGCACTATGCCGGTGGCCGCGAATTGATCGCGCACGACTGCGCGCTGAACGGCAATCCGTCGCACACCGGCGCCGACGACCTCGAGCGCGACTACGATGCGCAACTGCGCGCGCGCATGATCCTCTATCACTACGGCAGCGCGGCCGATGGCGCGGCGCTCGCTGCCCGCGGCTACCGCGTGGCGCAACGCGGCGAGCGCGTGATTTTGTCGAACCCCGATACGAACGCGCACGTCATTCCGGCAGCGGCGCAACCGGCGGCGCTGGTGACCTGATGACGCGCATCATTCCACTGAACCTGGTTGAGGCGCCGCGCGATACGATGGCTCGTCCGTTGCGCGACTTGCGCATCTCGGTCATCGACCGCTGCAATTTCCGCTGTCCGTACTGCATGCCGGAAGACCAGTTCGCGGACGATGCCGTGTTTCTCAGCAAGAACGAGCGCCTGCGTTTCGAGGAGATCGAGCGCATCGCGCGCGCGTTCGTGGCCTCGGGCGTGCGCAAGCTGCGGTTGACCGGAGGCGAGCCTTTGTTGCGCCGCGAGTTGCCGCAACTCGTGAGCATGCTGCGCGGGATTCCCCAGGTAGAAGATATCGCGCTGACGACGAACGGCGTGCTGCTGCCGCGCTTCGCCGCCGCCTTGCGCGCGGCCGGTCTGATGCGCCTCACGGTATCGCTCGACACGCTCGATGAGCCGACGTTTCGCAAGCTGTCCGGCGGCCGCGGCGAGGTTTCCGAAGTGCTGGCGGGCATCGCCGCGGCCGAAGAGGCCGGTTTCGGGCAAATCAAGCTCAATTGCGTGGTCATGCGCTGCGTCAACGACGGCCAGGTGCTCGACCTGATCGAAAGGTTTCGCGGCACCGGGCATATCGTGCGCTTCATCGAATACATGGACGTCGGCACCCTGAACCGGTGGCAAGGCGAACTCGTGGTGCCGAGCGCCGAGCTCATCGAGCGCATCGCCTCGCGCTGGCCGCTGCGGCCGCTCGAGCGCAACTAGCGCGGTGAAGTCGCGGAACGCTACGCGCTCGAAGACGGCTCCGGCGAGATCGGCTTCATCAGCTCCGTCTCGCAGCCGTTCTGTGGCGACTGTTCGCGCGCGCGTCTGTCGGCGGACGGCAAGATGTATACGTGCCTCTTCGCACGCGACGGCCACGACTTGCGCCTGCCGCTGCGCGCCGGGGCGAGCGACGAAGAATTGATCGCGCTGATCGGGAAGCACTGGGCTGCGCGGACAGACCGGTACAGCGAACGGCGCGCGGAACTGCGAGCGCGCGGCGATGCTGCGAAGGTCGAAATGTTCACGATCGGTGGCTGAACGATTGCGCATGGCACGCAAAACCTCACGGATTACTCATCTCGACGCCAACGACCGGCCGCGCATGGTCGACGTCGGCGCCAAGCCGGTTATGGCACGCAGCGCGAGCGCGCAGGCTGTGGTCAAATTTCCGCTTGCGGTCGCGCGCGAACTGCGCAGGAACGATATGCGCGCAAAGAAGGGCCCGATCATTGATACGGCGATCATCGCAGGGACGCTGGCGGTAAAACGTACTCACGACCTGATCCCGTTCTGCCATCCTTTGGCGATCGAACGCTGCGCGTTCACGATCGAATTTGCCACGCCGACCGAGCTGTTGATCCGCTGCGAGGTCGCCGTATCGCACAAGACCGGCGTCGAGATGGAGGCGCTGACCGGCGCGGCAGTGGCGGCGCTGACCGTCTACGACATGTGCAAGGCGTTGTCGCACGAGATCGCGATCACTGACGTGCGCCTGCTGGAGAAGTCCGGTGGCAAGCGCGAGGTTCGCAAGGGCAGGGTGGCCGGGTGAGATACAACATTTTATACTTTGCCTCCTTGCGCGACGGTGCGGGCCGCGACAGCGAGGATGTGGAGTCCGTGCATGCCAATGCGCGCCTGTTGTACGACGAACTGCGCCAGCGGCACGGTTTCACGGTCCGGCAGCAGGCGTTACGGCTTGCCGTGAATGGAGCATTCGCGTCCTGGGACCAAGTGCTCGCCGATGGCGACGAGGTCGCATTCCTGCCGCCGGTGTCCGGTGGCTGACGGGCGTTGGACGATCCGATGAATCAATTTGATCTGAGCGACCGGCCGATCGACTCGGCGACGCTGTCGCGGGGGCTCGCCGACGCGAGCGCGGGGGCGTGCGTGACATTCGAAGGCTGGGTGCGCAACGAAAACGTCGGACGTCCGGTGCAGCGCCTCGACTATCAGGCCTATTCTCCGCTTGCGCAGAGCGAAGGCGAGCGCATCCTTGGTGAAGCGAAGCAGCGCTTCGCGCTCGTCGATGCAGCGTGCGTGCACCGCGTCGGTACGCTCGCAATCGGTGATCTTGCGGTGTGGGTCGGCGTGAGTGCTGCGCATCGCGACGCGGCATTCGCCGCGTGCCGTTACATCATCGACGAGGTCAAGCAGCGCGTGCCGATCTGGAAGAACGAGCACTATGCCGGCGGGGAATCCGGCTGGCTGCATCCGGACAATACGCCGGTTAAATAAAGGGTGGCAGTCCCGCCAGCTACATCCCGGCACCCGAATCGTTCACTACCGTTGCTGCCTTCCGGCCCTGGCGGGGTTTGCAAACTATCGTCGCGGGAGAACCAGCGGGACCACCAT
>Ga0157376_10003171_pt1 | contig 11295 bp, 8 predicted proteins | sample M45metaG_FD_121801 | JGI IMG/M metagenome (GOLD analysis project Ga0157376, IMG submission 121801) | Miscanthus rhizosphere microbial communities from Kellogg Biological Station, Michigan, USA - M4-5 metaG | ecosystem: Host-associated > Plants > Roots > Rhizosphere > Soil | place: USA: Michigan... | reverse complement strand
TAAAAACTGAAACAAGGGAGTTACTTGTTCTGTAATGTATAGTACACTCTCCGGATAAGGACTCAATTCAAAATCCAAAATATGAACACAGCTTCTCAATCTATTATTCAGGTCTGTTACCGGGCATATAAGCCTTTCCCTCCAATTTATATTTTGTCCGTCTGAATAAAGGTAATCAACCTTGAAATCTACATATTGATTTGCCGGATACGATATACCCCCTACTGTAAATTCACGATATCCAGGCCTTATTACTGAAGCTTCATACTCTTTTTCCAATTCATAATTTGTCCGGTTTTTTTCAACGTGCTCCTTATACTCGTCAAAACTCTTTAGTCTGAAAATTTTCATTTTTGAAAAACTCCGTGGTTTATTTATTTAATGCAAGGCTTATGAAAGGAAACGACAACCTCCTGTTATCTGCAGAAACTACTTTTATAGTATCGGATGTGATATTAATTTTTTGGATGCACGTGGGTTTACTGAAGTAAAATTTATAAACAAACGTATCGCCGTTCCGGTTTGAATAAAGCGGCTCATAGGCAACACTGTCATCGCCAACTATCGAAATCCTGGGTGAAATATTTTTACAGATAGCTGGCATATAAGTATTTAGTTCTACACTCAATGAATCCTTAGTGATAAAATCACTTCTAAACCCAATACTTGAACTCCCATTCGTCCAACGAATGCCGTTGTGATTTTCGTAAAAGCCATCCATTAAGAACTGATCAGCACTCGTAACAGTAACTTGCAAATGGCTTCCATCATATTTTATTCCACTTGATTCCAGGCTATTTATTCCCTTTGCAACAAAATGCCTTAAGGAATCCTGTAAGTAATCCTGGCTAAGATCATATACTTTGTTGTTTAAAAGATATACGATCTGTACGGCGTTTTTATCGAAATCCGGAACAGAGCTAAATGCAAAGGAATAAGACCCGTCATAAATGGAATCTGCGAAAGCTATTTCTTTGGACTTATTTTGATAGAATTCAAATAAATACCCGCCTCCTAAAACCCACCGTATTGCTTGTTCATCATTCTCATTCCTGCGTTTTTCCCAGATATATAATCGATTGCTGTTAGGAGATATTGTACCATTATCAATGGCCTGTTTGACCCCTGATGCTAATCTTGTTGAATAACTCATGGAAAAATTGCCCGCGCCTTTCTTTAAATAGTTAAAATCAGTCCACAAAAAGAAAATAAAAAATAACAGAAGTAAATATTTTTTATCGCTGCTATATTTAAAGTTGAGATTATTCACAGCAATTATAACAAGTAAAATAAAAACACTAAATGAAGCCTGTAGCCATCTTTGCTCCAACCTTATGGTTACGGTAGCCGGAATTAACATCATCATACCCAACAATGACAATAAGAGAAAGATAAAAAAAACAGATTGACCCTCTTTTTGTTTCAATTGAAAGAATTTTCGGACCTGCACAAAGTATAGAATTAGTATCGCGATCATCCCCACCGCAACAACCAATGCCAATACTTTATTAAGCAGTGGCAGGGATGAAAACGGAATACCTACTAAGTATGCAGGACCTGAGTTGATCTGGAACAGGGTTAAGATCGCATCGAAGAAAAAAGAAATAGCTGAAGAAAAGGAAAACTCAATATTTGTGCCCCCCGTGCCGATAAAAAAGGGCAATGAATAAATACTTTTTTTTATGGTAACATTTAGAATTAATGAAATCAAGGCAGTTAAGCTCAAAATGATCCTGGTTCGAAGATTTATCTCCTTCAGGGAAGGTGATAAAAAGACTACGAGTATTAAGAATGGAAAAAGAATAATGTATCTCTCATGCGTATACATGCTTAGGTTAGCAAAAACAATACTCCAGGTTACTGCTCTCGATTTTTGCACGGAGTCTCCACCCTGTACAAATGCCCTGCACAAAAAATATAAAAAGGCAAGAAAAAAAGTCATGGCTAAGCCTTCTAAGGCTCCGCCATTTAATAGTTGAGCTATATTAAAATAAAATATTCTTGATAAACCAACAATCAGGCTTAAAAGGAGAGAAAAAAAAGGGGATCTTAAAAAAAGATTTATTATTAAAGCAAAAAGCCAGGCATTGATTGTTTGAACGGCGATATTAAAAAAGTAATATCCGGTCAAATTTTTTTGAAACAATTCAATGATAAAACTAATACTCATCCCATGCAGGGGTCTGTATTTACCAAACTGGACGGGAAGATTAATTCTTTCGGAAAAGGTATGTAGTTTCCAATACTCTTTGAATACAACTAAATCATCGCCATAAGCTGTATCAGTTTTCCAATTTAGGAAATAGAGGTAAATAATAATTGGAGTTGCAAGCGCAAAAAGAAGAAGCAAAAAGTTATTTTTATTTTTAAGCTCTGTTGTGAATCGGGTTTTCAATTTATTTTGTTTTAAGTTAACAGGATAACTAATCTATTTTGTTATCAATATTGTATATCCCAGGGGATCTTCCTTTGAACCCATATTAAAAATGATTGATAAATGCGCTATACCCACCACGAAAATTAACAGGGGAAGACCTAAAAGGTAAAATGGTATAAAAACATATTTCCATGATTTGTCAGGCAAAAATCCTCTAAAAAAAACTACAATTATCTTTGAAGCAATCACTGCAAGATCTGAACCTCTCGGATTGATGAAAACATTAGAAAATTTAGAGAACATTAATTCAAGGCTGTTCGGGGTATATCTGAAATAATCATGAGGAATATAATGGTAACGGGCGGACCACGGGATTGTCACGATTATAACCCCATTCGCTTTTGTCGTCCTATAAATTTCATCAATCAGGTCTTGATAGTCTTTCACATGTTCCAGGACTTCTGTGCAAATCACCGCGTCGAACTCATCGTTGCCAAAAGGAATATTTTTACCGTCAAATGGAATGACATCGGGGTTATGGTAACCAAACTTACCGGATTCAACCACGTCGATTCCAAAATACCGGGTTTTGTTTTTGTTCAACAGGAATTTATAAGGCGACTGCCCACAACCGACGTCCAGCACTTTCCCGGTAAACAGCGGTAATCTTTTTTTTAAATCTTTGTAAATAGTCAATAACTGCAGATCCAACAACATTCTTCCATAAAATTTTAGTTTCCCGGCAAAACCAGCAGGAGGAGTATTTGAAATAGGTTGAAATTGTTCAGTCATTTTCAGTTATCCCAGTTAACTTTCGTCACATGATAAAAGTATACGGTTATTTTTTTTGTGCACTTATAAATATTGATTGACTTATAAATTTCAAAGGAGTCTTCTCTAAAAAATCTCCAATTATTATTGAGGGTTTAACTAAAAACGCAGGAATTCCGGGCAGTAAAAAATCTTTGTATTCAACTTTTATATTCTCAAATCCTGCGTGATCTAATTTTTTTTCGATAAATTTTTTGGAAAAAGCCATTTCATCCGGTTCCAGCCTGGCCCATTTTCTAAATGCTCTATTTTTAAAAATAGCAGTCACGTAAGGGTTATAAATGTTGGGCTCCATAAATATTATTTTTCCTTGTGGATTAGTGAGATTTTTCAAGGTAAGCAGTGAGTTTGCCAGGTTATAATAAAGGTGATGCAGTATGCCATTACCAATAACATAATCAAACTTTTCGTGAACATTTTCCGCAGCCAGATTAAAATCAAGCATGTAATAGGATAGATTAGGCAGAGTATAGTTCTTGACAGCTTCTTCAATAAATGGCTTGCACAAGTCGGTTCCTGCTACCCTCATGCCCGTCCTTTTAGCAATATAATAGGATAAATAACCAGTCCCGCAACCAATTTCCAGAATGCTTTTGCCGGATACGGTGTTCATTTCGTCAATCATCCAATCGGCCCGTCTTTCCATTCTCTTTCTGGATGAAGCTGTTTCCTTAAATCCCTGGTTATATCCCCTGTCATCTACAACGGAAGTTTTATTCTTCGGCATCTTGCTGGGATTTAATTATTCGTTTTCTTATAAATTTTGGACGCTTCTTTACTTCCTCAAGTATCTTTCCCAGGTACTCCCCAAGTATTGAGATGGCTAACATGTTAACACCGCCAAAAAATAATATAAGTACAACGATCGTGGTAATACCATGAGGTACTGGTGACCCCATAAAGTATAATACAATTTGCGTGATAATGGCTATCAAAGAAAGCGTTGTCAGGGTCCACCCCAGGTACGTCAACAACTCAAGAGGAACATAGCTAAACGAAAAAATTGCTTTTCTTGCCCACCCGATATTTTTTCTCCAGTTGTTAGTAGTTATCCCAAACATTCTTTCCGGCCTTGTGTAAGGCACACCTACCTGTTTAAAGCCAACCCAGGCCCGCAATCCCCGCAAGAACTGATCGGTTTCCGGCAGCTTTATTAATTCCTCAACTACTCTCCTGTCCATCATGGAAAAATCACCGGCATCAAGCGGCATCGGTACGTAAGAAAGGTTTCGGAAAATTCTATAAAATACTTTATATAGTTTTATCAACATTCTATTCCCCTCTCTTTTCACTCTCCGCCCATATACTACATCATTACCTTCTTTCCATTTGCTGTAAAACTCTTCTATTAATTCAGGCGGGTCCTGTAGATCGCCATCAAGCAAGACTACAACATCCCCGGTGGAAATTTCCATACCACTCATGAATGCACTTTGCGAACCAAAATTGCGTGAGTGCTCTATACCAATTATATGTTTATCCTGCTGAGCCAATACCTGTAGCACTTCGGATGTATTATCAGGACTGGCATCATTCACAAAAATGATTTCGTAGTCAACGCTTATTTTATAAAAAGTCTTTACCAATCTTTCATACATGAAGGGTATAGCCTGGGCGTCTTTATAGCAGGCTATTACAGCTGAGATCTTATGCTTAACCTGGTCCTGGTAAAGTTTCTTTTCATAAAGTGGTTTGGAATATTCCTTTTGCCAGCGATAAGTTTTTATTAAACCCTCTTTTAAATCAGTAGTTGCTTCCCAATTCAAAATCTCTTTCGCCAGTCCTGCATTTCCATACCACTCCTTTAGATCCCATTTCCTGTTTGGAAAATCACCCCACTCAGGTTCACCCGGAATGTTAAAAATCTCCTTTGCTGCCAGTGCAATGTCCCTGATCGTAGTTTTTTTATTGGACGCAATGTTAATAGACCGGCCTCCTATGATGGAAAAATTTGCATTAGCAGATAGCAGTGTAGCATAGATCGCATCATCTATATAAACAAAATCCCTTGAGATATCAGGCTGAACAAGCGGAGGGTATTGTTTTATCATTCCTTTTTCAATGATCTGCGGGATCAGTCTGTCTGGTTCTTCATATTCACCATAAATCGAATAATACCTTAAATTGACAATAGGGAATTCCAAAATAGTTCCATAATACTTTATCATGTGAGCTGCCGACACTTTAGTCACGGCATAGTGGCTGTTTGGAAGTAACTCTGCATTTTCCAACGGTTCTTTACAGTTCAATCCATATTCAGACGAGCTGCCTGCATGTACAAATGCCTTTATATTGTAAGCAGAACTTACCTGGAGCAGGTTCAGCAGGCCGCTAATATTTGTCCTGTAAATGAGTTTTACATCATCTTGCTTGGCATAAGCACCATAAGCGGCCAGATCAAAAATGGTCCTGAACTGGTATTTGTGAAATAAACTTTGCAGGCTGCTCAGTTCAGTAATGTTTGCGTGTATGATCCTATCTGTTTTTAAGTCATCGATTCGCCAGGGAATAAATGGTTCCTTAGAGGTAATGCCATATACATCGTCCCTGTATTGAAGAATGTGCCTGAATAAATTACTTCCGATAAATCCTCCTGCGCCAAATACAACGATGGGCCCTTCTAATTTTTGTATTTCTGATTTGATTTGATCAGTTAACATTTAAGACTTTATGAATTCTGAAATTTTATTTTCTAAATTTTTACCAGCCAAATTGTTCTCTTCAAGATGCCATTGTTGTGAACCATATCTTCCACTAGGATAACCATTGGCAAAAAGCGTATGGTATTGCACGGGTCTTTTTAGTTGCTTTAAAAGCAAACTGGCAAATGTTTCATGTAATCCGCACTGCCCCGAATGCTCCTCAATGGTAATGACATTGCCAACTTCATTGATTATTTTTAATAAGGGCACGGGAGGGTCATACAATGGAAATTTGCTTAATAGCCATATCTCTAAATCATTCAGCATCTCTTCAGGAAGTTTAAATAAATTATCTATTACTGTCCCGGTACCTATTACAATTGCTTTGGGGTTGAAACTTTCTTTCAATTTTCGCCATTGAGAAAAAACAGGAACATTTTCCCGGGTTGCTGCAAGATTTAATCTCAAATAATTCGGTGATGGATCGGCAGCCATTTCCTGCACTGCCAGATGAACATCTTGTTTAGTAAATGGCACAAAAACCTTCATGTTCGGCAGGATCCGCATTGAACCGATATCTTCAATGTTGTGATGCGTGCTTCCCATTATCCCGTAACCATACCCACCTCCATTTGCAATAACTTTTACCGGCAAATTATGTAAGCAAATATCATTTCGCAATTGCTCATACGGTCTGAGTGTGACAAAGGGAGAGATACTGTAAATAAAAGGAAGAAAGCCCTCATAAGCCAAAGATGCAGCCATTGCAGTCATATTTTGTTCCGCTACGCCTGTGTTGATAAATCTTTCTCCCAGGCATTCTTTCACACCTTCCAATGCCATATATCCAAGGTCGCCTGTCAAAAAAACAATTTTATCGTTTCCTGATGAAAGATCAATGACAGCCTGTGCAAACTCTTTTCGCATTTTACCGATTTATCAGGTCAATAAATTCTTCATCTGTCAATGGCAAATAATGACAATCAACAGTGTCTTGTAACCGTAGATCTTTCCCCTTTATCGTGTTGCAGATCAGGGCCAGGGGTTTTTGGTCTTGAAACCCTGAGAAAGATTTTTCTAAACTATCAAAATTATGGCCCTCGGCAGTGATCACCTGGAAGCCGAAACTTTCTAATTTTTTATCTAGCGGATCTAATTTCAGTGTGTCTTCGGTCCTGCCAAATCCCTGTATATAATTTCTGTCAATGAACCAGAAAATGTTCTTTAAGTTGTGGTGAGATATGAAAAGTGCAGCCTCCCATGTGCTTCCTTCATTTAACTCTCCATCCGAGGTAATACAGAATATATTTTTATCATGCTTTTTCAGCTTATTTGCTAATCCAAACCCTGCGGCCAAAGACAATCCATGACCTAAACTCCCTGTTGCAAAAGGAATTCCATTGATTTTATTTACCGGCGGATGAGCCGACAAATAGGTTCCGTTTTTGTAAAATGTTTCTATCTCTTTTTCGGAAATTATGCCTTCTTCTGCCAGCACACTATACAACAAAGCAGCCGCATGTCCTTTGGATAAGATCAGTTCATCATGATCTTTCATTAGTTGAAATTTAATGAAAGTGATTATTTCAAGACAAGACAAAGAACACCCTACATGACCGGCGTTTGCCTCTTTATACATTTTGATCACCCTTTTCTTTATAGAATTTCTTCTTTCTTCCAGCATTGTATTAAATAAAATATTTTAAGCATGATCAATATAATTTTTTTCGCCAATTACCAGTAATTTTTATCATCAAAGCATCGTTGTGCTAAACCTGGTGTTGTCAATTCATTTTGATAACATCAATTCAAATGCCTGGCCCCCGTCATGCGCATTGTTATACGATAATATGTTAAGCCGGGAGATACGCGAAATAACCTGGACGCTATTCTCAGTCAGGTATTGCAAATGCCCCGGCACATGGTTATACAACCATGCCTTCCAAAGTTCAATATTATTGTCATCCCGCTTCCATCCCACAGGTTGATAGGGGGCAGTAATAAGTAATATTCCTTTCCATGATAAAAGAGGCTTTATCTGCATTATGAAATCAAGAGGATAGGATAAATGCTCTATGACATGTGTTATTGAAATAATATCAAAAGGACCGTTGGCATCCAGTAGACTGTAGTTCTCTTCGCATGATCCTACAATATATTTATCTACCCAGGCACAAATATCCCGGCACTCGGGGGATATGTCCTGGGCGATGGTATAGCTTTTATCATCCAGCTCCTTTACCGCTTTACACATCCAGCTCAACCCACTGCCAATTTCAAGCACTTTTACTTCACTATCCTTCCCCATCATTTTCATCATGCGCTGCGCACAATCCTTGAAGTAGTCAACGATCATTTTACTTCTTTCGCCAGTATATGTATCAGAAGTAAATTGTATTGTGTCGATATATAACTCATGGAATACTTCATTACTTGGTAAAGGCGTTTGATAAATGGTGGTACACACCAGGCATTCAACTAATTTAAAAGTTGGAATCACATTCTTAACAAAATGAAAGGTGGGTTTCAGCTCCCCGATTATATTTAATTTCAAGGCATCACCATTTCCACAGACCGGGCACGCTCTCAATTCATTGTTCATAACTTATGCTTTTAACCGGGATCGCAATATTGATTAATGAAGATTCTGTTGCCAGTACACAATCATATCTTTAAGAGTTTGCTCCAGGGGGTACCGTTGTTTCCATCCCGTATCTTTAGAAAGACGGGTGGAATCACCGTATATAATTGGTTCATCAGTCGGACGCATGAGCGACGGGTCAACTTCCAGGTCGAATTTCCTGTTCATCACTGTTTCAATTAACCTGATAAGTTCTGAAATCTGGTATACTTTGCTGCCACTTATGTTGTATACCTCGCCATACTCTCCTTTTTCTGCCAATAAGATCATTGCCTGGATCAAGTCTCTCACATCCGTAATGGCTCGTTTTGCATGCAAATTTCCGACTCTTAAGACTTTTTCCTTTCCCTTATCTATTAAGACGGCTCTTTTCGTAAAGTCAGATGCCACATCATTGACCTTCCGCGGACCCGTAGTGTTGAATATCCTGGCTCTGATAGTTTTTATCTTATCATTTATGAAATATTGATAACTAAGCAAGTCTTGAGCAACTTTAGTAACGCCATACGGATGTACAGGCAACAGCATTACATCTTCCGGGATGGGAACATTTTCCGGAGTCAATGAAGAACCGTATTCCGCACTGGAACAGGCGACAACTACCACCGGGTCATATTCCTTGTGAGTCTTTCTAATTTCTTTGATTGACTCAAACAAGTTTATCGTGCCGTTAATATTTGTTTCCATCGTTTCCTGCGGTCGTTGAACAGAAACAGTTGGATAACTCTGGGCAGCCAAATGAAAAATTATGGCCGGTTTTATGTCAGCCATTATTCGGAATAAATGGGAATAATACCTTACATCGCATTCCTGTAAAATTGCTTTATGGGCATACTCATCCAGGTTTGTTGTAGGCTTGTAATAAGTTCCATAAACTGATTGCCCCAGTTTATCATAATAATAGTCAATCATATGAGAACCCATCATGCCGCAAGCACCTGTAATAAATATTTTTTTCACTGCCGGATTTTATTTTTTGAAAATTTCAGAAATCAAGGTTTGAACTACTTCTTTTGAAAAATGTTTTTTTGCATAATCAACTTCTTTACCGCTCAAATCGGCGAGACGATCTTCTGATTGATAAAGTTCACAAAGCTCATTTGCAAAGTCTTCAACGGAATCATGGGGCTGCAAGATATTTTCAATACCGGGTAATCCCTCAATTCCAAAACTTGTAGACACAAGAGGTAGCGCATGATACATAGCTTCAACCGTTTTCCCTTTCACACCTCCGCCATATCGCAAGGGTATAGCAACCATCTTTATCGAAGAGTAAATATTGCTTAATTCTTCATCAGAAACGGGACCCTTCACCTTTATAGTAGGTGATTCTAAATTTATTATTTCCGCAGGTACATGTGATCCTACAATAACAAAATTTGCATTCTTTAATTTGTCAGTGATAGTTGGCCAGACCTTTTCGGCAAACCACAACACTGCATCTACATTCGGTTTATGATTAAATCCCCCGATAAATAAAATATCCTTTCGCTTTGAAAAATCACAAATCGGAGAATTAAAATCGCTGTAGAAAAAAGGTGGCATCGTTCTGATTTCCCGGGGGGCCATATCCTGTTCCATGATCCGCTTTTCATCAAGACTCAGGGTAAGTGTGACATCCGAGTTTTCTATCAAATGAGTTTCAAGTTTTTTCCACTCGACAGATGTTTCAAGCAGGGTCTTGTTTTTTTCTATTTCATATTGCTTTAATTCTCTCACATAATGCAGATCATGCATATAGTAGATGATCTTAGCATTGGTGTTTGCTTTCAAAAAATCAAAATATTTTATAGAAATATGCGGCCTGTTCAAATAAATAAAGTCAATCATCTCTTTATTCTGGATCACCCAGTCCTTCCAGTTATCCCTATACCAGGGCCCATATAGCACTTCAATTCCCATTTGCTGAAGATGCGTAGTATAAGGTTCATGCCTGTAAAAATTATCACCAATAAATTTGACATTATAGTTCATTTCAACAAACAACCTGAGAAGCTGAAATGTAGTTCTTGACCCTGCGTCTTTATCAAAATGGGGGACATAATGGTCAATGACCAGGATCGTTTTTTTATGTTGGCTCTTTTCCCTTGCCCAAAACACTTTCTCCCCATTGCGAAAATGTTCCTTTTCAAGGACATCTTTCCATTTTTCCCGGAATTTTACTGCGTTGAGTTTTTGATATCCTTTAATACCACCCTCTTTAATGCCCTCCTCGGTGTCTGTACCATGGGTGTATCCTTCATAGTGAATGACTTCTGACAACGGTTGATAGACCACTTTATACCCATGCTTCCTGACTTCAAAGGCGAGGTCTGAATCTTCACTATAAGCCGGTGCATAACGGCTATCAAATCCTCCGATCTTCTTCCATAAATCAGTTCTGATTAAAATACTTGCACCTGATATATAGTCGGCTTCCTTCACATAATTAAATTCCGGCGCTTCAGGGTCCTGTCTATGTCCAAAATTCCATCCTGAAGCATCTTTCCAAATGATAGCTCCAGCCTCTTGTAGTTTTCCATTGGGATAAATAAGCTTCGATCCCGTCATCCCTATTGTCTCATCTTTTTCCATCAGATCAACCATACTGCTCAGCCACCCGGGTCTTACTTCGGTATCATTATTTAGAAATAGTATATACTTACCCTTTGCATAAGTGGCGGCATGGTTGCAATTATGGAGGAACTCAAGATTTTTTTCGTTCCTGATGACGACAATATTCTTTATATAATCTTTGATGTTCTTCGTCTCATCAGTTGATGCATCGTCGCCGATAATGATCTCATAAGAAACACCCAGGGTGT
>Ga0157376_10003166_pt1 | contig 11304 bp, 9 predicted proteins | sample M45metaG_FD_121801 | JGI IMG/M metagenome (GOLD analysis project Ga0157376, IMG submission 121801) | Miscanthus rhizosphere microbial communities from Kellogg Biological Station, Michigan, USA - M4-5 metaG | ecosystem: Host-associated > Plants > Roots > Rhizosphere > Soil | place: USA: Michigan... | reverse complement strand
GCATCCCTCTATCGGGGGAGCCGCTTTGCTACCCGAAACTCCGTTCCAACTGCCTACGCAATGAGCCCACGCCGGAAGCCAACGGCTACGGCGTGGGCTCTGCTGCGCGCCTGAAGCTTCGCCAGCAGATGGCGGACGTGCGACTTGACCGTCTCCTCTGAGAGGAAGAGCCGCTGACCGATCTCGCGGTTCACCAGGCCGTCGGCGACCAGCTGGAGGACCTCGATCTCCCGGGCGGTCGGTTCCTGCTCGAGCTCGCGGAGAGCGGGCGGCGGCGTGAAGGGGATCACGGCCCCGGAACGCGTCGAGTTCCGGCGCGCCGCAGCCGCCTCGAATCGGCGGCTGTGGTCGCGGTAACGGTTCAGGATCTCCTTACGCTCAGCGGCGTCCACAGAGTGCGTATCGGCTCGCTTGGGATCGCGCTTTAGGGTGAGAGGTACCTCGAACGAGGTAGGCCACCCGGGCGCGCTACGTCGGCGGCAGGTCGGGCAGCGGCTCGGCGCGCGACTCGTCGAGCTCGGCGTCGAGCACCGGCTCGCGGACCACCGGCTTGATGGATCCGGCACGGATCTGCTCCGCGAAGTGACACGCTACGAGATGACCGTCGAGCGTCCGGAGGGTCGGCTCGTCCTCGCGGCATCGCGTCGGCTGCACGAACGGGCAGCGCGTGTGGAACCGGCAGGCGGCCGGAGGGTTGGCGGGACTCGGTAGATCGCCCTGCACAAGGATAGGGCGGCGGTTTCGCTCGACGGCCGGATCCGGGATCGGGATCGCCGAGAGGAGCGTCAGCGTGTAAGGGTGGAGCGGGTTGTCGTAGAGGTCGTCGGCCGGTGCGACCTCGACGATCTTCCCGAGGTACATCACGGCGATCCGGTCGGAGATGTGCCGCACGACGGCGAGGTCGTGCGCGATGAAGAGGTACGTCAACCCGAACTCCTGCTGGAGGTGCTCGAGGAGGTTCACGATCTGCGCCTGGATCGAGACGTCGAGGGCGGAGACGGGCTCGTCGCAGACGATGAACGCCGGGTTCACGGCGAGCGCCCGGGCAAGGCCGATCCGCTGCCGCTGGCCACCCGAGAACTCGTGCGGGTAGCGGGTTGCGGCGTCCGCGGGCAGCCCGACCCGCTCGAGCAGTAGACGCACACGCTCGTTCGCCTCGCCTCGGCTCTGCGTGATGTTGTGCACGCGCAGCGGCTCGCCCACGATGCGGCCGACGCTGTGCCTGGGGTTCAGCGACGCGAACGGGTCCTGGAACACCATCTGCATCCGCCGGCGGCTCTGGCGCAGGTTCGACTCGCTCGCGTGAGTGATGTCCACTCCGTCGAACACGATCTTCCCCGCGGTGGGCTCGTAGAGGCGGATGATCGCACGCCCCACCGTCGACTTGCCACATCCCGACTCGCCCACGAGACCGAGCGTCTCGCCGCGACGGATCGAAAGCGTCACGCCGTCGACGGCCTTGATGTCCCCGACGTGGCGATCGAGGACGAGCCCGCTCTTGATCGGGAACCAGACCCGAAGCCCTTCGACGTCCACGAGCACGTCGCTCACGTGATGCCCTCGCGCACGCGCTGCCACGCGTCGGCGGGGACCGGGTTCACACACCGCGCATCGTGGCCCGTATCCATCGGCCGGAGCGCCGGCACGCCGTGCAGGCACTGGTCGATCATGTACTTGCAGCGCGGCGCGAACGGACACGAGGTGGGGGTGCTGAGCATGTCGCGCGGCGTGCCTTCGATGGGCAGGAGCTTTGCGCGACGTGCCGCGTCGAGACGAGGAACGCTCTGCAGCAGGCCGAGCGTGTACGGATGGCGCGGTCGCGCGAAGAGATTCTCGGCGCTCCCCGTCTCCGCGAACATGCCCGCGTACATGACATGCACGCGCTCGCACATGCCGGCTACGACGCCGAGATCGTGCGTGATCAGCACGAGCGCCGTGTTCTGCTCGGTGGCGAGCGAGCGGAGAAGGTCGAGGATCTGGGCCTGGATCGTGACGTCGAGCGCCGTCGTCGGCTCGTCCGCGATCAGAAGCTTCGGCTCACAGGCCAGCGCCATCGCGATCATCGCGCGCTGCCGCATGCCGCCCGAGAACTGATGCGGGTAGTCGCGAAGCCGATTCCTGGCACTGGGAATCCCGACCTGATCCAGAAGCTCCGCTGCTCGCGCGTCCGCCGCGGCTCGCCTCATCCCAAAATGCGTTTCCAGCGCCTCACGGATCTGTCGGCCGACCGTGAGGACCGGATTCATGCTGGTCATGGGATCCTGGAAGATCATCGCGATCTCCCTGCCGCGTACCCGGCGCAGCTCGGCGTCCGACAGTGCGAGCAGGTTGCGCCCACCGAACATCGCCGTTCCGGCGACCACCCTCCCCGCGCGCGGCAAGATGCCGAGCAGCGCCAGCGATGTCACGCTCTTGCCGCATCCGGACTCGCCGACGATGCCGAGTGTCTCGCCGGGGCCGACGTCGAAGGAGATCCCGTTGACCGCGTGGATCGTCCCGCGCTCAGTCCAGAACTCGACGCGAAGATCGTCGACCGAGAGCAGCGGCTCGGTCAACGGCTACGGAGCTTCGGATCGATCGCTTCCCGCAACCCGTCGCCGATCAGGTTGAAGCCGAGCACCGAGATGACGATCGCGAGGCCGGGGATGATGGCCAGGAACGGTGCGTTCTGGAGATAGTTGTTGGCGTTGGTGAGCATCGCGCCCCACTCCGGTTGGGACGGATCCTGGGCGCCCAGGCCGAGGAACGTCAGGCCCGCGACGTCGATGATGGCGGTCGCAAGGGCCAGCGTCCCCGCGACGATCACGGGCGACATCGAGTTCGGCAGGATGTGAGAGACCAGGATCGAGCGGCGTGGCACGCCAACGGACCGGGCTGCAAGCACGAAGTCGTTCTCGCGCTGGGCGAGGATCGATCCCCGGACGAGGCGTGCGAAGATCGGGATGCTGGCGACACCGACCGCAACCATGATCTGCCATCGTCCCGGTCCCAGCATCGCCGCGACCCCGATCGCGAGGAGCAAGCCCGGGATCGCGAGCATGATGTCCATGAGGCGCATCACGATGGAGTCGCTGTAACGGCCGAAGTAGCCGGCGATCGCTCCGAGCACGAGGCCGACGGACATGCCGACTGCAACGGCCACGACCCCGATCACGAGCGACGAGCGAGCCCCGTAGAGGACGCGAGAGAACTCGTCCCGGCCGAGCTCGTCCACTCCGAACCAATGCTCGCGGGAAGGGCCGGGGCAGCACCCGTTTGCGATCAGGCTCAAATCCTGGTCGAGTGGCGAGTGGGGTGCGAGCCACGGGGCGAAGATGCCGACGAAGACGAAGAGCCCCACCAGGACGAAGCCGACGATGGCACCCGGGTTCTTCCTCAGGCGCCGCCACGCATCGCTCCAGAGGCCGCCTGCGGCGGGGTGACCCTCGAGCTCGTGTGCCTCGATCTCGGCGACGCTCACGTCAGCTCACCCTGACACGCGGGTTCAGGAGGGCATAGGTGATGTCGACGAGCAGGTTGACGAAGACGAACACGATCGCGAGGAAGAGGATCCCTCCCTGGAGGACCGGGTAGTCCCGGTTGAAGATCGCTTCCTTGAGCCACGAGCCCATTCCCGGGATCGCGAAGACCGTCTCGGTGAGGACCGCGCCGCTGAGGAGGAGACCCATCTGGAGGCCGATGATCGTGGTGACGGGAAGCAGCGCGTTGCGCATCACGTGGCGGCGGTCGACCGTGCGTGGCGCCAGCCCCTTGGCCCGGGCCGTGCGCACGTAGTCCTCGTTCTGGACGTCGAGCACCGAAGCGCGGGTGATGCGCGAGATGATCGCCAGCGGGATGGACCCGAGCGCGATCGCGGGAAGGATCAGGTGCCTGATCGCGTCCCAGGACGCCCCGAGGTTGCCCGTGATGATCCCGTCGAGGACGTAGAAGTTCGTTGGGTGCTCCGCCTCGCTGAGCGTGTCCTCGCGACCGATGCTCGGGAGCCAGCCGAGCCGCACGGAGAAGATGTACTTGAGGATGATCGCGAGGAAGAAGATCGGGATCGAGATCCCGATCAGCGATGCCGCAAGGCCCGCATGGTCGACGCCGGACCGGTATCTCTTCGCCGAGAGGAAGCCCAGCGGCACACCGACGCCGATCGCGAAGATCATCGCCGCAAGAGCCAGCTCGATGGTCGCCGGGAAACGGTGCTCGAGCTCGTAGGTGACCGTGCGCGTACTCGCGATGCTGGTGCCGAGGTCGCCGCTCGCGAGCGTCTTCAGGTACGCCCAGTACTGGACGTAGACGGGCTCGTCGAGCCCGTACTGGTGACGGATCTGCGCGACGGCCTCCGGGGTGGCGTGCTCGCCCAGGAGCGACTCGGCGGGTGATCCCGGCAGCGCTCTGATCCACACGAAGACCAGGATCGAGAGCCCGATGAGGATCGGTATGAGAAGCAGCAGCCGACGGACGATGAATCGAAGCATCTAGTCGTCCGTCGGCTGCGTTCTCGACTTTCTCTCCCTAGCCGAACGAGAGGGAGGACATCGGCTCGTTGACCGTCCCGACGGGGCTCGGAACGAAGCCCTTGACGCTGCTGTCGAAGACGATCGCTCCGGCCGCCCAGACGTACGGGATGACCGGCAGCTGCTTCATCACCTGGATGCTCGCCTGCTGGTAGAGCGCAGCCCGCGCGTCCGCGTTCGACGCGGCGTCTGCCTTTGCCAGCAACGTGAACAGCGCCTGGTTGTCGAAGCCGAACTGCGCTGTCTTGCTTCCGAAGTGCACGTTGAGGTAGTTCGCCGGATCGATGAAGTCCGGGTTCCAGCCGAACAGGAACAGCTGAGCCTTGCCCGCCTGCACGCCTGCGCGGTAGTCGGGCCGCCAGGGCGAGGAGTGCGCCTCGACCTGGAAGCCGGCCTTGTTGAGGCTCGCCGCGAACGCCTCGAAGTTGCGCTGCGGATCGGGCATGTACGGGCGGGAGACGCTCGTCGGCCACCAGAAGTCGATCTTCACCGGGGGCGTGAGGCCTGCCTGCTTGAGGAGTGCGATCGACTTCGCGGGGTCGTACTTGAAGACAGGGACGCCCTTCTTGGCGAAGCCGGCGAGTGACGGCGGCAGGAACTGCGTCGCCGGCGTGCCGACTCCACCGTAGAACGCCTTGGCCACGGCGGCGCCGTTCAGGCCGTACGCCACCGCCTGCCGCACGAGCGGGTTGTTCATCGGCGGGAGCGACTGGTTGATCCCCACGTAGCCGAGGCTCGTCGGCGGGCGGAGGTACAGCTTGAACTTCTTGTTGCCCTTGATCGTGGCGAAGTCCTGCGGCGCCACGTTGTCGTACGCCTGGATCTCGCCCGACTGCAGCGCCTGGAGGCGTGCCGACGGGTCACCGATCGGGATATAGATGATCCGCTTGATCTTGGGCTTCGGCCCCCAGTACTTCGGGTTGGCGACGAGCACCATCTTGTTGCCCGGCGTCCACGACTGGAGCATGTATGGGCCGGTGCCGATCGGATGCTGCGTTGCGAACGTGCCCGTCGGATGGAAGACGCCGGTCGCGTCGACGGTGCCGGCATCCGCCTCGTACTTCTTGAGCGCTGTGGGGCTCGCGATCCCGAAGTTCGGCAAGCCGATCGCCGCAAGGAACGAGGACGACGGTCGCCTGAGCAGGATCGACACGGAGTACTGGCCGTGCGCCTTGCAGCCCTTGTAGAGGCTCTTGTCCGGCCCGAGACCGCCCGGTGCCGGCTTGGCGAATCCGCCGAAGACCGTCTGCCAGTAGTAGCTGAGAGCGTCGCTCTGCAGCGGCGCCGGGAACGAGTACCAGCGCGTGAAGTTCGCGCAGACCGCCGCCGCGTTGAAGGGCGTGCCGTCCGAGAATTGGACTCCCTTGCGCAGCTTGAACGTCCACGCCAGCTGGTTCTTGCTTGTGGTCCACTTGGTCGCGAGCGACGGCACGACGGTGCTCGTGCCCTTCTTGAATCCGACCAGGCTGTCGAAGATCTGGCCGGTCGGCCGCAGCGACTCGCCGTCCGACGTGAGCGACGGATCCAACAGTGACGGGTCGGCCGACGCTCCGTAGACGAGCGTGTCGCTCGCCGCACCGCGGTCCGATGCGGCGAACGCCGCCGTCGCGGTGAGTAGCGCTACCGCTCCCAGAGCGAGAGCGAGCTTCAATCCCTTAGCCATCGTGCTCCTTTCCCTCCTCTATCCCTCTCCTGCGCCGGCCGTTCGCCGGCGCGGCCGCACATTATGACTCCCGTGACGCCCAAAGGTTGAATCCGTTCCCCTTTGTCTGGGAGGAGGCCCTGCGTCGTCTAGGCGGCGGCCAGCGAGGCGAGCTCGCGGAGCGCCGCGAGCCGGCTCAGCGCCTGACCCTCGAGCTGCCGAACACGCTCACGCGTCAGGTCGAGCTCGTGGCCGATCGCCTCGAGCGTCCACGGCTCGCCCTCGAACCCGAACCGCAGCTCGAGGATCCGGCGCTCGCGCTCGGGGAGCGCGTCGAGCGCCCGGCGGACACCCTGGCGGCGGAGCGACTCCTCGGCCTCGTCGAACGGGTCGACGGCCTCGCGGTCGGCGAAGAGATCGCCGAGCTCGCCCTCGTCGTCCGCGCCCACCGACTGGTTGAGCGAGACCGACGCGTGCGCAGCGCTCATCGCCTCCTCGACGTGCTGGAGCGGCAGGCCCGTCGCCTCGGCGAGCTCCTCCTTCGTCGCCTCGCGACCGAGCTCGACCTCGAGCCGGCGCGCCGCCCGCGAGAGCTTCTGCTGGCGCTCGACGACGTGGACGGGCACACGGATCGTGCGCGCGTGATTCGCGACCGCCCGCTGCACGGACTGCCGGATCCACCAGGTCGCATACGTCGAGAACTTGAACCCGCGGCGCCAATCGAACTTCTCGACTGCGCGGTTGAGACCGAGCGTTCCCTCCTGGATCAGGTCGAGGAACGGGACGCCGAGGCCGCGATAGCCCTTGGCGATCGAGACGACCAGACGGAGGTTCGACTCGATCATGTGACGCTTCGCAACCGGGTCGCCGCGCTCGATGCGCTTCGCGAGCTGCACCTCCTGCGCCGCGTTCAGCAGCTTGTGGCGCCCGACGTCGGCAAGGAAGAGCTGGAGGGAGTCCGCAGCGCCGGAGAGGGACTCGCTGGCCCACACCGCGGCCTCGGCGGCCTCCTTCGCCTTCTCCGCTTCCGTCTCGATCGGCGCGCCGATCTCGAGCCCCATGGCCTCGAGCTCGCGCGCCACCTGCTCGACCTCTTCCGCCGCGAGCTCCTGCTCGGTGACGAAGGTCTCGAGCTCGGCCGGGTCCACCCAGCCGCGCTCCTCGGAGCGTTCCAGGATCGCCTTCAGCTGCTCGGTCTCGAACAGTTCGATGAGCTGGTTCTGCGTCAAGCCGGTGTGCCTGTCCTTTCGCTGCGGCGGAGCACAATCTCCCTGACTCTACGTGCAGTTCTCCGTTCTTTCCACGAGATCCGGACGACAAACCGTGTCACGAGCAAGCAACGCGTGCGCAAGGTGCGGTATTCCGTCACCGTTGCGCCGTGTGGTGCGTGGGTCGTGGCGGAGTCGTCGCGCTGTTGACATGATACGACGGGCGAACGGCGCCCGTGTTAGCGGCGCGTTCCGCTGCGTCGACGCGGCTGCGCCGGCCCTTTCGCGCGACGCTCGGCCATCAGCTCGAGCGCGCGCTCGAGCGTCAGGGCCTCGACGTCGTCGCCGCGGCGCAGGCTCGCGTTCGTCTCGCCGTCGGTGACGTACGGGCCGAAGCGACCGTCCTTCACGACGATGGGCTTGCCGCTTCCCGGGTCGGTGCCGAGGTCCTTGAGCGGCGGCTTTGCGGCGCCGCGACCGCGGCGGGGCTTCGGCTGCGCGAGGGTCGCCTCGGCCTCGGCGACCGTGATGGAGAGCAGTTGCGCCTCCGACTCGAGCGATCGCGTATCGGCACCACGCTTGACGTACGGGCCGTAGCGGCCGTTCGAGACGAGGATCTCCTGACCGTCCGACCCTTCGAGCAAGCGCGGCAGGGTGAGCAGCTGCTCCGCCTCGTCGAGCGTGACCGTCTCCGGGCTCATCGAGGCGAAGAGCGACGCCGTGCGCGGCTTCTCCTCGGTTCCCTCGGGCGGCGCCTCGGTGACGTACGGGCCGTAGCGGCCGACCTTGACGGCGACCTCGAGCCCCGTCTCGGAGTGCCTCCCGAGCGAACGCTCGACACCCGCCGGCGTCGCCAGGAGCTCCTCGGCGCGCTCGACCGTCAGCTCGTCGGGAGCGAGATCCTCCGGCACGCTCGCCCGCTCCTCGCCCCGCTCGAGATACGGGCCGTAGCGGCCGACGCGCACGACGATGTCGGAGCGCGGGATCGTGATCGAGTTCACCTCGCGCGCGTCGATGCCCTCGAGGTGATCCGTGACGAGAGCGTGCAGACCCGGGTCGCCGTCGCCGTAGTAGAAGCGCTTGAGCCAGGCGACGCGGTCCTCGTCCCCTGCCGCGATCCGGTCGAGGTCGTCCTCGAGACGCGCGGTGAAGTCGTAGTCGACGAGCCGGTCGAAATGCTTCTCGAGGAGCTGGGTGACGGCGAACGCGAGGAACGTCGGGACGAGCGCCGTCCCCTTCTTGTACACGTAGCCGCGGTCGAGGATCGTGCCCATGATCGACGCGTAGGTCGAGGGGCGCCCGATGCCGCGCTCCTCGAGGGCCTTGACGAGGCTCGCCTCCGTGTAGCGCGCGGGCGGGCTCGTCTCGTGCCCCTGTGGCACGAGCGCCGACGCGGTCAGCTCCTGGCCGACGGCCAGCGCGGGCAGCCGGCGCTCCTCGTCCTCCTCGGCCGGATCGTCGCGACCCGACGAGTAAGCGAGCATGAAGCCCGGGAAGGTGATCACCGTGCCGCTCGCACGGAAGGTCGCATGCGTGCCGTCCTCCGCGGCGGCGCCGAGCTCGATCGAGACCGTCTGGCCCGCGGCGTCCTTCATCTGGGACGCGATCGTCCGCTTGAAGATCAGGTCGTAGAGTGCGAGCTCGTCCCGGCTCAGCTCGCGGGCGACCTCGGCGGGCGTGCGGAAGACGTCGCCGGCCGGCCTGATCGCCTCGTGGGCCTCCTGGGCATTCGCGACCGCTCGCTCATATCGCCGTGGCTCGTCGGGAACCGTTTCCGGGCCGTGCTCGCGGGAGGCGTGGGCGCGCGCAGCCTTGAGCGCACCGTCGGAGAGCGTGACGGAGTCGGTGCGCATGTAGGTGATGTGGCCGTTCTCGTAGAGACGCTGAGCGAGGCTCATCGTGGTCTGGGACGAGAACCGCAGCTTCCGGCTTGCCTCCTGCTGGAGCGTCGACGTCCGGAAAGGCGCGGCGGGCCGCCTCGTGTGGGGCTTCTCGTCCACCTTGTCGACGCGGAAGGCCCGGCCTTCCAGCCCGGCCGCGAGGGCGCGAGCGCGATCCTCGTCGAGCACGAGGACGCCGGCGGCCGGGGCTCCGGTCTCGTCGAAGTCGCGCCCCTGCGCGACGCGGGAGCCCGGGACGTCGCCCGACCGCACCGCGACGAGCCGCGCCTCGAACGACCCGGGCTCGAACGACCCGACGACGTCCCAGTAGCTCGCCGCCACGAACGCCCAGCGGTCGCGCTCGCGTTCGACCACGAGGCGCGTCGCGACGGACTGGACACGACCGGCCGACAGGCGCGGCATGACCTTCTTCCAGAGCACGGGCGACACCTCGAAGCCGTAGAGCCGGTCGAGGATGCGCCTCGTCTCCTGCGCATCGACGAGGCGCTCATCGATGTCGCGGGTCTGCTCCAGGGCCTGCCGGATCGCATCGCGCGTGATCTCGTGGAAGACCATTCGACGGACCGGGACCTTCGGCTTCAGCACCTCGCGGAGATGCCACGCGATCGCCTCGCCTTCGCGGTCCTCGTCCGTCGCGAGCAGCAGCTCGTCCGCGCCGCGCAGCTTCTGCCGGAGATCCGAGACGACGCGCTTCTTGTCGGCGTCGACGACGTAGAACGGGTCGAACTCGTGATCGACGTCGACGCCGAGCTTTCCGTAACGCTGCCGCTGCTCCTTCGGCACGTCCGACGCGCGGTTCGGCAGGTCACGGATGTGCCCGATGCTCGACTCCACGACGAAATCACCGCCGAGGTAGCCGGCGATCGTCCGGGCCTTCGCAGGCGACTCGACGATGACGAGACTGGTCATGTGGCCGAACAGGGTAACGACGACGTCGCGCAGCGCTTCTCCGGCAGGCGAGCGTATCCTCCGCGCGGATGACGCGCCCGCCGAGGCCCAGTTGGTTCTACTTCCTCGTCGCGGCGCTCAGCTGGCCCGTGCTGAGGGTCTTGTTCCGCCTCCGCTCGACGGGCCGCGAGAACGTGCCGGACGGAGGCTGCGTCCTGGCCGCGAACCATTGGTCGAACTTCGATCCGTGGCCGCTCGGGGTGCCTCTGTTCCCGCGCCGCTACCTGCGCTTCATGGCGAAGAAGGAGCTCTTCTGGCCGCCGCTCGGCTGGGTCGTCCATGCCGGCGGGGGCTTTCGAGTCGACCGCGGGAAGCGGGACCAGCAGGCGATCGACACCGCGGTCGCGCTGTGCCGCGAGGGCCACGCGGTGGTGATGTTCCCCGAAGGAACGCGTCGGTCGAAGGGGATGCGCAAGCGCTACGAGGCGCGCTGGCACACGGGCGCCGCACGGATCGCGCTCGAGGCGGGCGTGCCGCTCGTCCCGGCCGGAATCGTGGGCACCGACCGGCTCGGGCGCTTCGGTCCCATCCGCGTCGCCTACGGTCACGCGGTCGCGACGGAGGATCTTGCAGCGCTCGATGTCGCGGACGCGGCACAGACCGCCACGGAGCGGCTGCGCGATTCGATCGCGGCACTCGAGCTGGCAGTCGGGTCCGCGCCGTGACGCCGAGGCGCGAGAGAGACGGCGCGCCGCGGGCGTCGCTGCTCGTGATCGACGGCGACTCCTTCGCCCACCGCGCGTTCCACGCGCTGCCACGATCGATCCGACGCGCCGACGGCAGCCCGGGCAACCTGCTCACCGGCCTCACCTCGATGGTGCTTCGGCTCTGGCAGGCGGAGCGCCCGAGAGCGGTCTTCGTCGGCTGGGACACTCTCACCGTGCCGACGTACCGCCACGAAATGCTCGCCGGCTACCAGGCGGGGCGCGAGTTCGATCCAGAGCTTCTCGAGCAGCTCGATCTCGCACCAGGCCTGCTGAGCGCCACGGGAATCGCATGCGCGAAGGCGCCGGGCTTCGAAGCCGACGACTTCCTTGCCGCGGCCGTCGCCTCCGAGCGCGCTGCCGGTGGCACGTCGCTCGTCGCCACCTCCGACCGCG
>Ga0157376_10003165_pt1 | contig 11306 bp, 7 predicted proteins | sample M45metaG_FD_121801 | JGI IMG/M metagenome (GOLD analysis project Ga0157376, IMG submission 121801) | Miscanthus rhizosphere microbial communities from Kellogg Biological Station, Michigan, USA - M4-5 metaG | ecosystem: Host-associated > Plants > Roots > Rhizosphere > Soil | place: USA: Michigan... | reverse complement strand
CACTGACCGACGCGCTCATCGAGCTGGCCCAGCGCTACTGGTATCCCGTGTACGCCTACGTGCGCCGTTGCGGGCACGCACCGGCCGTCGCCCAGGACATCACGCGCAGCTTTCTGAACGGCCTGATGATCCGCTTTCGCGACGATCGCACGCGACCGCCGCAAGGACATTTCCGCCGTTACCTGCTCGACCAGCTCAACACCTTTCTCGGCGGCGACTGGCGCGAAATCGTCGACCATGACGACGTCAACGAGCTGGTCGCTCCCGACGACCTGGAGGTGCGCAACCAGCGCGACAATGCCGTGGCGACATCGCCGGAGCATGCCTACCAGCGCAGCTTTGCGCTCGAGGTGATTAGCCGCGCACTCAAGCGCCTGCGCACCGAAGCGCGCCAGACCGGTCATGCGCCCATGTTCGAGGCCTTGCAGCAATATCTGGCGCGCGATCCGGTGGCGGGCGAGTTCGAACGCATCGCCACGCGGCTCAACAGCCGGCCACTGGCACTGGTGGTGGCGCTCAAGCGCCTGCGCCAGCGATTCCGCGAACTGGTCGGCCAGGAACTGGCCGACACCGTCACCTCGGCCGAGGATCTGGCCAACGAACAGGCCGACCTGCACGGCGTGCTGCGCGAGATTCAAATGCCGCAATGAACGCCCGTCGCGACGAGATCTCGCTGCTGCGCGCGATCGAAGCCGATCCGCTGGCCAGCATGAGCGCCGATCGCACCGCGATCGCCGATCTCGCGTTCGGCAGTTTTTCCAAGTCCGCCATCGGCGCGAACAGCCTCGGCCGCCATCTGGCGCTGCTGTCGGCGGATGCGCTGGAGCTGGACCTGTCCGATCCCGCGCAGCGCCAGTTCGGCGACTACGAGCTGCTGGAGATGATCGGCGAAGGCGGCATGGGCGTGGTCTATCGCGCGCGCCAGCACAGCCTCGACCGCGACGTCGCGGTGAAGCTGCTGGCAGCCGGACCGTGGGCATCGCACGAGTTCATCGAGCGCTTCCGGCGCGAGGCGCAAAACGCAGCGCGCATGCAGCATCCGAACATCGTGGCGATCTATGAAGTCGGCAGCGCCGAGGAGCTGCATTTCTTCAGCATGCGCCTGATCCGCGGCGGCAGCCTGTCGCGCTTGCTCAAGCATGACGGCAAGCTCGCACCGCAGCGCGCCGCGCAGTTGCTGCGCACGATTGCCGAAGCCGTCGACTACGCGCATCGCCTCGGCGTGCTGCACCTGGATCTGAAGCCGGCCAACGTGCTGCTCGACGACAACGGCGCGCCGCATGTCGCCGACTTCGGCCTGGCGCGGCGTTTCGAACAGGGCATCACCGCCGACAACAACGAAGTCTCCGGCACGCCGAGCTACATGGCCCCCGAGCAGGCCACCGCCGGCGCGCAGAAGATCACCCCCGCCACGGACATCTGGGGACTCGGCGCGATCCTCTATGAACTCGTCACCGGGCAGCCGCCGTTTCTCGGCGATTCCCCGCACACGACACTCAAGCTCGTCGTCACCGGTACGTTGAAGAGTCCACGCCAGCTGGCCGCCGACCTGCCGCGCGACCTCGAGGCGATCATTCTCAAATGCATGGCGCGAGATATCAGCGCGCGCTATCCGAGCGGACGCGCGCTGGCCGACGATCTCGGCCGTTTTCTCGAAAACCGCCCGGTGCAGGCACGCCCGCTCAATCCGGCGCAGCGCACCTGGCGCGCCGCGCGCAGGCAACCGTACCTGGCCGCGCTGGCCTTGCTGTTCGCGCTGTCGTTGATCACCGGCATCATCGGTGTCGGCGCGCAATGGCGCCGCGCCGAAGGCAATGCGGCGCGCGCCGAGGCCAGCGCCGCGCAGGCCACCGCCAACGAAGCAATCTCGAACCAGCGCCTGTGGGAAGGGCGGCGCGACGCGGCATTGCGCAAGATGTCCGACGGCAAGGGCTTCGAAGCGTTGCCCACGCTGATCGCAAACCTCGAGGAACAGGAAAAGAACGGCAAGGCCGGCACCAGCCGGGTCGAGCGTCGCGAGATCGGCATGATCCTGAGCCAGGGCGTGACGTTGATCGATCGCATGATCGTGCCCGATGCGCCGCCCCTGGCGGCGGAACTTTCCTCCGACGGCGGCGTGTTCGCGCTCGGCCTGGCCGATCTCACGGTGCGCTGGTACGACGCGCATTCAATGACGGAACTCGGCCGCGTCGACCTGCGCGCCGAACCGACCTCGAGCGGCGAGGAACTGGCCCCGAAGTGGCTGCGCTTTCTCGATGCGCGCCATCTGCTGGTGACGATGGATTGGCCGGACTACTTCGCCAGTCCGAATGGACGCGACACGTATCTCATCGACCTGGAACGCGCGCAGGTGCTGCATGCACCGGCGGAATTCGCCGACTTCACCGATGCCGCCTACAGCGAAAACGGCAACTACGCCCTGCTGTTCAACCGCTACGGCCAGATGCAGGCTTGGCAGGTCAATCCATGGCTGGCGCTGTCGAAAAAGACACGCGTGCCGAGCGGCGGCGACACCTGGATCGTCGGCCGCGATGGCAAGTTTGCGATGTTCACCTCGGGCTCGCCTGCCTCGCACGTGACAATCTACGACCTGCACGACCTTTCCAGGCCGGCGCACGCGCTGACGCTTCCTTCCACCTCGGTAAGCGCGTGGGCGGAGAACGCACACGGCAGCGTGTTCGCGTTCGGCGACAACGCCGGCTATGTCTACTTGATCGATCCGCGCAGACCGGTGCTGCGGCAGTTGCCGACGCCCGCCGGCTTTGCCGTGACTTGGCTCGCCTTCAGCGAAGACGACGAATGGCTGGCCGCGACGCGACGCGATGGCGCCATCTTCGCTTTCGACGTGGCCAGCGGACACCCTCTGAACTCGGGCCAGATGCGCGAGGATTTCGACACGCGCCAGGTTGCCATCAACCATCGCGAGCGGCTGCTGGTAGCCTCCGGCTTCGGTGAAAGCGCGGTCTGGCGCCTGCCATTGCAGGGTCTGCAAGGCCAGGAAGCGCATCGTCTGATCGCGCGCCCCACCGCTTCCGCGCGCGCCGGAACGCATGCCGCCGGCGCGGCCCTGCAGCATCGCGTGATGCTCACCGCCAATCGCGACGGTGAAGTGCGCCTGTGGCGCTTGCCACCGCCGCCGAACCTGCCGTTGCACGCATCCGCGGCGACCACCGAGATTACCGACAACCTGTATTTCGACGGCGCGCATGTCATCGACATCGACAACGCCCGCGTTCGCGTGGTTTCGACGCGCGATGAATCGACGTCGCCGTGGGCGGAGCTGCCGCAGCCGGTTGCCTATGCGGAGTTTTTCGATGCCGGGGCGGCGGTTGTGGCCACGGCCGGGCCGGCACTGTACGTGTTCGATGCAGCCACGATGCAGCCGCGCTTTGCGCCCGTTGCGCTGCGCGCTAATCCACTCGCAGCCGCCGTCGCACGCGATGCCAGTTTCGCGGTGCTCGCGTTCGGGCACAACACGACTGCCGGTTTCGAGGAACAGTTGTCGAGCTACGATTTGAAAACCGGCAAGCAGCGAGCCACGCTGAGCGTGCCCGGACCGCTGCGTCAATTGCAATTGAGCGACGATGCGCGACGCCTGGTCGCGGTCGGTCCACCGCACGGCGCCAGCGATGTTCTGGATCCGCAGACACTCGAACGCCTCGGCAGCTATCCGCACGATCCCGACCAGCCGGTGCTATGGGCGAGTTTCCTGCCGAATCCGGACAAGTTGTGGCTGCTGACCAACGGCAGCGACCAGGTCGATCGCCGCGAAGCACAGCTCGTGCGCTTTGAGCTCACCTCGCAGTCCGCAGCCGAGCAACGCAACATCGGGGCGCTCTCGGCAGTGGGATTGTTCGCTGCCACGGGCACACCGTTGCTCGCGACAACCGATCAGTTGCTGCTCGATCCCGGCGCTGACGACATGCGCAGCAGCACCCGCTTGCGCGGCGGCAACGAGGCCTCGACGCGCTTCGCCTTGAGTCACGATCGCACGCTCGTCGCGCACGTGTATGGACACGAAGTAAGGTTGTACGACGCGGCCACGTTGGCGCCGGTCGGCGCACCGCTGCCGAGCTTCACCCACGCCAACGACATGCCGGTCAAGCTTGCCTTCGCCACGGACGACGAGGCCATCCTCGGGCTCACCGGCAGTGCCAGCTACGTGCAGTGGCAGGTGCCGCTGGAGCGGCGGCCGCTCGCGGCGTTGCACGCGGACGCGGATCTGCTGAGCCTGGATTCGGTGGCCGAGCGCATCCTGCAAATGCCCACGCCCAAGCAGCACGCGAACCTGCGCCTGCGTGATCCAGGCGATGCGCGCGGCCTCGAAGCAGCACATCCGACGTCACCTGCCGCGCGCTGGATCGACGGACTGCCGATCATGCCGCGCGCGCCCGCAACGAGCCCGCTGCTGCTGGATCTGACCCCTTTCTACAACGTCGCTCCCGGTCGCATGCAGCCGCTGGATTCCACCGTGTTGCCGATGGCCAAGCATTTTCCGCTGGGCATTGCGCGCGTGGACGGCATCGACTACGACATCCGCGGCGCGCTGGAAATGCGCACCTATGCACACGGTGGCGCGCGCCAGCCGGCAGCGCAATCGGGATTGCCGTCGAGGGTGACGGGAATTGCGGCGCCCGCCGTGTCGATAGCCGCCTTGCACGTGCTCATGTACGCGCCGCTGGATACGCCGGTCGTCGACGAGCGTGTCTACTGCCTGATCCGTCTGCACTACCGCGACGGCAGCGCGGCCGAGCTGCCGATCCGCATCCAGCGCGACGTGGCCGGCGGCAGCGATCGCGACCAGATCGTGCCGATTGCCTGGTCCGAGAGCGATCATCTGCGCTCGATCGGCGTGCTCAAGCAGATGCTGGTCGGCAATCCGCGCCTGGCGAATCCGCATCCGGAAAAAATCGTCGTTTCGCTCGACCTGGAGACCAGCGACCAGACCTGGAACGAGCCGATATTTTTTGCGATCACGGCCGAACCCGTAATCGCCGCTACCGTTGGCGGAACCTCACAGCAGGAGAGACCCGACGTGAAGAATTGAACGAGGCGGCCGACGCGCGAAGGCTCCGCGACGCGACGGCGAGATCCGATGCAAGACAGTGGAGCAACGACGGCGGCAGCGGCCGCGGGGAGGACTTCGATGAGCTCTTTGGGCAAGACCAAGGCAGTGAATTTCGTGCTGGTGTTGGCGCTGTGCTTGACCACGGTCGAGGCGCAAGCCTGCGGCGAGGTGATGTACCGGATGGGCGGCGCGCTGCGCTATCGCTCGTTCATCACCCATCATCCGGCGAATATCCTGGTTTACTCCGGCCCATCGACGCGCGCGCACGTGTCGACCGACAGCGCCAAGTTTCACGACAACCTCGAGCGCGCGGGCCATAAGGTCACCATGGTCAGCGACGAAAAGGCTCTCGCGCGGGCGCTGGCCGCGCAGAGCTACGACGTGGTCATCACTTACGCCGGCGACGTCGATTTCGTCACCAGCCAGCTGACCAAGGTGCAGCGCGAGCCGGTGCTTATTCCAGTGCTGGATCGCAACGCCAAGGACGAAAAGGCGATGCGCGAGCGGTTTCCGCAGGTGGTCAGCGAAGACGCGAACCTGAACCAGTTCCTGAAGGTGATCGAACAATCCATGAAGGCCAAAGGAGCCTGACATGAATCGAACCGGCGCCGCGGGACAGTGCAGGATTGCATTGGCTTGGTTGCTCGGTGGCTGCGCATTCGCGGCGCAGGCCGACGCGCCACTGCCCGCCACCAACGACGTGGCACCGCCGCCGGCGAGTCAGGAATTCAGCGACACGATGCAAGGCCATGGCGCGGTATCGATTGCCTATCTCAACACCTACGTCAACGGCTTCCAGGTGGATTCGCAGCACGAAGCGCCGAACGGCGCAGTACGCAGCCGTGGCGTCGCGCTCGATCTGGACTACTACTACGCGGACCACTGGTCGCTGCACGTCGGCATTCCGCATCTGTCGAATCGCTACACGTGTGCCGCGCCGCATTGCCCAACCAGCGCACCGCCGCAATGTGCCGGCCAGCCGGTTCTCACACAACCCCATCCGGAATCGCAATTCCTCGATGACGGCAAGTATCACAGCGCCTGGGCGGACGTCACGGTCGGCACCACGTATCACACCGACATCAACGGCTATCTGCTCGCGCCGACGGTGAGCTACTCGTTTCCGAGTCACGACTACACCTTCTTCGGCAACGCCGCAGTGGCGCAGGATATCTGGCAACTGGAACTGTCGGCGACGCTCGCGCACCAGCTCGATTTCTCGCAGCTTTACTATCGCATCGGCTACGGCTACGTGTTAACCGAACATGTGCTCGGTACCAGTGTCAGCCATCACAAGGTCGATCTCGAACTCGGCTATTTCGTCAACGAAAAGGTTTCGGTGCGCGCGTTCACCTCCGGCCGTGTCGGCCATGGCTACACAGCCGCGCATCTTGGCGCCCGATTCGCAGGCATGACCAACGAATACTGGTATCACCACGACCAGATCTCGGAGCACAACTATTTCGGCGCCGGTGTCGGCTTCGACTACGACCTCGGCAACCGCTTCACGCTGTCCAGTTCGGTGCAGCGCGAGTTCTGGGGCGAGACCGTGTTCGACTTCAAGTATGCGTTCGAGACGCGCCTGACACGCTCGTTCTGAAGGCTGGCGTCGCGACCGACGGTTCAGCCGCCGAAGTTGTCCGCAAAGATCCTGTCGCCGTGCTGATAGGCGCCCATATCGACGCTGGCGTTGTAGCTGCGCGGCTGGCCTTCGATGTCGAACGACGGCAGTCCTCCCGGCGGATTCAGCAAACCGGCGTCGCGCAACGGGGAGTCGGGACGCAGATGCCAATCGTCGGCGGCCTTGAAGCCCGGATCGACACTGACGTTGCCGCTGCTGCCCGCCGCCGATCCGGAAAGAATGCCGATGTCGTTGTTGCTCAACTGCACGTTTTCGGCGAAGAAACCGAAGTCCATGTCGGCGTTGTTGCCCCAGAAGATGTTGCTGCTGACGTACGCATTCACGCCGGAACCGACCGAGTTCAGATAGACAGCGGCGTTGCCTGCGCTGGTGGCGGCGTTGGCATTGAACGTGTTGTTGATCAGATAAACGCTGCCCGGCATGGCTGCGTAGATGTACAGCGCCGCCGAGCCGGGCGCCGAGTTGCCGACGAACAGATTGTTTTCCAGGCGCACCTCGCCATCCACGTAGACGACCGCTCCGCCGACGGCGTAGTCGGAGCTGTTGTTGCGGACGATCAGGTTGCGCAACGTCACCGCGCTGCCGGCACCACTGCCGCCCAGCTGCAATCCGCCGCCGGATGAGCCGTTCTGCACGCCGTTCTGCACGGTCAGATAGGCGAGTGACACCGCGCCCGGCGTGTACGTCTCCAGCACCTGGCGCAGACCGCCGGCATCGAGCACCGTGTGACTGGCATCGTGGTCGCTGCTTGCGCAGCCGGCGTCGTAGCCGCCGCTGATGTCGAGGCCGAGCGCCTCGCTCGAGTTGAACGAGAAGCCGGCGCCGACGTAAGTGCCGCGCACGAGGCGAACGATGTCGTCTTCACCGTTGCTTCTTGCGATCGAGAGCGCGGTGGCGAGCGTTGCGGAATCGCTCACGCAGAACACATGCGCCTGCGTCGGCACCGCGACCAGCAACGCGAGCAATGCTAGAAGGCGTTTCACGAGCGCGCCCGCTACTCGAAGCCGTCGTAAAAGATCTCGTCGCAACCAAGGCTGCTGGCGCCGTTGCTCAGGTCGGCGAACGTATCGGCCACGCGCATTTCGTCCATCGCAAAGGTCGCCTGCTGGCCGCCGAATTCGATCCAGTTGAAATGCAGCGCCGGCATGGCGATGGTTTTCACGTTCGTCTGGCTGTTGCCGCTGAGCGTCAACGCCGCCGACGCAACGGGATCGACAGCGCCTGGCGCCGGATCGAGCCAGAACGTGATCTTCGTTCCACCGTTCGCACCGAACGCCGAACTCGTATTCGTGAAATCGAATTTCAGCACGACCCAGTGCGTCTGGCTGTCCATCGCCAGCGTGCTCAGTGCGTTCACCGAGTTGGTATTGCCGCCGCACGGCGAATGCGCGCAGGTGCGCTCGAAGTTCCACTGGAAATTCCCGGCGCCTCGTCCGATCGCCATCACCTCGCCGTCCTTGTTGTTGTCCCGCTGCGACAGCTTCGTAAGGTCCATGCCGTCGTACAGATGTACCTGCGCCTCATAGGTCGCGCCAGGCAGGCCATTACCCGCGCTGCCGCCGTTCAAGAGGAATCCCAGCCACACCGTCGTTCCCGGCGCGCCGTAGCCATATTGCTGGTTGCCGAAAAAGGTCGTGTGCGAATCGGTCAGGCCGAGCGTATTGGCGGCACTGCCCGGATCGATATCCAACGGACGGTAGATGCGCGCGCCGTTGGAGTTCAACCCGGTGCCGTGATAGTTGAGCGCGCCGCCCAGCGTCGGCGGGCCGACGGGACCTTGCAGTGAACTGGCCGCCGGCACGAACACCGCGTTCTGCCCGACATCGGCGATCCAGGCCGAACTCCAGCCGACGCCACCGGCCTGACCAACCTGCGTCGTGCCGCCGCAGGCAATGCTGTCGGAAGCGAGCACGTGTGCCTGCGTTGCCGGGACCATCGACATGCAGCCAAGAAAAAACGCCCGCGCCGGAGCGCCGCGATGGGAATTGCTCGGTGCGTCATTCATACTGTTCCCCTGTCCGCACGGATGCCGTGCGTGTATTGAAACGCAGGAATGCGCCAAGTTCTGCCATGCATTCTTCGCGCTGGACAAATGCCTACGCAAACGGAATCGGCTCGTCCAGCAGGAACACCTCGGTCCTGTTGCCGTGGCCAAATACCGTCGCGAAACACATCTGCAGCACCCTGCCTGGAATGGCGGTTTGCACGGTGCGCGCTTGCAGGACAGTCTCGCGATGAGTCATTTCGCCCACGATCGCCTGCACGCACTCGAGACTGCACTCGCGCTTCGAGCGCAATTCGCGGGATGCGTAAAGCAATTTCACCGGATGCGCGCGCCTCCACGTCGGATTCGCGCCGGCATACGCGCGAGCGGCGTCCGTATCGCTCAAACGCATTGCCGGAGAACCGACCAGACATACGATCAGGCTGATGGCGCTTTCGGGAACTGCCCGGCAAAAGTCGCTGCCGTCCATGAAGTCCCTGAGGCTGGTCGTGGGTGCTTCGGCAACGCTTGCCGAGGAGCCCGCAGGACGCAGCATCCCGGTCGCAAACAGACGCTTCAGAAAAAACATGGGTGCCCCGGCGCAAATTTCCGGTCACGCGATTTCATTGCCTGACCAGTTCCACGCGCCGGTTCTTCGCGCGCCCCGCGTCGCTGTCGTTCGGTGCGACCGGTGCCGCGCTACCGAAGCCCTGCGCGACCAGGCGCACCGTGCTGATCGAGTATTGCTGCTCCAGCGCGCCGACAACCGCATCGGCGCGGCGCTTGGACAGTTCCAGGTTGTAGGCCACGCCGCCCTGGTTGTCGGTATGGCCGACGACGAGCAATTTGAGATTCGCGTCGTTGTTCAGCAAAGCGGCGATTTCATCCAATTGCGGTTTCGACTCCGGCTTGATGTCGGCCTTGTCGAAGTCGAACAGGATGCCGTACAGCGCCACCTTGCCGGTCCGGTCGATCGCCTTGGCCATTTCGCTCGCGGCAACGGTCACCATCTTCTGTTCGCGCGCCTTGGCTTCGACCAGCACGACAATGGCGATGGTGCGATCGTTCAGCGCCTTGCAGTACAGGGAATCCTTCAGCGTGTAGGTCATGACTGCGATGTGCGCGTCGCGATTGCCGAGTCGGGCGGCGAAGAACCGCTGATCCGCATGATGCGAATTCACCGCGCAATTGCCATTGCTGAAGTCCGGCGAGACGATCGCTTCGCGTGGAAAAATCGTTTCCAGCAGGCCGCTGTGACCGCCGCCGTGGTCGCTGCCGGAATCGACATCGCCACCGCAGTCAGTCGTCTTGCATTCGAACAGCATGCTGCCGGAAGCCGCCTCGACTTCATCTTGATAGTTGCGCAGCACTTCCAGCGGGCTGCGTCCGGCCGGAATCACATAGGCCAGCCGCGTGACCTTGCCTTCCAGGTCGAGTTTTTGCTTCGCTGCGAAGCGCAGGTTGTTGCGCGCATCGCGCACGTCGTCACCGACTTTCTCCAGCCGTGACACGGGCAATGCGAATTCATCGTAGGCCTTGCTGCTGTACTCCACGACAAATGCGCCTTCGTAGCGCTTGAGGGCGCCATCCTGCGCCGCCGCAATATCCTTCGTCGGCGCGCTTGCCTCGGCCCAGGCCGAAGAGGACATCAGACACAGGCAACCAGCGATCAACAATGACTTGAACACAATGTTCTCCAGTGAGAAGGGTCTGCAACAAATAGTTTTCTGCAAGGGTCGACCAAAGATCGGTGCGTCGTGCCGCGGCGCCGTTCATCCGTTCATTGGCAGACTCCGGGTTGCGGCTCGAAACCATCGTCGAAGATGCGGTCGTCCAGACAGGCCGAGAACTCCGAGGTGTTGCCCGCCGCGTCGGTGGCGGTGGCGGTCAGCGCGGTCTGCCCGGCGGGGGCGAAAAAGAACTGCGGCCCGAACGTGGCATTGCCGTTGTTGTCGCTCAGTACATCGGCCGAGCCGATGTAGCTTCGGCCTTCGCCATGGGCGAAGCGACCGCAATGCCGGCTGGCAAAGAATTCCAGATGGAAGTTGCCGACCGTGCTGTTGAGCGTGGCACCGATATTGAAACCGCCGGCGCCGACGGCAGCGGCGCTGAGCAGCGGATAGTTCTGCAGGTTGTTCGGCCCGCTGTCGGCGTCGCCGGCGTCATTGACATTCGGGGCGCCGCCGGAGCCCAGGCGGATGCCCCCGCCGCCGTTGGAAAAAATGGAATTGTGGATAATGCTACTGCCGGTGCCGCCATCGACACGGATGCCGTCGTTCTTGTTGAAGGCAATCGTGTTCGCCGCGCCGGCCTGGCTGCCGCCGACCAGATTGCCGCCGCCGCTGATCTCGATGCCGGCCACGCTGTGGCCGCAGACGAAACCGTTGCCGGCGGCGTCGGTACCGACATGGTTGCCCTGCACGGCGTTGGCGCCGGCGCCGGACGGAATGACGATGCCGACGTTGGCGTTTCCGGAGACCAGATTGCCGGCGCCGGCCGCGGTGCCGCCGATCGCGTTGCCGGTACCCGCCACCGCGATGCCGAAGTTGCCGTTCGGCAGAGCGAACGTGCCGCTCACGTCGGTGCCGACGTAGTTGCCTTCGATGCGGTTG
>Ga0157376_10003162_pt1 | contig 11314 bp, 8 predicted proteins | sample M45metaG_FD_121801 | JGI IMG/M metagenome (GOLD analysis project Ga0157376, IMG submission 121801) | Miscanthus rhizosphere microbial communities from Kellogg Biological Station, Michigan, USA - M4-5 metaG | ecosystem: Host-associated > Plants > Roots > Rhizosphere > Soil | place: USA: Michigan... | reverse complement strand
TGCCGGACGTCCCGGCGGTCGATCGCTTCCGCGCCACCGCGCACTCCGCGATCCTCGCGTCGCCCGCTCGCGTGCGCTCGCACCCCGGCGTGAGAAAAGACTCATCGGGGTACGCGCTCGCCGACTATGCACGAAGTGGCGAACTATTGGAGCTGCTCATCGGAAGCGAAGGATCGCTCGCGCTCTTCGTCGGCATCGAGCTCTCCCTCGCGGCGCTCCCTGGCGCGACGAGCAGTCTCGTGGCGGAGTTCCCGACGCTCGAGCGGGCGGTGGATGGCGCGGCGCGCGCGCGGATCGGCGGCGCGAGCGCGTGCGAGCTCCTCGATCGCACCTTCATCGACGTGGCGCGCAGCGGCCCTGCGCTCGTGCCGATCGGCAACGGGAGCGAGGCGGTGCTCCTCATTGAGATCGAGGCGGGAGACGAGGCGTCGGCCGCGTCGGCGGCGAAGGAGATGGAGCAGGCGATGCTCTCGTGCGGCGCCACGCGCGTGACGATCGCGCTCAACTCCCAGGACGAGGCGCGGCTCTGGGCGCTCCGGCACGCCGCGAGCCCGATCCTGAACCGCCTCTCCCCCTCGCTCAAGTCGATGCAGTTCATCGAGGACACGGCGATGCCGCCCGAGCGTCTGCCGCAGTACGTGCGCGGCGTCCGCGAGATTCTCGCGCGCCACGACGTGCGCGGCGTCATCTTCGGGCACGCGGGAGACTCGCACGTGCACGTGAACCCGCTCATCGACGTGCGCAACCTCGACTGGCGCGAGACAGTGGGCTCGATCCTCGACGAGGTGACGTCGCTCACCGCGCAGCTCGGCGGGACGCTCGCGGGCGAGCACGGCGATGGACGGCTGCGAACGCCGCTGCTCGAGCGGGTGTGGGACGCGCGCTCGGTGGCGCTCTTCGCCCAGGTGAAGCACGCCTTCGACCCGCAAAATATTTTCAACCCGGGGGTGAAGGTGCCTACGGGCGGCAACTCGATCGACGACGTGAAGTACGACCCGACGCTCCCCCAGCTCCCGCTCGACGCCCGCACCGCGCTCGACACGATCGAGCGCGATCGCGCGTGGAGCAACTATCGCCTCTCGATGATCGGCCACTGACCTCGGAGATCCGTGTACTACTACGAACCGCGTATCACCCTCCTCGCGAAGCCGACCTTCACCGCACCCGAGCACCTCGGCGTCGCCTGGCTCGGTGAGAGCACCGACGGCGAGAAGCTCGCCGAGTTCGCGGGTCGACTTTGTTACATGAGCCAGAAAAATCCGGCGGGACGCACGACGCGGGATTATCTGGAGAACATCAAGAAGCAGGGGCACGGGAGCGTGCTCGAGCACGCGAACTACTCGGTGCTCTTCGAGGGGGTGAGCCGCTCGCTCACGCACGAGCTGGTGCGCCACCGGGCGGGATTCGCGTACTCGCAGCTCTCGCAGCGCTACGTCGACGAGAAGGAAGCGAGCTTCGTCGTGCCGCCGGCGGTGGCGGGCGACGAAGCGCTGGAGGGCGCGTGGCGCAGCCAGGTGGATTCCGCGCTGGCGAGCTACATCGCGCTCGTGGAGCAGCTCATGGAGCGTTACGCGTGGGTGGGAGACAAAGTCCATCGACGGAAGATGGCGCGCGAGGCTGCGCGAGGCGTGCTGCCGAACTCCACCGAGACGAAGATCGTGGTGACGGCGAACGCGCGGGCGTGGCGGACGATGCTCGAGCTGCGGTCGAGCGAGGGCGCGGAGCTGGAAATTCGCCGGCTGGCGGTCGCGACGCTGCGGCTCTTCGCGGCGGAGGCGCCGGGATTCTTCTCGGACTTCGAGATCTACGTCGGCGACGATCGACGCGAAGCGGCGCGAGTCGGATTTCACAAAGTGTGAAATAATGATCGCACGTAGGCAAAAAATCATTGCATTGCTTTTCGTGGACTCTTATTTTGTTCGCACGATCGAAACAGGCATCGTGCTTGCACGTAGTGAAAGCCGAGTGCCGTGAACGATTCGGGCGAGATACGCGTCAATGGATGGAAGGGGCGCGGGTCGGGTGGCGGCGAGTGTTCGACCGGAATTGTCTGACCTCAAGCAGGATCGGATGACACGAATCGGGTTCGCCTACAATCAGAAGCCAGAAGTACCTGCTCTTCGTCTCGAGGACGGCGTCGAAGATGCACGTCCCGACGAAGAGCCTCCCAGTCGCGAAGACTCCGATTGGGCTCTCGACGCCCGGGGCGGCGGCGTCGCTGCCGCCGACGTAGACGATGAGTTCGCAGAGTGGGACAGCGCGGAAACGATCAACGCCGTCGAGCAGGCGCTCAGCGCGCTCGGCGAAGTAGTCCGCCTCGAAGCGAACGCCGATTTCCCGGAGCGCCTGCGGGCGACTCAGCCGGACATCGTGTACAACATCGCGGAAGGCCTGGGCGGCGTGAATCGCGAAGCCCACGTCCCCGCAATTTGCGAATTCTTCGGCATCCCCTACTCGGGATCCGATCCGTTCTCACTTTCGCTCTGCCTCGACAAGGCGCGCGCGAAAGAATGTTTGGCGTACCAAGGTGTACCGACCGCGCCTTTCGCGCTCATTCGGAACGCCGCCGAGATTCCCGCGGTGCTCGACCGCCTCACGACGCGCAGAACGAAGAGCGGCAGCACGCGCCTTCGCCTGCCCCTGTTCGTGAAGCCGGTGCACGAGGGCTCGTCCAAGGGAATCACGGAAGACAATTTTTGCCGCACGGTGGGCGAGGCGCAGGAGCAGATCGCCTTCCTCCTCGAGCGGTACGCGCAGCCCGTCCTCGTGGAGGAATATCTCCCGGGGCGCGAGTTCACCTGCGCAGTGATGGGTAACGGCGACGGCGCGCACGTGCTGCCACTCGTCGGGATGAACTTCGATGCTCTGCCGCCGGGCGCGCTGCCGGTGTACGGCTTCGAAGCCAAGTGGCTCTGGGATGACCGGAGCCACCCGTTGGAGATTTTTGAGTGCCCTGCGAGGATCGATGAGGCGCTGCGGAGCAGGATCGTAGAGGTCGTGCTCTCCGCCTACCAGGTGCTCGGCTGCCGCGATTGGTCGCGTATCGATGTGCGACTGGATGCCGCTGGCGTGCCGAACGTGGTGGAAGTGAATCCCCTTCCGGGAATCCTTCCCCGTCCCGAGGACAACTCGTGCTTTCCCAAAGCGGCGCGGGCAGCCGGCATGAGCTACGATCAGCTCATCCAGAGCTCCCTGCGTTTCGCCGCGGAGCGACAGGGCGTCACCCTGTCGGGAAAGGCCGGGCGTCGAGTGCGACGCACGGCGGCGTTGGGCTGAGCGCGCGAAGCTACGCTCCGGAGTTCGCGCGTCGCCCCACCACGAGGCGGGGATACAAATGAAAATTGCTCTCTTATTTGACGGCGCATCAGCGCTCGGCAAGTCGCCCGATCTGCTCATCCTCGAGACCGTCGAGGCCGTCGAAGCCGTGCTCGCGGCCGAGGGAAACAAGGTCGTGCGCGTGCCGGTGAACACCGACGGCCGCTGGATCGAGCGGACGCGGCGCACGAAGTGCGACGTCGTCTTCAATCTCTGCGAAGGCATCGACGGTGTGGCTGAGCTCGAGCCCACCGTCATCTCGGCGCTCGAAGTGCTCGGCATTCCGTTCACGGGCAGCTCGTCGTGGACCACGTCGCTCTGCCTGCGCAAGCACGTCGTGAACGCGATCCTCGATCGCTGCCGCCTGCCCATCCCGCGCTTCGCGATCGTGCGACGCGGCGACCCGATTCCCGCCGTCGGCTTTCCGGCCATCTGCAAGCCGGCCGCCGAAGACGCATCAGTGGGCGTCGAGCAGCGCTCGGTCGTGCGCACCGCGCGCGCGCTGGCCGAGCGCGTGCACTCGATGCACGAGCGGTGGGACGAGGTGATCGTGCAGCGCTACATCGACGGCCGCGAGGTGAACGTCGGCATCGTGGGCGACACGGTGCTGCCGGTGTCGGAGATCCAGTTCGATGCGATGCCCAAGGGGATGTGGCGTATCGTGTCGTACCGTTCGAAGTGGGCGACGGGGAGCGACGAGGACTCCGGCGCGAAGCCGCAGTGCCCCGCGAATCTCTCCGCCGAGCTCACCGAGGAGCTCCAGCGCATCGCGATGCAGGCGTGGCGAGTGGTGGGCGGCGACGGCTACGGCCGCGTCGACTTCCGCATCGATCGCGCGGGGAAGCCGTGGATCCTCGAGGTGAACTCGAATCCGGACATCGCTCCGGATGCGGGGCTCGCGCGGATGGCCGGCGTGGAAGGGCTCGACTACGGCGCGCTCGTGCGCGCCATCTGCGAGCGCGGGCTGCACCGCGAGCGTCCGTCGACCTCCGATCAGTGGGCACTCGCGCAGCGGCTCTCCGGCGTCATGGTCGAGGAGCAGGGCGCGGCGCTCGAGCTGTTCGCCGTCGGACAGAGCTGAGCGACACCGCGCACGCCGGACGCGCAGCCCGGCTCGTCGGCCCGCTCGCCCTGGGGCACCGCGAGCGACTTGTCGAGATCCTCGAAGCGACGGGAGTTTTCGCACCCGCGGAGATCGACGTCGCGCTCGAGCTGTTCGATGAGGGGATGCGGAGCTCGGAGTCGTACGAGCTGATGGGCGTGTTCGACGAACGCGGTACGCTCCAGGGATACGCCTGCTGGGGCCCGACGCCGAGCACGGATGGCGGCTACGACCTGTACTGGATCGCGGTCGATCCGCGCGCGCAGGGCGGCGGCTTCGGGAGTGCGCTCATGCGCGCCGTCGAGGAGACGCTGCGCGCACGCGGAGCCCGGCTGCTCGTGGCCGAGACATCGTCGCGCGAGGCGTACGCGCAGACGCGCGACTTTTACGTGCGCGGCGGATACGTGGAACGCGCGCGCGTTCGCGGGTTTTATGCAGTGGATGACGATCGCGTGATTTTCTCGAAGATGCTGGCGCACCGCGCCGGCGAGGAGGCTCGCCATGAGTGAGTGGCAAAAAGTTCTGCGCGAAGGCAGCGTGGACACACTCGAGAAGCTGGCCGAGAAGTTCGGCCACGACGTGATCGACGTCGAAGCGCTGCGCCCGGCGTTCGACGGATTTCAGGTGCGCATCACCCCCGCGGCTCTGGAGCAGATCAAGGAAGTCGGCGATCCGATGTGGAATCAGTACGTGCCGACCATCCGCGAGCTCGATGTCGTCGACGGCGTCGTCGATTCGCTGGACGAGGATGGCGACTCGCCTGTGCCGAACATCACACACCGCTATCCGGATCGCGCGCTCTTTCTGGTGAGCCCGGTGTGCGCGTCGTACTGTCGCTTCTGCACGCGGCGCCGGAAGGTCGGCGATCCGGAGAAGATCCCGCTCAACCAGTACGACTCGGCGTTCGCCTACATCGCCGCACATCCGGAAATTCGCGACGTGATCCTCTCGGGCGGCGACCCGATGATGCTCTCGGACCGCCGGATAGAGTACATCCTCCAGAAGCTGCGCGAGATCCCGCACGTCGAGATCATCAGGATCGGGAGCCGCATCACCTCGCACCTGCCGGAGCGCATCACGCCCGAGTTCTGCGAGATGGTGCAGAAGTACCATCCGATCTACATGAACACGCATTTCAACCACCCGAGCGAGCTCACGCCGGCCGCGGTCGCGTCGCTCGACCGGCTGTCGCGCGCGGGGGTCGTGCTCGGCTGCCAGACGGTGCTGCTCAAGGGGGTGAACGACGATCCGAAGGTGATGATGAAGCTGATGCACGAACTGCTGAAGGCGCGCGTGCGTCCGTACTACATCTACATGGCGGATCAGGTGGCGGGCGGGGAGCACTTCCGCACGATGGTGCAGACCGGGCTCGAGATCATCAAGGCGCTGCGCGGATGGACGTCGGGGCTCGCGGTGCCGCACTTCGTCATCGACGCTCCGGGCGGCGGTGGCAAGGTGCCGCTCCTCCCCGAGTACGTGGAATCGATCACGGACGACGAAGTGGTGTTCCGCAACTACGAGGGGAAGCTGTTCACCTACAAGCAGCCGAAGATGCCCGCGGGCGTCGCACCCTGAAGTGCGCGCTCGCGGGCGCGAGCTATGGCGTCACCCGGTACCGCACCGCCATTCCTTCTTCGTTGTGAAACGACACGTGGCAGTGAAAGAGCCAGACGCCGACATTGTCCGGCACCATGTCCGCAGTCGACATCTGCATCATCGCCAACTGGGCCACGTCGGTGCGCATCCCGTTCAGGATCACCGTGTTTCCGTGCCAGTGCGGCGCGTGAAAATCGAAGTCGTTGGTCGACGCCATGAGATACCAGCGCACGTGCTCGCCCTTCCGTAGTGTGAGCTCCGAGAGTGGCATGCTGCCGTGCACGAAGCCGTTGATGCTGAACTTGACGTACCAGGGATAGCCCGTCTGGGGTAGCGACGGATTCGGTCTCGGACCAAGGCTGGAAACGGAATCGCGCGAAGGAAGATTCGCCTTGGCGAGCCAGCTGTCCTGCTCCTCTACCTGCATGAACGATGCGACGACCTCACGATCGACATCGTTGGGTGAGCCGTCAGCGCGCGCCTTGCCACGCGCCGTGATGATGATCGGTCCGAACAGCCCTGTGTTGATGTCCCGGACTTCATCGACATGTGAGTGGTACATCCACATCACGGAGCTGCCATCCATCGGACCGGGGCCTGCGCGCTCTGGCACCGGCCAGACGTACGTGTGAGTTCCGCCCGGCGGCACTCCGTCATCTGCCTTGTCCCCGCCACTGGTGCCGTCATTGTACGGCACACCTTCAGAGGCCTTGTCGTACAGGACGCCGTGTGGGTGGACGCTGTATGGCCGATCGCCGTTGTTGCGGAAGACGAGGCGGATGGTGTCGCCGACGACCGCACGAATCAGCGGTCCGAGAAAGCCGAGGTGTTGCCACGCTGGCGGCCGCGGCTTTAGCGTGCGAAAGGTGCTATCCGTGTACTCGCGATAGAGCACCTTTCGGTACGCAGTGCTCACGGGACGCGGTTTCGCGTTGCCGAAGAACGCCGTGTCTGTGTACGGCGTGCCCGCGATCTCGTCGCGTGCGCCCGGCACGTAGTCCCACGTGACGTTGTCGGCGGCGATGAAGTACGTGCGAATCCTGCCGGCGCTCTCGGCCGTGGGGATCGCTGCATCGGCTCTGTGAACTGCGACATCGACCAATTGGGTCGAATCGCTGGCCATCACGAGAGCGATTGCAGTCAGGAAATGAATCACGGCGTTTTCCTCCCGAAGAGTGGATAGCGGACCGTGAATGCCTACGGCTCGGCCGTCGCGCGGCCGTCGCCTGGATGTTTATTGCTGAGCGACGCCATCGGGCGTACGTTCGAGCTCTGATGATCGAGCTGACCCTTCTCGGCCTGCAGAGCGTGCGCGGCTCGGATGGCCGTGAATTCGCCTCGCTGCCGGCGCAACCCAAGCGATTCGCCCTTTTGGCGTATCTGGCGATCGCGGGCGGCGCCGGATATCACCGGCGCGATACGCTGACGGCGATGTTCTGGCCGGAGCTCGATCAGTTCGCGGCACGGCGGGCACTCAGAAACACGCTTTATCACTTGCGGGAAGCGATTGGCGAGGGCGTTCTGATCACGCGCGGCGACGATGCGGTCGCGATCGACCCCGCGTCGTTGACCTGTGACGTGACGAAGCTGAGCGCGGCGGTCGCAGAGGGGCGCTTCGAGGAGGCCGTCGATTACTATCGCGGGGAGCTGCTCGCAGGTGTGCACTTTCCGAATGCCGGCGAGGCATTCGAGGAATGGCTCTCGCGCGAGCGCGTGCGAACCGTCGGGCTTGTGCTTCGCGCCCTGCATGCGCTCGTCGAGCGTGACGAGGCGGCCGGCAACCATTCATTCGCCGTGCGATGGGCACAGCGCGCGTGCGCGCTCGCACCCGACGACGAGAGCTGGCTGCGACGATCCATGTCGCTCCTCGACGCGGGAGACGATCGCGGAAGTGCGCTTCGCCTGTACGAGATTTACGAACGCCGGTTGGCGGCGGAGTTCAATTCCAGGCCGACCGGGGAGTCGGCTGCGCTCGCAGCTCGCATTCGCGGTGGCGAACGACGTCCCCGGGCGAGCGAATCCCGTGCGCCATCGGCGTCGCCAGCACCGGTTGCTCAGCGCATTGCGGATGCATCCGTCGAGAAGCCTCGTCCCGCGGCACTGCCGCCAGGGCCGCGCTCACGCTCCTCACGGTCCGCGCGATGGGCTTGGACATTCCTTGCCGCGACGATCGTGATGGCGCTGGCCGCACTCGCACTCGTGCCTCGACTGCACGCGCCGGCTCCCACGCGCGCGCGAGTGCTCGTCACCGCATTCGAGAATCGCACCGGCGATCCACGATTCGAATCGCTCGGGCGGATGGCCGAGGACTGGCTGTCGCAGGGACTGCTTCGCACCGGTCTCGTGGATGTGGTTGACCCGAGCGCTGCGTTCGTGCAGGGACATGCAGAGAACGGGCGCTCACTCGATCCGCTCACGACCGCGCGCCGCACGGGGGCGACGCTTCTCGTCTCGGGAAATTTCTACCGTTCAGGTGACACGCTTCTGTTCCAGGCGGGCGTGGTCGACTTGCCCACGGGGAGGATCGTTCGCGCGGTCGGTCCCATCGTCGCGACGGAGCGCGCGCCGCTGGCCGCACTCTCTGAGCTTCGCTCACGTGTCATGTCCGCGCTGGCGTCGGTGGTGAACGTCCACGCCCCGGAGAGCTTGGAGGAGTCGGGCGAGGTCCCGCCGTTCGAAGCGTATCAGGCGTACATCGAAGGATCGGACGCCTACGTTCACGGAGATTATCGACGGGCAAAAGAGCAATTCCTGAATGCCGCGCATCGCGACTCCGCGTTCACGTCCGCCGCAGTTGCGGCCGCCGGAGTGGCAGCGAACCAGGGAGACTGTGCACTCGTCGACTCGATCAACCACGTGCTCGAGGCTCGATCGCGAACTCTCGATCGAGTCGAGCAACTCTCTACGCAAATCGAGCTCGCGCACTGCCACGGCCGGAACGAGGAGGCACTTCGTCTCACCCTCGAGCGTGCGGAGCTCGAGCCGCGCACCTCGAGCTTCCGACTGTCCGCGGCGGCGGCGGCCCTCTGGGCGAACCGCGCTGACCGCGCCCTGGCACTGATCCGCGAGATCGATCCGCGTTCAGATCTCGCCTGGAGCTCCGACTCCACGCAGTTCCAGTACTGGAACGACTATACCGAAGCTCTGCACCTGCTGGGTCGCCATGACGAAGAGCTCGCAATTGCGGACCGCGTGTCACGCGAGACGCCGCTCATTCGCGCCTGGCTTCGGGGACGAGCGCTGGCGGCGCTCTCACGGCCCGCCGAAACTCTCGCGCTTCTCGATAGCGCGCTCGGTCTTCCCGTCGAGACGGCCAACAACACCGGCCTGGCACCCTACACCGACGGTCGTCCGGAATATTCCGCGACTCCGGCCTGGGTCGCAGTCTACGTTGCGCGCGAGCTCGCTGCGCACGGTGACACGGCCGCCGCGCGACAGGCCGCGGCGCGCGCGCTCGGATGGTATCGCGCACGCCCTGCTGAGGAGCGCTCGACCTTCGAAGAGCGTCTCGTAGCCGCGATGTCGCTCGAGATGATCGGCGCCAATGCGGATGCGGAAACAACTATTCGCTCGCTCATTCGGCAGGACACCGCCAATGTCGATTACAGAGGGCTGCTCGGAAGCCTGGCGGCCGAGCGCGGTGACACGGCACTCGCGGATTCGATCGACGACTGGCTCGCGCGCCAGACGGGCGATAAAGTCAGCTGGACCGCCAGCTACTATCGCGCGCGAAACGACGCCCTGCTCGGCCGCCGTTCGGACGCGATCGCGCGCCTGCGCGACGCGATCGACCAGGGCGCGTGGCCGTGGTATCTGCACGAGGATCCAGTGATCTCGGAAACACACTTCCCGAACGCGCGAATCGCGGTAGCGGCACCGCGGGACTCACTCGCGCGTTAGCGGGGCGCGCAGCCGTTCAGGCACGCGCAGGCGACGGCGCGGCCCTCACTCGCCGTCGCATCGCGTCGACATCCTCGAGCGGCCGCACTTCCACGCACCCCGTGCGCGCCCATGGAAATTCCGCCGCCATGCGGACGGCTTCCTCCATGTCCGCCGCCTCGATCAGATTGAATCCGCCGAGCACTTCCTTCGACTCCGCGTACGGGCCGTCGCTCGTCGTCTGACGGCCGTTGCGAATGCGTACCGACTTCGCGGTGGAGGGGTCCTGCAGCATCCGCGACTCCAGGAGCTTGCCGTCTTTCTGCAGCTCGTCCGCGTGTGTGAGGCACCCTCGCATGCGAGTCTCGAACTCTTCAGACGGGAGAGCGTCCAGCAGCTCTCGCTCGTTGTAGATCAAGAGCAGGAATTTCATGGTTCGACGCTCGTGAAAGGGTCCTTCGGCGACTCAGTCCTTCACCGAAACTCGCTTCAAAAATACCTCGTCGCCAACCGCGAGCCCCGCAACCGTGCCGTTTTCCGTGAGACGGAAGGTGACGAGCTGGCGGCCGCGGTAGGCGTCGTGCCAGTGCGCCATGAAAGTATCGTAGTGCCAGTGCTCGAGATCCGCGGCTGACAGCGGTCCGAACGAGACGACGAGCTTCTTCCCTTCGAGCTTCACCGTCGCCGTACCGTAGAGGCTGTCTGCGTACACGCCGGCGTAGCGCGCGAGCGGGAGCGACGGCTGCGTCCCCAGCACGTGCGACGCGTCGATCTGCCGCTCGGCCTTCTTTCCCTCCTCGCGCAGCGCCGAGTAGAGTGCGAGCATCTCGGCGCTCCAGTCGTGCTTCGACGGGCCGATGTAGCGATCGAACACCGTGTACATGAGCGCGTGGCGCAGCTCGGCGTGATCGCGATTGGCGAACACCACGACGCCCAGGCGCCGCTCCGGGATGAGACCGACGATCGCCGTTATCCCGTCGATGCTCCCGGTGTGGAAGGCAACGAACTCTCCGCGATAGTCCTCGAGGAACCATCCCTGGCCGTACCCCTGAAAGCGCGGATGGGTCAGGCGCGCCGTTGGATAGAACTGCTTCTCGTCGACGAGGATGTGCGGCGCGAAGAGGTCGGCGTAGCCGCGGGCGGAGAGCACGCGCTTGCCGCCGAGCCGCGCGCTGTCGAGGAGGAAGCGCATCCAGATCGCCATGTCGGAGACGCTCGAGTACATCGCGCCTGCGGGAGCGATGTTGTCGGTGGCGTAGCGCGGGATCGGGCGCACGGTGTCGTTCACATAGTCGTGCGCGAATGCGAGGTTGGGATGCGACTTTTCGTCCGGCGTGCCGGTGGTGGTCTCGCGCATGCCGAGCGGACCGAGGATGCGCTCGCGCACGAGCCTCTCCCAGGTGGTGCCGGCGCGCTCGGCGG
>Ga0157376_10003161_pt1 | contig 11314 bp, 12 predicted proteins | sample M45metaG_FD_121801 | JGI IMG/M metagenome (GOLD analysis project Ga0157376, IMG submission 121801) | Miscanthus rhizosphere microbial communities from Kellogg Biological Station, Michigan, USA - M4-5 metaG | ecosystem: Host-associated > Plants > Roots > Rhizosphere > Soil | place: USA: Michigan... | reverse complement strand
GCATTGTGGAAAAATACACCTTCGCGCTCGCCGGCGCGCTCCCAGGCGGGAAGGTCGATCGAGTCGTCGGCGCGGGCCCACAGCGCCATGCCGCCATCGGGCACTTGAAACGTCAGGGCCGTGCCGAGGTGATGGGTCAGCATTGCGGCCAGCGCATCGCGCCGGGCTGCGAACGTGCGACGCATGCGCCGTGTGTGGCGCAGCAATTCGCCATCGGCGAACAACTCGGCGATGGCGCATTCCATCGCCACGTCGCTGCGCGCGTCGCTCGCCGCGCGCAGGCTGCGCAGGCGCTCGAACACGGCGGGCGGCGCGGCGACGAACGCGGTCGTAAATCCCGGCGCGAGCAGGTTGGCCAGCGAACCGACGTAGACGACATTGGCGCGCCCGCTCCCGGCGGCGATCGGAAGCACCGGTTTGCCGGCGTAATGGAATTCATGATCGTAGTCGTCTTCGATGATCGCGAAGCGGTGTTGCAGCGCCAGATCGGCGAGCCGCGCGCGGCGGCTTCGCGACATTACCGCGGTGGTCGGGAACTGATGGTGCGGCGTCAGGAACACGGCACGGACACTTTCACGCGCCAGTAGCGCTTCGAGCGCGTCGACGTCGAGTCCTTCTGCGTCGAGCGGCAACGGCACGAGGCGCGCGCCGGCGAGCTTCAGGACATTCCACGCGGGTGGATATCCGAACGACTCGACGGCGACGACATCGCCCGGAGAAAGCAGCGTGCGCGCAACGAGGTCGATCGCCTGCTCGATGCTGCGCGTGACCATGAGGTTGTCGGGCGTCACCGTGAGACCACGGCTGCGCGCGAGCATGTTCGCCAGTTCGCTGCGCAGGCGCAGGTGGCCGCACAGATCGGCATAGGCGACCAGGCTGCGCCCGCGCTGACCGATCGCGCGGTGGAATGCGCGCGCCAGTGCCTGCGCGGGAAACAGGCGCGCGTCCGGCATGCTCAGCGCGAGCGTGAGTCCGCCGGGCGGCGGCGGCCGGCGTTGTACCGGCATTGGCAGCGGCCGCGCGAGTGCGAAGGTCGGTATTTCTGCCGTCGCCGGCGTCGGCGCAAATGATGACGGTGGCGTTCTCGTCGGCAAGACAAAGGTGCCGCCGCCGACACGCGCGCCGATCAGTCCTTCGGCGGCGAGCTCGCCGTAGCCGGCAACGATCGTGTTGCGATTGACGCCGAGCAGCTCGGCCAGTTCACGCGAACCTGGGAGCGCGTCGCCGGCCTTCAGGCGTCCGCAACGAATGTCGTCTGCGACGGCGTTGGCCAGTTGCAGAAACAATGGCTGCTCGTGCTCCGGATCCAGGGCGACACCCAATTCCCAGCGACGCATGAGTCGATCTCCTGTTTCCGTCTGCAATCCATGACGTAACCGGACCAGCGAACGTCGCAGAAGTGGAGCTCCCGATCGCCGTGCGGGGACGACAAGCTGTGTCCTGCTTGCCACACGACACCACGAGGAGAAACACATGCGCCTTCATCTCTGCACGGCAATAATCCTTTTAGCGCTCGGCAGCGCCGGTGCATCGACCGCGGCGAATGCCGCGCCCGAATATTCGGTCGTCAACCTGACTGCATTCGGCGGAACGAGGAATCAGGGCAACAGCATCAACAACGATGGCATCGTCTCCGGTTTCACGACACGACCCGGCGATCTGCACCGTCACGCGACGGTCTGGGTCTCCGGCGAGCCGTACGATTTGAATACGCTTGGCGGACCGAACAGCAATGTCGCCTGGCCGGTAAAGAACACGTCAGGGCGGATTGTCGGCATTTCCCAGACGAGCACGCCGGAGCCTCTCGGCGAGCGCTGGAGTTGCGCCGGCTTCTTCCAGACGGACGCCACTGGATATATCTGCCGCGGCTTCGTCTGGGAGAACGGCAGCATGCGCGCGTTGCCGACGCTCGGCGGCAACAACGGTTATGCGGCTGGCGGGAACAATCGCGGCGAGATAGCCGGATGGGCCGAGACCGCCGTGTTCGATCCATCCTGCGAGGGCGCCGGTCCCGGCTTGAGCGGTCAGGTGCTGCAATTCCTTCCGGTCGTCTACGGTCCCGGGCTCGACGCGATCCGTACGCTGCCGCTGATTGCCGGCGACAGCTCCGGCGCGGCGACGGCGATCAACAACCGCGGTCAAGCCGTCGGCATCTCCGGCAGCTGCGACCAGGCCGTCGGCCGGTACACGGCCGCGCATGCGGTGTTGTGGGATCGCGACGGCGCCACGGACATTGGCCAGGGCGTTCTGACTGCGCCGTTCTGGAATACGCCGACAGCGATCAGCAATCGTGGCGACGTCGTCGGATTTGCCGGCGATGCGTCCGACCCGACGGCAAACATTACGCATGCGTTCATATGGACCAGCCAGGGCGGCATGCAGCTCCTGAACAATGCGGCCGGAGACAACAGCACGGCCACCGGCATCAACGCGAATCGGCAGGTCGTCGGCTACTTCGTCGCTGCGGACGGCACGCTGCATGGGTTCATCTGGGACCGCGACCACGGCATGCGCGACCTGAACGGTCTCGCGCAGGCCGGCTACAGCGGAGTGATCGCACTTGCGAATGACATCAACGATGAGGGCGTCATTACCGGCAGGACGGCCACGGATCCGGCCAATGCAACCCGGTCGGCATTTGTTGCAACACCGCTGTAGTCCGACGGTTCATGCTGAAGGCGGGTTCATGCGCTGCATAGGCGGGGTTCATGCGGTGGGAGTGAAAATGGATATCCGTGAGGAAGCCAAGGAGAACGGAGCGATGTTGCCAACAAGCACATTGACGAAAGCGACGAACGACAAACTTCCGATGGACCGACAGATCATCGAAGTACGTCTGGGCACCGACGAATGGCAGCCGGCAATGTTTCGTGACGGCGGGTTCGTGGACATGTACGGAATTCCGATTGAACGCCGCAGGATTTCCAGCTGGCGCCCGGCAAAGGCGAACGCCACGAATCATCCGTAATGGCGGGCCGGAGTCGCAACGACTCCGGCCTTTTTCCAAAGGTCGGGGCAGTCGCCACCGATTGAGCGGTGGCTTTGCGCCGATTGTGCGTGCTAGCTTTGCCACGCATGAACGACGCCGACCAGTTACGTCTCCTCGCTTCCGATGAAGCGCCTGCATTCGCACTCGAGGGCGAGCACGGAGCTTCGCCGTTTCTGCTGATCTGCGATCACGCGAGCCGGCGGATTCCGCGCGCTCTCGGCGACTTGGGTGTTTCCGAAGCGGACTTGCAGCGACACGTGGCCTGGGACATCGGTGCGTCCGCCGTCGCAGCGCGACTGGCGGCCACGCTCGATGCGCTGGCGATCATGCAGAACTATTCGCGCCTCGTGATCGACTGCAACCGTCCGCTCGATGCGCCCGGTTCGATCGTCAAGCGCAGCGAAGCAACCGACATTCCCGGCAACACGAACATCGATGCGGCAGCGGCCGCCACGCGCGCGCGAGAAATCTTCCTGCCGTACCACGCGCGCATCGCCGCGGAACTCGATCGCCGGGCGGATGAGGGCCGGCCGACCATCCTGATCTCCGTGCACAGTTTCACGCCGGTCTACCACGCCGTCGCGCGACCGTGGCAGATCGGCATGCTTTACGGACGAGACGCACGCGTGGCCCACCGGCTGCTGACGCTCATCCGCGCCGAAGGCCGCTGGAATGTCGGCGACAACGAACCGTACGCGGTCACTGCCACGACCGACTACGCGATTCCGGTGCACTGCGAAACGCGCGGCATCGCGCACGTCGGCCTCGAGATTCGCCAGGACCTCATCGCGGAGGCCGATGGCCAGGCGGAGTGGGCGGCGCGCATCGCCGGATGGCTCAAGGCGATAGCGCCGGAGTTCGTTAAGTAATTGACGGACACGTTTGCAAACTTGCGATGCAGAATTGCGAACGTTTGGTGAATAGCCTTGCAAAAATTGACGTCATTCCCGCGAAAGCGGGAATCGGTATTGATCTTGTTTCAAAACCCAGAAAATCAAAATGGATTACACGCGACTCCTGTCGCGTGCCCTTCGGGCCATTCGCTACGCGAATGTTCGCTTCGGCATCTGCCTCCGCAGTCCCGCTTTCGCGGGAATGACGACTTGAAGGTTGATTTCGCCGCAGTAGCGGTAGTTGCCCCGCATTCTTTCGGGAGCGGCGTCGGAGGTTTCTAACGCGGCGGCGCCCCGATGCGTTTTTCCAGGCGGACGAAGTACTCGAGCATCTCGCTATAGACGCGGTCGGTCTTTTCGTGCAGATGGGCGATTTCGAGCTCGGCCTTGATGTTGACCTCGTACTCGATATCGGCGCGCACCCGGTCCTTCTCCGCCTGCCGGTTCTGGCTGATCAGTACGAAGCAGGAAAGGAAGATCGCTTCGAGCGAAACGATCATCGTCAGCAGGCCAAACGGGAATGGATCGAACTGCGGGACACCAAGCGGCCAGACATTGACCGCGATCCAGATGCCGAACCACAGCAGGTTGAGCACGAGAAACAGCATGCTGCCGCTGAACCATGAAATCCAGTCGGCGATGCGCTGCAGGACGCTGATGTGTTCTTCGACCTCTTCATTGACGTTGCGCGATACGCGCGTGCGCAGCAGTTCGTCGGCCTTGCGCGTCATGTGGCTCATCGCCGCCAGCAGACGCAGCGCTGCGGACGGACTTTTCTGGAACAGCCGCATCAGGTCGTCGCGGTCGAGTTCGAGCAGCTCGCAGTCGGTCAGCGCCAAAGCCGTGGCCGTGCGCGGGCCTCGATCGAGCAGCGCGAGTTCGCCGAACACTTCGCCGGGACTGGCGATGGTCAGCAGGATCTTCTGGCCAGCCGTGTCCTTGATGAACAGTTCGACTTCGCCGGAACGGACGATGTACAGCGAGTCGCCGGGTTCGCCAGTCTTGAACAGGGTCGAGCCGGCTGCGAGCTGGCAGGCATCGATGAATTCGGCGAGGCGCGCGCGATCTTCGTCGTCGACGTGCTCGAACAGTTCGACGTCGGCGAGCAGTTGTGGGTCGCAAGCCATGATCAGTCAGGCCCCGGATTCAGTCGAGCCAGGATGTGCCAATGCCGAATCACTCGTCAGCCAAAACAGAAGGCATTGAGCTTGTTGCCATCGAGGTCGCGAAAATAGCCGGCATAGAATCCGTCGCCGCGCGGTCCCGGTGCGCCTTCGTCGCTGGCGCCGAGTTCGAGCGCCTTGGTGTAGAGCGCGTCGACCCTTGTGCGACTGTCCATGATCAGCGCGACCATCCCGCCGTTGCCAACCGTCGCCGGCTTGCCGTCGAAGGGCAGGGCGACGCTGAACCCCGGTGTCGTCGGAGACACACTCCAGGCGATGAAGCGGTCCGATGCCATGAAGCGCGACGCGCCGATCGTGCCAAGCAGCGCATCGTAGAACGCGGCGGCGCGCGCCAGATTGCCGGTGCCTACCGTGACGTAACCGATCATGAAAATTCCTCCCGTTGCGGTTGGCGCAAGATCGCATGCCGCCACAGCGATGTAAATGGCGACCGCTGCGGGCGCTGGTCAGCGTGGATGGCCGCAAGGGGTAGTCGGATGGCCATGCCTTCCGGCGTTTGACCGCGGCCACCGGGTTCGTGTGACAATCGGCGCATAGGCTTGCGACGATCGAGGAACGTTCGCGTGGGTCGCGGGCATCGCCCGTCGTGCCGAACGCGAGACCCGGGCACGGCTGCGCCTGCATCCGGTCTGGGATGCATTGCGCAACGACGCGACGTTCATCAAGCTGATCGCGCCCGAAGCCGACGCCGGCCGGATCGCAGCCAGCCCGCACTGAAGGGACACGGGAGGAAATGACAATGGGCAAGCTTGATCCGCGCGTGGACGCCTATATCGAAAAATCCGCCGATTTCGCCAAGCCGATCCTGGCGCACCTTCGCGACGTCGTCCATGCCGCGTGTCCACAAGTGGAAGAAACGATGAAATGGAGTTTTCCACATTTCATGCATCAGGGCATGATGTGCGCGATGGCGTCGTTCAAGCAGCACTGCACGTTCGGGTTCTGGAAGGGCGAACTCGTCGTGGGCCGCGCGAGCGCGGCGGACGAACGTGCCATGGGCCAGTTCGGGCGCATCACCAGCCTGGCTGGCTTGCCGTCGCGCAAGGCCCTGACCGAGTACATCCGCAAGGCCGCCAGGCTCAACGAAGAAGGCGTCGGGCCGGTACGCGCGAAGCCGAAACCGCGGCCCGAAGCCGCCATACCGGACGACCTTGCCTCGGCGCTGAAGCGCAACCGCAAGGCTGCCACGACGTTTGCGACGTTCAGCCCGAGCCAGCGGCGTGAATACATCGAGTGGATCGTCGAGGCCAAGCGCGAGGAAACGCGCACGAAGCGACTGGCGCAGGCCGTCGAGTGGATCGCCGAGGGGAAAGCGCGCAACTGGAAGTATGAGAAGTGCTGAGGCGGCGCATGGAGTCTGGGGAGTTCCGCGCTGGGTGTTTCTTAGTTGGCGTCATTCCCGCGGAAGCGGGAATCCATCTTGATCTTGCTGGGGCCGGAAAGCAGATGGATTACACGCGACTCCTGTCGCGTGCCCGTCGTGCCATTCGCTTCGCGAATGTTCCCTCCGGCATCCTGCCTTCGCAGTCCCGCTTCCGCGGGAATGACGGCTGAGGGGTCGCATTCTGTCAATTGCAGCGGCCGTAGTCTGGAATCACCAGCGCCAATCATGACTTTCGGGATTGTGAACGTCTGGCCGATTCCGACACTATGCCGCGCCCCCGACTCAAACGCCCAACAAGGAACCCCATGCGCAAGACCTCGATCGCACTTGCTTTGACCGCATGCTTCGCGCTCGCCGCCCCGGCCTTCGCCGACGACGAGCCGGCCAAAAAGGAAACCCGGACCGAGACAAAGACCGAGACGTCCAAGTCTGAAAAGCTCGCTCCGAGGCACGTTGATACGGAAGGCAGCGTCACGGTCGAGGGCAAGAAGATCGACTACAAGGCCGTAGCCGGCACGATTATCCTCGATGACAAGAAAGGCGACGGCACGGCCAGCATCTTCTACGCGGCGTACTTCAAGAAGCTCGCCGAGCCGACGCAACGCCCGATCATGTTCATCTACAACGGCGGCCCTGGCTCGGCCACCGTATGGCTGCACATGGGCGCGTTCGGCCCCAAGCGCGTCGTGACCGACGACGACCAGCACACCGCGCCGGCGCCTTACGGACTGGTCAACAATGACTACAGTCTGCTCGACGTCAGCGATCTGGTCTTCATCGACGCGCCGGGCGCCGGGTTCAGCACCTTCGCCGACAAAGAGAAGGGACCGAAGGAATATTTCGGCGTCGATCCGGATGCGAATGCCTTCGCCCAGTTCATCGGCAAGTTCATGTCACAGTACGGCCGCTGGAATTCGCCGAAGTACCTGTTCGGCGAAAGCTACGGGACGACGCGCTCGGCTGTGCTGGCAAACCTGCTGCAGAGCGAGAAGGCGATCGACCTCAACGGCGTAATCCTGCTCTCGCAGGTCTTGAACATGGCGATGCTGATCGACTTTCCGGAAATCAATCCGGGCGTCGATCTCTCCTACCAGCTCGTGCTGCCGACCTACGCGGCGACGGCGTGGTACCACAAGAAGCTGCAGAACCAGCCAGCCGACCTGAAGTCTTTCCTCGCCGAAGTCGAACAATTCGCGATGGGCGAGTATGCGGTCGCGCTCGCCGCCGGCACCGCGCTGGACCCGGCGCGCAAGCGTGCGATCGCGGAAAAATTGCACAACTATACCGGTTTGCTGGTCGAATACATCGAGCGCGCCAACCTGCGTGTCAACGGCGGCGAGTTCGAACACACGCTGCAGATCGACCGCGGTTTGACGACTGGCCGTCTCGATTCACGTTTTTCCGGCCCGACCATGGACGCGCTCAACCAGGGCGCGGCCTACGATCCGCAATCGGCGGCGATCTCGTCGGCGTATGTGTCGGCGTTCAATGACTACGTGCGCAAGCAGCTCAAGTTCGGCGAGGACCAGAACTATCAGCTGTTCGCCGAGGGCACGTTTCCGGGCTGGAAGTTCGAGCACAAGCAACCCGGTGCGCCATTCGCGATTCCCGGGTTCCCGAACGTGATTCCGGACCTGTCGGCGGCGATGAAGTACAACCCGCGCATGCACGTCATGCTGAACTCAGGCTACTACGATCTGGCCACGCCGTTCTACACGGCGGACTACGAGATGCGCCACCTTTCGATTCCGGACAGCCTGATCAAGAACATCGAAACGCACTACTACGAATCAGGCCACATGGTGTACGCGCACCTGGATTCGCTCAAGCAACTGCATGACAACGTCGCTGCGTTCATCGACAAGACCGACAACGTCGGTGGTTCGAAGTAGAAGAATCCGGGTCTCAGCCGGGCGCGCTTTCCTTCTCCCGGTGGCGGAAGAAGGTGCCGAAGGCGGATGAGGGTGGCGCAACCGAAGACGAATTCGCTCGCCCGTACGCCACCCTCACCCGAGGCGCTGCGCGCCTCGACCTCTCCCGCCAGCGGGAGAGGTGATTGGCTGGGACTCGACGCCAATTGGGTTCAAGTGAGGGTTGGGTAGGAATGGTGTTGTTCGCGACGATCAGAACCACTTCTTCCACTTGAACCATGCCAGCGGCAGCAGCATGCTCGAGACAATCATCGTCAGGGCGAACACGTAGCCGTACGGCCAGTCGTATTCGTGGATCGACTTGAAATTCATGCCCCAGATGCCGGCCAGGATAACCGGCGGGATCGTGACGACCGAGACGATCGTCAGCACCTTCATGATGTCGTTCTGGTCGTTGTTGATGAAGCCGAGCGCGGCATCGAGCAGGAATTGCATTTTGTCATCGAGTTGCTGGTCGAACTCCGCGAGCGACTTCAGATCGCCCAATGCCACCTGCAGGCGCGTGAGCTGCTGCCGGCTGATCCATTTTGGCGAGGTGTCGCACAGGTGGCTCAAGCCGCGCTGGACGCCGAGCAGCGCCGAGCGGATCTGCGTGACATGGCGCTGGATGCGGCCGATTTCGAACAACACGCCGCGCAGCATGCTCGAATGACCGACACGGTCCGAAAACGTGTCGCGCGACAGTTTCGACAACTCGCCCGACAGCTCCTGCATATGATCGGCGGCGGTACCGGCGACCGACTCGAACAGCGCAACGAAAGTGTCCACGCTGGTGCCCGGCCGGGATTCCTCCGCAACGACCCTGGCGAGACGGTCGAACGCCGGTGATTCGGCGTAGCGCAGCGTGACCAGCAGCGAAGGCGACAGCAGGACGCCGAGCGGCGTGAGCACGCCATGGCCGCCGTCCCCGCGCGCGAACGCCGGGATGTTGATCCTGAGCAACTCGTCTTCGACCCGGACCCTGCTCGACAGTTCTATCGCACCAATCTGCTTGCGCGTCGGCAGTTCAGCGCCCAGCGCCGTGGCGGCGCGCTTGCGCTCGTCCTCGTCCGGTTCGACCAGGTCCAGCCATATTGCGCGGTCGACCGTGCTGTCGAGGTCGTGACTTGGCTTGCGCGATTGCCCGGAATAAGTTGTGAGCACGATTTTCCTCTACCATCTGGCAGCGAGCATGCTGAACTGCGCATTGGACGCTGCGCAAGCTTAATGACCACAACACAGGGGCGCCAGTGAATACCACGCTCATCATCATCGCGATTACGTGCATCGTCTCATTCGTCGCGCTCAACAATGCGGCGCTGCTGGAACGGCTGATCCTGTGGCCGCCGGCGGTGAGCCGTGGCCGGCAATACTACCGCCTGGTCAGCTACGGCCTCGTGCACGCCAGCCCGGGCCACCTGATCTTCAACATGATCACGCTGTTCTTCTTCGGCGATGCAATGGAGCGCCAGTACACGCAATATCTCGGACCGTTCGGGTTTGCCGGGTTCTATGTCGGCGCACTGGTCGTGTCGATCCTTCCGACCTTCCTGGACAACCGCGACAATCCGCATTACCGCAGCCTCGGCGCTTCCGGAGCGGTTTCGGCGGTGCTGTTCGCGTTCATCCTGATCAAACCGTGGGCGACGATCTATGTGTACTTCCTGCCGGTGCCGGCGATCGTGTTCGCCGTGCTCTATATCGCCTATTCGATCTATATGGACCAGCGTTCGAGCGACAACGTCAACCACAGCGCCCATCTCTGGGGCGCCGCCTACGGCGTGGCGTTCACCGCCGTCATGGAGCCGCGGCTGCTGTCCTTGTTCCTCGGCAGCCTGATGCACCCGGAGTTCAGGCTGCAGCACTGATACCGCAGGCATGACGATGGCCACGACCGACGTTGCAGTACTGATCGGCAGCCTGCGGCGCGAATCGTTGACGCGGAAGATCGCCCTGAACCTGATCGCGCGCGGGCCCGCAACGCTGAAATTGGAAATTGTGGAAATAGGGGCGCTGCCGCTCTACAACCAGGATCTCGAGGCCTCGTCGCCGCCAGACTGGATCGCGTTTCGCGAACGCATGCGCAGTGTTCAGGCCGTATTGTTCGTTACGCCCGAGTACAACCGTCTGGTGCCTGCAGCGCTGAAGAACGCCCTCGACGTCGGTTCCCGTCCGCACGCAAACAGCGTATGGCGCGGCAAGCCTTGCGCCATCGTCAGCGTGTCGCCCGGCGCAAGAGGCGGATTCGGCGCCAATCACGACCTGCGTCATTCGCTGGTATACCTCGACATGCCGGCAATGATGCAGCCCGAAGCCTATATCGGCGGCGCCGACAAACTGTTCGATGCCGAAGGAAAGCTCACGAACGCCGCGACCGCGGAATTTCTCGGCTCGTTCATGAACAAGTTCGCCATCTGGATCGAGCGTCAGGCACGAATCTGAACAGAATGCAGGTCAGCATTGATTTACCGATCATGCAGTAGCATATTTCATCTGCTTGCAGGAGAAGCGTCATGAAATCGCGTGTGAAAGGTCTGACTCGAATCGCGCTTGCGTGCGGTGCGCTGCTGATGCTCGGCGGCTGTTACTACCCGTACTACACCCACCCGGGCGTCGTCTATGACAACGGTTACTCGACCGGAGGCTATTACGAAGGCTCGTCGTATGGTTATGGTTATGCGCCTGGCTACTACCCCGCGTACGCCGGGTACTATCCCTACTATGGTGGGTATGGTTATGGCTACGGCTGGCCGTTCGCTCTGAGCATCGGCTATTACGGCGGCTATGGTGGCCATTCTCACGGCGGCTATTACGGCGGTCATGGCGGCCATTACTATGGCGGTGGCGGTGGCCATGGCGGACACGGTGGCGGCGGCGGTAACCACCCCGCACCTCACTGAGACCTGGCCGTCTCGCTCTGAACCGATCTTCAGAACGCGCCTCCCGGAGGCGCG
>Ga0157376_10003160_pt1 | contig 11316 bp, 10 predicted proteins | sample M45metaG_FD_121801 | JGI IMG/M metagenome (GOLD analysis project Ga0157376, IMG submission 121801) | Miscanthus rhizosphere microbial communities from Kellogg Biological Station, Michigan, USA - M4-5 metaG | ecosystem: Host-associated > Plants > Roots > Rhizosphere > Soil | place: USA: Michigan... | reverse complement strand
TAATGCGCGTGAACCTGAATGCGATAATAAACCAACGTAATTGCCTGCTTCAACACCCAGTACATCATCTTTCTCTGAAATTTCAACAATACCAAATTCTACAAAGTGATTACCGGAGCCAGATGAACCCAGTTGTTTCCAGGCACGGCCATGCAGGTTTTTCAGCAAAGGCATTTGGTAGAATGCTTCGTTGTCCATCACTTCATGGTCGGCGGCACGATCAAACTGTCCGCCGCTGCCAAACAAAGTAGCTTCATTGATTTCCCTTGCAAAATATGCTTCTTTATCAACCAGCTCTTTTGGGTTGATATCGAAAATGCTTAAGCACATACGGCAGCCAATGTCTACACCTACGCCGTAAGGAATAACTGCATTTTCTGTTGCCAGTACGCCACCTATGGGCAATCCATATCCGCTGTGTGCATCGGGCATTAAGGCCCCGGCCACACTTACAGGCAATTTTGCGGCCTGGTACATCTGGTGCATAGCACCTTCTTCAATATGTTCCTGTCCGAATACATTGAACTGGATACCACTTTGGTTCAATGATATTTCAGCCCCTTCAGGCGATTCTTTTGGTAGTAATTGCGCTGCAATCAAACCCAGTACTGCATCATTTTCATATTCTACCGGCGCAGCCAGTATGCTTTTCAATATTTCCATTGCCTCCTCCTTTCCTGTATGTTTATAATTCTTTTCCATTACGCGCATGGCTATGCTTACCACCGGTCCTTCCGGGTAGCCGATTGCGCGTAATTCTTTTCCCGATATTTTTAACTTGCTCATGTTGTTTTGCTTCTATTTCTTAATTTAAGCCCTCTTTCCATTAAGGGTTTCATGCTTAAGATCATATCTTTATTTGCAGCCATTTTCTTTATCAAGTAATTAAGTATTGATCGTTCGAGAATAATAATAGTACTGTTTACTAAAAAGTCTAATTGGTCCGTGTCTCTTAAATTTTTTAAACCAATTACTTCATCCGGAAAGAAAACGACATTGCTGTGAAGTATATCTTCACCGTGTATAAATGATGATAGATTTCGAAAAAGAATTTCGTATAAGGCGTTTTGCTTTAAGCTTAGTGCTAAATCTTCAATTTTTTGTGATTTTATAAAGAAATGATACCAGCTTTTCTTCTTTTTGTCCCCATATTCCTTTGCGGTTTGTCGGTTTTCTGCAGAACCTAATATTTCGTTTAGGGTTTTGTAATCAGCAAATCCAAGATTTTTATCGGCATCTGAAAGAATGAATTCCTTCATTATTTTATCTTTTGATAGCTTTTTTGAAAGACTGTTTTTGTTTTCAGGGAATATTACTTTTTCTAAATCGGATAGCTTTGACTTATTATAATGGTACAAAAAATGCATTGCCTTTCTTTGTTCGTCACCTTCTAAGATAAACGACATTTGCAAATAGCAATCTAGCGAAGTCCGCAATATGGGTTTGCAAATATTTATGCAACCAAGTTTTATCAACTCATATAGTCCATCATTCGCTTCCAGTATTTGCCTAAACAGCAGATTGGTTGGAAGATCTGTAGTGACATTCTTATAATTATTTAATCGGGACTCCCAAATGCTTAACCCTAAATCTGTAAAATCTTTTATTAGGTTAGACGCTTCTATCAATAAATTATTTGTTTTTTCATCTATTTGATGTCTCATCTTAAAATTTATTTAGTACATATATATAATTCATCTCAGAGGATCAAACAATTTTCTCCTCCTCTTTTATATTTACTGGAGGTCGAACTATAAAAATAATCAGGGTAACAATCAATAAAAGTACAAACTGCTCTACCGCTGAGCTATCACGCCAAGGCGTGAGCAGGATTCGAACCTGCGACCAGTCGTTCCCAAGACGAAGTAACTCTTATTTACGACACCTGAATAAATTAACCGGGTAACAATCCGAAAAAGTCTTTTTTCTTTGCTTAGCCGTTCAGCCATCCCGACAAATTATCGGGAGCAGGATTCGAACCTGCATAGAAGATTTAACGAAGTATCTCTTTTCTACGACACCAGTTTGCGAAACGTACGGGGATCGAACACCGCATCCCGGAATTCCCGGTGTGCTTCCATTGCACCAACGAATCGGTCGCATATTGCAATGGTATAACAGGCAGGATTCGAACCTGCATCCTCTCCGTTCCAGGCGGAGTATCCAACCAATTGGAATGCTGCTATATAAATAATCAGCGGTTACAGGCAAGCAAGGTCTTTTGTGTTTGCAATACGAAGTATCCCTGGTTTACGACACGCCGAATAACATGGAAATGAAAGGGCTATAAAAACTGACTGCGGTAATTTTCTGCAAGGGATTCGAACCCTCATCATGCAAAGCATGGTTTTTTCTCAATTAAACTAACAGAGCCGGAGTAACGCAATGCCACGGCACCTTTCTTGTTAAAGAAATAAATGAATGAGCTACAAGTCAAACAATGTGTTTTTACTGAGCTACTCACCTGTTGCCAGGCTGGCGGGAATTGAACCCACGGCCTTCCCGATGATTATCGGGATGCTCTAACCGAAGTAACATTGTTTTACGGCATCATTCAATAAGGTATGAAAGAGCAACAATTCAACAGAAGTCGCAACCGCTATGCTAGATTATGGCGATAGCGGAAGTTGGATTCGAACCAATTTTGCCAACGAAGTATCTTCTGTTTACGACATCTTTCAATAATTTCAGGAGTAACTGGCGAAATGAGAAATTGGCCGTTGTCAAGCTGAGGATTTGCACCTCTTCCAGGATTGCTCCAGGACCCTTGGCCATAATTGGAGACGAAGTATCTCATTTCTACGACATCCTTACCATGTTAAATATTTTCTTCAAAGAGCTTTTTAAAAGTAGCCCTGCCTTAACAGGGCTACTTGTTGGTTTACAATTCTATTTCATTTATCAACTTCACTGCGTCCTTTCCTTTTTCAAGTGCCTGCAGCACATTGAATATTTTATCACTCCATCCTGCTACCAGGTACACATCATCACGCATCACATTCAGCGGGGGGTGTCCATATCCTGCAAGGTCGAACAGGTATAGTTTTGCAGCTGGAGCAATTTTTTTGTACACCTTCCACAAGGAAGCCAGGCTTTCGGCAGTGTTGTTGCTGTTCCACAACTGGCAATCAGTAAAGAACATTAGTTTATCAACGATTTTTTTACGCTGTATCAAATCCTTCACTACTAAATAACCGTTGGTACTGTAACCTACTTCGCCTTCACGACGGTGAAATTCATCAACATTGCTTAGGATATTTTTCTTTGGCACATTGATTACTTTCCATGTATCGCCAAACATACCAGTGATTACACTTTCGCTACGGTTCTGCAACAGCATTGCCAGCATCAACCCTATATCATAGTTCTGCACCTTGCTTTTTGCGCTAATGGTCTTTTGCATGCTTCCGCTTACATCAGCCGCTATCAGCACTTTTGTATCTGCATCGTAACCAGCGATGTTTGCAGCGCTCTGCAATACTGCCGCTTCCAATGCATCCAGCACTTTGCTTACACGACCGTTTGGCAATTGCTTCAACTCACGGTAGGCAGACAGGAAACGAAACGGCAATTGTTTACTGTTGGTTACTGCTTTTGCATTGGCCAGGTATTCGCATACTTTGTTCAATGCTTCAGCACTCACTTCTGCTTCCAGTATGTTGCGCAGGTTACGTAGCGTAGCCATATAGCCGAGCTTATTGCTGAAGATCAGTTCCTCCCATTTTGCACAGAAAGCGGCCTGTTTAACTTCAGCACTATCAAACTTCTGCTGACCCAATGCGCTTAATTCTACTTCCCAGGTATATGGCGCCTGCAATGCATCTTTCACTATTTTATCAAACAGCACTTGCTGCGCATCATCTTTTGCTTTTGGGTGAACAAGAAACAACGCATCTTTCAGTTTCACCTGTGCATCACGGTTGTATTTGGCAAACTGGTATTCATCAAATTTGTTGAATGCACCAGCCAAACCTTTTTGCAATTGCTTGCTCAGCTTGTTCAACTGTTTCACATTTTTACGTTCGTTGGCCAAAGCATAGTATGCCAGCAATTCTGCAATTTCGTCTGCACGTTGTACCACGCGGGTGGCAAGTTTGCATACGAGGTTATCTCCGCTGTGTTGCTTTGCCAGTTCAACCGCAAGCACCATTGGCACACTACGCATGTGCATTTGTTCACGCACATATACAGCCAGTTTTGCCACGAAGGCTGCATCATTTTTTGCGACCAGTTCACGAAGGCGCTGTAATTTGTCAGCAGCTTTCTCATAAAACTGATCGTTCAGGGCCGCGGTTGCCACCGCAGTGTACAGCTCCATCTGCGGAGTCAGTACAAAAGCTTTTTCGCCTTCAGCGTTTACTGTTTCTTTTGCTTTGCTTCCCATTTTAAAATTGAATTTCATTTTATACCTCCATTTGTTTAGCAATACAAACCTCCAACCAATGTGTGCAGTCTTTTTGCACAGTAAAAAATCATTTTTATATTTTGTCACTCTTATGGGATTCGAACCCATACTTTGCTGATGCAACAGTCCGGCTGTAAATGCGCTTCCCTAGTTCCGTATTCCAGGTTTCGGTGCTTCTGCAAATTGTATTCATCCAAACGCACAGTCTGAACGACATCTTCCGGACACTCCGCGGCTTAGACTAGCTTTTTCCGCAGCACTTCCTTTTATGCTAAAGAGCGTTTTGTTTCAACAATACAAAACTCCAACCCATGTGTGCAATCTATTTGCACAGTAAAAATTATTTTCAGATTTTTACAAAAATTCTTTTATGCCCGTAAACCGCAACGCTCTTATCCGTTACCGGACCATCGACAAATGCCTGCAAAACCGCCGCCGCAAATGGACAATCGAGAACCTGATTGATGCATGCAACGAAGCCCTGTATGATTATGATGGTCTTGACAAAGCAGTCAGCATGCGTACCATCCGTTTAGACCTCAATGCCATGCGTAGCGATAAGCTGGGCTACAATGCACCGATAGTTGTAACCAATAAAAAGTATTACAGCTATGAAGACGCTGATTATTCCATTGCCAATATTCCGCTTACCACACAAGACCTCAATGTGCTGCAGGAAGTTTCTCACCTGCTACGCCAGTTTAAAGGTTTCAGTCACTTTAATGAAGTGAGTGAAATGGTAAATAAACTGGAAGACAAAATCTACAGCGAACAACAACACCGACCTCCAGTCATCGATTTTGAAAAAAACGAACTGCTTACCGGCATTCAATGGCTGGATGTTCTGTATAAAGCCATTGTTTCCCAAACTACTGTTCAGCTTAGCTACCAATCTTTTAAAGCCAGACAGGCAAATGATGTTATTTTTTATCCCTACCTGCTAAAAGAGTACCGCAACCGCTGGTTTGTACTCGGTATGAAAAAGCAGGGCAAAGAAATCATGACGTTTGCACTTGACCGCATTCAGGATGTTGAGTTGTTGCCTGCAGAACATTACCGCGAACAAAAGAGCTTTGACCCGCATACCTGGTTTAACGACATTGTTGGCGTAACCCGCAACATGGGTGAACTGCCGGCACAGATCATTTTCTGGGCCAGCAGTTTCCATGCACCTTATATCAAAACCAAACCCATTCATCCTTCACAGAAAATTGTGGAAGAGGTAAAAGGTGGTACCCATTTCAGTATCGAGGTTGTTGCCAACTTTGAACTGGAACGTGAGTTGATTGGTTTTGGCGAAGGCCTGAAAGTCTTGTCTCCCAACAACCTGGTGCGCCGCATCAAAAAGCGGATTCATTTGATGCAGGAATTGTATGATGAAAGCCGTTAATCATTCAGACTATCCAAAATCTGGGGAATTGGAATGTTGTGTAAAGGATTTTTTTCCCACTCTTTTTTTGTTTCCCTGTAACGCCATTTATAACTATCTCCTAAAATTTTTGATTGACGTGCGTCATAATCATTTCTTTTAAGATAGTTGTTAATTTCATACAAACGTTTTTCAATTTCCGCATCTCTTATCCTGACCTTATCAATCATATTTGGACTTGTGCGCAATACAAAGCGCCAGGGCTCATTAAAAACATACCTTTTTACTGGCTGCTTTTTCCAATCCCGCTCCCATACTTCATGAAAGCATTGCATTTCTTTATAAGTAAATGCAAACTTCCCAATCTCATATGCATATGGTCTTAATAGCTGCTGCGTTTTGATGCCATATTTATTCCTGCCATACCTTCTTTTCCTAACCCTGAAGTCTTTTCTGTAGCTCCAGTCGTAAGTATTTATTTTTTTCAAAATCGATTTAAAGAACTCCGCCTGTTTACTTCTTGCCACATCATCTCTTAATACAAAACAACGTTTCCATCCTTTTTGCACAGGCGGCAATAAGGGCTCCCAGCCTAAATTCCATTTCTTCACCCGTAATGCCCCTTCTTCTTTGTGCAATTGGATCAGGTATTTGTCAAAATCTTCATACTGCATTCTTTTTTTCTGCCTGGCAGTACGCAGGCGGTAACAGAGAATATCTTCCCCGTACTGTTGAACAAGTTTTGTGTCCATAATGATTTATTTTGTTCCGATCGGTAACTCCGGTGCCATTGCACCATTCCTTTTCTTATTGTCATTATGAACCCTGAAGTTTTTTTCATTTTATTCGTTTTTAGTTAGCTAAAATATTTTTTGATCCGTCAAATCCCCGTCCGTCTCACTGCACCACCTTATTGGCGCAGCTTGAACTGGCGAATGCATCTGGTTTGGCTTTAAATTCAAATCCCATTCCCAGTATATATCCCATTGCCTCTTTCAAAGCATCGTTACTTTTAAAGTTTGGGTTGGTGTTGATATCTGCGTGTACTTCCATATCCACATTGTACAAAGTAAAAATCCTGCACAACTGGTAAGCTATATCGATGCTTTTTGAAACCTCCAGCAACATCCTTTGCTTAATGCTCATTTTCTGTTGGGTGATTTCGTTGCTGATATACATAAACCCCCCTTTTCCTTTGCGGATGAAAACGATAACGGTAGCAAATTCTGTTTCTTTTCCCTTCACCTGGCTATCGGTTCCAATACAGACTTTCAGTTCATTGGCTGCCTGTTTTTCCCGCACAATCACAGATCTTACTTCATCTTCAATGGGCACTTTAACCCGATCGCCGTTTAATTTTCTCCATTGTATCAATTGTTTCATGACTTTAAATTTTAGAAATCCTTTTTTAAAGTGGGCCACCCGGTGCACATTCATTTAGTGTGTTTTCAGAAGCGGGCGACCCACTTTATTATCTTTTAATTTTCCAGCACTTCTCTTCTGAAACCAATTACCTGTGTCCTTTGTTCCTGGTAATGTGTTTCTTCGGGGTTGGTTATTTCCGCTAGTGTCATCGGCTTACTGATTGCCTGGTTCAGGCCAAGATGTTCACTAAGTTTTTTCGCCTTTTCGGTATCCAGCTTTCCAAATTCATACTTAGCTATCAATCTTCCTTTTCTCAGCAATGCACTATCTATTAAGTTCAATGAACTATTGAACGTACAGATGATTTGAACATTCAGGCAATCACTCAGCAAACCATCGCTGATATTGAGCAGGTTGCTGACGCCATTTCCGCTGCTGTACTTCCTGTCCATAATGATGTTTTCAGCGTCTTCAATCACCAAAACAGCATTTGGGTTATCAATCAGCAAATCAATAAACTCAGGGTTCATTAAGTTTCCCGCTACTGCCGGCGAAACAAACAACACCTTTTTTTTGATGCTGCCTGTTAGATGCCGCAGGTAAGTTGTCTTGCCCGTACCCGGCAAACCATGCAGCAGAATTATGCCTTTATCATTTTCCTTTGCCAGCCGCTCTTTTATCGTTTTATCTACCGCTTTAAAATCATCGTTGTAGTAGAGATCAATATCAAGCGCTGTTGGTTTTATGGCCAATGATTTCAGATCAAGACCACTATTGTTAAGTGTTATGATGTTAATCTCAAAATCTTCCACTTTGGCCGGCGCTTTTATTGTTTTAAACTCATTCACCATTTTATTTGCCCTGGCATAATCGGTATTGCTGAAATATATTTCTGCCCAGTCATCGCCCAATCTTATCATCATCTGTTTGTCAAGCTTAAAAATGGTCTTACTAAATTCCAGTCTTTCCTGTTGCCAGTTGTACCAATTACGCTGATAAGTAGCTTTTACATTTCCATACTTGTGACTTCTGATGAGTTCAAATATTTTGTTTGCATCTATATTGCCTATATACATGATACAGGGGAGTGCCTTAAACTCTTTCATGTAAAAAGCTTTTGCTTCAATAAAATGCTCATCAAAAAGCCCGGACGTTTTTTGTTTTTTCAATTGTTTTATTATTTTATGCCAGGCAGCATGCAGCCATTCGTTGCAGGCAGGAATAATCGCTGCAATAAGGCGTACAAGTACAATGGCCAGTATTATAATTGCCATAAAAAATTGTTTTTGTTATTTATTATATTTCTTTAGTTGCTTTTTGTTCCGTCAACTATTTTTTTACAAGTGCACACATAGCTGTACATTTTAAATGTCCTGGAAAATATTGTGGTGCCTTAAGGAATCGAACCTTAATTGCTGGTACTTCAAACCAGTGCAATAGAACCATCTCTGCCAAAGCACCCTTTGTCTGAACTGATATTCATAGGATTTTACGGATTAACAGGAAATCGGCCTTTTCTGGGTCGCATTAAGCGGGACACAATAGCCGGACGCTCTCCATTGTGTAAGTGATAAGATTCGAACTTATTAAACCCGAAGGCACTTGTTTTACAGACAAGCCTAACCCTCCCGCGTTAGCGCACTTACATTTGCGGATGAAGAAAGATTTGAACTTTCAACCTATGACTTAACAAGCCACTGCTCTGCCATTGAGCTATTCATCCGTTAACCTGTTGGCCCGGTGAGACTCGAACTCACAACACCCGGTGTAAAAGACCGGTACTCTGATCCAATTGAGTTACGAACCAATACTGTCTGAATCAGGATTTATAGGAGTAAAGGATTGTAAGAAAAATGTTCAGTCCTATGATCCGCAATTCCAATGAATACTAATTCAGACAACTGTTGCGGCCCTAAGATTCGAACTTAAAGCTCCGGCTTATGAGGCCGGCGTGTTACCCTTACACCAAACCACAATTTTGTCTGATGGCTTAGAAAGATTCGAACTTTCATCTCCGTGTCCGTGGCACAGGGTTCTTATCCGTTGAACTATAAGCCAGTCTTTGTGCGACTTTCAGATTTGAACTGAATACAACCATCTTATGTTTACCTCTCAGAAAGAGCAGGAAGATGGACATGTTGCCTTTTACACCAAGCCGCATTATCGTCTGAATTAGGATTTTTTTGATTTTAGGATGATAGGATTAGTCATTCTGGTTCGTACGGTGTTTGCCGTTACACCAACCTTGTAATCTGTACCGGATTTGAACCGGTATCGTCAGGGAGAAAGCCCGATATCCTTGCCAGTTAGACGAACAGATCAAAAAAGTATAGCAGGCTGGATTACTCACGGAATTTTTATTTTTTGTGTTCACGAATTCCGCTTCGCTTCATTTTGAACCAGCGGCTCCCGTTCCAGGCGGAGCATCCATCTGCTATAGATTGGCAGCATTGCTGCTGCCGTTTTCATATTGGTTTAATGGTTGCTATTGATAATCTTTTCAATTCATTTAATCTGTCAAAATCCCGTTTCAGACTTTTTTGGAAAAGCATCCCCGCTGCATCTCGCGGGGAATGCTTATTTTCCTCCTTTCTGCACCTAATATTTTGGACCCCTCCCGACCTCCTCTAACAGGGGAGGCCATCAGCGCACAAGGCCGGCTTAAGCAAGGCCGCGCAAGGGTTTTAAGATTCTTTTTTTTATTTTTAAAAGTGACAGGGCAATAAAAAAGCCCGGTCGTTTTTCTGCGACCGGGCTTTTCGTTCAGGCGTGCAGACACACGCCTATTCATGAAGACACCACGGTCGTATATTTTTACTGTTATTCTTATTGTCACTGGGCATACCACACCTGCCCGTCTGCGCATACCATTGGCATATGGGTAATGACAGATCATTGCTCAGCGAAATTGTAAATCGTTTATGTTGTCTTTGTTCCGGCATTTATTTTTTATGTTTATAATAATGTTTAGTTCACTTCAATGTATAGCGGCGCCACTCTTTTTAGGGGCCGGGATAACAATAAAAAACCCCGCAATCTCTTGCGGGGCCTGTGTTGTATCGAATCAGTTTAAAGCTTTTCCATTTTACAAAACACCCCGCAAATAGTATAGCCTCCTTTGGGACTAAACCGGTTTGCTGTTTCAATATGTAATTGTATGCGTAGCATTTTGTTTAATTTTTTTGCATGGCAAAGATGCAAATATTTTTCTGATGATACCAAATGTTTTTAAAGAAATTTTAAAAATATTTTTTTAACGTATTTGCAAACCGGTGAAACGCAGATTGGAAGCGGGTTTGCAGCAGTACTGGATGCGTATTTACGCAAACATTGCTTCTGCGGCAGCTATTGATTCCGGTTTTCCTACATCTGCAAACTTATCACCAGTGTGATCGTAACCCAGTATCAAATGATCTTTTGCCAGCGATAGATAGGTTTCTACAATAGAAAATTTGCCGCGTTGCGGGATAAGAGAAAATATGCGGGGCTCAAATACTACCACACAACTATAGGCCCGTTCTACCAGCTTGTTTTTTGAAATGGCAATGATTTCCTCTTCTGTTTTTTTATTTCGCCAACCGCAGAGACGGTCATACTCATCAAATAAAAAATAGCGCGATGTTTTGCGGTTGGTCACACCAAAAGATACCAGTGGTTTATAGTCTTTGTGGTAATCTATCAGGCGTTTCAGACTTAAATCTGTAAGTATGTCGGCATTGATGGCGACAAAGGGTTCATCGCCTTCCAGTAAATTTCTCGCTTTCAACAACCCACCGCCTGTTTCAAGTACTTCATTGGTCTCATCGCTGATTAATATTTTGCTTCCCCATCCTTTGTTTTGTTGTACTGCATCAATTATCTGGTCTGCAAAATGATGTACGTTTACCACTACTTCGGTAATGCCATATTTCTGCAGGTACTCAATATTTCTTTGCAACAAACTTTTACCGTTTACGGGCGCCAGCGCTTTAGGATGTGTATCGGTCCAGGGTTTGAAGCGTGTTCCTAAACCTGCTGCGAAGATCATTCCTTTCATATTGTGTTTTTAGGGAACCCAGATTTTTGAAAATACTTTATGGATAATTTGTAATGATTTTACAAGATAAATCAGAACCAGGAAATCATAATCATCACGGTAATCTGCGTTTCGTTATTCGTTTATCCAGTTTTTTTCGTC
>Ga0157376_10003159_pt1 | contig 11317 bp, 9 predicted proteins | sample M45metaG_FD_121801 | JGI IMG/M metagenome (GOLD analysis project Ga0157376, IMG submission 121801) | Miscanthus rhizosphere microbial communities from Kellogg Biological Station, Michigan, USA - M4-5 metaG | ecosystem: Host-associated > Plants > Roots > Rhizosphere > Soil | place: USA: Michigan... | reverse complement strand
TGTTGCTGTTCGGCGCGCAGGGCTGGTTCGGGCCCTGGTTGGACAGCCACGGCATCAAGATCATCTTCGCAGTGCCGGCGCTGGTGCTGGCCACCATCTTCGTCACGCTGCCGTTTGTCGCCCGCGAACTGATTCCGCTGATGCAGGCGCAGGGCAGCGAAGAAGAAGAAGCCGCGCGCGTGCTCGGTGCCAGTGGCTGGCAGATGTTTTTCCGCGTCACCCTGCCCAATATCCGCTGGGCGCTGCTGTATGGCGTGCTGTTGTGCAATGCGCGTGCGATGGGCGAGTTCGGCGCGGTCTCGGTGGTGTCCGGCCATATCCGCGGGCTGACCACCACCATGCCGCTGGAAGTGGAAATGCGTTACAACGAATACGAATACGTGGGCGCCTTCGCGGTTGCGTCGCTGCTGGCGTTGTTGGCGCTGGTGACGCTGGCGGTGAAGTCCCTGCTGGAATGGCGCTACGGCGACGAGATCGCCGCGCATGCGCCCGGTGGCCATTGAGGGTGCGGCATGACGCTTGAACTTTCCCACCTCCATCGTCGCTTCGCCGGTTTCCAGGCCCTGGACGATGTGAGCCTGAGCATCGCGCCGGGCGAGTTCCTTGCGTTGCTCGGGCCATCGGGCTCGGGCAAGACGACGCTGTTGCGCATACTTGCAGGGCTGGACTATCCCGACAGTGGCAGCGTGCTCAACGATGGCGAGAACTTTCTTGCCCAGCCGGCCCGCGAACGACGCATCGGCATGGTGTTTCAGCATTACGCCTTGTTCCGTCACCTCACGGTGATCGAGAACATCGCCTTCGGACTGCGCGTGCGGCCGTGGCGTTCGCGTCCGTCGCGTGGCGAGATTCGCGCGCGAGTGGATCGCCTGCTGCGTCGCGTGCAGCTGGAAGGGCTGGGCAAGCGTTTTCCGGCGCAGCTCTCGGGTGGCCAGCGGCAACGCGTGGCACTGGCTCGTGCACTGGCGGTGGAACCGGACATGTTGTTGCTGGACGAACCGTTCGGCGCACTCGATGCGCAAGTGCGAGTGACGCTGCGCCGCTGGTTGCGCCAGCTGCACGAAGAGCTGGAACTCACCACGGTGTTCGTCACGCACGACCAGGAAGAAGCGCTGGAGCTGGCCGACCGCGTTGCCGTGATGAACCAGGGGCGCATCGAACAGGTCGGTACGCCCGAGGTCATCTATCAGCAACCGGCGACGCCGTTCGTCTGCGAGTTCATCGGCAAGGTGAACCGGTTCAACGTGAAGCGCGGCAGCCAGGGTTTTGCGGCGGGCGGATGGACGCCGGAGCTCGATCCCTGGCAGGGACGTTTCAACGAGGCGATCGTCTATGTGCGGCCGGAGCAGTTGCGTCTGGCGGCGCCGACTTCACAGCCTGCCTGGGAGGCGCGCCTGCGCCACATCTACCTGGCCGGCAGCGTGGCGCACCTGGATCTCCACGTCGCCTCGCTCGATCTCTCGCTGGAAGCGGACGTGGCCAGCGAAGACCTCTCGCGGCTCGGCCTGCAGGCGGGCATGGAGCTGCGCGTGGCGCCGCGCGGCGCCATCCTGTTTCCGCTGGATCACGAAGGTCGCCCGCTCAGCGCGGAACGCTGGATCTGGCAGGCACGCAGCCCGGTTCCAGCGTAACGCCTTGGCTCAGCGTGAGCTGGTCGGGTGATCCAGCACAGCGGTCGGCGACGCCGGCTTGAACGTCACTGCAGGGCCGGGCGTGACGTGCTTTCGCCACTGGGCGAGCTGCGCGGCGATGCCGGCGCCCACGTTCATCTGCGGCTCCGACGGCGTCAGCTTGTCCTTCGCTTCCCACTGGGCGATTTCAGCGGAGGCCTGGCGGAAGGCCTCCATGAAGTCCGGCGTGTGGTTGAGTCCATCGACCAGCCAGGCGCGGCCGAAATACGTGATGTCCGAATCGGTGCCGCAGCCGAACGAGCTGCGATCCGAGCGTGCCGCCGTGATCACCAGCGTGCCCGCGCCTTGCAGCGACGGCACGAAGCCGCCGGAATAGCAGGCGTTGACCACCACCACCTTCCACTTGAACGGGCGCTTGTTGAGGATGTCCGACAGATCCGTGGCGCCGATCTGATCCAACGGCAACGGGTCCATGTCCACCAGCAGGTTGTGGTCTTCGTCGCCGTGCGTGGTGAGGTAGAGCAGCAGGATGTCTTCGTCCGGCTTCATCAGGTTGGCGAGGCCGTCGAGGGTGGCTTCCAGGTTGCTCCACGAGGCCAGCGGATGTTTGTCCAGCGAACCGGGATTGTTCTCCAGCACCATCACGTGGGTGTCGGCACCGAAGCGCTGCGGGAACATCTTCGCGGCGTATTCGGCTTCGTTGCGGAACACGTCTTCGCCGCCGTCGCCACCGAAGGCCACGACATAAAGATTGGGGCGCCCGGCCGTGCGCGGGCCGAGTTCGGCCAGCGCCTTCTGCACCATCGTGCGCTGCGAATACATCACCTGCTCGGGCGAGGGCGCCTGCTGCGGCCAGTTGTCGCTGGCCGAGTTGTCGTCGTCGGTGGTGACACTCGTCGTGCTGGCCGGGGCCGGTGCGGCGGCTGTTGCGGCGGCCTGATGGCCGGTCACCGCTGCAGGCGGACTGGCCGCATGGCGGGATAGCCCGAACATGAGCAGTACGCCGGCCGCGAAGGCGAGCAGGGCGATCAAGGCAGTACGCATGGCGGGAGCCCAGAGGTCAGAGAACGATGTCGTCGAACGAGCGATACGCCGGATGGCGCGGAGCGTCAGGCATCTCCAACGGCTCGCGCAGCAGCCAGCCCGTGCGCAAGCCGGCGTCGCGGGCGGCGTCGAGTTCTTCCACGATGTCGGAGAGGAACAGGATGTGCGCCGGCTGCTCGCCGATGGCCCTGCAATCAGCTCGTAGGAACGGCGCTCACGCTTGGGGCCGGTCTCGGTGTCGAAGTAGCCCGAGAACATCGGAGTCAGATCGCCCGCGTCGCTGTAACGGAAGAACAGCTTCTGCGCCGGCACCGAGCCGGAGGAATACACGTACAGGTGCAGGCCATCAGCGCGCCACGCATGCAGCGCGGCGGAGACTTCCGGATAGACGTGCGCCTGGTAGTCGCCGCCCTCGTAGCCTTCCTGCCAGATCATGCCCTGCAGCGCCTTGAGCGCGGTGGACTTGCGGTCTTCCCGGATCCAGCGCAACAGCAGCTCGATCACTTCCTGGCGCGGCGCCTCGATGATGCCTTCCTCTTTGGCCGCCTCGTGCAGCCAGTGCTGCACCTCGGGCTTGTCGCCATGCGTCTCGATGAAGGCGGGCAGCCGCTTATAGGCGTACGGAAAAAGCACGTCCTTGACGAAGCTGATCGAGCTGGTGGTGCCCTCGATATCGGTGACGATGGTGCGGATGACGGTCATGCGGGAAAGCCGGAATGCAGGGGCTACCAGCTTACCGGGCGCCGGCCCCCCGGGCGAGCGCCGGCCTTCCGCTGCATGACGCCGTTCACCCGCGCGGCCGTGGCAGGCCGCAGCGGCGCCTTCAGGCGACGGTGGCCGATTCGTGCGGCGTCATGCGGGGGAACTGCTGGGCGATCTCTTCGCCGGTGAACTGCGCCACCCAGCCTTCCTTGTTGGTGAACAGGCGGATGGCCACGAAGTAGGGCGACTCGCTCATGTCGAACCAGTGGCGGGTGCCATCGGGTACGCCGATCAGATCGCCTTGTTCGCACAGCACGTCGTAGACCTTGCCGTTCACGTGCAGGGTGAACTGGCCGGCACCGGCGACGAAGAAGCGCACCTCGTCTTCGCTGTGGGTGTGCTCGCTGAGGAATTTCTGCCGCAGCGTGGCGCGGTCCGGATGGTCCGGCTTGAGGCTGATCACGTCGACCGCCTGGTAGCCCTGTTCGGACATCAGGCGATCAATGTCGCTGCGATAGGCGGCGATCACTTCGTCCTGGCTGGCGCCGGGCTGGATCGGCTGGTTCGCTTCCCACTGCTCGAAGCGCACGCCGATCTTCGACAGCTCGTGCGAGATGTCCGCGTGCTCGTTGTGCACCGAGAGCGGCGTCTGGGGTTGGGTGTCGCTGAAAATGCGCAGGCGGCTCATGCGGATAGGCTCCTCAGGTCGAGTTCGCAGGCGAGCAGGAATTCCAGCGCCTCCAGATGGCGGCGCGTCTCGGCCATGTCGCGGCCCCAGGTGTAGATGCCGTGGCCGTTGATCAGATAGGCGTGCAGCGGGCGGCCGCTGTCCAGCCATGTTTCGACCTGGGCGACCAGTTCGGGCATGTGCTGGGTGTTCGGAAACACCGGGATCGACAGCTCGGCATCGTGCGTCGTCTGGCCGGCGATGGCCTTCTGCAATTCCCAGCCTTCCAGCTTCACCACGCCTTCGCGGGCGAACAGGCGCGAGGCCACGCTCTGCGTGCGCGAATGCGTGTGCAGCACCACGTTGATCTCGGGGAAGCGGCGGTAGACCTGGGTGTGCAGGTCCGTTTCGGCGCTGGGGCGCGCGTCGGTGCCCACCGCCTTGCCGTGCATGTCGATCAGCATGATGTCGTCGCGACCGAGCTTGCCCTTGTCGCGGCCGGAAATGGTGATCGCGGCGTGCTCGCCATCCACGCGCATCGAGAAGTTGCTGCTGGTGGCGGGCGTCCAGCCGGCGGCCGCAAGTTCGCGCGCGGCATCGGCGATGGCGTCGGAACGCTCGGCGAACAGCGCGGGCGAAATGCTCTCGGGAAGAACCTGGCTCATGATGTATGGACGTCCAAATGAGTTGACACTATACCACGCCGATTTCTCTCATATGCCGAAAATGCGATCCATTCTCACGACTTATCGCGGGCGCTAGTAGCATGGCCGGAGTTTCGTCGCGGGCGTGACGAATGTGAATGTTCCAGATGGAGGTTGGATTTATGTCGCATGAGAAAGATATCGAATCGCGTCGCCGTTTTCTCAAGGCCGCCGCCGGGACGGCGGTGGCGGCTGCCATGATCGGCAGCTTGCCGCGCGTATCGCGCGCTGCCGATCTGCCGCACCTGGCTGATTCCGATCCGACCGCCAAGGCGCTCGGTTACGTCGAAGACGCCAACAAGTCGACCGATGCGAAGCGCAAGGCCGGCGACGTATGTTCCAACTGCCAGTTCTATACCGGTGCGGCGACGGGCTACGGGCCGTGCCAGCTGTTCCCCGGCAAGGCAGTGAATGCGAAGGGTTGGTGCGTGTCGCACGCGCCCAAGAAAGCCTGATCGTTGCACGCATCGCGTGATGAAAAGCCGGCCTCGATGCCGGCTTTTCTTTTGCTCATGACGTCGTCGTCACGCGCGCAATCACGCGCGATGCGTGGTTGTTTGTGTGCACATGAAGAGAAACTCGAACCGAAGAACTCGGTGAGAGAGAAGATGCTGCCCAGACGCGTCAGGCCGAGGAGCTGACCCGCCTGACGCGCCGGGCGGCAATCCGGGGCCCACTGCCAAGTGATCAACCCACGGAGGACAAATGATACTCCTGGCGGGGCATTTTGGGACCGGCGAGCCCAAAAATTTTCTTGAAAAAGTCTCGTTAAAACGTTTAAAAACAACAGCTTGCTGAATTATTAAAGACCAGGCCTCACGAATGAACGCCTGGGGAGCGCGATTCCTGCCCCAGGCGTGCGGTGTGGCTTTTTGCGTTTTCGGCGACGTTGGCGGCAGATCGCCGCCAAGTCCCCAAAGCCTTCACGAACGGGTGCGAAGGCGGCTGTGGCGGATGCCGTAACCGAAGTAGATGGCCAGGCCGATCACGGTCCATATGATCATCAACAGCCAATTGAACCAGGCCATGGCGCCCAGCAGGGCCAGGCAGCTGAGCACGCCGGCCGGGCAGATCACCCAGGCCCACGGCACGCGGAAGCCGCGGTGCAGCTCCGGCGCCGTGTAGCGCAGGATCAGCACGCCCGCGCACACCGCCACGAAGGCGATCAGCGTGCCCATCGAGGTGAGGTCGGCGAGCAGATCCAGCGGAAACACCGCGGCGAGAATGGCGATGCCGATGCCGGTGATCACCGTGTTGATGTGCGGCGTGCGGTGCTTGGGATGGATGCGGTTGAACACCGGCGGCAGCAGGCCGTCGCGCGACATGATCATGAAGATGCGCGGCTGCGCGATGATCATCACCAGGATCACCGACGACAGGCCGATCATCGCGCCGATTTCCACCACCCAGCGCAGCCAGATCAGCTGCGGGTGGTTCTTGATGGCGGTGACCACCGGTTCGCTGGTGCCCAGCTCGGTATACGGGATCAGGCCGGTCAGCACCGCCGCCATGGCCAGGTACAGGATCGTGCAGATCACCAGCGAGACCAGCGTGCCGAACGGCAGATCGCGCTGCGGGTTCTTGCATTCCTGTGCCGCGGTGGAGGTGGCCTCGAAGCCGATATAGGCGAAGAACACCATCGCCGCGCCGCGCATGATGCCGGACCAGCCGTACTTGCCTGGCGCTTCGTTGGCGGGAATGAACGGATGCCAGTTGGCCGGGTCGACATAGCGATAACCGGCCACCACCACCACGATGATCAGGCCGACCTTGAGCGCCACCATCAACACGTTGAGGCCCGCCGATTCGCGGATGCCGACGTAGCACAGCCAGGTCAGCGCCAGCACGATCGCCACCGCCGGCAGGTTCATCAGGTGCCCGGTGGTGACCAGGTGTCCATCGGTGAAGGCCAGCGGCGCCTCGGTCAGCGAGGTGGGCAAATGGATGCCGACCTGATCGAGCATGCTGGTGAAATAGCCGGTCCAGCTGGCGGCCACGGCGGACGCGGAGATGCCGTATTCCAGCACCATGTTCCAGCCGATGAACCAGGCCAGCAGCTCGCCCAGGGTGGCGTACGCGTAGGAATAGGAGCTGCCCGAGACCGGGATCAAGGTGGCGAACTCGGCGTAGCACAGCGCAGTGAAGCCGCTGCACAGCGCCGCGATCATGAAGGAGAGCAGGACTGCCGGGCCGGCATGTTCGGCCGCGGCCTGGCCGGTGACCACGAAGATGCCGGTGCCGATCACGGCGCCGATGCCCAGCGCGGTGATGCCCCAGGGGCCAAGCGTGCGGCGCAGGGTGGGGCCGTGGGACGCGTCGTCGGCGTCGGAGAAATCGGTTTTACGTGCGAATAGCTGTTTGAGCATGCGACGGCCTGGTGCAACGGGAGGCGCGAAAATCAAAACGAGAGGGCCGGCGCTCGGCCGGCCCTTCGTGTCGGATCAGGAATTTTGCTTGCGCAGTTTGCTATGGGAATACCCATAGAGGAAATAGATCAGCATGCCGATGGTGGTCCAGCCCAGCATCAGCGGCCAGTTGGCGCGGAACGACTGCCAGAACAGATACAGGCAGATCACCGAGCCCAGCACGGCCACCGCCCATACGCCAGGCATGCCGCCAGGTACGCGGAACGTGCGCGGCAATTCCGGACGGGTGTAGCGCAGGATCAGCACGCCGATGCACACGGTGGTGAAGGCCAGCAGCGTGCCCATGGAGACCAGTTCGCCGAGGATGCTCACCGGGAACAGGCCGGCGATCACCAGCGCGGCGACGCCAGCGATGATCGTGGCGACGTGGGGCGTGCGGTGCTTGCTATGCACGCGCGACATGCCCTTGGGCAGCAGGCCGTCTCTGGCCATGCTGAAGAAGATGCGCGACGTGCCCAGCAACATCACCAGGATCACCGACGACAGGCCCGCCAGCGCACCGAACGAAACGATGGCCTTCAGCCAGGTCAGCTGCGGATAGAGACTCAGCGCCGTGGCCACCGGCTCTGGTGTGCCCAGCATGTGGTACGGGGCGATGCCGGTGAGCGTGAGCGCCATCGCGATGTACAACACGGTGCAGATGGCCAGCGAACCGAGAATGCCGATCGGCATGTCGCGCTGCGGATTCTTCGCTTCGCCGGCAGCCGTGGAAACGGCGTCGAAGCCCACGTAGGAGAAGAACACCAACACCGCGGCGCGGAAGATGCCGCTCGTGCCGAAGCGGCCCGGGCCTTCTTCCGGCGGAATGAACGGATGCCAGTTGGCCGGATTGATATAGCGGAAGGAGAAGATCAGGAACAGCGCAATGACCAGCACCTTGATCGTCACGATCAGCGAGTTCACGAAGGTGGACTGCGTGATACCCACGTAGCAGAGCCAGGTCAGCCCGGACACGATCAGCACGGCCGGCAGATTGATCAGCGCGCCGGTGGTCACGATCTGGTGCGTGTCGGTGAACTTGAGCGGCGCGCTCGCCAGATAGTCGGGCAACGCCATCGGGATCCCGGTCCAGTGTCCCAGGATCGATAGGCACTCGTTGAAATATCCCGACCAGCCTGCCGCCACGGTGGCGACAGCGAATAGATATTCGAGGACGAGGTTCCAACCGATGAACCAGGCGACGATCTCGCCCAGCGTGGCATAGGAATAGGCGTAGGCGCTGCCCGAAACCGGGATCATCGCGGCGAATTCGGCGTAGCACAGGCCGGCAAACGCGCAGGCGATGCCGGCGACGATGAAGCTGATGACCAGGGCAGGGCCCGCGTGCTCGGCGGCGGCCTGGCCGGTGATGACGAAGATACCGGCGCCGATCACCGCGCCGATGCCCAGCGTCACCAGGTGACGCGCGGTCAACACGCGCTTGAGGCTGGCTTCGCCTTGCAGGCCGTCGTGGGGCAGTTCGCCCGCGTCAACGTGTGGCGACGCTTCGATCGGATGCGTCGCGAACAGGTTTTTCAGCATGTTTCTCCCCTACCGCCGGATTTTTCGTTTCTTATGAAAAAAGTGCGACACCGTGACTTTCGCCATGGCCTTCTACGCCGCTTCCCCTGCGACGACACGGAACCATAGCCCAGCGGGCCTTGGGGGGACAAGCTGCACTGCGGGCGGCCCGCAAACCATGCCCGGGCCGTGCCAGTCTCGGCCGCGTCTGAAATAATGCGGCCCTTCGCGCCGCAGCGCGCGAGCTGTTTTCGACTGTCACGGATCGCCGATGAGCGCATTGCTCGCCCAGTTTCAGGATTACCGCCGGCAATGGCCCGATGAGCACGACGCCGCCCATTTCGAGGCGTTCCTGGGGCAGGGCGCGCCCGTGTTCTTTCGCGATGCGCTGGAAGGGCATTTCACCGGATCGGCGTGGCTGGTCAGTGCCGACGGCGAGCGCGTGTTGTTGACCCATCACCGCAAGCTGCAGCGCTGGCTGCAGCTGGGCGGCCATGCGGACGGCGACATGGAGCTGTCGCGCGTCGCCTTGCGCGAGGCCGAAGAAGAATCCGGCCTCAGCGGCCTGAGCGTGGATGTCGAACCGTTCGATCTCGATCGCCATCGCATTCCCGCGCGAGGCCACGAGCCCGAGCACTGGCACTACGACGTGCGCTACGTGGTGCGCGCGGGATCGAACGAGGCGTTCGAGATCAACGAAGAATCGCTGGCGCTCGCCTGGCGATCGATCCGCGAGATCGCCGACGATCCGGCCAGCGACGCATCGCTGCGCCGCATGGCGGCCAAGTGGCTGCGGCGCAGCGCAGGCTGAAGTGATTCAAGCGTATTTGGCGGGTGCCGGATTCAAGTGCCCGCATTCGACGCAGGTGCGCGCGTCGATCGAGCGGTAGAACCGTTCGAACACCGGCGGAAAGTCGCGCTCGATGCTGTCGAGGGTGAAGTACTCCTCGTACAACTTGTGATTGCAGCGCTCGCAATACCACATCAAGCCGTCTTTCTCGCCGGCCAGACGGCGGCGCTCGATCACCAGCCCGATCGAGTCGGGCATCCGTTGCGGCGAATGCGGCACGCAGGGCGGCAGATAGAACATCTGGCCGGCACGGATGGGAATGTCGCGAGCCGCGCCTTCATCCTGCACCTTCAACACCATCTCGCCTTCGAGCTGGTAGAAGAATTCCGGCCCTTCGTCGTAATGGAAATCGGTGCGCGAATTGGGACCGCCCACGATCATCACGATAAAGTCGCCATCGACGATGCACTTGTTGCCCACCGGCGGCTTCAGCAAATGCCGATGCTCGTCGATCCAGCGCTGCAGGTCGATGGGAGGGGTGAGGGCCATGGGGACTCCGGCTCAAGAGAAGTTGAAGATAGCGCCGGTGGCATGCCTTGGGAAAGGGTGTCTCTCGGTGTAGCCGAGCAGGGAAGTGCGGAGCATCAAGGCCGAACGCCCCTTGTGGGAGTGAACTTGTGCGCGACAAACCGACGGAGCGATACACCCGGGCGTTGCTGTCGCACACAGGTGCACTCCCAAAAAAACGCATACGTTCCCGCGAGCACCCGCCCCTCACCACCGTAAAGGTGGCAATGCCCCAGCCCTCTCCCTGCAGGGGAGAGGGAGCAGGGCGACTCAGACTTCGAGGGTCGCCAGGTCGCCCTTTTCCTCGAGCCACGCCTTGCGGTCGCTGGCGCGCTTCTTGGCCAGCAACATGTCCATCAACTTGGTGGTGCCGTCGTCACCATCTACGGTGAGCTGCACCAGGCGGCGCGTATCCGGATGGATGGTGGATTCGCGCAACTGCGGCGGATTCATCTCGCCCAGGCCCTTGAAGCGGGTCGTGTTGACCTGGCCCTTCATCTTCTCGCGCTGCACGCGTTCGAGCATCGCGTTCTTCTCGTTCTCATCCAGGCAATAGAACACCTGCTTGCCCACGTCCACGCGGAACAGCGGCGGCATGGCGACGAAGACGTGGCCCTCGCGCACCAGCGACGGGAAGTGACGCAGGAACAGCGCGCTCAGCAGCGTGGCGATGTGCAGGCCGTCGGAGTCCGCGTCGGCGAGGATGATCACCTTGCCGTAGCGCAGGCCGGAAAGATCGTCCTTGCCGATGCCGGTGCCGAGCGCGGTGATCAACGTGCCGATTTCCTGCGAGGAGAGCATCTTGTCGAAGCGCGCCCGCTCCACGTTGAGGATCTTGCCGCGCAAGGGGAGCACGGCCTGGAAGGCGCGGTCGCGCGCCTGCTTGGCGCTGCCGCCGGCCGAATCGCCCTCCACCAGGAATAGCTCGGATTTGGCGGGATCGCGTTCCTGACAGTCGGCCAGCTTGCCGGGTAGCGAGGCCATGTCGAGGGCGCCCTTGCGCCGTGTCAGCTCGCGCGCCTTCCGCGCCGCCTCGCGCGCGGCCGCCGCTTCCACAATCTTCTGCACGATGTTGCGCGCCTCGCCGGGATTCTCCTCGAACCATCCGGAGAGCGCGTCGGCCATGATGCTTTCGACCACCGGGCGGACCTCGGAGGAGACGAGCTTATCCTTGGTCTGGCTGGAAAACTTGGGGTCCGGGACTTTGACCGAGAGCACGCAAGTCAGTCCCTCGCGCGCGTCATCGCCGGTCAGCGCCACCTTCTCTTTCTTGGCGATGCCGGAGG
>Ga0157376_10003158_pt1 | contig 11321 bp, 13 predicted proteins | sample M45metaG_FD_121801 | JGI IMG/M metagenome (GOLD analysis project Ga0157376, IMG submission 121801) | Miscanthus rhizosphere microbial communities from Kellogg Biological Station, Michigan, USA - M4-5 metaG | ecosystem: Host-associated > Plants > Roots > Rhizosphere > Soil | place: USA: Michigan... | reverse complement strand
CGGATCGATGTAAAACTCGTATCCGAACACTAGGTGGAACCTCCATTGCGATGAGCGCAACGGTCGTCCGGGGCGAGATCGGGAGCGGTCGCCTTGGCAATCCTGCACGCCGAAACTTTGAACTCCGGGATCTTGCTACGGGGATCAAGGGTACGATGAGTGAGCCGGTTCGCGCTGCGCGTGCCCTCCCAATGATAAGGAATGAAAATTGTATCTGGCCGGATGGTCTTTACAACCATGGCCTGAATGGTGAGATCGTCGCGGCGAGTCCTGACCGTCACCCAATCCCCGTCTTTAATTCCGTGCTGCTCGGCTAGGCGAGGATGAATTTCCGCCAGTGGCGCCGGGTATTGGTCGAGGAGCGCTCCGATGCGGCGAGTTTGGGTTCCGGAGAGATATTGGCTCACCACGCGGCCAGTTGTCAGAAATAGAGGATAGTCTTCATTTACTGGATCGCCGCTCGGCCGCCATTCCGTGACATTGAAGCGTGCCTTACCGTTGTGGGTATAAAACTTTCTGTCTGCAAAAAGGTTAGGGGTCCCCGGATGGTCGAGCGATGGGCAAGGCCAGAAGATGCCTTTCTCTTTATCGATGCGTTCGTACGTGATGCCGTAGTAGTCGGCTATGCCTCCGCGAGAGGCAACTCGAAGTTCTTCGAGAATGTCCGCGGGATTCTTGAATGGGAAAAACTGTCCGCGACCCAGCCGGTGCGCCAAGTCGATAATGATGTCCGAGTCTGTGCGCGCATCGCCCGGCGGATCGACGCTCTTCCGCCAATGAATCACGCGGCCTTCGGCGCTGCATCCCAGCCCATCTTCTTCCTCATGCAGGCCGCCAGCCAGAACTACATCGGCGTGGTGCGCCGTTTCCGAAAGAAAGAAATCGACCACTCCGAGGTATTCCAGCTTGGACAGCGCCTCGCGGGTAAAGTTCGCGTCCGGCAATGAAACCAGCGGATTGAAACACATCGAGAGCAACCCTTTGATCTCGCCGCTGTGGATGGCGTTCATGATTTCCTGGGCGCTGTACCCGGACTGCGGAAGCTCTTCCGGCGTTATGCCCCAAACTCCTGCCACATACTCGCGCGCCGCCGGATCAGCCAACGAACGCTGACCGGGCAATTGATCGCACTTCTGTCCGTGCTCGCGTCCACCTTGCCCGTTGCCTTGTCCCGTGATCATGGTTGGGCCTGCGCCTTCGCGCCCCACGTTGCCGGTTGCCAGAGCGATGTTCAGCACCGCCAGGCAGTTCTCGACACCCTTCGACTGGTGCTCCAGTCCGCGAGCATGCATCATGATGGCTCGCTTCGATCTGCCGATCCATTGCGCCGCTCTCTCTATGGACTCTGGCGGCACTCCCGTCATCTCGGCAGACTTGCGCAGGTCCCATTGTTTCGCGGATTCCACCACGGCATCGAATCCGGTCGTGTAGTTGGCGATGAATTCCCGATCTTCAAGGCCATCCCGCAGGATCACGTGTAGCATTCCTATCAACAGCGCGAGATCGGTTCCGGGACGCAGAGGTAGATAGAGATCGGCATTGCGCGTAATCGGTGTCATGCGCGGATCGGCCACGATGAGCTTCCCGCCGCTATCGCGGCAGCGCCAGATGTAGTCGGTAGTGATAGGAGCACAGTCGCCGATATTGGCCCCTATAATAAAGAGCACTTCGGCTTCAGGAATTTCGCTCCACGGGATGGGGCTGCGATCAATGCCAAACGCCAGCTAGTAAGCGGTCCCTGCCGAAACCATGCACAACCGCCCGTTGTAGTCGATGTGCCGCGTGCCCAGCCCTACCCGCGCGAACTTTGCCAGTAGATACGATTTCTCGGTGGAAAGTGACGCTCCTCCATAGACGGCAAAAGCATCTTTGCCGTATTTGCTTTGGATCTCGCGCATACGGGCCACAGTGAAATCCAGCGATTCATCCCATGAAGCTTTACGGAAACCATGCTCGCCGCGCATCAGGGGAGAGAGCAAGCGGTCGGGATGACTGTTCTGCATGTAGCGTTTGACACCCTTGGGACAGAGCATGCCGCGATTGAAAGGAAAATCTTCCCAAGGCTCGAAGCCAATGATTTGGTTCTCGCGGACCTTCAATTGAATTCCGCATTGCTGCCCGCAAAAACAACAGTGGGTCTTGACCAGTTTCTCGGCGGGATGGATGGATTCGTCCTTCCACCCACCTGGCGGCACATGCTGAGGGTGCGGCCCGAATTGCTCTTTGAGAATTTTTTCTGAAGCGGGGGCCTTAGCCATGTGCTTCCTCTTTCAATCTCATCTGTGCCAGCGAGAGCAATTTTCGCTTGCAGGTTGGGCACAAGTCCTGCCAGTTTCCCACTGGGCCGGCCATGGCGTAGTTGAATCCCACCTGAGGAAGAACCCGCTTAAGATCATCGACGTGCATGCGCGAAGCATAGCGCTCGCCGCAGCGTGCGCAGCGTGCGCCTTCGCCTTCTTCACCGGCGCGCTGGTAGAGCTTTACTCCCAATTGTGCCGGACGCTGGAAGATGTGAAAAAACTTTCCAAAAGGAAGATAGAGCAGCGCGGCAATCACCGTGATGGCGTGCAGGATGGCAATGAAACTGTAGAAACTGCCTCCCAGCCACTCTTGCGACACCGTCAACGCCAGACCGGTAATCGAAATCGCGAACAGCAGAATGAGCGGCCAGAAATCCATCACCAACGTCTGTACAGCCTGCGCTCCCTGATCGCGCATTCGACGCCACAGCGAGAGTGCGATCCCGCTTAACACCATGAATGCCGCAATATCCAATCCATGAAACAAGAGTAGGGCGGTTAGCGTATGCAAGTGGAACCGGCCTGCCGGATATCCGAACAGATGGGTAACGTAGGTCATCTGGTCATTGGGCGCGCTGGTGAAGTGAATCCAGCCAAACACCAGGGGAAATGTGATCGCGACCGCGAGTAGACAACCCCAGAAGATCAGCTGATGCATGGCCCAACGTAGACGCGAACGGCGACGGATGAAATTCTGGGCCAGAAGGTGTGTGGCCGCCGACGTCGCCACATTCTTCAAACTGTGCAGTATTCCTCGTTGTTTGAAAAGCTGCCAGCCTCGTTGCCAATATACAAGAGTGGGCGGCTTTCGAATCCAAACGCTGTAGTGATAAATGACGCCCCAGGTAGCGAAGACAATCGCGAAGGTGTAGATGACGAGCGCGGGATCGAAGTTCTGCAAATTGCGTGAACCCAGCACGATGGCAGCGATCAGCACGCCCGTCCACAAGGTCGCCCACGCACCCGCTCGAACCCTGTCCATGGTGCGGGTGAGTTCCGGCGGAAACTCGGCGGCGAGAGCTTCCTCACGCGGCAGGAAGACACGGGCATTCATCCACCAAAGGAGGCAGGCGACAACCGACAGCAACAGGAATCCGGGCCAGATCACGCCGAGTTTGTCGCGAAAGATGCCTAATAACAATGGTGGAAAGAATCCGCCCATCCCGCCCATGGCTCCAACCAACCCGGTGACAGTAGCACGCTGGGAGGGAAAGTAGCGAGGCACCAACTGAAACACCGCGCCATTCCCGATTCCAAGCAGCGCCGCTGTCCCCAGTGCTCCCACTGTGAAAGGCAACATCGAATGCGCGCTCAGCAACAATCCGAAACCAGCAACCACCGGCAGAATCCACGAAAGCACGCGCGAGCCGCCGATCTTGTCAGCCAGCCATCCGCCAAGCGGACGGCAAAGTGTCGCTAGGACCACGAATCCCGCTGTGCGGAAGCCGGCGTCCGTCGGCCGCAGACCAAATTGGTCGCGTAGCAGAGTCGGCAAGTAAATGGAAAAAGCGACGAATCCGCCGAAGGTCAGGAAATAAAACCCTGAAAGCGCCCAAGCCAGAGGTTCGCGCGACAGTACGCCCAACATCTCTCCCAAGCTTTTGGGACGAACGGTCTCGCTGGCGTTTCTGCCGAACATCGCGAACACCACAGCCCAGACCAGGAGAATGACTGCCAGTCCCCAATACACTGTGCGAAACCCATACGTCGCGGCAATCACCGGCCCCAAAAACACTGCGGCAGACTGGCCAATATTTCCCAGACCATACACACCGAGCGCGCTGCCTTGCTTCTCCATTGCGAACCAGCGCGACACGAACCCCACCCCGACCGCGAACGAGGACCCCGCAAGGCCCAGAAGGAAACCCACGATCAATAAGTTCTGATATCCAGTCGCTAACGGGACCAGCGCCACTGGGATCGCGACAAAGAACATCAGCACTGTAAAAACTATGCGGCCACCAAAACGGTCGGTCAGCATTCCCATGGGAATACGGGCAAGGGCTCCGAGCAGGACTGGGACTGCGACCAGAAATGCAGTCTGAGTGGCAGTAAGGTGGAGCAGTTGGCGGAAATGCGGGGCGAATGCGCTGATCAATCCCCAAGCCGCGAAGCAAACCACGAAAGAGATGGTGCCGACAAAGAGTTGGCGGTTCTGCGATCCTGACTGATGCACGTCGTTCGTCATGCAAGCTCCCGCGCCTCCGCCGCCACGATCAATTGACTCCATGCTACACCGGTATCGAACATGCACGCCGTCCAAAGCTTGGGCTGTGTGAATTCAATCCAACGTCTCTGGCGGACCATGATGAATCCTTTCTAACGAATAGCAGTGGCCGAGCTTCCCGCTCTTATCTTTAGAATCGGTGGAGAAGGTTTCTTCACAAATGTGGCAAACAGGTTGAACGCGAACACAGTAACGGCACTCATTTCGGTTACAGCAGAGATTGGCAGCCATGCCCACGCCGACTGAAGCAGTCCCTGATAGGCAAGAACTTCCGAGCCGACGCGCATCAGGCACCCAGCAGTAAGAAGGAGGAGGGCCAGAAACATGAGTTCCGTGCTGAACAACAGGCGCATTCCGGAAAATGCCGGCAACACTCTTTGGCCTACCGCGAATACCATGGTGCTGAGAAAGCCGACCGTCAGCGCATGACGCGAGGCACCCCAGATGCCGCTTGCGTCCGCGACCGACGCCGCCCAGATTCCTAGGACCGCGGCAATCATCGCCCACACGATGCAAGACGAATGAACAGAGGAAAGCTGGAATGGACTCCCTTGGTTTTCGCCGGTCGCTCCGCAGGTTCGAGCAAGTGCAGCGCACGGATCGCGGTGGCGATTCCTACGACGAGAAGTACAACCGTTACCTTGGTAGAGAGTGGAGTGATCAATACTGCTAGTGAGTTCAGCCCGACTGCCCACAATAAGCGTCGCCCGCACACCGGGCGCAGGCCCAGAAAGACCGACAGCCACTTTGCGCTAAACCCCCAGACGAAAGGAACCAGAAATCCCCAAGTCTCAAAGACCAGCAAAGACTGGTCGAAGCGATGTGGAAGCTCAGGAGATGAGCCGCGCCAGGCCAGAAACAACGAGGCCCCGAAATTCATCAGCAACGAAACCAGAAACCCTACGGCCCCGGCAATGACGGCAAATATCCATTCTTCAAGTTTGCTCTTGCCGGCATCCTGCGGACGATGCCCGGAAACGGCACGGAAGAAAATGAGAAACGCTACCACTTCAAAAGCGGCAGAAACGGGGAACAGAGTGCGCCAATGCCATTGATAGACGGTGGTCAACCAGCGCAGGCTGACGCCCGAGGTCCAAAGCGCCCAACATGTCCACGGCGCCCACAACCCGAAGCCAGCCATGCGGCGCAGCTTGGGAATGGAGTGAAAGCCGATGCCGAGGATGAAGGATCCGATCCAGCCAAAGATCTGCGCGTGACCATGCGCTTGGATCCATGCGGGTGAAACCGAGCTTGCCGAGTGGTGCGCGCTGATGGAGAGAAGATTCCAAACTCCCAGCAACGTCCCCGGAAGCAGCATGAATATCAATCCCGTACCGATGTAGAGCATCAGCAACCGGGAAAGCTTCATCTCCCGCACGGCAGTGATGTCGAAAATCTCTTCTGGGCTAAGCGCTCCTCCAGTTTCTTTTTCGACGCGTGTAGTCAGGGCCGCGGCCATTAGTGCTTCCTCTCCATGGCAATGGCGCGAGGAAACAGAATGTCGTTTTCCAGATGAATGTGCCGATGCAGGTCGGCTTCAAATTCAGCCAGTGCCTGATAGAGCGTCTGGTAGCTGATACAGGCATCGGACGGAGTTGTGTAATCATTGGTTATCTTGCGGAGGGCCTGCAACGCTTCATCGGCATCGTCGTGCTCGTGCTCCATCATGGTGATGGGGTTCTGCACGCTACCAAAAGATGGCGGTAGAATCGGCTCCTTTTGTGTGACCGCCTCTTCCATGCGGACGATGCAGGGGAACAGCATCTTCTCTTCTTTCATCATGTGCATGGTGAGTTCCTGAGCTAGTCCATGAAAGATCGCCCGCATCTGTTCCAGCTCGGGATGGTTCTTGCCGTGTACAGAACAGACCTTTGCGATCAGCGGGCCAATGCGCGCAATTTCCTCACGGGTGTATTTGTGGTGCGTGCGGTTGATGTGCCCGGCCAGGTCAGCCAGTGGCTCGCTCTGCCAATCGCGTTTGTCGGGAGAAACTTGCGCCGCCAATTCCGCGGCTTCCAGCGAATCAAGAACTTCGTCAACGGAGAGGTTGGCGGCGCTGCAGGCTTCCTCCAGCGGACGTGTTCCGCCACAGCAGTAATCAATACCAAACTTTTCGAAGACGCGCGGAGCGCCGGGAAACCCCTGCACCAGTTCGCGGACAGTTTTTTCGGTGGCGATATTCATGGATTTTTCCTCCGGTAGGGCCGGGCCCTATCTGGTTGATGATGTGAGATTAGCGAGAGCGAAGAAGGAGGGAGATGACTTTTGTCACGGGAACGGGATTACGAGATTTTTCGGCCTAGCGATGCCTTCTGAAGTGTTGCGGAGACTAGGTCGCCTCTCTCAGTTCGGCTTCTAGCGCTCTGGTATCGCGAATAGTAACCTTGCGTCCCTCAATCCGAACCGATCCCTCCGCTTGGAGCCGGGAAAGATTGCGCGAAACCAGTTCTCGCACGGTGCCAATCTGTGAGGCCAGTTCCTGATTGCTGACCGGCAAGGTAACTTCCAACCCGTCCGCAGTTTTTAGCCCTTCCTTTTGCGCGAGACGCAAAAGAAACGACGCAAGGCGGTGGCGTACGGTGGTGAACGACAGTTCTTCGATGATGCCCACCAGTCGCCGCAACCGCGAACCCACTACTCGCAGAACTTTTAGGGCAACCTGGGGATGAGTGAGGCAGAGAGCCTGGAAATCCTGCTTGCTCACAAAAATGAGTGTGGCCTGGTCAACGGCGGCCGCCGAGGCCGGATAGTTTCCTCCATCGAACACCGGCAACTCCGCGATCGAACTGCCCGGCCCGTCAATGCTGAGCACCTGCTCTCGTCCACCCGCCGAACTTTTGAAGATGCGCACATTGCCCGATTCGACGACGTACATCCCCGAGCAAGGCCCACCTTCGTCAAAAATGATTTCGCCGGGTGAATAACTGCGCGCGACCGCCCGCTGGGAAAGGAATGCGAGTTCGTTTTCCGTTAGGCCGGAAAAGATGGGGACTTTGGAGAGCGTTTGTCCGTGTGCGAGTTCTGACACGCGGATATTCTACAGAATTGTCGCGTCCAGGAATTCAAGAGCGAATCATGATCAGCAGGATCTTGACCTGACTTATGGCCTTGACGGCATGAGGCTGTTGAGCCGGCAGCAGGATGATTTCTCCGGCCCTTACGGCGATCGGCTTGCCGGCAATCGTGACTTCCGCTTCGCCTTCGATCGCTTGCGCCAGCGCGTCGAAGGGGGCGGTGTGCTCGCTCAAGCCCTGGCCTTTGTCAAACGCAAACAGGGTCACGTTGCCCTTCTCCCGCTTGAGAAGCACGCGGCTCACGATGGAGCCCTGCTGGAAGTTGACCAGTTCAGGCAGGCGAAAGGACTCTGCCCCTGAAATCTGCGATTGCGTTGTTGCTGATGAAGCCATGTCACTCTCCTCTTTTATTCGTGGACTGAAGGCCTTACGTTTCTACGGCCAGCCATTTCTTTACCGATGGCGACCTTTTCATCTGAGGACAAAACTTTTGCTGCCAGGGGAAAAACCACGCTGTCTTCTACGTGGATATGTTCGCCGTAGGTCACAGCTAGCTCCGCAACCAGAGTGCGGAATTCTTCGACCTCCGAAAGTGTTAGAGAACCCATCGTTAGCCACTGCTGTCCGAGTGTTTCAACTCTGGCGTGCAAAGGCGCGACGCGGCGGTGGTCTTCTTCGAGTGGTTCTAAACCGCTAAACACCGCGGCAACGTTAGAGTCTTCTATTCGCCTCAACCTGGGAAATAGAGATTCTTCCTCGTCCGCTGTATGCTTGGGCGCGGCCTCGCGAAAATAACGCAGGGCTGCATCCAGAGATTGCCTGGCTTCATCTGTCAACGGACGGCCAGCGACCTTTGCGACTCCCTGCAACACCTTTAGAAACACCTCAATCCGCCGGTGACAATCGGATAGCAGGCTCGTGGGGTCCGCAAAATTCGCCGCAGTCGCTCCAATCTGCACAGGCATCGTCTAGTTCTCGCTCACAGTTCCAACGATGGCAATTGCCCCAAGATGCTTTTCATACCTGCGGAACAATCGGCGTATGGCAAGAATCCGATGACGCACCATTGGCTTGGTCAGCATGTTCACAACAATTCGCAGGCCCCCGATGAAGCCTTCGTCCCCTAGCACTCGCCACGGTTCCAGAAGATGCATGGGCGCTTCGGCATTCCAGGTGATAGTCATTCCATTCCGCGCAAAGATCGCGGCCCACTCCGTGCGCGTGAGTATCTGAACTCCCACATGGATCTCCTTGGATAATTCAGCTTGAATCTCGTGCCGCAGCGACGGAGAAGTATCATCCGGGAAGCACAGCTCATGAATTCCGTAGCGGCCGCCGGCGCCAAGCAACCGTCGTGCTTCGGCAAAGATCCGGTCTTTCTGTTCTGGTCCCTGCATACTGAGCATGGCCTCGCCATAAACCACGCTGGCGCAATCGTCCGGGAAGCCGGATTTCTGTGCTTCTCCACACACGAATCTGACAGAAGAACTGGCAAAGAGTTGTTGAAGGTGTTCCGCTATTTTCGGCTCCCGTTCCACGCCACAATAAGAAGATGGCGCACGCTCCAACACAATTCGCGCGGTGACACCCAAGCCTGGCGCAAACTCGACCACGCGATCCTCCGAAGTGATACGCAGAGCGTGCAGCATACGATTTGTTAGTTCTAACCCACCCGGACGAAGTACCCGCTTACCGGCTGATGCCAAAGCCCAATGCCCCGGCATTTTCCCAATAGACATGGGCCCTAACTTGCCCTGAGAATTTGGGGAATGCGAACTCGGTGATCCAGCAGGATAAATTGTAGGCATTACGGTCCCCTGATCTTTCACATCAAGACTAGAAGAACGCGAAACCGGTGACGATGACTTTTGTCACGGCTTCAGTGTTCCTGAGAGGCTTTCTAGAAGACGAACACTTCGTCGAGAAATGGGCAATCCCAACCCGCACTATCATCCACCGACCTTCATGTCGTGCGAACCACGCCTATACTGCCGCAGGGCCCGGGCCGGCACCACCCACGGAGATCCCGGTAGCGGAAAAGTCGAACGGAGTTATCAATTCGCACTGAAAGGCAAGTTCCTCCAAGTGGAGAACAAATCCAACTATCCGCCGCAGCCGTCCAATCCAAAAGGCGAGATCCACGAAGATGTCGGGTTCATAAGCTTTGACAGTGCTCGCAAACGTTTCGTGTTGCGGCAATTCCATGTCGAAGGATTCATGAATACTTATGTGTCTGATGCAATTTCCGATGAGGGACGCGTGATTACCTTCACATCCGAGGCAATCGAAAACATTCCGGCTGGCTACCGCGCGCGCGAAACGTACACCATTCTTGGAAAAGATGAATTCAGTGAACGTTTTGAGATCGCAGAACCTGGCCACGACTTCACGTTGTATTCAGAGAACCGTCTCCAGCGAGTGAAAGAAAAATAGGAGGTGAGTTATGCGATTTTCGATGCGCTCGATTGCTACCGGGATGATCTTGCTGCTTTCTATGGGAGTCGCTCGGCCTGGAGCACAAGAAAAACATGATGGCGGAGACAGTCCAAAGGAATCGACCGTTGGTAAGATCGCCTGGCAATACAACACCGGCGGGTGAGTCTTCTCTACGCCCGCGGTCGCGGGCGACATGTTACTGATCGGATCATGCGCCGGTACATTCTACGCATTCGATAAGCGGATCGGCAAAGTGCGGTGGAGCTACAACATTCATCAAGACGGAAACCAGACGAGCTTCCACGGCAACCCTCTCATTACTGATCAACTCATCCTTATTGGAACCGATAAAAGTTGTGCTGCTGGCAGTATTGGCCACGTTTAAGCGTTCGACCGAGCGACGGGAACAGTCCGGTGGAAATACGGTACGGCCGGGACACCAACCGACATCGTGCGCATTGGGTCCACCGTCTACGCCGCGAGTTTCGCGGATGATTGATTGCGCTGAACTTTGCAGATGGAGGCTTGCGTTGGAAATTTGCGACTGGAACGCCTAACCCGGATTGCAGTTTGCCTCCCGCTCCGGTCGTTGTGGGTGACCGAATTTTCTACGCTGGGTTGAACGGAATGCTTTATGGCCTCGACGGCCAGACGGGAAAGCTGTTGTGGAAACACGATCTCGGCCAACCTGCCACAACCAAGCTGAGCGTCATCGGCAATTCACTCTACATCGGAAATTCGACAAATCGAATATTTCGAATTTCCACCGATGACGGCCACGTTCAAAGCGAGCTCTCAGTACCGGCTTCTCCGACGGGCCGCATTCTAGCGGATGCCCCTGCTCTCTACGTTTTTCTGGAAGACAGGGGTGTCCAAGGTGGATATCTGATCAGCACGGATGTGAATTTATCCCGGATTCACTGGACACATAGATCAGATCGGGCGTGGTCTTCGGAGTGGCCACGGCTTTGGGACGGTCTTCTGCTCGCCGGTAATTGCCGGGGTGAATTGGATGCTTTTCGGATCTCTGACGGCGCCCTTCAATGGTCTGACAACTTGAAGGGCTGTCTCCACAGCATAGGTACGGATGGCGAGAGCGAACAAATCTACATTGGGGTGCAGGAAGGTACAGTGTATGACTATTCGCCACCTTCGAAGGGGTCAAGAATTACAAAATAAACTGCCGCGCTCACCACTGGGACCAGAACTCTTTAATGCCCACCATTGTTTCCACCCGCGTCTGGTATGACCGTGATTGGTATTTCTCACTTGTCTGTTAAGGTCGTCCAAGTGGTCATAAAGCGTAATCCGGCAGCGCAATCGCCTTCCGGCTACGCACTCAAT
>Ga0157376_10003157_pt1 | contig 11322 bp, 15 predicted proteins | sample M45metaG_FD_121801 | JGI IMG/M metagenome (GOLD analysis project Ga0157376, IMG submission 121801) | Miscanthus rhizosphere microbial communities from Kellogg Biological Station, Michigan, USA - M4-5 metaG | ecosystem: Host-associated > Plants > Roots > Rhizosphere > Soil | place: USA: Michigan... | reverse complement strand
CGGGCTGTCCCGACGGCTTGCCCTTCTTCCTGCTTCAGAAGGGCGATGCCCGGGCTCTGGCCGCCGAGCTCAGCTGCGGCCAGGACATCGCTGGCGCGGGTGCTTTTTCGTTGGCGATGATCGCGGAGTTCGATCGTTCCCTGCGCCGACACGGGCCGTGGTTCTATCGCAGGCTCTTCTGGGAGACAGGGGTCATCGGCCAGGTGCTATATCTCGAAGCCGAAGCCGCCGGTGTGCGGGCCACAGGCATAGGCTGCTTCTTCGACGACCCGGTTCACCAAGTGCTCGGGCTCGCAGACGCGAGCTTTCAATCGCTCTATCACTTCACCGTGGGCGGACCCGTGGAGGACTCTCGCCTCATCACCTTGCCGCCCTATGGTACGGTTGCTCAGGAGACGTTCCATGAAGACTGCCGCTGAGATTCTCAAGTCAAAGGCCAAACAGGCGGTCCACAGCATCGCTCCCGGTGACTCGGTATTTGACGCCGTCAAGCTGATGGCCGACAAGAACATCGGCGCGCTTCTGGTGATGGAGGCCGACCGGATCGCCGGCATCGTCACGGAACGCGACTACGCACGCAAGATCGTTCTGATGTCACGCTCGTCGAAGGAAACGCCGGTGCGCGAGATCATGACGGCTGAAGTGATGTACGTGCACCCCGGCCAGACCAGCGACGAGTGCATGGTGTTGATGACCGAAAACCGGCTCCGCCATCTGCCAGTCATCGACGGCGACAAACTGCTCGGGCTCATCTCCATCGGGGACCTGGTGAAGAGCATCATTTCGGAGCAGAGATTCACCATCGAGCAGCTCGAGCACTACATCTCCGGCGGGACAAGCTAACCCCGACTCTTCCATTCGATGTTGAGCAGTTGCGGCGCCAATGCAGACTTGGCGAGCTCGGCTGCCGCGCCTGGCGGCCATGCGCTTTCCAGGAGATCGTCGGCTTGCCTTCTGCCGACGACTGGGCCGATGCGCCAACGGATTCCTGGCTTCGCAGAAACTACCGCAAGCGCTCCGAATAGGCGCGCCGGTCCAGCGCGTAGCAAGGGCAGGCCGCGGCTTCGAGCCCGCTGCGATCGAGTACGGTCAGTACGCCACGGCGGTACTCGATGAGGCCGGCACGGTGCAGCTTCGTTGCAGCTGCCGTGACGCCCGCGCGGCGAACGCCAAGCATGTAGGCGAGAAACTCATGCGTGATGCAAAACGTGTCGGCGTCGGCACGATCCTGGCTCATCAGGAGCCAGCGCGCGAGTCGTGGCCCGATCTGATGGAAGCGCAGACAGACGGCCGAAGTCGTCAGCTGGACCAGCACGACCGCGATGTACCGGTCGAGGGTCCGCTGCAGCGTCAGGTTGCGCGCGAGCTCGCGCCGAAACGCGACCGTGCCGGCGCGCAGCGCTCCCCCCGAGCCCTGCACCACCGCGCGAAGCGGAGTCGCGCGCACGCCCAAGGCCAATTGCGATCCGAGCATCCCTTCGCGGCCCACCATGCCGACCTCGACGCCGGGGCTTCCGGCAAGCATCGCCACGAGTGAAATGAAGCTATTGAGGGGAAAGTAGACGTGCCGTGCCGGCCGGGCCGGCTCGTAGACCACCTGCCCGAGCACCAGGTCGACAGGCTCGCAGATCGCGAGCAGGCGGCGGCGGTCTTCGCGCGCGAGAAGTTCGATGAGGTGGTTCTGGGTGGACAAGCGCGACCCTTCAGAGGGGCGCCAAGTCTGAGCGTCGCGACTCGGCGCGACTGTCCGCCACCGCACAAAGGCCTCATTCGCATCGGTGCGGTACCGCACAGACGCCTTCGTTCCTGGGCGCTACAAGGTCTGTTCTCCTTAGCTATCTTTGCTATCGGCCATCTCTGTCGTTTGGCTACGCATCCGGCGCTTGGGGTCGCACGCAAGGCCCCGGCTCGCGCACCTGAAGGAGTTGAAAGGGCATGGAAACAGAGTTCTTCCACTGGTGGGTCATCGACGAGCGCACGGGCGTGCAGCGGCTGACGGCGTACAAGCTGAGCCGGGTCAATGCGGCGCGCGCGTTTCCGGGTGCCGAGCCGGACCCGCGGACACGCGAGGTGCGTGTCACGCACGGTGGGTGGTGCTATATACCCCCGGGCAACCGGCCGGGGACGCCATGGGCCTAGCCCTGCGTACCAGCTGGGCACTGCCGAACCAGAGCGACAGTCGATTTGACGGCCATCCTTCGTCCCTGTCGGGAGGGCTAGCGCCGCTTCTGCGGCTTGGCTCGAACACCAGTCAGCAGGGGGATCTGGTCGCGGATTGCACGCGACATCATTCTGCGCCGACGAGGTGATCGGCGCGTGCGGCCTGCAGGATGGCTCGCAGGTTCGACTCGAGCAGGTCGACAGGACGATGCCGGGCAAGCCACTCGTGCGGCTCGACGAACCAGGTAGAGACGGCCCAGCCGTCGAACTCATGGCCCAGGACCGCGCGAACCCGACGCGGTGCGGGCCGGAGTGACATGTCAGTGGGTTCGAACTGAAACATGGGAACCCACAGCGAGTTGTCCCACTCCCACCCGAAGATGTCTTCGTCCGCCAGGAGATCGGCGACGCCGATGAAGGCGGTTCGTCCTCGGGCGGCGCACAGCCGGTCGACGACATCCCCGCGCGCAATTCCTCCGGACTCGCTGTAGGCGGACCGCAGACCTTGGAACGCAAGATCGTCCTGCCAGCCAGAGATCGTCTCGCGCGGCCATGATCGCTGGCGCGGGCTGCCGGTGGTACGCCGCGGCGCGACGGGCGCTGCTTCGAAGAGGTCCATCGGATCCGGTTCGCGAACAAAGAGGTGTAGTCTGCGCCGCGGCTGCGATCCAGTCCGTGCGGTGCCACACACATTCGTTTGAGTGGCATGCACCGCGCACCGCTCAGCAGCACGAGCGATGTGCCCGACAGGAACGTCGACTTGCTGGTACGCTGCCGTGGTGTCCATGTCGCACAAGCGGAGGCCGGCCCGAGTAGCGCCGCTGGCGCTCATCACCATTCTCTTGGTGACCGGCCTTTACTTCGTCTGCGAGTACTACAAGGTGCCGCTCTGGCTCACCGTTGTGTTCGCGGTGGTTCTCGCCATCCTCTGCGTGCATCGCGTGGAACGCGCGTTCCGCCCCGACGGTTGGATGAATGTCGAAGACTGAAAGCGATCCACTGCAATCGGCGCCCCAGTCCCAGTTGCTCAGCTTGGTGAGGCAAACATCGCATTCGCCTTCTGTCGTGCGCTCTGGTAGGCGTGGAAGGCGATGCGGGGCTCGCCATAGATGATGGGCACCGCGCTGCCACGACGAGCGTACTGGGTCATCAGTTCATGCGCCGACGAAACTGCGCCGAGCTGTTCCAGCGCCCGCTCGACGAGTTGCTTCGCGTGCGTCAAGGCCTCCTCGTCGCTGTCGAACTCGTCTCGCCTGAGCGAAGCGTCCGCTCTGCCAAGCTGTGCGTTGTTGAAGCTGACGACGGTGTAGCGGGAGACGTTTGTCATCCGTCCCGAGCGATGCTCGTTGCGACGGGCTGCTCGGGGGCGGCGACGAAGCCCGCGCGCAACGCGTCCTGCTCCTGCGCCGCATCCTGTACCGCCCCGAGATGCGCTTCGATGTCCGCCGCCACGTTCCCCACCGCGGCGGCAGTCGCCCGCAACTCGCCGGGCGTGCAGCCCAGGCGCCTGGACCATTCGGCGACCACGTAGCTCTCGGTCACATTGATCCGAAGCACCGCGAGCTCGCTCGAGGAGGAAGCACTCTGCGCTGCGCGCAGACGCTTTGAAGCATTCACACATTTCCCCTTCACTGGGCCGGGCGTGAGAGCAAGACCGGCTCTCCTACGCGGGACCGGGGTCGCCGCTTGTCAGCAGCTCGACGATCGACTCGCGCTCTCCCGCGGCGACGAACAGCTGGGGAGTCGTGTTCGGGATCGGGATGGTGAAGAGTCGGGTGCCTGTCACTTCGAAGTAACGCAGCGCCGCAACGGTCATCCGCGACTCGAGCTCGGCGTGACGAGGAGAGAGAGTCATGTACTCAGGTGGGGCCGCACCGGGGCAAAAGCAAGCTCCTTTACGTTTTCAAGTGCCGCCGTGCAAGCAAGAGTACGATCGGTGCAGCGATTCGACACTGGAACGATATGAGCGACTACACGACCGCAACCGGGCATGACACCACGATCGTCGAGATCGCCGCCGGCAACGAGGTGCGGTACTGGTGCGAGGTTCTCGGCTGCACGGAAGCGCAGTTGCGCGAGTCAGTCCAGGCGGTCGGCAACTCACCTGAGCACGTTCGCGCTTATCTGGAAGCGCTCAGCCAGCGCGGAGTCTTCTGAGGTTCGCTCGTCGCGAAGTCACGTCGGCGGCGGTTGCGCATCAAGATGCGTGTTTGAAGCGACTCGATGCGCGACCGGGAGAAGGTCCTGGCGCTGATACAGGGCCCGGGCATCACACCGCCTTGCCTCGGAGGAGATCTGCAACGACCTCCAGCATTTTGGGAACGTCAAATGGCTTCTGCAGGTACGCGTCGTAGTCGCTGAACCACTCCCGAACCTGCCACTCGCAAAGTGCGGTCTGGATCAGGATCGGAATATGTTTCGTGGCCTCCGAGCTGCGGATCGCTTTGCCGACATCCGCACCATTCAGCCCGGGCATCATCACGTCAAGCATCACCAGATCTGGGAGCGCCGCTTGCACGCGGTTCCAGCCACTTCGTCCATCGGCCTCGCACTCGACGCGATATCCCTCCATCCGAAGCAGGATCAATAGAGATTGCGCGTGATCGCAGGAGTCTTCGATGACGAGGACGAATTTCTCTTTGTTAGCGTCGTCCGTCAGGGACTCCCACAGAGTTGACTTCGCCCGACCGATTCTGTTTCTGTCTTCTTCCCCGATTCGCGGGTTGTCATGTCTATTCCCTGTAGGTAGCGATCGTAGGGCGAACATGGCCTCGCCCGTCCTGAGCGTACGAGGGTCGAAGAATGGGCCATGCGACAGTGCAGTATGGGGCTTAGCGCGTGTGCAGGCTGTCGGACCTACGGACGCTCGGGTCACAGATAGCGAGCTGTCGGCGGGTGGTCGACGGAACTACGCCGCTTGGCGCGTATGGCCGGGCAGTGCAAGCTCCCTGGCGAAATAGTCCTCGATCTGATGCAGCGCTCCGCGGCAGTCCTCGCTGGCCTTGAACCGTTGTCCCAGCGTGACCCGGATAACGACCACGCGAGGTGGAGTCCGAAGCAGCGGCCAGCCCTTTCGTAGATAAGGCGACTCGCAGCGAATCAGCACCGTCTGGATGGGGACGTCCGCCAATTTCGCGATCAGCGTGATGCCAGGTTTGAAGGCGTTGACTGGTGCATCCGACGTACGCGTGCCTTCGGGAAAGAGGATGAGCATCTGGCCTTCACGCAGCGCGGCAACGCTTTCGCGCACCACGACGCGCCCGTTGTCGTTGCCGATGTAGCTCGCCAAGCGCGCTCCGGGCCCGAGAAACACGTTTCGCATGAGGTCTGCCCTCATCACGCAGACGGTGCGCGGCAAACGAGCCACCACGAGCATGGCATCGAGCATCGTCGGATGGTTCGCCGCAAGGATGAGGCCGCTCCGTTCGCCGTGCAACACATCGAGGGCATCTGCATCGATGCGCATGAGGCCGAGCCGTTGCGCGCTGGCCCAGCAACAGCGGTAGATGAACGAGACCGCCGAGCGCCCGACCCGCATGGCGACCGTTCGCGGAAGCAGGAACACCAGGATGCAGGCGACGGAACTCAGAAGCAGCAAGGACGTTCCGAGCTGCCCCAGGACCAAGCCGAACGCGAGGTGGCGTCCCGCAAAGGATCGGTTCATTCTTGTAGTAGCGCTCATGACTTCAGATAGCGGGGAAGAGAGATCGTGAACACGCACCCTGTTCCCGGCAGGTCCCGGACGCTCAAGGTTCCGCCATCGGCTTCGATGCTCTGGCGCGCAATCGAAAGACCGAGGCCCAAACCTGACCTGTCTTCGCTGCGCTGGGTGAAGGGCGTGAACATCTTGTCGGCGCTTCCAGGTGGAAGGCCACCGCACTGGTCCTGAACCTCGATCAGGATCAGGTCGCCGAATGCGTGGACGCTCAAGGTGACCTCGGTATGCGCCCGCGTGAACTTGAAGGCGTTCTGCAGGAGGTTCGTCAGTGCGGCGAGCAGGAGTTCCCGGTTGCCTTGAACGTACAGCTTCACGTCGACCGGCGGGACGTGAAGCGCGACCTCGGCGCGGCCGGCTTGCAGCTGAGCGGTGGCTTGGGCATCGGCGATGAAGGAAGCCACATCGAACTGCTCGCGCCGATCCGGCGCGCCGGTTCGCACCTCGGCGAGCGCCCCGGCGATCAGATTTCCCATGGCGGTCAGGCTGCGCTTCAAGATGGCGCCCGTCGCGCCGGTGATGGGCATGCCGGACAGCTCAAGCGCGCGCAGCGAGCTGGTTGCCGTCTGAAGGGAGTTCCGAAGCTCGTGCGCCAGGAAGCCGGCGCGTCGGTTCTCCTCGGCGTTCTGCTGTCGCGACAGCTTCGAATCGCGCTGGAAACTGAACTCGACGACAGCGTCTGCGATCGCGTTGTCGAGGCAACGGTTCAAGGTGCGGAAGGCAGCGGTGGCAAACGGCGCATCGCGCTCGAACGCCAGGTCGGTGATGGCCTGGCACAGGTCGCCGTAGTCGTGGACGACCTGATCCACCGAGTAGCCAAGCATGAGCAGGTCCTTGCCGTGCGCGGTGGCGGTCACTCCCATTTCCGACAAGGCGAGCGAATCGCCGCCAGAAGGACCGGAAATGCGAAGGCTCTCGGCAGCTTCGTCGGCCTCTTCGGCGCCGAGCGTTCGCGTCAGCTGGTCGAGAAACAGCGGAATGCCGTTGGCGAGCTGCAGGTGGGTGGCCGCGCGTCTGGGTCGCTGCGCGACCTTGTGCTTGCAACGCGCGATCAGCTCGTCTCGATTGTTCAGGAGAAAAGCATGCACGGCTCGAGCGCCCGGTGGGAAACGCCTCGTTCAGGCGGCACTGGGCTGCGCCGCGCTCACGAGCGTGTCGCCTTATAGACGCTCCGAGCGAGCAAGTCTGTGCGCCAGCCCACGAAAGCTTGAACCGACGCGAGTGCCTGTCCGTCGGTTGGTGCGCCAGCGCACAGACGACTGTTCCGACTTCATATACTCGCGCGATGCCTCTTGGTGCGGGCGACCGCGGTCGCTCAGCCCGCCTGCCGTGATTCGTATGCTCCGCGACCCCACGGGCAATCAACTGCTCGCTGCATTGCCGCCCGGCGAATTGCAGCGCTGGATACCCCAGCTCGAGCACGTCGAGATGCCGCTTGGCCAGGTGCTGTACGAATCGGGCACGACGCTGAGCCATGTCTATTTCCCGACCACATCGATCGTGTCACTGCTCTATGTGATGGAGAACGGCGCATCGGCCGAGATCGCGGTGGTCGGCAACGAAGGGATCGTCGGTATCTCGCTGTTCATGGGCGGGGAATCGACTCCCAGCCGCGCGGTCGTGCAGAGCGCCGGTGAGGGGTTCCGACTGCCGGCGCAAGCGATCAAAGAAGAATTCAAGCGTGCCCCGGTGCTGCATCTGATGCTCCGCTACACGCAGGCCCTGATCACCCAAATGTCCCAGACCGCGGTATGCAATCGGCACCATTCGCTGGACCAACAGCTATGCCGCTGGCTGCTGTTGAGCCTCGATCGGCTGCGCGGCAACGAGCTGGTGATGACGCAAGAGCTGATCGCCAACATGCTCGGCGTGCGTCGGGAAGGCGTCACCGAAGGTGCCGTCAAGTTGCAGAAGGCGGGTCTGATCAAGTACGCACGCGGGCGCATCACCGTCCTCGACCGCCCTGGGCTGGAACGACGTAGCTGCGAGTGCTACGCCGTGGTCAAGAAGGAATATGACCGCTTGTTGCCCGCTGGCGTGGCGACTTGATCGGTCATGTGAGCTGCGACAGGCGCCCGCGCACTGGCGGCTTTCCGTAGCACTGACGCCTCATCGTTGGGGGCAGTCTTCCACTCTTTGTCCGGGCGAGCCCGCTCGCGCCCAGGACGCGCCGCAAGCCGCTCGGAGGCCTCGGCGTTGGGGACTACAGATCAACGCGGCCCCGACCCGCAGTGATCGGAACGTGCGTCGCTAATCTCCCCAGCAGTCCCGACCACCGATTCGCAAGCGCACGGCGCATGCTGGCGCGGGGGCTGCGGCTGGAGCGGCGGCGCTGTCGCAGGCGGCGCGGCGGGAAACGAGGTGGGCGCCGGCCCGCCTTGTGTCGCTCGAAACAACTCTCTGATGGAGAACACGATGTCACTTCTGAGCAAGGTCGTTGACGCGGTCACCCCCTCTACGAACGACGACGGGATCGGCGCGATCGATCTGCTGAAGCAGGACCACGACGACGTGGAAGCGCTGTTCAAGGACTACCAGATGCTTGCGGAGGGCGACGGCGACGCGACCGACCGGCGCGCCCTCTCGACCCGGATCTGCGGCATGCTCGCCGTTCACGCCATGATCGAGGAGGAGATCTTCTATCCGGCGGCGCGAAAGGCTGGCGTCGATTCAGATCTCCTGGACGAGGCGCAGATCGAGCATGGTTCGATCAAGCAGCTGATTGCCGCGATCGGCGCCGCGCAAGCCTCGGAGTCTCTCTATGACGCTCGCTTGCAAGTGCTCGGGGAGTACGTCCGGCACCACGTGAAGGAGGAGGAAAGCGAGTTGTTCCCCGCCTGCCGGAAGTCGGAAATGGACATGGGCGCGCTCGGAGCGCGACTGCAGAAACGCAAAGACCAGTTGATTCGCAAGCTGGGTGGAAACTAGGAAACCCACGCTTCGCAGTCCGGCTGGGCGGGGCCGAATGCCAGGAGATGGCACGGGTTGGGAGCGGATAACCTCGCCGACTGCGCCTAGTCGCCGGAGCGTGCAGAGCGCTTCTTCGGTCGACCTGCTTCCAGCGTCGCTTCAAGCCTTGGCCGAAGAGGAGTTTCCTCCATGCCCTGTTCGCGCTACAGGAATGACACCATGCCCAGCCGTCGGCTGCGCGCGCTCATCGTCGAGGATCACCCGGGTCATCCTCGAGAGCTTGCAGTGGGACGTCGCGATCGTTGACGTCTTCCTGCACGGCAGCGGACTGGGCGTGTTGGAGCACAGGGCACGCTACGAGCGGCCGCCACCTTGATTTCCGTCGAACAAATCCTCCGGTCTGGGTCTTGAGTTCATCACAGCTTGCTGGCGCCGTAGTTGAATCCGTTCGGATCGCTGCGCTTCAGGGGGTTATGACCAGTGACGCCCAGGCCTGCTGCTCGCCGGGCCAGCCGCCGGATCCGAACAGTCCCGAATCTCGCGCGACGACACATCCGGGTCTGCCCCCGGAAACGCTCTTGCGGCGTCGGCACGCGTGAGCTTGTAGGTCGTGCGACGCGGCTTGCCAGTACCGTCGTCGTCGACCCACCAGAGGAAGTATTCGGTTGGGGTCCTCATGTCTTGCGCATTGTCTCGCGCATCGGAGGCACGTGCATGACGTCGGAACAAAGGTCCGGATCGCTGACAGAGCGCGGAGTCCTTTGAGCGAAGCCCCTGTTGCTGCCGCTCACGAGGAAGGGAACACTTGATGAGTTCGACTGCTTACTTTCGTGAGGCCGGGTCTGGTGTCGGTGTCGTCTGCCTTCACGCCAGCGGAAGTTCGTCCGCGCAGTGGCGCCCGCTGATGGACCGATTGGCAGACCGCTTCCGCGTTCTCGCGGTTGACCTGTGTGGCTACGGCAAGAGTTCCCCTTGGTCAGGCGAGGGCAACCTCTCTCTCGCCGAGGAGGTCGCCGAACTGGAGCCCGTGCTTCTGGCCGCCGGCGAACGGTTTCATTTGATCGGCCACTCTTTCGGCGGGGCAGTCGCATTGATGGCAGCGCTCGCCAACCCAAGGCGATTTCGATCGCTGATCCTGTTCGAGCCCATGCTCTTGGCCCTCCTCATGCAAGAGGATCCGCAACAACCGGCGGCACGCGAAATCTCAGCGGTGCGCGACGAAACGATCGCCGCGGTCAACGACGGCGATCTGGCGGCATCGGCCGAGCGACTTGTCGATTACTGGACGGGTCGGGGAACGTGGGCGCGCATGCCTGCGGCGCGGCGGCTTGGGATCGCGGCCACCATGCCGAAGTCGATTGCCGAATGGCCGGCGGTCTTTGACCAAGGAACGCCGCTTTCGGCGTTCGCGTCGCTCAACGTGCCGACGCTTCTCATGGTTGGATCCGAGTCTCCGGCATCTTCCAGAGGCGTCGCTCGGTTGTTGGCGAAGACCTTGCCGCAGGTGACAACCTTGGAGATTGCGGGAGTGGGACACATGGGTCCGGTAACGCATCCAGACAAGATCGATGCTCAAATCGAGTCTTACCTTACCTCACCCATTTGATGTGCTGCAGTCCAAGCCGCGCCGTCGAGCGCACACTCAACGGGCGACCGTTTTGGGACGATACGTTCCCGTTCGCTCGCGCTGCAAGTAGTCACTGGCCTGCCCTCCGTGGCGACCTACGGCGGCGGCGGCTTCCCGGTTGCTGCGGACATGCGAACTCCACGAAACTCAATGTCGCGTTTCGGCAGGAGCTGACGTTCAGCTCCGCAAACCCGAGCGGCTGCTGTCAGTCTGAAGCGGCCATCAGAAGCACTTATTCGGTAGTCCGTTTCCGACCTATTACAGTCGCGCGGCGCCTCAAGAAGCAGTCACATCACCACCTCATCCGACTCGCAGCTAGTCGCCTGCCTCCGCAGGCATGAACGCTTTGGTGAGCCCGTGGCGTCTTCGCGGATGCGACATTGGCTGCGACGCAACGGCTCGTCCAGTGGTGGTCTGCGCCAAAGGAGCGGGGTCAGTCCGTCGCCGAGCCCGCGCGCCGGCGACGCGCGGTCGTGCTCAAGCCGCCGAGACCCGCCAGCAGGAGCGCCCAGACGTCAGGCTCGGGTACGGGTAGCGCATTCGCCACCCCGCCGAGCACAGTGATCGTGTACTCCCCCGCGTTCGGAAAGCGCGGATCGACGAAGATGAACGGGTCGAGCTCGGCTTCCGCGCTCCCTTGGGAATTGGCGCTGGCGGCGACGAGGAGCTGCATGAAGAGGCGCCCGGTCGTGCCGGTGACCATGTCGAACGCGAGGACGTCGTCATTGGAATCGGTGGAGGGACACTGCGGGGGCTCATCGGGGTCCGCGGGCCCGGGGGACGCGCTGCAGGCGAACGTGCCCGGGCCGTTGCTGACGATCTGGCCGCCCGGCGACGAGACGCCAAACTCGGCAATGTTGGCCGATGCGATGTTGGAGTTGTTCGGATCATCGGACCTGTCGACGGAGGT
>Ga0157376_10003154_pt1 | contig 11324 bp, 12 predicted proteins | sample M45metaG_FD_121801 | JGI IMG/M metagenome (GOLD analysis project Ga0157376, IMG submission 121801) | Miscanthus rhizosphere microbial communities from Kellogg Biological Station, Michigan, USA - M4-5 metaG | ecosystem: Host-associated > Plants > Roots > Rhizosphere > Soil | place: USA: Michigan... | reverse complement strand
CTGCTGCTCGAAGCCGTGCAGTTCCAGTCGCCCCAGCGCGCCGGCATGTTCCGCCCCAAACTGCGCTATGCGCACCAGGGCGGCATGAATCCGCCGGTGATCGTCGTGCATGGGAATTCGCTCGAGCACGTGACCGCAGCTTACAAGCGCTTCCTTGAAGCGCGCTTCCGCAAGGAATTCAACCTCGTCGGCACGCCCCTGCGCATCGAGATGAAGACCTCGCGCAACCCGTATGCCGACAAGGAATAAAGGGCGGCCGCCCTTGAATCGGCAATAACCGCACCCAGCTGAGCCTGTATCGGCATCGGCCTACTTGCGCACCTGTGTTGCTGTGGTAAGGTGCAGTTTCCAACAACATTTCCGAACGCGGAACACGGAGAATATCGTGAGCAACAAAGGGCAATTACTACAAGACCCATTCCTCAACACCTTGCGTCGAGAGCATGTGCCGGTGTCGATCTACCTCGTCAACGGTATCAAGCTGCAAGGCCAGATTGAGTCTTTTGACCAATACGTCGTGCTCCTGCGAAACACCGTGACGCAGATGGTCTACAAGCACGCCATCTCCACCATCGTGCCCGGGCGGGCCGTGAATTTCACGACGGCCGAAAGCCCCGAAGCCGGCGCCGCTTGAGCAGAAGTGCGCGCCAGGCGCCCGGACGGTTGCGTGGCTTTTGCTTCGTCCTTTCCGTGAATCCCTGGCCTTGAGTTCGTCCCACCCGTCCGCCCCTCCCGCCGCTTCCGCGATCCTCGTGGGGGTGGACCTGGGCGTGCCTCATTTCGACGCCGAACTGGAAGAGCTCGGGCTGCTCGCGAAAACCGCGGGCCTGGAGCCTGTCGCACGTATCGTGTGCAAGCGCAAGGCGCCCGACGCCGCGCTATTCATCGGCAAGGGCAAAGCCGACGAGATCAAGGCCCTGGCCGATGAGTTGGGCGCGACCGAAGTGCTGTTCGACCAGTCACTCAGCCCTGGGCAACAGCGCAATCTGGAGCGCCACCTGGATCGGCCGGTCAACGATCGCACGTTGCTGATCCTCGAAATCTTCGCCCAGCGCGCGCGCAGCCACGAAGGCAAGTTGCAGGTGGAACTGGCGCGGCTCCAGTACGTGAGTACCCGGCTGGTTCGCCGCTGGTCCCACCTGGAGCGCCAGACTGGCGGCGCGGGCGTTCGAGGTGGCCCCGGTGAAAAGCAGATCGAGCTGGACCGCCGGATGATCGGCGAGGCCATCAAGCGCACGCGCGACCGGCTGGAGAAAGTCAAGAAGCAGCGCCATACGCAGCGCCGGCAGCGTGAGCGCCGCGGCGCTTTCAACGTCTCGCTGGTCGGCTACACCAACGCGGGCAAGTCGACGCTGTTCAATGCGCTTGTCAAGGCGCGCGCTTATACGGCCGACCAGCTGTTCGCTACCTTGGACACCACCACGCGCGAGCTCTATCTGGCGGATGCCGACGGCGCCTTCGGCACGGGCCGGTCGGTTTCCCTGTCCGATACTGTAGGGTTCATCCGCGACTTGCCGCATGGGCTGATCGAAGCCTTCCGCGCCACGCTGCAGGAAGCCGCCGACGCGGACCTGCTGCTGCATGTCGTGGACGCCGCCAACCCGAACCATCCCGAACAGATCGCCGAGGTGCAGCGCGTGCTGCACGAGATCGGCGCGGCCGAAGTGCCGCAGGTGCTCGTGTTCAACAAGCTCGATGCGCTCGACGCGGCCCACCAGCCGCGCCAGACCGGCGACATCTTCGAGCTGGAAGGCATCCCCGTGCCGCGTCTTTTCGTCAGCGGACGCACCGCCGCCGGCCTGCCCGCGTTGCGGCGCCAATTGGCGCAGGAGTTGAGCCAGCGCAACCGCGCGGCCGCAGGCCCGGGCGATAAAACGGAAATGCACGAAACGCCCGCCTGATTGGGCACAATGCACCCAACAAAGAAACCAAGAAGCGCATGAATCTCCATATTCCCAGCCTGCGGTGGGCAGGACTGAAAGACCGGGTCAGGGGCATGTTCAACCTGAACGATCCGCGCTGGGGACGAGGCGACGAGAAGCAGTCCGAGAACAACCGGCCCGATCCGAATCGGCCGGACAAGGGCCCCAACCAGGGCCCGCCGGACCTCGACGAGCTCTGGCGCGATTTCAACCGCAAGCTCGGTGGCCTGTTCGGGGGCGGGCGCGGCAAGCGGCCCGACAACGGCGGCGGCTTCGGCGGCGGCGGCTTTCCGCCCGACATGCGCGGCGCGGGCGTCGGCGCGGCGCTTGTGGCGGGCGTCGTGTTCGTGATCTGGCTGGGCACCGGCATCTTCATCGTCCAGGAAGGCCAGCAGGCGGTGATCACGCGCTTCGGCCGCTACCACTCCACCGTGGGCGCCGGCATGAATTACCGGCTGCCGTACCCGATCGAGCGGCACGAGACCGTGTTCGTGACCAAGATCCGCTCCACCGACGTCGGCCTGGACACCGTGGTGCGCGCCACCGGCCTGAAGGATTCCGCGATGCTCACGGCCGACGAGAACATCGTCGAGATCAAGTTCGCCGTGCAGTACCGACTGAACGACGCGCGGGCCTGGCTGTTCGAGAGCAAGGACCCGGACGCCGCCGTGGTGCAGGCCGCGGAAGCGGCGGTGCGCGAGGTGGTCGGCAAGATGCGGATGGATTCGGCGCTCGCCGAGGAGCGCGACCAGATCGCCCCGCGCGTGCGCAACCTGATGCAGTCCATCCTCGACCGCTACAAGGTCGGTGTCGAGGTCGTCGGCATCAACTTGCAGCAAGGCGGCGTGCGCCCGCCCGAGCAGGTGCAGGCCGCCTTCGACGACGTGCTCAAGGCGGGCCAGGAGCGCGAGCGCGCCAAGAACGAGGCACAGGCCTATGCCAACGACGTGATCCCGCGTGCCGTGGGCGCGGCGTCCCGCCTCACGCAGGAAGCGGACGGCTACAAAGCCCGCGTAGTGGCGCAGGCGCAAGGCGATGCGCAGCGCTTCAAATCGGTGCTGGCCGAGTACCAGCGCGCGCCGCAGGTCACGCGCGACCGCATGTACATCGACGCCATGCGCGACATCTACGGCAACGTGACCAAGATGTTGGTCGAGTCGCGCCAGGGCTCCAACCTGCTGTTCCTGCCGCTCGACAAGATCCTGCAGCAGGTTGCGCAAGGCGGCTCGGCCACGGCGCCCGCAGCCGAGCCGGCGCCTTCGTCGCCCTCCGCCTCGTCGTCGCCCCCGAGCAGCGACGCCCGCACCCGCGACAACTCGCGCAGCCGCGAGCGCGAAAGCCGCTAGTCGGCGGAGGCTGATCCCCATATGAACAGAATCGGTTTCATCGTCACGTCGCTCCTGGTGATGCTCGCGCTGCTCAGCTCGATGCTTTTCGTCGTCGACCAGCGCCAGTTCGGCATCGTCTACACGCTCGGCCAGATCAAGGAAGTGATCACCGAGCCGGGGCTGAATTTCAAGCTGCCGTCGCCGGTCCAGACCGTCTCGTACATCGACAAGCGGCTGCTGACGCTGCACAGCCCGGACACCGAGCCGATGCTTACGCTCGAAAAGCAGCGCATGGTGATCGACTGGTATGTGCGCTGGCGCGTGACCGAGGCCTCGCAATACATCCGCAACGTCGGCCTGGACGAAGCCGCCGGCGCGACGCAGCTGAACCGCGTCGTTCGCAACGCATTCCAGGAAGAGATCAACCGCCACACGGTGCGCGAACTGCTCTCCGCCAAGCGCGAGCTCATCATGTCGGCCGTGCAGCGCGAAGTGCTGGCCCAGGTCAAGGGCAACAAGCCCTGGGGCATCGACGTCGTCGACGTGCGGATCACCCGCGCGGATTACGTCGACGCGATCACGGAATCGGTCTACCGCCGAATGGAAGCCGAACGCAAGCGCGTCGCCAACGAGCTGCGTTCCACGGGCGCCGCCGAGGGCGAGAAGATCCGCGCCGATGCCGACCGCCAGCGCGAAGTCACGGTGGCCAACGCCTACCGCGACGCGCAAAAGGTCAAGGGCGAGGGCGACGCGCAGGCGTCCGCCATTTACGCGGAAGCGTTCGGCCGCGACGCGCAGTTCGCGCAGTTCTATCGCAGCCTCGAGGCCTACAGGGCGAGTTTCAACAAGAAGAGCGACGTCATGGTCATCGACCCGGCGAACTCCGAATTCTTCCGGGCGTTCCGAGGCGGCGCTGCCGCGCAAGGCGCTCCCGCGAGGAAATAGGCGCCCGCGGTTTGGACAGCGATATCTTCTGGTCCGCCGTCGCCCTGCTGCTGGTGCTGGAGGGCCTGTTTCCCTTCCTGTCGCCGGGCGGCTGGCGCCGCACCTTTCACCGCCTACTGCAGCTGAACGACGGCCAGCTGCGCTTTTTCGGGCTGTGCAGCATCCTGGCGGGGCTTCTGCTCCTCTGGCTGACATCCTAAGACGGACTTCAATTTTCTTTGGAAGTCCTTTCGCGTCCTTCGCGTAATCTTTGCGTCCTTCGCGTACGGGAGTTGGCTTTCTCTTGAGCTTGCCCCGGGCCTGTAAAATACTGTTTTTAACAGCGCCCCAAAATCATGTCCGCCTGGGTCCTGCCGGATCACATCGCCGATGTATTGCCTTCCGAGGCCCGGCACATCGAAGAACTCCGACGCGAACTGCTCGACACGGCGCGCGGCTACGGCTACGAGCTCGTCATGCCGCCGCTGCTGGAACACCTGGAATCGCTGCTCACCGGCACCGGCGAAGCGCTGGACCTGCAGACGTTCAAGCTGGTCGACCAGCTGTCCGGCCGCATGATGGGCCTGCGAGCCGACACCACGCCGCAAGTCGCCCGCATCGACGCCCACCTCCTCAACCGCCAGGGCGTCGCGCGGCTTTGCTATTGCGGGCCCGTCTTGCACACCCGTCCCGACCGCCCGCATGCCACTCGCGAGCCGCTGCAGTTCGGCGCGGAGATCTATGGCCATGGCGGACTCGAAGCCGATCTCGAGGCACTCGTTCTGGCGCTCGACTGCCTGAAGGCCACGCAAGTGGGCAACCTCACCGTCGACATGGCCGATGCGCGCATCGTCCGTTCGGTGCTGGCGGGCGTGCCGGTCGATGCAGCGGTGCTGGCGCGGGTGCACGCGGCGCTGGCCGTGAAAGACGCGAGCGAACTGGCGGCAGTTGCGAAGGGCTTTCCCGCCGCGGCCCGCGAAGGCCTGCTGGCCCTGGTGTCGCTCTACGGTGATGTCAAGGTGCTGGGCGAGGCACAGAAGGCCCTTCCTCCCAGCGCCATGCTGCGCGAGGCGCTGGCGAACCTCGAGTGGCTGGCGGGCCATCTGCAAGCTGCCAAGGTCAGCTTCGACCTGGCCGACTTGCGCGGCTACGCTTATTACAGCGGCCCGCGTTTTGCCGTGTACACGCCCGGGGCCAGCGATGCGCTGGTTCGTGGCGGCCGCTACGACGAGGTCGGCGCGGTGTTCGGCCGCAACCGGCCGGCCGTCGGCTTCAGCCTGGATGTGAAGGAACTCGTGGGCGTCGCCCGGCGCCGGCCGCTGAAGGCTGCGATCCGCGCGCCGTGGCTGGACAGTGGCGCCGACGCCGCGCCCTTGCGCGAAGCCATCGCTGCGTTGCGCGCCGCCGGCGAAACCGTCGTGTGCGTGCTGCCGGGCCATGAAAGTGAAGTCGACGAATTCCAGTGCGACCGCGAACTCGCTCGCGGCGCCGGCGGCCAATGGGCCGTGAAGCCCCTCTAAGAAACCAATTTACCGGAACGAGTTTGCAATGACGAAGACGAAGGGCCGCAATGTGGTCGTGGTCGGCACCCAGTGGGGCGACGAAGGCAAGGGCAAGCTGGTCGACTGGCTGACCGAAATGGCGCAAGGCGTCGTGCGTTTCCAGGGCGGCCACAACGCGGGGCACACCTTGGTGATCAATGGCGTGAAGACCGCGCTGCACCTGATCCCGAGCGGCATCATGCGGCCGGGCGTGAAGTGCTACATCGGCAACGGTGTCGTCCTGTCCGCGGCCAAGCTGTTCGAGGAGATGGAAGGGCTCGAGAAGGTCGGGGTCGAGGTGCGCTCGCGCCTTCGCATCAGCGAAGCCTGCCCGCTGATCCTGCCGTTCCATTCGGCGCTGGACATCGCGCGCGAAACGCTGCGCGAACAAGGCGGCAGCGAGAAGATCGGCACCACCGGCCGTGGCATCGGGCCCGCTTACGAGGACAAGATCGCGCGCCGCGCGCTGCGCGTGCAGGACCTCAAGCACCCGGAGCGCTTCGGTGAAAAGCTGAAGGTGCTGCTGGAGTTGCACAACTTCATGCTCACCAAATTCCTGAACGCCCCGCCGGTGGATTACCAGGCCGTGTTCGACGAGTCGATGAAGCACGCCGAGCTGCTCAAGCCAATGATGGCCGACGTCTCGCGCGAGCTGAACGAAGCGCACATCCACGGCGATAACCTGCTGTTCGAGGGCGCGCAGGGAACCTTGCTCGACGTCGATCACGGCACTTATCCGTACGTCACCTCGAGCAACTGCGTGGCCGGCAATGCATCGGCGGGCGCGGGTGTCGGCCCGGGCATGTTGCACTACATCCTGGGCATCACGAAGGCGTATTGCACGCGCGTCGGCGGCGGCCCGTTCCCGACCGAGCTCGATTGGGCGACGCCGGGCACCGTCGGCTATCACCTCTCCACCGTCGGTGCGGAGAAGGGCGTGACGACCGGCCGTTCGCGCCGCTGCGGCTGGTTCGATGCGGCGCTCCTCAAGCGCAGCGCGCAGGTCAATGGCTTGTCGGGCCTGTGCATCACCAAGCTCGACGTGCTGGACGGCATCAAGGAGCTGCAGCTTTGCACGGGCTACGAGCTCGACGGCGAACACACCGACATCCTGCCGATGGGCGCAGACGAGATTTCGCGCTGCAAGCCGGTCTATGAAACCATGGAAGGCTGGAGCGAAAGCACCGTGGGCGTCACCCAGTACGACAAGCTGCCGGTGAACGCGCGCCTGTACCTGCAGCGCATCGAGCAGGTGACGGGCGTGCCGATCGACATCATCTCCACCAGCCCCGACCGTGACCACACGATCATGATGCGGCACCCTTACCTTCCGAACTGACAGGCAATACAAAGAGGAGCAGTTGGCATGTTGACCGAAGACGGAAAGCACCTGTACGTCAGTTATGACGAGTACCACAACCTGATCGAGAAGCTGGCGATCAAGGTGCACCAGTCGGGCTGGGCGTTCGACACCATCCTGTGCCTCGCGCGCGGCGGCATGCGGCCCGGCGACGTGCTTTCGCGCATCTTCGACAAGCCGCTGGCGATCATGTCGACCAGTTCCTACCGCGCCGAAGCCGGCACGATCCAGGGTCACCTGGACATCGCGCGCTACATCACGACGCCCAAGGGCGAGATCGCGGGCCGCGTGTTGCTGGTGGACGACCTGGCCGATTCGGGCCACACGCTGCACGCCGTGATCGACATGCTGCGTACCAGCTACAAACCGATCACGGAGCTGCGCAGCGCGGTGATCTGGACCAAGGGCCTGTCGAAGTTCTCGCCGGACTATTCTGTCGAATTCCTGCCGACGAATCCGTGGATCCACCAGCCGTTCGAGGGTTACGACAGCATGCGGCCGGAGCAACTTCTCGAAAAGTGGAAGGTCTAGAAACGGGCGACGCCTGCGGCGCGCCGTTTCAATGCCGCCGGTCGAAGCGGATCGTTCCGACCGCTCACCGCCGGCAGCGCGTGGCTGACGCACGCGCCTGATCGCCTCTGGCGCTAAGATCGGTTGATGAGTGAATTCATCACCGATCTCGTCCATCATCCCTATGTCCCGCCGGAAGGTTTCGCGGCGCCACAGCCGGGGGTCTTCAAGGCCTCCACCGTCATCTTTCCCAACGTCGCCGCCATGCGGGCGCGAGACTGGAAATCGAAGAGCGGCTACACCTACGGCCTGCATGGAACGCCGACGACGTTCATGCTGGAAGAGCGCATTGCGTCGCTCGAGGGCGGCAAGCATTGCATCTTGACGCCGAGCGGCCTCGCGGCGATCGCGAACGTGTCGATGGCCCTGCTCAAGAGCGGCGACGAAGTCCTCATCCCCGACAACGCCTACGGCCCCAACAAGGCCCTCGCGGACGGCGAACTCAAGCAATGGGGCATCACGCACCAGATCTACGACGCGATGAACCCCGCGGACCTGCAGGCGCGCATCGGGCCGAACACGAAGCTGGTCTGGCTGGAAGCGCCGGGCTCCGTCACGATGGAGTTCGTGCCGTTAGCCGAACTGGCCGCCGTGTGCCGCGAGCGCGGCGTGGTCAGCGCGTTGGACAACACCTGGGGCGCCGGGCTCGCCTTCAACGGCTTCGACCTCGGTCCGCCCGGTCGCCGCGTTGCCGGCAGCGGCGCCGACATCGTCGTGCAGGCGCTGACCAAGTACCCGAGCGGCGGAGGCGACGTTCTGATGGGCAGCGTCGTCACGCGCGACGACAAATTGCACCTGCAGCTCAAGCTCACGCATATGCGTGTCGGCTGGGGCGTGGGCGCCAACGACGTGGAATCCGTGCTCCGCTCACTGCCGAGCCTGCCGCTGCGCTACCACGCGCAGGATGCGGCGGGCAGGGCGCTGGCTGCGTGGCTCAAGGACCGTCCCGAAATCGTCCAGTTGCTGCATCCCGCATTCGAAGGGTCGCCGGGCCACAGCCACTGGAGCGCGCTTTGCGGCGGCAACGGCGGCAGTGGAATCGACGCGGGCGGCTTGGCTGCGGGCTTGTTCTCGGTCGTGTTCGACGAGCGCTACGCAGCGCCCCAGGTCGACGCGTTCTGCGACGCACTGAAGCTCTTCAAGCTTGGCTATTCCTGGGGTGGCCCGGTCAGCCTGGTCGTGCCGTACGACGTGGCGCCGATGCGCAGCGCACGCCTGGGCAGCTGGCGGCACAAGGGTGTACTGGTGCGCTTTTCCGCCGGCCTGGAAGCTGTGGAAGACCTGCGGGCCGACCTGGAACAGGCCCTGGCGGCGCTCGGCTGAATCGGGTGCCGGGCGGGCCCCGGGAGGGCCCTTTATCGCTTACATTGGCGGCATTGACGGAAGAGAAACGGAACCCCTGTGGCCACACCCAATTACGGATACGAGAAGCGGCAGAAAGAGCTGGCCAAGAAGCGCAAGAAAGAGGAAAAGCTCAAGGCTAAGGCCGACCGAAAGACGGGCGGCCCCGGCGACGCTGACGCCTCCGAAGGCGGCCAGACCGATCCCGGCGACCAGCCGCCCGTTGTTCCGCCCCAGTCCTGAAGGCGCAGCGCCTTACGCCGCTCGCGACAATTCCAGCGCCAGGGCGCTCATCGCCGCGGCCGAACGATCGGCAGGGACGATGGGCCGTGCAGCCGCGTACTGCCTGAAGTTACGCGCGATCGAGCTGCTGTACCCCGGGTCGTAGTGCTTTTCCAGCAGCTCGCGCACAACACTCTCCACGGCGCCCGCTTTCACCTTCGCCTGCCAGCCTTCGACCACGGCCTTGCCCCGCAGTTCGGTGAGGGCCGCCAGCCGCTCGCCGAAAAGCTTCGGGTCGTGCACGAAGAACTCGTAGTCTTCCAGCAGCAGCGCCACGCGTTCATCGAGCGACAGCTCCAGCTTCAGGCAGGGGCTGGCGCGCATCCGTTCGATGAGCGCGTCCGGCACCGAGACATTGCCGACCTTGCGGCTTTCACTCTCCACGAACACCGGGCGTGAAGGATCGAAGGCGCGCAGCCGCTCCCAGATCAGCGTCTCGAACCGCTTCTGGCCCGGTTGCGCCTGACCCGGAATGAAGCCGAGCACCGAACTTCGGTGGTTGGCGAGCGCCTCCAGGTCCAGCACCTGCGCGCCGGCCTCGGCAAGTGCGTGCAGCAGCCGCGTCTTGCCCGAACCGGTGGGCCCGCAGACCACCCGCAGATCGAGTCTGGCGGCGAGTTCCGGCAGCGCCGCGATCACCGCGCCGCGGAATGCCTTGTAGCCGCCCTCGACCACACTGACTCGAAATCCGATCTGGTCCAGGACCAGCGCCAGCGAGCCGCTGCGCTTGCCGCCGCGCCAGCAGTAGACGAGCGGCTGCCAGGTGCGCGGCTTGTCGATCACCTCGCGCTCGATGTGGCGCCCGATGTTCGCGGCGACCAGCGCGGCGCCGCGCTTCTTGGCCTCGAAGGGGTTGACCTGCACGTAGATCGTGCCGACGAGCTTGCGCTCCTCGTTGTTCAGCGAGGGCCAGTTGACGGCGCCCGGCAGGCGGTCTTCCGCGAACTCGTTTTCGCTGCGTGCGTCGATCACCGCGCTGAAGTCGTTCAGGCGGGCGATGGCGTCGGCCGCGGGGATCATGAGGACGCTCACGAACTCGGCGCTCCGGCGTGGGGTGTGGCCAGCAACTTCTTGAGCTCGGGCCAGACGTTGTCAAGGATGCGCGGGTGGGCGGCCTCTCGCGGATGGATGCGGTCGGCCTGGAACTGCGCGGTGGGATCGGCCGCGTCGGCCACGCCGGCCAGCAGGAAGGGCACGAGCGCCGCCTTGCGGGCTTTCGCCACCTTGGCATACAGGGCCGCAAAGCGATTCCCATAGCCGGCGCCATAATTGGGCGGTACCTGCATCCCGACGAGCAGGACCTTGGCGCCTGCGCGCTGGGCCATTTGCGTCATCTCCGAGAGGTTCTCCTCGGTCATGGCCGGGGGCAGGCCGCGCAAGGCGTCGTTGCCGCCCAATTCGATGATCACGATGGTGGGCTTGTGCTGCGCCAGCAGGGGCGCCAGGCGCGATCGGCCGCCGGCGGTGGTATCGCCGCTGATGCTTGCATTGACCACGGCCGCCGGGATCTTCTGCGCCGCGAGCCGCTTTTCGAGCAAAGCGACCCAGCCGCTGCCGCGCGCGAGGCCATACTCGGCGGATAGCGAGTCGCCCAGGACGAGGATCGTGTTGGGGGCAGCCGCCGAGCCCATTCCGGGAAGCGCATAACAGCCAGCTAACGCGGCCGCGATAAAGTGGCGGCGCCTCCATACTCCAGCAAACATGTCCGATCCCATCATTTCCGTGTCCCACGTCCACAAATCGGTGACCGATTCGACGGGCACGCTCGACATTTTGCGCGATATCGATTTCACGCTGGCGCCCAGGGAGACGGCGGCCATCGTCGGCGCCTCCGGCTCGGGCAAGAGCACGCTGTTGTCGATCATCGCCGGCCTCGACACGCCGACGAGCGGCACGGTGCTGCTCGCCGGCCAGGACCTGTTCGCGATCGACGAAGACGCCCGCGCGGCGCTGCGCGCGCGCCAGGTCGGCTTCGTCTTCCAGAGCTTCCAGCTGCTGGGCAACTTGACGGCCCTGGAGAACGTGATGCTGCCGCTCGAGCTGGCGGGCCGCAAGG